>Ga0315541_1000626_pt1 | contig 37038 bp, 36 predicted proteins | sample SalMarSW160190MG_FD_203095 | JGI IMG/M metagenome (GOLD analysis project Ga0315541, IMG submission 203095) | Salt marsh sediment microbial communities from the Plum Island Ecosystem LTER, Massachusetts, United States - Salt Marsh Sediment SW1601-190 ...
GCGACTTTTGCCTTGGGCTGCTTTTGGGCTCCAGACTCCATCTTCGGGAGTCTGGACGGTGTCGTCCGAACCCGTGTCGGATACGCAGGTGGTACAACAGAAAGTCCTACTTACCACAATTTGGGTGACCATACTGAGACTATTCAAATTGATTACGACCCGACTCTAATCTCTTATGAACAGCTACTGGAGATTTATTGGGATAGTCACAATCCCACAGTGCGACCCTGGTCGAGGCAATATATGTCCATAGTCTTCTACCATAACAGCGAGCAGCACAAACTAGCTATGGAAACCAAGCAACGTGAAGAGGCTAGCTCAGGTCGCCAGGTTTACACTGAGATTATTCCCTTTTCCGAGTTTTATTTGGCCGAAGATTATCATCAGAAGTACTACCTGCAACAGGTACCAGAGCTTATGAAAGAATTAGCTGCCATCTATCCGAATTTTGCCGACTTCATAGATTCCACTGCTGCGGCACGCATCAATGGATACGCCGGTGGTCACGTCACCTTCCAAGATCTTCAAGAGCAGTTAAACTCTTTTTGGCCTGTCTCCGGTTGAAAATGAAATAAAGTTAGAAATTGGCCGCCGACTACTATCAGACTAGCAGATCTCCAAATGGAAAGGCGGAACCCCGTGTCTCCGTCTTTTAATCAGGGTGTCACAGGTTCGAATCCTGTACGGCCTACTCTCTGTTTCCTCGTTTTTACTAACATCAGCCTCTCTAAATTTGTTTAATCTTGTCAAGCCCTTTTCAATAAAAATATTGCAAAATTGCCGCAATAGTTGTAGGTTATACCAAAAATGGCATTTACTTATTTGGGTGAATAGATATGAATATTGAACAATTTTATTCGAGAATGCGGCGGGAAGTTACCGGATATTTGAACCCTACGCGCGAAGACACTTCGGCTTTCTTGATTTGGTTTTTAATAAACTACTTCAGGATGGAACCTCAAGACGCTATAGACAGTGTATGTGACCACACCAATGACAAAGGAATTGATGGGATAGTAGTGGATGACGAGGAAGAAACCATTTATCTATTTCAGTCTAAATTTTCACCCACGGATACACAGTCTCAAGGTGACAATGATTTGCGTAATTTTATTGGTGCTAGGCCGTGGTTTCAGAGTGAGGAAGCAGTACAAAATCTCATCGACAGTACTGCACATCATGAATTAAAATCTTTAGTTCAAAGAACAAACATCAAAGAAAAAACTGATTTTTCCTTGACCTCTGTTTTTGTTACAAATAAGCACTTCAATATACATGCCAACGAATACATTCCCAGTATTGCCGAATTAGAGGCATATGATGCTGATAAATTATTCAAAGAATATACTTACTTTGCAGATGAGGAGATAATTACCCCTCCAATAGATCTTTTCCTGACAAACCAAACAAAAATTGATTATGAATTGGAAGATGGTACTACAGCAAAGGTTTATGCAATAAGAGCAAAAGAACTTGTTAAACTTAAAGGAATCGATGACAGAACCCTCTTTTATAAGAATGTTCGATATGGTGTTGGAAATACCCGAGTAAACAAATCTATCCGGAAGACTATTTTGTCTGCCACTCAACACCGCATGTTTTTTCTATATCATAATGGAATAACCTTGGTCTGTGGTACATTCAATGAAGATCTAGATGGGAACTGCATCAATATAAGTAATTATGCAATCATAAACGGTTGCCAATCTATGCTTACATTTTATGAGAATAGGGACAAACTTACTGATAACCTTCTGGTTCTTACAAAAATTATAAACCTCGACGTTTCTTCTCCTATAGTCCAGGAAATCACATTTTATGCTAATAACCAAAATTCAATTGGATTAGCAGACCTTCGCTCAAATGATTCTTCACAAAAAGCCATCCAGCGAGAGTTCTCCGAGCTTTTTGGAGATAGCGTCGTATATTTACGAAAGAGAGGAGAAACAATTCCTGAGAATGCCAAAGTTATCAATAAAGATCTTGCTGCCCAACTAATAGAAGCTGTATATTATGAGAACCCTCATAACACTCATTTGAAACAAAAACTATTTGGTGAAGAATATACTAAAATCTTCTCAAGAAGGATTAGCGCAGAAAAGATCTACCTTGCTTATTTGTTGTATGACACCGTCAATCGTAATTCCATTCTGTTAGATAAACCTCAGATACGCACATATGGCCTATCTCTATTCTTCTTCGCCTATACGCTTTCTGCAATTATGCGTAAGGATGATCTCGGTAATTCCATTTTGGACAACCCAAGAGAATATGTAACTTCGCAAATACAAACTCTTACCAATACTCTTGATAAATTATGGAGTCTTATTACCCCTGACCTTAATGCTGATATAGAGGACTACATTTCACAGGCTGATGGTTTCTTTGATTACAAGAACCTGTTTAAGAACTCCGCATTTGTAGCCGCTATGAGTCGCAGAGCAGTAGCTGATTACGAAAGATTATTAAGAAGAAATGAATCTGACTCTTTTAGCAACATATACAATTCCTTTGCATCCAGTTAAAGCTAATTAATTCTCTTGCCAATTGGCCGTAAAAATAGCTGTTTAATAACCATCACATGCTTTCTACGGATATTGTGCTGTTTTGCTAACATTTTTGCTAACGAACTTTTCACCACCATAAAAAACCAAGAGTGACCTATCGGCACAAATCGAAGCTAAATCGCCAGTAAAAAGGTATCAGGAATTACTTCTTTTCACGCTCAGGGACATACTTCTTGTATCTTTTAATCAGACAGCCGGGAGCCTCGAGGCGTACTGATTTATGCCATGCTAAGTAAAAAATAAGGCAGTCGAGCCTATTCGGATACCTATTATCTTCCAACCGTCCTTCTCCTTCACCAGCCGAGCCTTTAATGGCAATCTTTGGTCTCCAGTATAAATAATGGCACCATTCACATCACCTTCAGTGATACCTCCAACACCGGACCGTATCCCCTGGTCGCTAATAGTCAAGCGCTCGTAGCCTGCAAATACGTCGTAGCTGCTTGCGATGAACTCGGCTATGTTTTCTTCAGTAGCCGAGTGGGGAGACCAACAATCATACGCTGTTCCCATATTCCTTGCCGCCCCAGCTTCCATGAATTTCGTAATAACCGATTCGAACCCAGAACGCTCCCGACCCATTCTCCAGGCGAATATGACTACTACACCAACGATAACTCCTAAAATTATTGCAAGTCTTACTCCATCCATCTGCTCTTCTTATTATTGAAAGTAGTTCGCGTATGATTCTCGCCATTATACACCTATTTGTTTGTTTGCTTGTCAATACGTCCCTTTTGCCAAAGATATGATTTTCATTGTACCTGCTTCAGCCGAGCCTATTCGGACACCTGTTATCTTCCAAACGTCATTATCCTTCACTAGCGAAGCTTCTAATGGCAATCTTTGGCCGCCAGTATAAATAATGGCGCCCTTCACATAAGTTTCGGAGATACCTCCACCGGACTGTCCACTCTGGCTGTTGAGATCCACTCGCTCATAGCCTGCAAATACGCCGTAGTTGCTTTCGATATACTCGTCTATTTCTTCTTCAGTAACCGACTGAGGAGACCAACAAGCATACGCCTCATCTACATTCCTTGCCGCCCCAGCTTCCATGAATTCCGCAATAACTGGTCCGACCCCAGAAAAAAACTGTATTAAGCTAGGCAACATCACTCCTAATAAGATGCCAACTACTACCACTGAGCCGATGGCGATGGCGAGCTTCTTTTTATCACGCCACCATTTTAATTTTACAGCCGTGACAGCCGAGCCTATTTGGATACCTGTTATCTTCCAAACGTCATTCTCCTGCACCAGCCAAGCCTCGAATGGCCACCTTTGGTTGCCAGTATAAATAATGTCACCATTCACATGATAGCTGTAGATACCTCCACTGGACTTTGGATTCTCACTGCTGATAGCCAAGCGCTCGTAGCCTGCAAATACTTTGTCGCTTCTTTCGATGACCCCGGCTATTTCTTCTTTAGTAGCCGACTGGGGAGACCAACAAGCATACACTGCTTCCAGATTTTTTGCCGCCCCAGCTTCCATGAATTCCGTAATAACCGATTCGACCTCAGTACGCTGCCTTTTTAATTCTGTTGCATAGGAGATGGCGTAGGGGGGTACGAATAGACAGCGCAACCCCCGGGAGGCTGATTCACGGAATGCGGTAATTATAGTACTTCCCCAGCCGACTACAGCCTTTTTTATAGCACCGAAAATTATTTCTACTAGTCGTTCAAAAAGTTGTTCAAAAACACTGAAAATTATTCTTGCTATTAATGCAAGCATCTGCTCCTCGTCTCCTTAAAAGTTCCCAAAGCCAAAAAGGGCACCAGACACCACCATATTATCTAGCGGTTCCAGTACCCTCATTTCATCACTTCCACCTCCCTAACCTACTACCTCTCATTGCGGTACGTTTCAAAGCTAAACCGCCTATACAAGAGTCCCAGGGTTTACCTGCTTTTACGCTCAGGGGCATACCCTTTGTATCTATCAACCCGGACCTGGCGGACCTCCTAAGCTTATAGATAGTCTTCTCACTATATCCATCATTTTAGTCGAGCCTATTTGTATACTTATTATCTTCCAAACGCCATTCTCCTTCGCCAGTTGAGCTTTTAATGGCAATCTTTTGCCGCCGGTATAAATAATTGCACCACCCACATCACCTTCGGTAACTTTGGTACCTTCGGTAACGTCGGTAATATCGGTAACGTCGGCAACATCGGGGATACCCGCAACGGATCGTGTCCCCAAGCTTTTGATACTCAGTCGCTCGTAGCCTGCGAATACGTCGTAGCTGCTTTCGATGAGCTCGGCTATTTCTTCTTTAGTAGCACACTGGGAAGACCAACAGGCATACGCTGCTTCCACATTCCTTGCCGCCCCAGCTTTCATGAATTCCGTAATAACCGATTTGAACTCAGAATGCCGCCGAAATATTATCCAGAAGACTACGGCTAATATAGGGACACAGATAATTGCTGCAAGTGCTTCTTCAGGCATCTGCTCTTCATTCTATTATTGAGAATGGTTAACGTATGATTCTCGTTATTATATACCTATTTGTTTGTTTGATTGTCAACACTTCCTTTTGCTAACGAACTTTGCACTACCACCAAAAACTGAAAGTTACTTAGCGGTATAAATCACAGCTAACCAGCCTCTTTTCGTGTATAGCAAAGAGCACCAGATGTTTTGATAGAAAGGGCATAATGTTAAAATTAGTTATATGCCAGCGAATCTACCGCCACAGTACTTCGAGGCTGAGAAGAGATTCAGGTCAGCCAGGGAGCCAGAGGAAAAAATTGCCGCCCTGCAGGCAATGCTTGCCATTATGCCCAGGCATAAAGGCACCGATAAGCTTCATGCCGCGCTGAGGAGGAAGATTGCCAGGTTTTCCCAGGAGGCAGAAAGAAAGTACGCCACAGCCAGGAGAGCAGGCTTCTATATTAGCAGGGAGGGTGCCGGACAGGTAATGTTAGTCGGGCCGGCCAATGCCGGGAAATCACAGCTATTAGCGGCGGTAACCGAAGCTATTCCAGAAATAGCTGAATATCCCTTCACTACCAAAACCCCTATTCCGGGTATGATGAAGTTTGAAGATACCCAGATACAACTGGTGGATACGCCGCCCATCGGGCACAAAGAAGTGAGGTTACTACTGGCAAATACCCTTAGAAACGCCGACCTCATTGCCATTGTAATAGATTTATCACTGGAGCCAATAAGCCAGGTAGAGGCAGCTCTTCAAGGGCTAAGAGAGGCAAGAATAGAGCCCTTACCAGATGGTGGTACACAAGCAACTCCGGGAAGTTATCCCAGGAAGATGTTAATCGTGGGGAACAAGAATGAACTGGCAGGTTCAAACGAGAATTGGGAGCGTTTGCATTCTCAATATGCCAAGCTGTTTCCCCTGGTTTCCATTTCAGCCAGGGAAGGTGACGGCCTGGAGGAGTTCAAAAGAGCAGTTTACCAAGCCTTAAATATCATCCGGGTTTATACCAAGACCCCCGGCAGCAAGGCCGACCTGACTGACCCTATGATACTGGAGAAGGGCAGCACACTGGAAGAAGCTGCTGAGAGCCTCCATAAGGACTTCTATCAGAATTTGAAGTATGCTGTCGTTTGGGGCTCAGGAAAGTACGATGGGCAGAGGGTTAGCAAGGGACATGTACTTCAAGATGGCGACATAGTCGAGTTTCATATCTAGACTTACGCAGTTATTTTCTGGCTCCAATAAGCTGTGCTATTCTCATCTTATTTTTTAACATTCGCGGAGCCAATGGCAAACCGCCATAAATTTTCCGCCAGCGCCTCAATATATTCCTTGTTTTCCAGCTTCAAAAGTCCAGATGGTGGGTTTTAGGACAGATTATTGATTTCCCGACGCTTCATAATATAATAGAAGCTGTAGCCTCAAATTCAGCAAAAGAGGTAAAGGACTATCATGCTTTGGATAATATTATGGTTGATGGGGCTAAGGGGGCTGATCGTTACTGCAATATTGGCTCTAGTTATTGGCATATTGATGCTAGTTTTCCCTGATTTGAGCGCCTCGATCCTTGGAATCGGCCTTATCGTGATTGTTGTGATTGGTTTGCTAGACTTCCTGAGAAGAAGGTAACGCTACGCATATAGTCATTACTGGATTGGTCGCTACCATATCTTGCCCGAACTCATACCTGCGATAGGCAGGAATTATACCTTAGTGACCAAATTCTCCGCCAGGGCCTCAATATATTCCCTGTTTTCCAGCTTCACCCGCCACTCTGACGGAATGGCTTCAATGCCGAGATATGCCCCGGAAATAGCCCCGGCCATGGCGGCTATAGTATCAGTATCGCCGCCCAGGCTTATAGCGTAAGTCACGGTATCTTTATAGGACTGAGGCTGCCTTAGGAAGCAATAGATAGCCGTAGGCACTGACATTGGTGCCTCTATACCGTTTCCTAGCACGGCGACCACTTTCGCCTTATCTTGCTCGCCAAGCAACTCTCTTATTTGGGCTATTTTTTCCTTGTATAACTGGTCCTGGATGAAATTCTGGAGCCTGGAGAGAAAAACCTCCCTGTCAATATCTTCATCCGAAGGCGTGTTGAGAGCCAGGGCTACAGCGCAAGCCTGGAGTGCTGCTCCCTCCTTGCCCAATTCGTGAGAATGAGTGATGGAGCTTGACTGGTAAGCGATTTCCCTTAGCTTTTCCAGGTTACGGGAATACAGAAGTCCTACTGGCGCTACTCTCATGGCTGAGCCATTCCCAAAAGAGCCACCCCGGTAAAGTCTATTTGCGGCGCTATACCATGCTTCGCCGCTCTTTATCATCCAAAAAATTCTGGGGGGTCCCGGCCCATAGCCACGCCACGGCTCAGCCTCATAATTTTTTATGAAGGTTTGTGCCATATGTTCTCCATTGAAGACTTTGCTTTCTATCAGGGATTCGGCAATGCCGATGGTCATGTGAGTATCATCGGTGTAAATTAGCTGCTCCAGCTTCTCAGCAAGGGAAACGATATCCTCGCTTCTGGACATCCCTCTTCCTTCCCGCCTGGCGCCCAGAGCATCGCCGATTGCCGTCCCTACCAGACATCCCAGGAATTTCAACTTTAGTTTTCCTTTATGCAAGTCCCTCATTGCTCCATGCTACCTCTCGCAGCCAGTCTATAATTTTATGATCAGTGGTGCTTCAAGATAAAAACTCAGGTAGCGACTTCCAATAGTTGCAATTTTTCCAGCGCTTTATTATACTTGAATTAGTGGTTATAAGCGTAGGTTATCACGCCTCTGTGAAAGCTCTTCCGGGCCCATTCGCGAACGTTGGATGACCGAAACTCTAGCCAAGTATTATAAGAAAGGAGGTCGTCCAATGGGATTTACAGACAAAACGCTAGAATGTGCTGATTGTGGTGCTACATTCACCTTTACCGCTGAGGAGCAGGAGTTCCATGCTAGTAGGGGATATACTAATGAGCCCAAGCGTTGCCCTGCTTGCCGTGAAACAAAGAGAGCCCAGTACGATAGCTCCGGCGGTTACAGATCTAGCCGCCAAATGCATCCCGCAGTATGTGTTGAGTGTGGTAAAGACTGCGAAGTGCCCTTTGAGCCGCGAGAGGGCAGGCCAGTATATTGTAGTGAGTGCTACAATAAGATGAAATCAAGCGGTCAGCAATAATTTAATGCAGCTGGATTCAAAGGGGGCTGGAACCAAACCCAGCCCCCGAAGGTTCAGAAGCAGAGGCATTCAGCGTGTTCTAAAAAGTTTGGTTGCACGAAGGGTAAGGCTATAAAAATCGAAAGGGGGTTAATATTGTGAATATATATGTAGGCAATTTATCTCGCGAGGTTGCCGAGGATGAATTGCGCCAGGCATTTGAGCCTTTTGGGCAAGTCACATCGGTAAACATCATTAAGGATAGGTACAGCGGCGAATCTAGAGGTTTTGGGTTTGTTGAGATGGCAACGAAATCTGAGGCCCAGGCTGCAATCAACGGGCTTAATGGAACATCATTGGGAGAGCGGACTCTCAGTGTTAGTGAGGCGCGCCCTCGCGCCGAAGGTGGCAGGAGGCCCTATGGTGGTGGTGGTGGGTTTGGTGGTGGTGGTGGACGAGGTAGACAGCGCAGATACTAAACTGCTAGCATCTTAGGGATTGATGCCCTTATAATAGTGACCTGAAGTTCCAGACTGAGGAAGGGAAGTTCGTTTTTCTCTTGTATCCCTTCCTTCGTCCACAACTCGAGGATAACGCGGCGCTGCCCGTTGTCGGCCCAATCTCTTCCCACTCCCAGAAGGTTTTTTTGAGCAGGGAGGCTTGGCGCTCCCGAAGCCGGGCGATACGGGCTGTAGAGATTAGCCGTCGTCCAACCCCATCATAACCACACAAAAATCATCCGGGTAGCGCTCCACAGAGGAGAGGTCATGTCCCAGGCGAGTAGCGATATCATGGGAGTGGACCCTATGAGATACAGATGGACTGCCTGGGCCTTATCAGGGGTTCCTGGCGCACATGCCAGGGAGCTTGACAATTTGCAGGGAGGTTGCTATTATGTAGGGCTAAAATTCAAGTAAAAAGGTAGGAAATTATCGTGGACCAAGAAACAACAGCCGAAATCACAGCCAGAGGTCGATCGACAGGACAGGTCAGGTGTATGAACTGCATGAACAGGATTACACCACCAAAGGGTTCAAAACAATATAAGTGCCCTCATTGCGGCTTTGAGTGGCGCATAACCTGGCTATGGCCAGACTTTCCCAGGATAAGAGGACCAGTCTGGGATGTGAACAGGCGACTGACCATAGAAGCCACAGCTAAAAAGGAAACGAGAAAGAGGGGGAAGTAGACATGGCTCTGAATAGAAAGATAGCTTATATTAATCTAACTACAGGTGAAATTGAGACAAAGCGTATTCCCCTCGAGGTGCGGAAGAAGTTCCTTGGCGGCAGAGGGCTGGATATGTATTTAATGTACAACCATATAGAACCCGGGGTTGACCCTCTGGGACCAGATAATGTGGCCTTTGTTAGCGCCGGGGTTCTAGTCGGTACTCTAGCCTCTGCTTCCGCCAGAACTCATATTGGTGGCAAGTCGCCGCTTACCGGCTTTGTGGGCAGCGCTAATATGGGGGGGTTCTTTTCCCCGGAGATGAGACTGGCTGGCTTTGACCATCTGGTAATAAAAGGGAAAGCAAAGAAGCCAGTCTACCTGTGGATCCACAATGGCGAAATTGAAATAAGGGATGCCTCAAACATCTGGGGGAAGGATATCAATGAGACCCGAGAAACTATTCGGGCAGAATTAGGCGACAGAGATATAAAGGTATTAACCATTGGCATAGCCGGTGAAAATCTGGTGAGGTTCGCCAATGTTATGACTGGAATTAAAAATGCCGGTGGCAGGACAGGCATGGGTGCTCTCCTCGGCTCCAAGAACCTAAAGGCAATAGCAGTGAGAGGTACTATGGACATAAAAATAGCGCACCCCGCTGAAGCCCTGGAATATAACAGGCATGTAATTGACATGGTGTGCTCTGCCAAGGTATCCAAGACACAGGGCAGACTAGGGACGCCATTCATCTGGGGAGCAACTAATTCCTGGGGCGGAATCAGGACTAGAAACTTCCAGACCAATCAATTTGAGTACTGTGATGCTACTGAGCCAGAAGCGATTGATGAACATGCCATCGGCTATGCTGGTTGTTTTGCCTGTCAGGTTCACTGCCGAGCCAAATACATTATTCCGTCAGGTAAATATGCCGGCGTTTATGACGAAGGGCCTGAGTATACGGTGCAGGGTGCCTTAACTGCAGAAACAGGCTGTTCCGATGTTGTTGCCCTGTTATCAGGTAGTCACCTACTCAATTCGTACGGTATAGACTGTCTGGAGGCAGGAAGCATGATCGCCTGGGCAATGGAACTGTATGAAGCGGGAATCCTTACTGATAAGGATACAGATGGCCTGGAACTAAGGTTCGGTAATGCTGAAGCACTCAATGAGATGATACACCGCATTGCTCACAGGGAAGGACTGGGTGATATCCTGGCTGAGGGACCGCTACGAGCGGCCAAGAAAATAGGCAAGAATTCCATCAAATATTTGATTCATGTTAAAGGAATGAGCAACCTTCACTCGGATGAGAGAGCAACACCGGCCCTGGCACTGGGTATAGCCACCGGTTCAAGAGGTTCTGATCACTTGAGAAGCCGACCAGCAATTGACCTTTACGGATTACCGGAACCGGTGCTAAGAAAGGTATATAGCCAGCCAGTTCCCTATGACGGTCCGCTCACCTCACATTGGAAGGACTATGAGGGGAAACCCTGGATGGTAAGATGGCAGGAGATGTGCTATGAGGCAGTGGATTGCCTTGGTATATGTAAGTATCACACCATATTCCTTGGACCAAACTTCCCCAACTTTGAAGAGTGGTCTCGGCTATTGTACCTCAATACTGGATTAGAGTTATCGCCACTGGATATCTGGAACGTTGCTGACAGGTGCTATAACATAGAAAGGCTGTTCAACATCAGGGAAGGGCTAACCCGAAAGCATGACTGGTTAGCTGACCGATACTATGATGAGCCAACTACAAGAGGTGTACCTGCTGCTTGTGGCAAGACGTTAGATAGAAAGAAGTTCACCAAGATGATAGATGAATACTACGAGCATCACGGCTGGGATGAGAACGGAGTTCCCCGCCCCGAGACCCTGAAAAAACTGGGTATAGATAAAGAGCCATCACATATGCTCTAGCATCTGCAACATGCTCTAAGGAGGTCTACTTAATGGCAAAGGTTCTAGTGATAGATTATGAGAAGTGCACTGGTTGCCGAATATGTGAGCAGGTTTGTACTGTAAAACACGAAGGTGTAGTCAATCCTGCCCGAAGTCGGATAAGAATAATCAAGTGGGAGCAAGAGGGACGATATGTTCCTATGGTCTGTCAACAATGTGAATCAGCTCCCTGCCAGTCAATATGCCCGGTAAAGGCTATTTCTCGCGACGAGAACCTAAATAGGGTAATGGTTGATTACGATATATGTATTGGCTGCCGGATGTGTGTTGCTATCTGCCCCTTTGGCGGCATGTCATTCGACCCCATAGCTCAAAAGGTGATAAAGTGTGACTTCTGTGACGGCGACCCCCTCTGTGTCAAGTTCTGTGAAGAAAATGCCGTACAATACGTGGATGCCAGTGAGCAGAGCCTTGAGAAGCAGATAGCAATCGCAGACAAATTCTCAGGGACAATGCGGAAGGTTGTCGCAGCCATAGCCTCTGTATAGGACCGACCCCACGCAAAAGAAAGACCACCTGCTCAACTATTGCGTCAATGGCAAGACTCACTCTTGTATTGGCAAGCAGGGTCGCTCAAGGGAGCCCTTTGGTCATTGAAACTAGGGCGTTGCTACTATAACCGCAAGGCTGATTAGTCCAGCACTTAAGAAGTTGAGCGCTTGATGAAAGGTAAGGGAAGCAGTGAGCGTTAAGATAAACATACATCCCTTCTTATCTCAGCATACTAATGGTCAGGACGTGGTTGAAGTTAACGGGAGCACTGTTGGCCAGTGTCTTGAGCAGTTAGTTGCCCGGTTTCCTGAGCTTAGGCAATGGCTGTTTGAAAAGGATGGTAAGTTAAATAGACTCGTTGAAATCTATGTTAACATGGAAAGCTCCTACCCGGAGGAACTGGCTAAGCCAGTTAAGGACGGAGATGAGCTTCATATAATAGTTATAATTTCTGGAGGGTGAGGCAAGGCATCCTCTGTCCAGTACTTAGCCTATTTCTTAACAGGCTCAAAGGCAAAAAATACCCTCTCTGCCGTTATTGTTTCTTTTTTGAGTTCTATCGGGTGGGCTGGAACATCAAATACTACAAGCTGAACTTCGTCACCTTCTTTGAGAGTTTCCGGGGGGCAGTTTATCATCCGACTGAGTATGTGCTTGACCGGACTATCTTCACCCAGGTCAATCCAGGCATCAATTAAGGGTGGCTCGTAGCATATGGGGACCCCTCCCCATTTCTCTACAACAACTGCTGCCTTGCCTTTCTTTGGCAACTCAATCCATTCAAGCTCATCAGAGTAGCACTCGGGGCATATCACGCGAGGCGGATATGCCACCCGCCCACACTGCTTACATTTCGTTGTTGTAAACTTGCCTTCCCGAAGGTTTTCATAGAATTTGTATATCCGATTAAACTCCTTAGCCTCGATTGGCCACATATCCAGTGTAGGGGAATATCTTCCCTCTAAGAAAGGAATCCATGCTTTTGCCATCCTTCGCCTCCTTTATTTCCTGGGCTCTCTGCCGTAGATAACAATCGTGTGCTCCACACAGGAGCCGCTCAAGTTGTGTGTAAGCCCAATCGCTGCCTTATTGACCTGGTTTACAGCTCTTCCTTGAAGTTGCCTTACTATCTCTATAGCCTGACGAATCCCGGTTGCCCCGAAGGGATGCCCGCAGGAAAGAAGACCACCATCACTATTAGTGGGGACGGCGCCCCCGAGCTTTGTCTGCCCTGAGTTCACATAAGGTCCACCTTCTCCCTTTTTGCAGAATCCTAGCTCTTCTACCTCGATAATCTCGGAAATGCTAAAACAATCATGTACCTGAGCAACATCGACCTCATCAGAGCTAATTTTCGCATTCTCATAGGCTTTTTTAGCGGCCAGCCTCAAATGTGGCCAATCTCCTAAATGCTCTCCGGGCCAGTTAGCACTTACGCTGTGAAGTGACACTTGAGCTCCTCCACGGATATAAACGAGTGGCCTATCGCTGAGCTCCCTTGCCTTCTCCTCAGAAGCAACAATTACTGCCGCAGAGCCATCCGTCAATGGACAACAATCATATAATCCAAGAGGAGCGGCTATCTCAGTGGCATTGAGGACATCTTCCATCGTCAGCTTCTTTTGAAAGTGACCTTTGGGATTAGTATAACCGTAACCATAATTTGTTACGGAAACCATCCCCAAGTGCTCCCTTTTTGTCCCGTAATGTTTCATGTGTTCCTTGGCAATCATCGCAAACCATAGTGGCGGAGGTCCAATACCTTGCGGCCCATCCCAGTCGTGGTCTATAGCAGCAATCTCATCGTATTGCACCTGCCATCTCTCAGGAGTGTAAAGCTTTTCACAGCCTACCACCATCACTACGTCAGACATTGCGCTCTCTATGAGTCCCTTGGCCAGGAGAATTCCTGTGCTTCCACCTGCACAAAGGACGTCCACCCTAGCGCAGATAGAAGTCGGTTTTAACCCCAGTCTCTCAGCCACGACAGGAGCTGTATTGGCTTGGGCAGAACGCCTTCCAACAAAAGTGGAGGCAAAAAGCAAACCGTCAATACTCGTTGGCTTAAGTCCAGGTATATCATCCAGACATTCCTTGGCTGCTTCCTGAACCATATCTATATAACTTGCCTCCCTAACACCCCATTTGCACATGCCGCCTCCAACTATACAAGCTTTCCTTCCAGCCATTCTTGACCTCCTATATCAAAGGCTATTTAATTGCTGAGAGTAATCCCAGAGTTGTCACCGTTGCTGGCTGTAGTCATAGAAGCCCTTGCCCGTCTTCACACCTAATTCACCAGCCTTAACCTTCCTTCTCCATAATGGAGAAGGCCTATAACACTCTCCAAGCTCATCTCGCATATAATCCAGGGAGTGCAATCCGACCGGTATCCCATTGACTATGTCCTGTGACTTAAATGGACCCATAGCATGCCCCAGTCCTAACTGGCACCCCTTATCAATGTCCTCAGCACTGGCCACACCCTCTTCAAGCAACTTAACTGCCTCATTACAAAACACGAGAAACAATCTGGACACAACGAAACCTGGGACATCTTTATTGACAATAATCGTCTCCTTGCCAAGCTTGGCTGACATTTCCTTAATGACCTGGCAGGTCTCGTCCGAAGTCTTGACTCCACAAATTATCTCAATCAATTTCATTACCGCTACCGGGTTGAAAAAGTGCATCCCTATCACCTTGTCCTGTCGCCGGGTTAGCGAACCTATGGCAGTAATACTAAGTGCTGATGTATTAGAAGCGAGTATTGTTTCCGGAGCACACGCCTCATCCAGCCGCTTAAACATCTGCTGCTTTAGCTCCATCTCCTCAGGAATACTTTCAATCACCACCTGAGTTCCTTCTACCGCTCGTTTAAGGTCAGTAGTACCTTCAATACGGCCAAGCACTTTGTCGGCTTCTTCCTGGGTCATTTTGCCCTTGTCGACAAAATACTTCTTTAAATTGCCTTTAATGGTGTTCATGCCATTTTGGACAAACCTGTCTTCAATATCCGTCATTGACACTTCATAACCGTTATTAGCCAGGAGCTGAGCAAGCTGATTACCCATGACGCCAGCGCCCACAACACAAACCTTGTTGACCTTCATTTTGTTTCCCCCCTTTTTAATACTTTCTGCAATAAGAAATTAGTAGCATGTCAAAGAGCGGACATTTCTCCAGGATTTCCTCTGACAGGCAAGCACCCTCAGGGTGTACATCAAAGTGTATATAATACCTTGTCTTCGAAAGCGTGTCAATATTCGCATAAGTCATGTTACGGGAAGTTGGATAAACTGGATTCAGAAGCCCGTAGTATATTGTTGGGCAACAACAGTTCCGTTCGAGAGACTTTTATCTGGGGTGGTGCCGGGTCACCCCGGACTTCACCGGGACCGGGGGGAACGCCAGTTTTTCAGCCATATCGTCCCGGCGGCACTGCGGACAGAGTTCGATAAACTCACCGGCGAGGCCCTTCCCAGCCAGTACTTCCTTCAGGCGCTCCACGGTCGGTAATGGTAGATAGTAGCGCCCACAACGCGGGCAAACCACGGAATTCTCGGTGATACCTTCGCTGATGGCGAGTTGCCTGATATCTTCGACAAATTCTGCATACTTGACACCGGCCGGACACAGCCGGGCACAGGTATCACACTCCAGGCAAAACCAGATATTCGAGTCCTTTAAGATATCTAGCCCCAGCAGCGCCTTTTTGATAATGCCCCGGGCAGAGAACAGGAAGGAGAACCTGTCATAGAACTCAGCCATGGGGCAACTGGCGACGCACTTTCCACACTCAACACAGAGGGATAGTTTCTTCTCGTCGATGATTTTGGCCAGCGGGTCTCTCCCGGCAATAGCTTTTCCTTCTTGTTTCATCAGTCGCTGGGCATCTCCTCTATTTGTTTAAGGGTAAAAACCGGACCATCCAGGCAGACGTACTTACTGCCGATGTTACAGCGTCCACACTTACCGACGCCGCACTTCATCCTTCTCTCCAGAGTGGTGATTATGTGCTCGCTGGAGAATCCCAGTTCGTTCAGGGCCTCAATAACAAATTTAATCATTATTGGCGGTCCGCAGGTAATGCCGGTAGTATTATCCGGGGAAGGATTGATTTCCTTCAAGAATGTCGGCACCAGCCCCACATTCCCCTTCCACTCCTCATCGCCACGGTCAACGGTGAGATGCAGCTTGGTATTGTCCACCGCCTGCCATTCTTCATATTCGCTGGTGAAGACGAGGTCCTGGGGGCTCCTGGCACCGTAGATGATATCAATCTTGCCGTACTTTGCTCGATTGTCTAAGACGTTGAGGATTACCGAGCGCAACGGTGCCAGCCCAATGCCACCACCAATGATAAGCAAGTTCTGCCCCTCCATCTCCTCAAGGGGGAAGAAATTCCCGAAGGGGCCGCGAATACCTATTTTATCCATGGGCTCAAGCTCGTGGAGAGCATTGGTCAGCTCACCAACCCTTCTGATGCTGAACTCGATGGTCTCCGGGCGGGTCGGCGAAGAACTAATTGATATCGGTGCCTCTCCCACGCCAAGCACCGATACCTCGGCGAACTGGCCGGACTTATATTCGAATTTCCCACTCCCATCCGAACCATCAATAGTCACCCTAAAGGTGGTGACATCTATTGTCTCCGGCCTCATGTTCTGGATGGTCGCCATACGCGGCATATATATATTCTCACTCATTTCCGGCTTTCCCACTGGTTACATCTTCTATTATTTGGGTAATATCTATGTTGACCGGGCAGTACCTGAGGCACCGGCCACAACCGACACAGGCCACCTCACCATTCCGGTCAGGGAAGTACTTCAATTTATGGAAGAAACGCTGCTGCACCCTCGCCTTCCGGTTCGGTCTGGGGTTCTCCCCGCTGGCCATCAGGGTGAATTCGGGGAACATGCAGCTGTCCCAGCAGCGGAACCTTTCTCCGCCCTCATCCAGGCTGACATCAGCGATGTCAAAACAGTGACATGTCGGACACAGGTAGGTGCAGATGCCACATCCCAGACACTTCATGCCGATGCTATCCCAGTAATCGCCTTCGTAGAGCGGTGCCATTTTATCGGCGATAGCATTGACGTCCAGTTTCTTCATCCCGGCAAGCCCGGCTTTCCTAGCTTCTCTGAGTTGTTCCTCATCACCCCGAAGCTCGGTAAAGAATTCGGCAAACCGGTCAAGCAGGGCTGCCCCTTTCTCAGTGGATGCCTCTACCAGATAGCGGTCGCCGATGTCGCTGAACAGTATATCGACATCCTCCCCCGAAGCAGGGTCTATGCCAAAGGTCGGGCAGAAACATGTCTCGGCGGGGTCGAAACAAGCGAGACCGATGAGGGTCGTCTTCTCCCTCCTGTTCAGATAATAACTATCCTTGTATTGCCCGTTAAAAACCATATCCATGAGGCGCAGGCTGCGCGCATCACAGGGACGAATGCCGAAGATTACCTGCTCACGGTCTGCTTCGGCACCTGGCTCCGTACTGAACCCCCGGCTATCATCCCTGGAAAACCGGAAGAGGGTCTCCGTCTGGGGGAAGAAAGCGTTCTTGGGAGACAGCACCGTGTTGATGTAGTCCAGCGTGACCTCGCTGCCCGATTCCACCCGCCGAAAGGAAACGTTATTGTCCCGCACTGGCGCAATCAGATGGTAGTCCTGCGCTAGTTTGTCCAGCAGTTTGGTCAGCTTGTTTTTCTCGATTATTCTACTCTTCGTCTGCCTTACCATATCAACCCCTAGAGAAACTCATCAAGGTCACCGACCTGATACGTTGTCAGTGGTGGCTGCTGCTCAACGTCAATCCCAGCGGTATAGTCAAATAGCTCCAGTAAGTCCTTTTCCACCTTCTTGTTCAGGCTCCTCAGTGGAATATTCATCGGGCATGCCCGCTCGCACTCACCGCAGTCAATACATCTCCCGGCAACGTGGAAGGCACGTACCAAGTGATAAACCAGATTCTCCGAGACATCGTTCGCTTTGGTAATCCAGCGCGGCGCCTTTTTATCAAAGATACATTCCGGGCAGGTACAGACCGGGCAAATATTGCGGCAGGCATAGCAGCGGATACATTGGCTTAACTCCCTGTTCCAGTAGAGCGCCTTCTCTTTTGAAGATAGCGCCTCCTGTTCCTTAATCAGACTGTAATCGTCACCCACCCAGGGCAGGCTGGAGACGGCTTCTCCGAGCAGCACATCGTAGACTAGTGGAGTGGGATATTTACAGACTAGGCACTCACCCCGTAGTACCTTCTCCTTATCCACCCGCTGCTTGCCCTCCTTGAGAGTAACCAAGAAGGCGTCACCGTCATCCTCCACCGCGACTACATCACCTGGCGAGATACCCAGCACTTCCAACAGCTTTTCCCTGTCCACGATACCGCTACAGGGGACACCCACAATGAAAACCTTATCCCGGTCGATCTGGTTCTCTTTAAGCAACTCCACCACCGACCGGGAGTCGCACCCCTTGACCATGATACCTACCTTCCCCTCAACGTTTTTGAAATCCAGCAAGTATTTGGAGAGGTTATTGGCACAGAGAGGGTTCCAGACCAACCGGGAAGCCGCCTGCCCGCTTTTCAGAAAGCACGGCGTTACATGCAGGCTATCAGAGCCTGTTTCATAGCCGATAAAATGGCCGATGCTGCCATCTTCAAACAGTTTCTTAACCCTGGTCTGTACTTCTTCTGAGGTTGCTTTCATTTCTTGTCTACCCACCTGTTGGGACCCAGCGCCGTTATTTGATCTGTCGTCTCTTTAACCACAGCCGAGAATTTGGCGCCCTCGGCGGCCGATACCCACCTCAGCTGGAATCTTTCCGGCTCAATGCCGATGTAGCTCAGCAATCTCTTGAGGACATGCGCCCGCCTTCGGGTCAGGTAATTGCCCTCTGAATAATGACACTCTCCGGGATGACAGCCGAGTATCATTACTCCGTCAAGACCATTGGCCAGAGCTCTGATTACCAGCTCCGGAGGCACCCGACCGGAGCACATCACCCTTATCACCCGGACGTTCGTTGGCATCTGGAAACGGGAGACGCCGGCCAGGTCGGCACCGGCATAGGCACACCAGTTACAGCAGAAGGCGAGGATTTTCGGTTTAAATTCAATTTGGACTTCTTTGTTATCCTGCAACTTTATCTCTTTCCGCTCAGGGCATTAACCATGCTCAGTAGCTGTATATCGGTAAAGCCTCTTTGCTGTATCGCCCCATTAGGGCAAGCCGCAGCACAAAGCCCGCAGCCTTTACACAGGGCGGTATTAACCTCGGAGACAATCTTACCTTCAAGCCCTCTTATTTTAGATTCCTTCAGCTCAATAGCATCAAAGGGACATACCAAGACACAGGTCCCACAGCCCTTGCAGATTTTCGGGTCGACCGTAGCTGTTATTGCCTCAACCTTGACCAGGCCCTGCCTCAAAGGAATCGCTGCCTCTGAGGCGGCGGCATATCCCTGAGCGATGCTTTCCCGAATATCCGCCGGCCACCGACAGGAGCCAGCCACATAGATACCATCCATGGCAAATTCAACGGGGCGCAACTTGACATGAGCCTCAAGAAAGAAGCCCCCATCGCCTATCGGCACCTTCAGCATCCTGGAAAGCTCTTCATTATCATCATTGGAAATTAGAGGAGTAGCCAGGACCAGCAGGTCACAGGGAAGCTCCAGCTCCATATCCATCAACTCATCGTATACCTTCACCGCCTCAACTTTTTTTGTGCCAGCAACTTTCGGGGGGTTGCTCAGCGTGTATCTGATAAACCTGACGCCGGCTTCCTTGGCTTCTCTATAATACTCTTCAAACTCCACGCCGTAGGTCATCAGGTCTCTATGCAGCACGTAGACCTTGGCTGCCGGGTTAATTTCCTTCATCAAGGCAGCGTTCTTGATGGCAGTCATACAGCATAGCCTCGAACAGTAGGGCCGTTCGGGTATCCGTGCTCCCACACAGTTAATCATCACCACATTCTGGACCTCTCCCAGCTCGCCATCCTTCAGCCGTTGTTCCAAATCAAGCTGAGTAAGCACGTTAGCTAATTCCCCGTAGCGATATAGCTCCGGCTTGAGCACCTGAGCGCCAGTGGCCACGATAATTACCCCAACCTTGAAGCTGACTTCCTTCCCGCCTTCATCCACGCTGATATCGAAATTACCGATATATCCGCTGGCAGCCTTGACCACAGCCGGCATATGGAGCCTTATCTTGGAGTGACCCTCCACTGCCTTAACTATACTCTCGACCAGCTCGCTGGGGTCTTTATTGATAGTGAAAATCCGGTTGAGTTTGAGCAACCGCCCACCAAGTTCTGGCTCTTTCTCCACCAGGTGCACCTCAAAACCCTGGTTAGCCAGATTGAGGGCGGCGCTCATTCCGGCAACACCACCGCCAATGACCATGGCTGCCTGATACACCTCAGATTTAAATTCCTCCTGAGCATCCAGCCACCGGGCCTTGGCTACCCCCATCTTTACCAGCTCCTTGGCCTTTTCAGTGGCCTCCCGCCGGTTCTGCATATGAATCCAAGAACAATGTTCTCTGATGTTGACAAACTCAAACAGGTACGGATTCAGTCCCGCATCCGCGCAGGCATTACGGAACAGCGGCTGGTGGGTTCGGGGGGTACATGAAGCCACCACCACCCGATTGAGGTTATGCTCTTTAATATTATTCTTGATGGAAGAGATGCCTTCCTCGGAGCAGGTGTACATGTTAGCCTCGGCATATACCACGTAGGGCAAGTTTTTAGCATACTCTACTACCTGGGGGACATCCACAATCCCCCCTATATTAGTGCCGCAATGGCAGATAAAAACTCCGATACGAGGTATCGCCATTTAGTCCTCTTTGCTCATAAACTCGGCAGCCCGGCCCGCGGCTGCCGATGCCTGGATAACTGAATCCGGAATATCCTGCGGCGCCTGGCAGAAACCGCAGGCAAAGATTCCGGGTACCTCAGTGTCCACCGGGTGAAACAATCTATCCGGAATGCCGACAAACTGGTAATTATTCAGGCTTAGGTGCAGCATATCACTTATATCTTTTGTGCTACCGGACGGAATCAACGCCTGGCACAGTACGACCATATCTACCTCCATGGTGGTTCTGGTCCTGGCGGTGGTCTCCTCGTACCAGACAATGGGGTTCCCGTTGTCCGGGTTTTCCGTAATCTCACTGGGGCGGCTTCTAATATAGGACACACCGTATTCCTGTTCAGCCCGGGCAATATATTCTTGGAACCTTTTGCCTACCGCTCTCATATCTGTATAGAAGATGAAGGCCTTTAAATCAGGATAGTGCTCATTGGCCAGAATAGCCTCCTTGGTGGCATGCATACAACAAACGCTGGAGCAATATAGCTTATGACGGGTATCCCGCGAACCGACACACTGAATAAAGGCCAGCCTCTTTGGTGTTTTCCCATCTGATGGTCGCTCTAAGTGCCCCTCAGTCGGCCCTGAAGCGCTGATCATGCGCTCGTACTGCATAGCCGTGATTACATTCTTTATCCTGCCGTATCCGTACTCCTCCAGCCCCGAAGGGTCATAGAGGTCAAAACCGGAAGCGAGAATAATGGCGTCAACCTCTGCCTCAATTATTTCATCTTCCTGGTCATAGTTTATCGCCCCGGCCTCGCAGAATTTTTCGCAAGCTCGGCAGGTGCCCTTAAGAAAATAGACACAATGTTCTGTATCGATAACCGGAATGTTTGGCACCGCTTGAGCGAATGGAGTATAGATAGCTTTTCTCTTACTTAAGCCCACGTCAAACTCGCTATCTGTTTTCCAAGGACATTTAGTTACACATACACCACAACCGGTGCATTTCTCTTCATCTACAAACCTTGCCTTTTTCCTGATTTTAACCCTGACTTTTCCGGGTCCCCCGGCCACTTCCTCTACCTCGGAATAGGTCAGCAGCCTGATGTTGGGGTGCCGACTCGCCTCAATCATCTTGGGGGCAAGTATGCACATGGAGCAATCATTGGTAGGGAAAGTCTTATCCAGCTGGGACATTCTACCGCCAATACTGGGTGTCTTTTCGACAAGATATACCTGAAACCCCATATTGGCTAGGTCAAGCGAAGACTGGATACCAGCGATACCACCACCGATTACCAGGACAGACTTCTTCGCCAAATTCAATCCTTATAGTTAGCGGAAGACTATAATCTCAGCCGAGGTGGGCAGCTATGCGAGCCGCCAGAACTATAGCTATTTGCAAAAGGCAATTATAACAAGGGCAGAGAAATTTTTCTACCCATCCAGCAGCAGAGCTAATCGTCCGAGAAACAAGGTACTCCTGCTGGACTTGAGGAGTGTTCAGACGTTGCTTATTCTTCTGACTCGGGGTCGCAAGGAGGCGAGGGAGACATTAGAGCTTTAGTCAAGAGGAAAGTTGCCTGTAGTGCCTCTGTAGGGCAAAGCGGAAAACATTCTTTGCAGTTCCAGCATTCCTTAGAGGCTATCTCTGGGATGAAAATTACCTCTCGTCTTACTCCTCTGTCAACAAATCCAATAGCGTTCTTCTTCTTGACCTCGGCACAGTATCTTACGCATAGACCACATAGAATACAAAATGAGGACTCTTTTTCAAAACGGGCTTTGTCTGCTCCATACTCTTGAGCCAAATCCTGCAATTCTGCGGCATCTGGAGCATGAGCTAGCATCAGCTCCAGAAGCACTTTGCGAGTTTTATCTACCTTCTCAGACCTGGTTCTTACTATCAAATTTTGTTCCACCGGGTAAAGGCAGGCAGCAACGAGATTTGTCCTGCCACGAGCTTCTATTTCTACTGTGCAAATTCGGCAAGCCCCATAAGGTTCTAATTTCTCATGGTGGCAAAGCGTAGGAACAGATATCCCGGCGCTTTGTGCTGCCTCCAAAATGGTCATCCCTTCCTCTGCTTTAACTTCCCTTCCATCAATCTGTAAAGTGACTTCACTCATTTTCTTTACTCTTTCTGGCTATCATTCTTGCTTCTTCAGGGATAGGAGACGGAACAGGCTCGCCAGAAATCTTCTTCACCGCACCAAAGCGAGGGGGACAAACTTCAAAGCAAGTTCCGCACTTTGTGCATTTCTCCTGGTCAATTACATGTATCTGGTTCTTACCACCTGCAATCGCCCCTGCGGGACATTGCCTGAAACAAATCATGCAAGCCTGACACTTCTCGGGGTCGATATAATATGAGATTAGCGCCTTACACACGTAAGCTGGACAACGCTTCTCCTTGATGTGCGCTTCATACTCATCTCTGAAGTAGCGTATCGTGCTTAGAACCGGGTTAGCGGAAGTCCTACCTAAAGCACAAAGTGAGGCATCTCTGGTTACCTCGGATAGCTCCTCCAAAAGCTCAATATCGCCCTCCTTCCCCTTTCCTTTGCTGATATTAGTCAGAATCTTAAGCATCTGCCTGATACCTTCACGACAGGGGACGCATTTGCCACACGATTCATCGGAGAGGAAATCAAGAAAGTACCTGGCGACATCAACCATACAGGTATCTTCATCCATTACAATCATCCCACCTGAACCCATCATCGAGCCAGCCTTGGCGAGCTCATCAAAATCGACTTTCATGTCTAACTGTTCCTCAGGTATACATCCTCCGGACGGACCCCCGGTTTGTACTGCTTTGAACTTTTTGCCTCCGGGGATACCACCGCCCAGCTTATAAATAATATCTCTCAGGGTTATACCCATGGGTACTTCCACAAGGCCGGTATTATTTACCTTACCTACTAAGGAGAAAATCTTCGTCCCCTTGCTGCCTGCAGTTCCAAGTTGAGCAAACCAGTCAGCACCTTTGCTGATAATAAGCGGCACAGTAGCCCAGGTCTCAACATTATTCAAGCAACTGGGTCTATCCCGAACGCCCTTGACAGCGGTGTGGATATACTTCGGTCTGGGCTCTCCTACCCTGCCCTCTATTGCCGTCATCAGGGCACTCGATTCACCAGAGACAAAAGCACCGGCCCCTCGATGCACTTTAACAGTGAAATCAAAACCTGAGCCAAGGATATTTTCCCCAAGGAAGCCATATTCCTTGGCTTGCTTGATAGCGATGCCCACGTTCTCTACTGCCAGGGGATATTCCTGCCGAACGTAAATATAACCCTCGTGGGAGCCGATGGCATAGGCTCCGATGGTCAATCCCTCAAGGACTGAATGGGGATTCCCCTCGAGAAGACTCCTGTCCATATAAGCTCCAGGGTCTCCTTCGTCGGCATTGACTATCACATACTTTATCTCACCGGGGGCATTGCGACACTCCTCCCACTTTCTCCCTGTGGGAAAGCCACCACCTCCCCTACCTCTCAGATTAGATTTTTTAACTTCTTCCAACACTTGCTCAGGGGTCATCTGGGAAAGGGCTTTGGCTAGAGCAGAATAGCCGCCGAGCGCCAGATAGTCATCGGTGCTCGCAGGATCAATCTCTCCGTTGGAACCGAAAACAAGCCGCTCTTGGTTCTTGTAGAAGGGAATTTCAAATTCATGAATTATCTTTTCATTGGTATTGGGGTCGGTGTAGAGCAAACGCTCTATGACCTTCTTTCCCTTTACAGTCTGGGAGATAATTTCCGGAACATCCTTAGGCTCTATCTGTAAGTAACATATTTTCTCAGGGTGAATAACTATAATAGGGCCTTTCTCACAAAAGCCATGGCAACCAGTTTTCCTGAAATCTACCTCGGCACTTAGTCCTTGCTTTTTAATCTCCTCTTCAATGCTCGCCGCAACTTCTTTGCTACCAGAAGCATGGCAAGCAGTTCCAGAACACAGTGTAATGCAAGGTTTATTGGGATCTCTTTTCGACAAGATGCCTTTCCTGAGTTCTTCCAATTCAGCAGGCGAATTTATCCTTGGCATAACTTTCCCTTAATCATAGTTTTTCAACACGTCTTCCACCTTGGCTGGTACTGTCTTTCCGTGGTATTTTCCATCGACTACCATCACTGGCCCCATGGCGCAACAACCGAGGCAGTTAACAGTCTCCAGGCTAAACTTCAAATCCAAGTCCGTTTCGCCAGGTCTGATTCCCGTCAGGTCTTGGACCCTGTCGAGGACGCGTGGCGAACCGCGAATGTGGCAGGCAGTGCCCATGCATACTTGAATCTCATGTCGCCCTCTAGGAACTAAACTAAAGGCTTTATAAAAGGTAGCTACATGCTGTATCTGGTTTAACGGCACTTCTAATTTCTTACTGACCTTCTCTAATGCTTCCTTAGGAAGCCAATGATTCTCGCTCTGAATCTCCAGTAATACTTGTATTAGCGCACTGGCATCGCCCTGATATTTATCTATAATCTGATCGATTTTACCGTTAGCCGTGGTTGCTGTCTTAACTTCTTTTCTTTCTTTCACCTAATCTTCTTCCTGCTCTCTCAACTTAGGCGGGAACAAAGCACTTCTGGATTTCGTCGAACCTGACTAATCCTTCTTTTGCTGAACTATTAAGGTATCTTGATACTTCAGACGGGCTTAAGCCCAAAATCTCAGAGATCTCTCCAGTTGAAAGGGGTCTTTCCCGCAAGAGTAACAAAATTTGGCTTATTGTCAATTTATCTACAATCAATTCACGGAATAATCTATCTACCTCTTCACTGCTGAAAAACTTGTCATATTCATCTTCTGTATCAAAATGTACTCTCAGCCGCTCCCTTTCCACCAGCTTAATGTAAGGGACCAAACTTTTAACCGCTTCAAATTTTAACTTTAATCCATTTTCATCTATTCCTTCACCTATTCCAAGAGGTCCTAATTCCTTTAGCTTCTTGACGAAGTCAGTAATAACTTCGGCGAACCGGATTCCTTGAGAGGCAGATACCCATTCAAGCCTTAACCTTTCGGGGTTCACCCCCATCTGTTCCAATAGTTTTTTACATATATGCATCACGCTTAATGCTTCGTAATTTCCTTCCGTAACATAGTGGCATTCGCCAAGCCAACAACCGCCGACAAACACCCCGTCCATTCCGTTTGAGAAAGCCCGGAGTATGAATGCTGGGTCGACTCTGCCGGAGCACATTATCCTTATCACCCTTATATTAGTAGGGTATTGATACCGAGAAACTCCAGCGAGGTCCGCCCCTGCGTAGCAACACCAGTTACACAAAAATCCTAAAATCTTTGGTTCAAACTCGTATCCCATAGCTATTCCTTAGCTCCCTCTTAAAGAGCAACCCTACTATGTTCATTAGTGGACTTCTACAAGGGCCGGAACCGCGGCGTCAATTTCAGCAAAGATCTGCTCATCTGTATAGTGTTTCGCGGCAATAGCCCCCGCTGGACACTTCGAATTACACAGACCATCCCCCTTACAGAGGACAGGAATAACCCTGGCTTTTTTGCCTTGTGGTGTGTCATGAAACTCTATAGCACCATACTTACAAACCGAAATACAAGCCCCGCATGCTATACACTCACTCTCATTTACTTCAGAAATAGCACCGGAGGCGGTGACTGAATCCTTGGAAAGAATAGTTGCCGCCCGGCCAGCAGCTCCGTAAGCCTGGCTAATCGATTCTGGTATATGCTTGGGATAGTGAGCCGTCCCGCACAGGAAAACGCCATCGGCGGCAAAATCAACGGGCCGTAGTTTTACATGGGCTTCCTGGAAGAAACCATCCGGGTTCAGAGGTACCTTAAATAACCGGCATATTTCAGTATTGGTTGCTGAAGGAATAACAGCGGCAGCTAAAGCAAGGGCATCGGCATCCAGCGCAATCTTCTTACCTAAAATAGGATCGGTCACGGTAACCCTTAGAATCTGCTTGCCACCCTCTTGGGTAGCTTCCACCTGGGGTTTATCATCCGGTTCATAGCGAATGAACTTCACCTCCCAGTCCGCCGCTTCCCGGTAATATTCCTCGGCAAACCCGTAAGTTCTCATGTCCCGATAGATAATGTAGATATCCATCTGGGGGTTTATATCTTTTAGTTTCAAGGCGCAGGTTATCGCATTATTACAACACACCCGGCTGCAGTAATTTCTGTCTTCGTTTCGGCAACCCACACATTGAATCATCACCAGGCTTTGGGCGTTAGCTACCCTGGCTTCCCCTTTGGCGATTTGCTCCTCTAACTCCAACAGGGTAAATACCCTGTCATCTTGCCCGTAAAGGTATTCGGTGGGTTTATATTCCTCAGCACCAGTAGCGATGATGATTATTCCATGGTGTATCTCCCTGACCCTTCCTCCCGACTTTACCTCGGTTATGAAATTCCCCACATAACCGGAAGCCTCGGTGATGGTAGCATCAGTAGATACATGAATTAAGGGGTGCTGGTAAACCTTGCGGATAAGATCGCTCAAATAGGCTTGAACATCCATCTCGTCCAGGGTGTAATGAATTCTTCGAGCTATCCCCCCCAAGTCGGTATCCTTTTCCACCAGGTAAACCTCAAATCCCTGGTTGGCCAAGCTCAGAGCGCTGGTCATTCCGGCTATACCTCCTCCGACAACTAACCCCCTTTTGTCGACCGGCAACTCAAATTCCTGTAAGGGCTGTAAAAGGACAGCCCGGGCTACCGACATCCGGACTATATCCTTTGCCTTTCGGGTGGCGGCTTCCTTTTCTCGAGAGTGGACCCAGGAGCAATGTTCCCTTATATTAGCAAACTCAAAGTAATATGGATTAATTCCCCCTTCACGAAGCGTGTCCCGGAATAGCGGCTCATGTGTCCTGGGGGTACAGGCGGCAACAACCACACGATTGAGCCCCTTTTCTCTGATGGCATCGGCTATTTCTCGGGCAGCATCAGTAGAACAAGTAAAGAGGTCTTCTTGAGCGTGGACAACATTAGGTAAGGTATAAGCATATTCCACTACCGAAGGAACATCTACCACTCTTCCGATATTAGCTCCACAGTGACAGACAAAGACCCCTATCCTTGGTTCCTCTCCCGAAACATCCCTTTCCGGTGGATATTCCCTTTCTCTGGCCAGCTTCCCTCGCTGGTAGGCAAGGAGTTGGCTGCAAAGGGCGTCAGCCCCGCTGGCGGCCATAACCGACTCGGGGATATCTTTAGGACCCTGGAAGGCTCCGCTGACAAAGATTCCCGGGCGGGAGGTCTCAATAGGGTTAACCGGATTAGTTTTACAGAATCTGTGAGAATCGAGTTCGATGCCGAACTTATCAGCCAATTCCTCCACATCATCAGGAGGGTTCAAGCCAACGGCTAATACCACCAGGTCGAATTCCTCTTCCTTTACTCCGTCATCAGTAGTAGAGTATTTTATGGTTACATTCTTGCTTTCTGGTAGCTCTTTGCCTATTGATACGTAGCTTCTTATAAATCGAACCCCGGGAAGGTTCTCTGTCCTTTGATAAAATCGCTCAAAGTCCTTGCCAAATGACCGGATATCGTTATGGAATATAGTAGCCTCAATCTCAGCGTCATGATCTTTGGCCAGAATCACCTGCTTCTGGCTATAGGTGCAGCATACGGCGGAACAATAGCTATTGCCACCCGGGATAACCTGTCTGGAACCGACGCATGAAATCCAGGCTATCTTCTTCGGATGCTTTCCATCAGAAGGGCGCCTTATCTCACCTTCGTAAGGACCGGTGGAACATATTATTCGCTCATAGTCAAGACCGCTTACCACATTCTCCATCTTTCCATAGCCATAGTCGCCCCTCAGCCTGGCGTCAAAGGCCTCATAGCCCGGAGCCAAAATTATCGCCCCTACCTCTACTTCTACCTTCTCCGCCTTCTGATGAAGGTCTATGGCCTTATTCTCACAGACTCCTACGCAAATGTTACATTTCCCGTCTTTGAGGAAAAGGCAGCTTTCAGGGTCTATATAGGTGATAAGCGGAACTGCTTGAGAAAAGTATATATGGCTGCATTTACTATCAGATAAGTTTTGATTGTATTTATCGGGAATCTTGACCGGGCAGTACTCGGTACAGGTAGTACAACCCCGGCATTCATCTTCTATAATGTATCTGGGTTTTTTAATCAGGGTTACCTTGAAGTTTCCGGCTTCCCCTTCTACGCTTTCAATTTCAGTATAGGTCAGGACGTCTATATTGGGATGCCTATCACATTCAATAAACTTAGGAGATTCGATGCACATAGAGCAGTCATTGGTAGGGAAGGTCTTATCAAGCTGGGCCATCTTGCCGCCAATAGACGGCAATTTTTCAACCAGGTAAACCTTAAAGCCTATTTCAGCCAGGTCAAGGGAGGCTTGAATACCGCTGATGCCTCCACCGACAACCATAACATCGCCGATATTACTTTCTCCGGGACTATCAACAAGCTGTCCTTCAATTGGTTCTTTTTCCATTTTCTACCATTCATATCAGGTCTGATATGCCCCTGATTATAGGTACTAACGGTCGAGAGTGATCACAGAATACGTCTGGAGCGACACCCTCTATCACCAATTTGCCAATCGCTTCCCCCATGTTTAGCCTCTTTGCTTCTCTAAATCGCCTCTTGAATAACTTCTGTAATATCTTTAATCTCTATGACTTCACTATCCTCTCGGGTCAACCTGCTATCCTCAAAATTGGTGATGCAATATGGGCAGGCAGTAACCAGCACCTCAGCCCCGACCTCAATAGCTTGCTCTAATCTGAGGTCAGAGAATCTTTCGCCCTTGGGAACGTCCATCCAAATCCCGCCCCCTCCTCCTCCACAACAGAGACTATCTTCCCGCGAATCAGCCATCTCAATCAGTTCCAAGCCGGGTACCTTCTTTAAGACCTCTCGGGGTTCGTCATATATGCCATTATGCCGACCCAGGTAGCATGGGTCATGATAAGTAACTTTCTTACTATACTCCTTGGTGAGCTCAAGCCGACCCTCATTAATAAGCTCGAATAAATATTGGGAGACATGAATTACCTCAAAGTTGACCTTAAATTCGGGATACTCGTTTTTGAAGGTGTGGTAGCAATGGGGCGAAGAAACAAGGATTTTTTTCACCCCATTATCGATAAAGGTTTTGATGTTTTCCCTGGCTAAGTGCCTGAATAGTGCCTCATCACCTGTCTTGCGGATACTTTCTCCGCAGCAATTCTCCTTGGGACCTAATATCCCAAAATCTACCCCCGCCCTGTTAAGGATATTGGCGGTGGCAATAGCCACTTTTTTTAACCTTGAGTCATAGCTGGGGTAGCAGCAGGGAAAATACAAAATTTCTGTCCCCTCGGTGAACGTTTTTACAGACAGACCTTTTGCCCAATCTGCCCTCCTGTCTCGTGCTTCACGCAAGGGGTTGCCTTCAGCACTCAGGCTTACATTTACGGTGTGGATTGGAGCGGGAGAAATTCCTGCTCCCCAGGCAATCCTGCGTAAAGATAGACTAACGTCTATCGTTCCTACTCCCCTCGGACACCGCTGAGGGCAGCTTCCACAGGTAGTACAACGCCATATGTCTTCACTCTCTATCTCAGGCAAACCAAACACAGTCTGCCGGACCATCTTGCGCATACTGAAGGTCCTGACCCTATTCCATGGACAAACAGCATCGCACAATCCACATTGATAACATAACTTGGAGGCTTCCCCACCTGCCTCTTTTATCGCATCTATCCCTTCCTGGAAGGGGGCTACAATCTCCGTTATCTTTTACTCCTTCTCTTTCGCCTTAATTTTTAGCCCTTTGCTATTCGGGCAAGGGTATCCCTTACCGTCTTCACTCCATACTTTTTCACCAACGATTCTAACCCTACCTCCATCTCCCTCGGTTTCTCCTCTTCTTCACCTTCCTCTTCCTTCTCTTCATAAGTCAGAGCGTCGTTTATACACCACTGAACACATAACGGCTCTTCCTGTGGCGACTTCTCTTCACACATATCACACTTTAGAGGGAGACCGGAATCAGGTTCTTTGAAAAGCTCCCTGGATGGGCAGGAAGCTCTACAGAAACTACACTCGTCATATTCCTTTTCGTTGATCGTATAAATGTTTCTGCCATTACATTCGGCTTCAGTATACTCACCGGCTATTACCGGAACATAAATATCCTTTAGCGGATCAAAAAGCACCCGAATCCGAGACCTCTCCGGGTTAGTGCTGCTATATTTGGGCGCAGCGTGAAATGCGGAGCAGATTGCCTCACACGCCCGGCAACCATTACATTTATCAACGTCGATCTTGATTACCTTGACTGTCTTCATTGTTTACTGCCCTGACTTTTTCCTTTTTTAGAACTCCTTTTAGCCACCTCCGCTTTTTCACTTTTGGGAGAATCCTGCTTAGTTACCTTGACTTTTTCCTCTTTATAAACCCCTCTTTGTTCAAAGTCCTGGCTAACGTAATCCAAACCGAGTCCGTCTAAAGTCTCCTTGGTCGGAATACCTTCATTATTCCATCCCTTAAATTTGTAATACTCATCGTGGAGCTTGGCTTCAAACTCGGGGAATCTCTTCCTCCAATGGTCGTCGGGAGGACGCTCGTCTTTTCTCCTCATGCCTCTTCTGCCGTTAATGGCTCTAATTAAAGTTCGGTTCCTTCTGGCTATCTGCCACAGCCTGGCTTCATCGATATCCAGCCCGGTCGCTGATGAGATTACGCGCGGTAGATTGTGTATATGATAGGGAGGCTTAATGGGAAATGACGACAAGCCGGCGCATATACCGGTTGCGTCATCGATATAATGCATCGTCTCCTGCCACTCAACAAGTTCAAAAACTAAATCGATAGGTGGCCAAAATGGTAATCCCGTGTCTTCATCTCCCCATTCCAAGATAAATCGTTTGAACCTTTCCTCCTTTCCGGTAGGGACCTGGACCCAATCTCTTACAAACTCCTCCCTCAGCTCTTTGGTAGCAAAAGGTGCCTGGGGGAGCTGTCCCTCAATTTGCGTAATATTCACCTTCTCGCCGGTTGACCACATAATGTAATAAATGGGGTTCAGCATTCCCAGTTTGATAGGGATCTGCTCCTGTTTCTTAATGGTATTATGGTCGTACTCCTCCGCCCCCTTGCCAATCTTTCGGGCTGCCCAGTAAACACCGTCAGCCAGAACATCGCCAATCCCTTCTCGCCGGACTATTTTTTCCAGTAAATAGAAGAATCTCTCCTCGTTTTTGGACGGGAATCCTGGTAGGTCCTTGTCAGTCAAAATACCATTTTCATAAAGCTCAATGGCGAAGGCCATAACCTGGGGCGTTGTGTACCCATCCACTCCATATCCCTGAGCATCCCCAGCGATTTTAAAACCAAACTCCAGGTCATCTGTCATAGCCCCCATCACATAAGTAAGTTTCGAGTAGCATTTCATCATGTATTTGGAAAGTCCTAGTGATGGGTGCGCAATCACTGCCCCGCATTTCATCGGACAGTTATAGCAGCTTATTAACCGCTCCACCGCTTTGTCCTGAATCTTACTCCACTTCTTTGCGGTTTCCTTGGTCCAAAAGTCCTTTCTCCGGTAGCGGGCATTCCCCCAGGAGAAACTGGTGGTGTGCCATTCCTCATCGTGGATGGCCATCTCCTGGGGTGAACCAATCCCGGCTAAAATGGGCGGTACCCCCTTAATCGGGTTGTCTCGCCGGAATTCTATATATTTCAGCACCTCGTTGCAGAGCTCCATAAATTCATCCGGTCGAGCAATATTGAGGTCCTTTTTCCCGCGAACAGCTATCGCCTTCAACCCTTTGTCTCCCATAACGGCGCCTATTCCGCCTCGGCTGGCACTGGACCTGCCCTGCTCGATGGAAGCAAAATAGACCCTGTTTTCACCGGCCAGGCCAATAGTAGCCACCTGGGCTTTCGGTTCCTTCAGCTCCTGTCGAATAAGCTCTGCAGTTTCAAGAGCGCTTTTACTCTGCAAGTGAGAGGCATCACGTATTTCCACCTTGTCATCGTTTATCCACAAATAAACCAGATTAGGGGACCTGCCTTGAATGATTACTTTGTCATAACCGGCAAATTTCAGCTCTGGTGCCCAAAATCCTCCCATTATTGAATATGCCATTAACAAAGTTTGAGGAGAAATGGTAGAAACAATGGTACGATTAGCTCCGGTGGCAGGTGTGCCCGCTAAAAGACCGGCGCTGAATATCAGTAGATTATCAGGAGAAAAGGGGTCAACTTCAGGGGGAACCCTATCCCATAATATCTTGGCATTAGTACCTAGACCCCCCAGGTGAAGTTCAGTTAATCTTGGGTCACTTGCTTCCCTCTCGATGCTTCCTCGGGATAGATCAATTTCTAAATTAACCCCTGTCTCTGCATACCTCATTCTTTAGTCCCCGGTGGGTTACGTAGCTTCTAAATAGTTCTTTCAGTGATTTTTGTTAGCCAAGCTCAACAACATAGCACACTCAGCCCATTCCTGTCAAACCAAGCTACCTCGTTCAGTACCCTAGTGACACTTGTTTTTGTCATTGCGAGGAGCTTTCTTTCCTTGTCATTGCGAGGAGCACAGCGACGAAGCAATCCCGCAGCTTGGTGTCAAATGTCAAAATCCAAATGACAATTGAAACCTAAATGCTTAAATGCTAAAACTACTCCGTCCTGTCCTTTGGATTTTGAGTTTTTTTGACATTTGAGCTTTGTCATTTGACATTGTTTAGGATTTAGATATTAGGATTTGGAATTTAGTCAATGGGATTGCCACGCCCCAACCTGTCGGGGCCGGAGGTCAGTCAAGGGCAAAAACGCCATCCACCCAAATAATGCCACCAGCGCAGCCTCAGCGGTTTTCCGGCAAGTGTACTGTTGGGGGACCTTTTACCTAAATCTCAAAGGTCTTATCAAAATTAACAATAGGGCTACACTGGAAACCCTGCCGCTCGAACATGGCCTGTAGTTCTTTGTTACCTTCTGGAATGAGGGCACGAACCGTGCCAATATCCTCGGTTTGGCAATGATACAGGACCGCCTGAATTAATTTGCGTCCAATGCCGCGCCCCTGATAGTCAGGGTGAATAAATATAGCGTGAATAATGCACACTTCAGTAAGCGGTACCATTAGATACATCGACCGGTTGATCGAAAAGCCGATTATTTTACCATCAACCTCAGCTACAAAACTCAAGTCAGGCGGTGTCCCAGGATTAGCGGCAGCTATGTCTTCATACTTGATAACATCGCGCCTCGAGCCTCTAATTATCCTATCAAGAGCCAGAACCTCATGAATGTCGCTACGTTCCATGCGCCGAATATTTACTTTGGCTTCTTTCGCGTTGCTCATCTTAAACACCTCCAGCGTTATCGTTGCCCAAAACAGTCCCTCCCCTATGGGGAGTCGGGCTCCTTTGTGGCATACTGCCTGTTACTTGAGTGGGCATTATACCTCTTTCTCCAACTCGCTATCAAGACCTTATCTCCCCCAAGGTGATTATGGGTGGTATAATTAGGATTGGGATGTATACTTTGGCTGACGGGTAGGCCAGCCAGCGGATTTGGAGAGGACAAAGAGAGAGGCGGCTCACAAAGTAGTCTGGAGGTTGTCAAATGGCGCTCTATGAGGTTGAACAAGGTAAAGTGAGAGTTATTGAGTCCAAGGAATTTGCTGATGAGGCAGCCTTGCAAAAGCTTTTTGATGATAACTTGGAGGACATTACTGGTGTTCGGTTGGTTGAGAGCCAATACTCTATTCCTAATGGTCGCATAGATAGCTTAGGGATTGATGAGCAAGGTACCCCGGTAGTAATTGAATACAAATGGAGACATGACCCAGGAGCAATAATACAAGGGTTATCCTACCTACGATGGATAACAGGGAATCGCAGAACATTTGAAATGCTGGTGCGCGAAAAGTTTGGCAATCTGAAGGTTAATTGGTCTTCAGCACCGAGGCTCCTGATAGTGGCTAAGCAGTTTAGTGATAAAGAAGTGTCTGCCATAGCTTTGGTGTCAGCATCGGTTGAGCTCAAAAGACATTCATTTTACGGAAATCTACTTAGCGTTGAAGATGTTATACCGCTGAAACCGGTAACGGTCGAAAAGCCAGGCAAGAAACTTGTCACAGCTAAAGAAGAAAGGAGTATAGATGATTTAGTTAAGAAAGCTCCCTCTACTCTTAAGGACTTATTCTTTGACTTACGAAATAGTATTCTGGGATTAGGTGATGATGTTCGGGAAAAGGTGGGCGGTTGGTATTGTGACTATCGCAAGTCTTCCACTTTTGCCACCGTGATTCCCCAATCAAAGAATAACCGGCTAGTGGTTTATATTAAGATGGGCGACAAGCCGATTGAAGACCCCCAGAAACTGACCTCCCCCATACCGTCAAGTTGGGGCTATGGCAAATTAAATACTCAGTTTGCAATTACTGAAAGAAGTCAACTCGATTACGCTTTACAATTGATAAAACAGGCTTACGATTATGTGCCTTAAGCAGGTTTGGTTTAACAGGTTTTAGCCCAGCCAGCGGATTTGGAGAGGCAAAGGAGTATTAGAAATGGGTAATTGGGGAAAGTGGCGTAATATCGAAGGCGTATACCGTGATATTAGCGTGCTTGGTAAACAGGGGCTTTATCAGATTCGCATGGCAGACACATACAATAACCCTATACCGATTCCCCGTCTAGCAGGAACAGATGAGAGTGGAATAATCTATATTGGAAAGTCCACTAAGCTTCGCCCTCGGATAGAAAATTTCTATTGTGGTAGACACTCTGGTGGAGGCATGTATAACTTAGTTAGACTACGATTAAAAGGAAATAAACGATATAAAGGCTACTATCTACAATATAGGTATATGAATATCAATAACTCAGAAATGATGGAAAATGCAGAGACTAGAATGCTTCGAACTTACTTCCGAAAGTATTGTGAACTTCCACCATTCAATAGTACAGTGCCAGGAGGGAAATAAGAATATCCCATCATATAGTTAACACTGGATGAGCAGTAGCGTCATTTCGTTCTGGTTCAGCATGGTTGGTTGCTTTCCTTAACTTGCCCTTACCGTTCAATCTTCAAATAAGGCAGTAGTATAGAGGATAGGCAAGTGCTTGCTGGTCGGTTTGGTAATTGACACAGCATATGCCTATGATTAGAATGACTAACGATGTCAGATAACAAAGACTACTACGAAATCTTGGGCATAAAGAGAAGTGCATCTCCCCAAGAGATAAAAGAGGCATGTTTATACTGGGTTAATATACTACACCCAGACCGCATGAGAAATATGCCAGGGCGCATTCGGCTACAAGCTGAGGAAGACCTTAAGAAGGTAAATGAAGCATGTAGCGTTCTGTCAGACCCAAGAAAGAGAACGCAATACGATAGAAAGATAGGTGTAAGCGTAGATGTGGAAGTAGGTGGCTACCCAGAAGCCAAGGTAAAAGGAAAACCTAAGCTGGAAATCTACCCGAAAACCATATTTTTTGATAATGCATTGCCCTATGTGCAACAGAAAGGCATTTTCTTTATTCGCAATGTGGGTGGTGAATATTCCAAAATAATGATTTCAACTCCACCAGAATGGATAAAGATTATACAGACAAAATCTATATATCCAGATAAGAAGCTCCCGATGCAAATTGATATAGGGGCGATTGCTACAAACTGGGGCAAAACAATCAGTTCAAAAATTAGAGTTAGATTGGACGAAACCGAAGCGTCTGTTACAATTAAACTTCGCACACTGAAGAAACACTAATTGGTTCGTATTTCTACTCCAACCACTAATATACATCTGTTCTGTTTCAAGTGGTGCGAGTGTCCGCCTTTCACTCGTTCTCACTTGCCCATGTTAATCACTATTTGCCTGCCAGATTCTATGGATACCTGAAATTATCTATGAGCCAAACTTCAGGTAGCTAGGCGCAGGCAGCGCCAATGCTCAGGTGCATACACCCATACCAGTCCTGAGCAAGACTACGTAAGACAATCTATGACTATGAAAATCAGGATAGCCTTACTCTTTGCTTTCCGTTTCCCTGGCGTGTAATTACATGCCAACTGCCCGGCCAAGCATACTTATTTTGATTCTGTCCTTCATAGTAGTAGGCGTCAATCACAGCAAGACAGAGCTTTCCAAGCCATTGACTATGCTTGGGCGATACAGTATGCTTAAGTCGTATAAGTAGGAGGTACAATTAAATGAGCCAGTGGCAGTATCATGTAGAAAAATACAGCTTTAGAGAGTTAGTAAAACCAGGATATTTAAATTCTCTTGGAGAAGAGGGCTGGGAACTGGTTTGTTTGAAGAGAGTATCAGGAACTGAGAAAGCAACTCAGATGCAATGGTTGGCAGTGTTTAAGAAGCAGCTTGTAGAAAAAGAAGGGTGA
>Ga0315541_1000628_pt1 | contig 36832 bp, 64 predicted proteins | sample SalMarSW160190MG_FD_203095 | JGI IMG/M metagenome (GOLD analysis project Ga0315541, IMG submission 203095) | Salt marsh sediment microbial communities from the Plum Island Ecosystem LTER, Massachusetts, United States - Salt Marsh Sediment SW1601-190 ...
TTTATGATATGATTTCGGATAAAACTATGTATGAAGTTATAGAAGAAAAAGGATTTAATTTCCCTGCAATTGAAAGGAGATATAAATGAAAATCAAAATTACCGATGAGGAGGAAAAGTCTATAAAATGGAAAGAATATGCTGTAGGTGCTATCCATTTCGCAGATGGCATAAAAGTGAAATGGATTTCTGATGCCCTGTCTGGGATCCTAATGGAATTGGAAGGTGCGATTAGGGACTATGAATTTGATGTTAAAACTCGTGAATTCGCAGAGGATACTTTGTGGATTAGGAAAAGAGGGATAAATGAGTGATTGGACAAATTTTTACTCAACCCAATTCGAAGCATATAAAGATAAAGAGACTGGCAATATAGTTTATCTCGCTGGCCAAAATGATGAATACGAAGTAGTTTGGTTCCCTATCCATGGCCAAAGGGCAATTCTTAAGACAGGGAATTATGAGACTGTTAGGAATAAAATGATGGAAGTAATGTATGGAAAAAAGAGGAGGGATAAATGATTGCAGACATAATATTAAAAGTGGCAGAAGATGAAGCAAAAGAAGAAGGAGAACATAATTATTCAGAACGTCCTTCGTTAGCTGGACCAGAAAGGTGCTTGAGACAAATGGTCTATTGGGGGTTAAAATATCCGAGAAAGCCATTGCCAGGAAGGGCTGTAGTTATTTTCGACGATTCAAGTTGGCATGAGGAACTCACGGGAGATTGGTTGAGAAAGACATCATATAAATTGCATAGCCAACAAATGGAAGTAGAAATAAGCCCAACAATGAAAGGGCATATAGATGGTATTCTGACAGATTTATCGGGGAAAGATATTCTGCTGGAACATAAAGCGATCAATCATTTTACTTTTGGAATGTATGAAAAAGGTAAAATCTTCCCTATAGATTATATTACTCAGACTTGCTTATATCTTCTTGGATTGAATAAAATTCAACCTGAATTGATAGATGCTCTCTTATTAATCAAAAATAAAAACACTTCCCAATACTTTGAATATTATATTTCCTATGATATCAAAAATGATATTGCTAAAATCGAATATATGATGTCTTCGACTGATTGTGTAAAAATTAAGCCTGATAAGACTTTTGAAAATTTAACTCAAAATTGTTTTGATAAATTTGCAGAAGTCAATAGATGTATAAAGAATAATTTTATCCCCCCCCGGCAATATGAACGGTCTGATTGGCAATGTAATTATTGCCCTTATGGTGAATTATGCTGGGGAGGATGGGAGAATGAAATAGAACAGATGGAATCGGATGCAATTTTGGATGAAGAAATGGAGACAATAGCGAACTATTATCTCGAAACAAATCTTCATCTTAAAGAAATGGCAAAAGAAAAAGAAGAACTAAAAAAGAAAATAAAAGATAGGATGAAAGAACTTAAAGTCAAAGAAGGAATAGCCGGGAAATATATAGTCAAACTTTCAGTCAGAGAAAAAAAGGAATTCATAAGTCCAGCAAGTAAATTTGAGATGTTAAGTGTTTATCTAAAAAAGGGAGGATAGATGAAAAATATATCTAAAATGGCAAGAAGGGAATTCGAGGCATTACCAGAAAGGAAATGGGCCGAAGATATAGGAGAATTTGATTCTATGGTAATTTTACCAGCAGAAATAAACTATATATCTATTGCTAAATATTGGATTAGATATTTCGTAGCGAAGACTTTTAAATTAGAAAAACCAGAAATATGGGAAATATGGGAAATAAAGGGATTGCATGATAGCGGTTTTAGGTGTATGGATTTTGTTGCTTGCAAAGGTGAAGAACCAATTTGCAGACTATCGGGATGTAGTGATGTAATTCTTTTTAATGGGATAGGCGGGTATGGATACAATTGGGTTGAAGAATATGGTAAAATTCCTGATTTATTATCACCCATAGATTGGAATATTGATTGTTTACCTAAAAGTGGTCTATTGAGAATATTTTGTCAAAAATACAAATTAAAAATAGGAGAAGCACTTTCAAGTTTTGAATTGTTTGCTATTAAAAAGGAGGCTAAAAATGGGTAATTTCAAAAGTAGATTTACGAAAATAAAGGGAACAAGTGAGGTAAGGAGACTTCCGAGATTAGGTAAAATCAGGCTTGGTATAAAGGCAATATCCAAAAAGACTGGCAATGAATATCCAAAAGAAACATCATATTTCATCTGTCCCGATGAGGTAAAAGAGGTTTATAGAGATAAATTCCCAAATGGAGAAATAACCTCTCTCGATGTAATGTTTCCTATTAATGATCCAGAGGTAGTATTCCCTCAGGCTTATAAATATTATGGGCAAACACGGGGATTAAAGTGTATCGGGAATGGAGAAATTGCGACAAGATTCTCAGAAGACAAATCAAGTATTGAAGAAATAGAATGCCCTTGTGAATTACTTGAACAGAAGAAATGCCAACGCCGGGCTCATCTTCTTATCATATTGCCAAAAGTAAATATGGGTGGAATATATCAAATTGATATAGGTTCCTTTCACTCCATTGTGGACATCAATTCTGGCATAGATTATGTCAGAGCACTGTCACAGGAAATTTTGGGAATTGATAGATTCGCACTTATTCCATTGGTTCTTAAACGTGAACCGATAGAAACGCATTTTGAGGGTGGCAAACAGACACATTATACCTTACACCTTTATAGCACTCTAAATGCGGAGCAGTGGAATCGGATAAAAAGTGATTTCAGGATTATATCTCCAGATGAAAGGATAGCTTTGCCTCCAGTCGAAGACATTAATCCTGCTTTTGATGAAGGGGCTACAGTTGTTGAAGTTGAAGAAGAAGCCAAAGATACAAAAGAACCACAACCTCAAAAACCTAAAAACCAAAAGTTCTCAGCGAAACTTCCCGACGAAGCCAATCAATATCTAACTGTGTCCGAGATAGCCCAATGGGAAAAGTGGAATGCAGATGTAGAGGAGAAATTGACTTACGCAGAAGATGAGATTATGCACCGTAAGCATATTATTATGTCCTTTGGTGAAATGCGTCCTAAACTTCTGGCAATAATCAGAGAGATACGAAAGGATTCTATCAAATATAATTGGGAGAAATTTAAGAAAGAAATCCTATTGAATGCTGTATGGAAAGAATTGAACGAGAAAGATTCAGTGAAAGAAATAAATGAGTGGAAAATAAAGGAGGGGAAATGATTTTATTAATTATCTTGTTTACACTATCATACCAAAAGTGTGATAGTAATTATGCATATCCAAGTGTTAGGAATCCAGAAATAGTAATATATGTTGATTATTTTAATTCAAATGAAAAGGCAGATACAATTCAATATGAATTCATGACAACTCTTGCAGATTATTCAGCTATTGAATTGTATGGATATATCGACAGTCTTAAAATTGAAGCAAGAACTTATATATTTCCATCAGATACTTTATTCAATAGATGGGAATTGGTGGATGAATTTTATGAAGTAGATTCTGTTTATAGAAGTGGATTAGCATTAAATTATGGCAAATGGACAGAAATTCGTTTAATTAATCTTAGTAAATATTGGTATACCAGATGGAGAAATAGAGATTTATGGGAAAGAGAATTTACATTCAGATTTTTGATTAAATTCAAATAAAAATATAAGGAAAACAAAGGAAGAAAATTGAGAAAATATATAACAAAGAAATATCTCAATAAAATAGGAGCTTGTGGGGAAGCGATAGATAAATTCGAAGAACAATATGGCAATAAGAAAATAGATAAAATAGAAATCTTGAATGAATTGATTAAAAAGGATAAACTGGATTGGGCAAATTGGTTGATAGTAGAAATAATGGAACGATGGCAATGTTTAAAATACGCAATATATGCAGCTAAACAAGTGATTGGTATTTATGAAAAGAAATATCCAGAAGATAAACGACCAAGAAAAGCAATCCAAGCAGCTCAAAAAGTCTTGAAACAAAATACAAAAAAGAATAAAATTGTTGCTGTTTATGCTGCTTATGCTGCTTCTGATGCTGCTGATGCTGTTTATACTACTTCTGATGCTTACGCTGCTGCTGCTGCTGCTGCTTATGCTGCTGCTTATGCTGCTGCTTATGCTGCTGATGCTGCTGCTTATGCTGCTGCTTATGCTGCTGATGCTGCTGATGATGCTGGAGAAAAAATACGAATCAGAATATTAAAATATGGGATTAAGTTATTAAGGGAGGGATAATGGCAATGATAGGATATTTATGGGTTACTTTAGCTGTTAATTTTATAATAAGGGGGATATAAATGAGTCTAATGAGAATTTTTAACCACAAGTCAAAGATAAAGGATAGGCAGTATTACACCGTCTCAGAGGTAGCAGAGGAGTGGAATGTTTCCCTATCAACCGTTTATGCCTGGGTAGCAAAGGGACTAATCCCCCATCTGAAGATAGGGAAGACTGTGAGAATACCCAAAGCCCCATATGAACAATGGAAGAAAGAGCAATTGAAAGTTCCTACTAAATAGGATTGTAAATGAAAGAAGAAAAAATGTGGGATATAATAAATAGATATGGACGTAATATGTGGTTAGCTGGATTTTTCATAGGGATAGGTTTGGGAATTACTATCGGATGGTTATTATCAAAATTAGGAGGATAAATGAGAGAGGAAAAATTCAAGGTTTGGGATAAGCAATTTAAAAAGTGGGTAGATGGAACTGACACTGATTTAGCAATAAAAACAGATGGAACAATTGTTGAACTATATAAAGATACGAAAATGTGGAATGATTATTATACCTTAAATTATATTTCTGTGCGATATACAGGTCGCAAAGATAAAAATGGGAAAGAGATACATGAAGGGAATATTGTGAAAGTTGCCGATAAAAGTATTGGTATTGTGAAATATTCTACTGAGATTAGATTGGGATACGATGGTGATTATGTCTCTGCTGGAATTGTCCCTGGATTTTACATATCCACTGATAGAGAAGATTTCCAATCTGAAGATGTATCTTGGTATAAATGTGAAATCATTGGCAATATTTATGAGAACCCGGAATTATTGGAAGGAAAATGAAATTCAATATAGATAAAAGTTTATATAAAGAGTTTGAAATAGAAAAATTGGCTTACGGTATATCTGAAGCAATATCAAAGAAGGTTCTACATAACGCCCGATTAAGTTTAGAAGATATGGGAGAAGCAATAGGAATCCGATTAAAATTGCATTTCCCATCATGTGATGTAACAGAATTCAATGAATATATGCATAAATATCCTAAAAATTGGGTAGAAGCATTAAAAGAAAGAATATGGCGATGGATACCTCAATTCATTCAAAGAAAATATCCTATTGAATATGAGAAAATTCAAGTTCGTAAGTTTGTAAATGTATGTCCTCATATTGCTATCCCAGATGATAAAGTACATCTTGCGTTTTTAATTAGTAATAAGTGGAAAAAAGATTATAAATAGGAGGGAAAATGAATTACAGTAATTTCTTCTTAAGCCTTACCCCAAATTTGCCTTTATTTGACCCATAAATGCCCATAGAGAGCCTCCAGGGGTTAAACCATAGTTCTGATACCGCTCTAACTTCAAAATCGGGATATGAGGCTTCTAATACCAATCTATCCCAATCCCAATAATCTATATAAAATGTCATTGACTTCGGGGGAACAAACTGGAAATATTGATAATATGGATATGTCAAAATGCGACCTTTTAAAGAATCGCAGTATTGCTCTCTAATCTCTATCTTCTTTCCGTCTGCTTTGATATAATTAACCATTAGATTTTGAATATTAGGATAGAGGACATTCTGATATACTGTTTCAGGCTTTGCAGGGACTTGAACAATTCTTTCAAACCAGCGAATAACGGTGTCAGGTTGGGAAACAATGCGTTCCCTTTCCACAAATACAGTCTGATAATCCATTCTTGGAATAGCATTATCGAATTTTCTTACTGTAAGTCTAATAATATTAAATACATAGATGAGAATAAGACAGATTAAAATAAGACGAATAGTGCTAAAAATATTGGATAGACTAAATTTCATTAGATTTCTAAAAATGGATCCACGTAACCAACTATATGCCGATTCCTTTTGATAGGACGCATTTTTATATAAGCATTATAATGAATAGCGTCTTCGATAGTCTTCACAAATCCACCTCCTCCAGATGCTCCTATTGAAAAATCCTTATCTATGCAAAATTCTATATGATTAATTATAGGCTCACCAAAAAAGACTAAACAACCTTTACACGGTTTATCAACCTTTTTCCCTCCGAAGTGACTATACAAACCCCTTGCTGTATTATCGTATTTTCTGGGAAGAATCCCAACTGATTTAAGCAGTTCAACCACAAATCCTGAACAATCGAAACCATCTGGATTATTGCCTCCCCATTTATACCAGAGTCCAATAAAATGGAATGCTAATGAGCAGGCATAGGCTCGTTTAATATCTGCAAAGTGTTTCATTTACTTATTTTTTTCTGCCATACATTTACACCAAGATATGCACCCCAAATGCCTGCTGTTAATGGTGTCAAGCAAGCTGTCAAAAACGTCCAAGCCTCTGGACATAAGGTTGCGAATGTTCCCTTCATTGTAACAATACCCCAAAAAAGAGTCCATACACAAACGCCTAAAAACTTGCGTCCACCGAAGTTATCGAAGTTCATAAAACCCTCCTACTTTTGAGTATTCAACAGCCAAATCCAATCAATTAAGCAAAGTGCGAATAAGACAAACTTACCCATAATTGTAACTGACCAAGATGGTTCTCCTAATCCAGCACCACAGAGCCAGCCAAGAATAGGCAGTGCAATAATGCCTAATATCATAAATGCTTTTTTCATTGTTCCTCCTTGTTTATTAGTTCTTTTAACATTTCAATAATCTCTTTCCTGATATATTTATACTCCCCATTTTCTCTCAAGATAGATGAGTGAAATGATGTAATCAATCGTTGCAAGGCAAGAAGCTCTTTGCCGAAATCTTTATAATCTTCGGTATTGCTTGTCATTCAACTTTCCTTCTTATCTCTGCTATAGCCTTTTCCATCCCTTTAGTCCGTTCATCTATTCGGATAAGAATTTCATGGTCAGTTTTTTGCTCTTCTGCAATATTCCCAATCTTCTGTTTATTCTCTTCCACTGTATTCACTTTCACCGCTCCTGCAGCAATAAAACCTATCAAAACAATCCCTATACTCATCAAGGTTATCCAAAGTCTAATGGTCCGGTTTCTTTGGTTGTTATCTATCTTTCTCCTTTCAATTTTCATATTATCCTCCTATTCATTTTCGACAAAGCCAACTTTTCCGTAAGCAAAGATTTTAAGTTGAGTGGTAAAATTTTCTGCTTTCTGTTCTGCAAATATCAATTTTATCTTTTGCGAATAATCTTTAACAATCTGGGGATTCCCCAACGCTTTCCAATCTCCACCTTCAGCAAGAATAGTTTTGACTTTGCTCCAAGTCACACCATCCCAATCCCATCTCTCTATGTCTCCACCTCTACCAGCTCCTCCACCTGTAACAAGATAGGCTTCAATATTTGTAGCACTATGCACTATAAAATCACATGAATTGAATTGATTATCTGTTGTGGTAATTGTCACGGGTGCATCCCAACTCAAACCATTCCACTTGGTAAACTTGTGCTTCCATCCTCCATCGTCATGCTGGAATATAATATAAGGGATTCCACTATAAACATGAACCACAGGTTGATTTACATTTCCCACTCCAGAATCAAAGACTTTACAATTGGCATTCGCTTCTATTTCATCTATCTGAATACCTAAATCAGTTCCATCCATTGAATATACATGACGAGGAGCAACAAGTGTATAATAGCAATGATATATATTCAATCTATCTGGAGTATCGAACATGCACCAAGCATAATGAACCCTATCTGGAGTTCCTTCTTCATATTCAATTGCTCCATATCCTGACGATTTCCCTGCTCCCAAATCTATGAAAGCACCGCATGATGCCCACGTATCTCCTCCATCAATTGACCTATATATATGAGCATCACCATCAGTAGTGCTCCCGTGTCTTTGAACAATCCAAAGATAGCCGCTACTATCTTCGAATACTTTACAATAGGTTGCCATAGCTAATATATCAGGTTGATCATTCCATACAGTTATGTCATCAGGATTAGTTGTTTTTGAATATTTAATTGAAGTAAGATGAGCACCATAAAAAGCATGGAAATATCCAGAACTATCTCGTAATATCTGTGGAGGTCCATGGTCATCACCTGATAATGGATTTGTCCCAATCTTTACTGGGTCGGACCAAGTGTTAGTTGTGTGGTCGAAATAGATAATATAAGGGTCTAAGGTTTGCCAAGCAATATAAGTCTTATTATCGTGATATAATCCAGCGGGAGAACTAACTCTTGGATGTGTAGGTTGAGAAATTCCATCATCCGCAAAATAATAGACAATGCCTGGCGTGAAATAATCAATCCCAAAGGATATTGCTCTTTCGGTTATATCAAATTTAATATCAGACATCCGAGACTCTTTCTAACACTATTATGCTTTGCGTAAGCAAAATATGTTCTTCACCTGTAACCAGTTCCCATTTAATACCTGCGACATAAGCTCTTTCCGCTATATCTGTTTCAGCATTAGTAAATTCAAATATTGCAGTTCCACTTGCACCTTCGGTTGCCACATCGGCAACCTTCTGGAATACTCCAGGGTCAGCATCACTTTTATTTATCTTCATGGTAAAAGTTACAATATCTCCGCTTATATCTGGAATAGAACCATCATCTGTTACTGAACCCCTAAAGTTTACAGTAGTTCCTCGGTAAATATTTTTCAATATATCTGCCATTTCACCTCCTATCTATTTCAATCTTCATATCATTTATTCCAGATGATAAACCGCTTTACAATAATATGCTATACGGATTTGATCAGCTCCACCGCAAATACATTTAGCACGAATTCTCAATAAATATTGGTCTTCTGTCGTATAATCCCCATGATTTGGAAGCATGTTAGGAGATTCCGTCCAGACATTATCGGGAGGATTAAACCATACTGAATCAATATCTGTTACACTTTCTCCTCCATATAATTTCTGTAGAAATAAATGCACACTATCATCGGTTCCACATTTAACCAATATAAAAACCGAATCTACAACAGCAGAACCACCCATTATTATTTGGGGAGTAAAATCCAATATACCCCATAAATCATCATCTATTGCCCCTGATTTATAAAAATGATTGGTTGCATTAGCATAAAATGCACCACCTGACCAATCAATTCCAATATTTACGGTAGAATGTGCTGAATCGGAAGTTATCACTTTATAATTTACTAATATCGAATCAAAATCTTCATATGGTTGACATCCTTCTGGACATCCAGTCTTCCAACCAGCTCCAAGTGTGAATAGGATTACTACGGATATAAATGTGCCAATCTTTAAACACTTCATATTCTCCCCCTTTTTGGTAATTCTTCCCATAACAAATAACATATCACAATTATCCCAATTCCATAATACCACAATCCTATTAACAATAAACCAGCTGCAATTATACCCAACAAGTCAGCAACTAAATCTCTCCAGGAGAATCCATCTGCATAGAAGCTATCCTTGACTTCCCAAAGAAAGCCCAAAGTAAAGATAATTAAACCCATTAGCCAAAAGGGCAAGGAGAAATGGATTTTCAATATATACATTCCTGAAAAGCAAACCCCAAAATGCTGAAATTTATCGGAAAAGTTGATTCTCGTTATGAAATTATCTTTCGCATATTGCATTGATTCTCCTTATAGCCATATCAGTTTGTCGCTCTATTCTATCCTCTTCAAAGATTCTATCGGCTATCAATACACCTATAACCCCTCCAAGTATTGTATACAAGAAATCTGCACCATCCGCATATCTATCCCCGCTTTCCTTTATATATCCAGCCATAACTGCAAAACATATCCCAGTTCCTATCTTTGCACTTGTAGAATTATCCTCATCTATCCAATCGGCATAAACATATCCGACTATCCCTACAGTTGCTCCTACCACCAAATGTCCTATTTTATCAGGATTAGGAGCATAATTAGTATTAAAATTGAATGTAGTTGCAAGGATTAAAAATATCATTTTTTAGGTGTTACTATTATTGTTGTATCTGTTTCTGGTTCGTAGCCATTTTTTAAAAGCCATTCATGTGGAGTCAAAGTGACCATTACCTCGATATCTACATCCTTTTTCCACAAATATTCCAATTGTTGTTCCACCCAATCTTCTTTTTTCTTCTTCCATAAATCAGAAGACCAAAAGCAATAAGCAAAGTATTTTATTTTAGAATCTTTATTAAAGTATATAGGTGCATTTTTATCAAGTATTATTCTATCTGCTTTTTTTGTTCTACCTATTTTCCAAGTCTTTGCTTTTTTATAAAACTCATCATAATGAAGTGTATCTACCATCATAATAATATGCCGACTGTCTTCCATTCTTGGCTTTTTACCTTGCACTTGCCAAGCAATTAAGAAGCTCAAAAGTATAATTATAATTCTTGTTCCTTTCATATTTTCTCCTTATTATGGACTATCTTCTGCCCAAGCGGGTTTTCTTGCCTCAACTCCACCACCTAAAATTCCATCATTATTGTTGGCAGTTTCATCAAAAGTAGTGTCCCCAACACCTTCCTCTATTTTCCACCATGCTTGGAGTGAATCAGTATTGTAAACCTGACAGGGATTGGCATAAAGCCAAGCAATCTCATCACTATCCATTCCTCTATTATATATTTGCACTTCACTTATCATACCCTTCCAATAGTTTCCAGAGGCTGATGCACTTCGGCGTCCTATTGCAACTCCAAAAATTGTCCTATGGTAAAGACTATCAAATGTGAATGTATCAACAGCTTGAAGATTGGCATTTATATATACTTTTTGGAATGAATCAATATATGTTCCAACTAAAAAAACCCATTCTGAATCTGACATTGGAGGTGCAGCCAAATCAAAAGTCCAATTCCAAACACCTCCAGGCCAATATTTTATCCCCCAATAACCTACATTTTTATATATGCCAAGAAGATATCCTGAATCGAATTTTCCTACCATTGCTCGCAAGGCAGTGCCAGCTCCTGCTGGTCGATAAATCCATCCACAAATTGTAATATCATGCAAAATACATAAACTTAGATTATTCCCACAATTTACATAGTCATCAATGCCATCAAAATCTAAAGACCATTGACAAGCTGTATTTTCTGCATTTGAATTATGAGGAAGCCAACCGCCTTGCCAGGAACCTGTATGGTTAAGTTCACAATGCCCACAATTTTTCCAAGCAATTATTCCCACTATTACAAAAACGACAGTTGATATTCGTAAAAACCATTTCATTTTATTGCTCCTCATATATTATCAGCCTGATTCTTTGAGCTTGAATCTAAAGAAGAAAGTCCTTGCCTTCCCAGCCAAATCAATCAGTCTCCATTTGATATATTTGGTAAATGGAATGCAAAGCACAGCCTTATCGAATATTGAATCTTCCTCACAGGTTAAAGTGGTGTCCACTCTCCATTCCCAGGGCTTCCTATCGAAGTCAGCCAAAGTCGCAGCAACAAGAAATTCAGTTTGTAATGAACAAACATCACCAATCAATTCAAGTGCAAAAACATTATATTTACCTATTTCTATATGAGGCAAGAGATAAAGGGTAGAGATTTGTGTGCCATCCCACACGATTGAATCTTCCACAAAGTTCAGGACTGGATTAACTTCACCATAAAGGTTCGTATCATAGGTGGTATCATAGTGATAAGTCCCCCATATTTCGTAGTCGAATCCACTAACCCCATCCGTAGGATTGGTGGTAAGGTCAAGACGTGCTATATATGCTGTGTCAGCAGAGCCGTTTGCAAGCAAAAGCATGGGTAGCATTAATATAATCAACAGTAAAAGTTTATTCATATTTCCTCCTAATCTTCAGTATGATATTTAAGTTCTACACAATATTGAATTTTAATATCTGTCGCTGCATTATTTGTGCATGCTGCCCAAAATTTATAGCAGGAATCAACAGTTTCTATATCATATACATCTAATGAATGTCGTTCCCATCCAGAAGTTCCACTACCAAGATTTGGTCCTGATGCACTTGTGTAATTTGTACCACATCCCGAATACATAAGATATAAATTTATAAAATCTTCATCCCCTTGTGTCCATATGCAAATAAAAAGGGAATCCAAAACAACTTGGCCGCCAGCAATTTTAACAGGCATTGATAATGTTCCATATAAATCATCATTAATTCCATCTGATTGGTAATAACTGGAACTCATGACATCTGTTCCTTCAGTCCAATCTATGCTTTTCATTTCCTCAAATCCACCTATATTCAATATATTAAGCCCAGTCATATCTAAATCTCTATATAAATACTGCGGTGTTTGACCCATCAAAAGTAAAATTGCTATTCCCATAAAAAAGTATTTAGCTTTTTTCATATATCCTCCTAAATACTTGCTATTAATTCAACTCCCTTGAATTCCATTACCCCTCGAAACCTATCATAGTGTATATCTTTAGATAAATCCCAGCCTCCTAACTTATAAACCCAATATATGTCAGCAGGAGCGTCAACGTGGGGAGTTATTCTTATTTCTTCATCCCAATTCTGCAGTTCATACATGAATGTTTTCCAGGGAAAGAAGTCATGGCATTCCCTTACCCAATGAACTGCAAGTACTATATGCGCTCTATATCCTTTAATGATTTGTTTTGTAGTGCCATCATCCATTATTAAAATATCATCCGTATCTAATACCCTATCCCCAAACACTTGAATGGATTCGAGATGGTCAAAATATTCCATTTGATAAACAAGGTGTGGAGTTACCCTGTCATTTAAAATTAATTCAATATAAGTTCTACCAGTTCCTTCACCTAAAGCCATTTATACAAATTCCCCCCATGTTTCAAAATTAAGGTCCATAGCAACTATCTGTCCCCAAGTTCCTCCTGCCCCACTACCAGCACTATCCCACTCACTTCCCCCCGTATAATTGGGTGGATTCACAGTAATATCTGTTCTTCTCCAATGAACTGAATTGCCTGCACTCCCTCCTGGTGCACTTAAAACTAAAGCATATTGTGTTCCAGGCAATTGATTAAGTCCAGCAAAATTAAACTCATACCATCCGCCACCAGTAAGAAGGGTAAAGGCATTTCCAGATATAGTAGAAGTTGCAAGGTTAGGTCCTCCTGTAGGATTACCCGCAACCGCCAATCTAATCGCTAATGTTGCATTCCCAGGAAGTCCAGTCCTATATAATTTCAATCTAACTTGGACTAAATCATGGTTATCATTCAATCCCACATTCCCTATAGTATAGGTTTGTGCTTTCCAATTAACTCCAAATACAGTTCCTGCACCCTGATCTATACAATTATATCTTTCGTACAATACCATTTTTCTTTCTACTAATATCAATTCAGTGGTCTTTTCTGTGTCATCATAAGAAAGAGACATTAGAACGGTTTTTATTTCCTCATCAAAAGTTCCATCTGCATTGCGTATAGTAAGGTAAACTCTATCATAGGGTTCAAGTTCGATAAGGAAAAACCCAGTAACCTTAAAAATTCTATGTGTAAATCTATACCAACCATTAATCTCATTAGCACAATAGCAACGATTATCATCATCAATAAATCTATTGTTTACTTTAATATTATCCCCATCTTGATAGTTTATTGAATATGCCTCCCATACTTGATCTATATACGTCTTAAATTGTTCAAGTTCTTCTATTTTAGTATAGTCACCTCTCATCCATTGAACCTGAACATTATGGGAATCCACTATAACAAACTTAGTTCCTGGACTTCTATATTTATTTATAACATGAACCCCATCTGTTGGTTTTTGCCAACTACGATTGAAATTTGTTTTGTATAAATTATTGTTTAAATGAAATTGACTGCCAGCAGCTGATCGTGAAACAAATAAAGCAGTATCTCTTTCTGTTCTTTTGTGAATACAATTATAAGCAATTGCTAATTCATTAAGAGCTTCCCTTGCACTCATTTTACTGAAATCTGCAACGGGAATATTCACAGCAGGCACATTAATTGTTCTATTACCACCTGGGATATTGATGTTGGATAAATTCCACAAATCCCCAACAAGGTTTGTAAGGCTTCTATTTTGCCACCAATTACCTATATTGGCTACATTAACAAGATCACCCATAACAAATCCATCTGATTGCGCTTCGGTAGAAAAAAGGGCAGGATTATTTGAACTCTGAATCTGCAAACCAACTCCTTGCGCTCCAGCTCCCTGTGAATCATATATCCATTGAAGTACATTTAAACCCCACCATACTGGTGCTCCTCCATCAAAAATTAGTTTATATGGATTACCAGCAGCAGCATCATATTCATATTCCATCTTCTTAACACCTGGTTGACCCCTACCAAGATTATTAGATATAGCTGCAATAGTAAATGCAGCTCCCAAAGCATTTATATTCGGAAAGTGTCCGGCAGCTGGATTATAAGCTTGCCAAGCGGGATGTAGTTCAAGTTCTCCCTCCATTGAATATGCAGTAATTTGCGTGATATTTCTCCCTATACATTCAGATTCATATCTGTCTATAATACCATCAAATATCGCAAGCCAATCAGCAACTCCATCAAATCCTTTCTCAATTAACAGTAAGAAATTTCTATCTTCCAACTCAAACATATCTCTTATAACATTATCCTCATCATCCACTTCAAGTATAATCTGGTCTTTTGTAAATCCATTCATTCCCTTTTCTAAATCGATTGAAATAGTAGGTAATGGTTTAATAACTCTATCTGTAATATCTGTATCTGCTATAAAAACCCAAGCATTATCATAGGAGGAAATTGTAACTCTTGTCTTTGTTCCGGGAATTGTGGTATTCAATCTCATATCTCTAAACGGAACAGATATAATCTTCATCTCACTCCTTCTCTTTTCATAGCTGGTTTTATAGCCTTTTTATAAATTTGCTGATGGATAGATGCGGGAAGATTTATATAGACATCTGCATAAGTATGTGGATTTGCATTATGTATTGTAACTTGTACCATATCTTTTAATTTGTCTTCGGGTACAACCAATTCTCCACCCTTGCCTTCTCCAACAAGAACCGAAGGTCTATCCACAAATCCAGAAGATACTTGTGGGATTAAAGAACTCGGAGCAAATCCACCTTTTTGAAGGAATAATAAGGGAGCAAATTGAGCAATAGTTCCCAAAAATTGACCCCAGCCACCTCCTCCACCAGCACCACCCGCACCACCTGCACCACCTGCAACCTGTTGGAGAACTTTCGCTTGAACGATAGCTGCAATAAGATTGACAACTATTTGCTTTATTGAACTGGCAAACATATCAGCCATATTTGCACCACTCATAAATGCTTGTGTGGCAGTTCCAGCCATAGCTGATAATTGTTGTCCCAATATATCAGTTTCACTTGTAACTTGTTTCGTTCCTTCTTTTATCGCATCCATTTCATATAAATAGGGACCAAGTTTATCTCCAACTTCCTTAACTCCTTCTTCTATTCGAATTAATTCACCACGAGTAGGTCCAAGTGGAACTTTGCTAAAGATAAATATTTCTTCATTTATTTCTTTAATTTCTTTTTTAACATTTTTAATCGTTTCTCCAGCTTCATTATACCAATCTCTAATTTTCTGCACCCAACTTCCCTGTTCTTGCAATGCCAGTGCTTCCTCTCGAAATGCTTCTGCCAAAGCAAAACTTTGTTCCGCTGAATATTTTATTTCATCACCATAACCAGGAAGCCAAGAAAATAGATCTTTTAATATTGCTGTAAATCTAACATTCATTTCATTAGCTTTAAGCATAGCTATTCTATATTTTCTAACTCCTTCAGCTAAAAATCCAAATATTAAACCAGCTTGATAGCCAAATTCTCTAACTTGATTTCTTAAATTTTCAGTTTGCAATGCATTTTCTTCTGCAGTTCCAGCGAATGTATCCAAAGCTGGCAATAATCCTATAACAAATTGTCTGGTTAATCCCTGAACCATGCTTTTCAAAACCGTCATCTTATTATCCAGTTCTTTAACCGCTTCCACATCTTCTTTTGACATTACAACACCGGCATTATGACCTTCTATCCCCAATTTTTTAAAACCTTCACTTCCCAATTTAAGAAAAGGGATTAATTGTCTGCCAGCTCTTGCACCAAATAGCTGAGTTATAGCAGCAAGTTCTTCTGTGGATAATGCTCCCTTATGTGCTTTGTCTGCTATGTCATAAAATACATCAATGGTATTTCTTAATGTTCCATCCTGATTTTTATACTCTATTCCTAAAGCTCTGAAATATCTAAGATAAGTTTCAAGTCCATCTCCAGCATAGCTAAGTCTTATTGTTAGATTTCCTAATCCCTTTTCCAATGCAGCTAAATCTCCATGTTCCTGTTTCGCTGCATAGGCAAGTTCTTGAAATTGTTCAACTGCCACTCCAGTCGCTAATGATGCTTTCCTCACCTCATTCATATATTTTATCGTATCACCTGTCATCTTTACAACAGCAGCAGTTGCGGCAACAGCAGCCGCAGCCATAGCTGCGAAAGCTATCTTTGCAGCCTGACCAAATGCTTTCATTCTGGCTTGAGATTGAGTTAATCCAATATTGAATTGGGTATTTTTAAGCTTAATTTCTCCGTAAATTTCTCCTATTTTTTTGCCTGCCATCAAATCTCCTTAACTTCTTCCGCTCTTGTTTTAAGAAAATCCCAAATTCCATTCTTTTCAGCTTCTTCTATTTGAGCTATAAAAGCGAAAGGTTCGGACTGCCTCGGATATTTCAATAGTTTATTCTTGCTCAACCAGCCCCAAGCCTTACCCTTGACATCCCTTATCGTTTTGGCTTCCCATCCCTGCTTTAAGGATTCTAAGAATTTATAATTGTAATACCATCCGACACAATTATTCTCTCTTTTCTTAGAAGCCTTGAATCCTATTGGCATATCCTCATCCAAGTCATCACCTGTTGGAGCTGCGAATATCTTTGCATTACTTAAATCTATTGTCATTAAATCCTGCCAACTTTTAAGTCGCCATTCTCCCCGTTCTAACTTAAAAACCCAATACCAATATGATTCATTCTGCGGATAACCTTCCCCTTCTAATTGCATAGCTACTTGGATGGATACAGTTTTAGGCTCTATCATTTTCTTATTGTCTTGATGCTATCCTTTCTCATTGACATAATTCTATCCTTCTCAGTTTCTCCTTTCAAAGGAGGAGGAGGTTTACTTATCCCCTTCGAGGCACTTGAGATTTTTTTACTCTCTTCTTCAAATTCATCTAACATTCCGAAATATACATCCCATTCCAAATTATCCAGTTCAGATGGAGGTATTCCGTTTCTGCTGAACGCAAGATATACTATTCCTTTCCAGTTTTCTGTGGAGGACCTATCTGAATCTTGCTTATCGACTTTTCCCAGATTCTCCACAATCCTGTAAAAAAACCTTCATTGACCTCCATAATTTTAGGCAAATATTCCAACGCCTCTTCGGAATCCATATCCGCAATTTCTTGTGGAGTTTTCCTCAATCCAATAGGGACAAGAACTGAAGCGAGTTTAACCGTTCCTGATAAACTTCCTCCTATTTTGAACTTTACTGAATCCGTAATTTCTTTAGGAGTTTTACTTTCAATATCAGAAAAATCAAAAGTAGAATTTATGAAGTTCATATATGCTTCAGTTGCTTGTTCCATATCTTTGAATCGGAATTTATATATTTTCTCATCCATTATGCGGTTCCAAAAGACCAATAACCAAGTTCATAACCAGCAGAAGCACTATGCCAGATAGATTCCCATCTGACTGTGTATTGTCTGCCTTCATTAGGGCTATCTGTAATATCTATGGTTTCAGTTATATAGGCATCTGGTAAGTGAACAATAAAGTCATTTGTCGAAGGGCAATGGTCTTGCATGTGATGTGTATATGTTACCCTCATAGATGTATCTATAGCACATTCATCAAAGTTATATCTTTCGGATGCTGAAGTTGTATAATCCCCTGATTGAATATAGATAATTTGCCCATCTATAGCAATAGCTGGATCATTTGTGTTAACTGTAAATACTCCATCCACTTCCGTGAACTCATATTCTGTTCCCTCAACCAATACATCACCACCACCTATATCGGATGAAAAAACTACAGCTGCTCCAGTCGCACCAAATGCAAGGGTTCCATAAGGTGGTCTATAGATACTTCCTAAATTTTCAAGAACTGTTACAGCATTTTCTATGTAAACTGGTCCAAATGGTGTATCAGCTACAAAGTTTCCAAGAGCGCCACCGATAGATTCTGCAGTAACCCCCTGTAAGGTTCCCAATACTTCATAAGCAGAACAATCGAGTGTAGCAACTATATATAAACCATTTACATATTCCTTTACGCAACTAACCGCATTGTAAACGGGATTTGGGATAGGATGTTTTTCCTCTAAACGCCCATAATTAACAAGCTGGACATTCCCAAGATCAACAGTGTCTACACCATTATATATTTCTATATTCCCAGTTCTTATTTCTATGTCTGTGCATTCGCAAGTAGGCATTCCTTACCTCCTTTTAGCTTTAACTATTTTTACTTTTAGTTTAAGTTTCTTTGGTCCCCATTCATCGTTGAGTTCCTTTAATTTTGCTCTATATTGTTCTCGTCCTTTTCTATTGTCAGCAAGTTCCATTAATTTCTCTTTATAACGTGCATTCCCTCTTTTAAGCTCTCTTTGTAAATCCTCTAAATTTTCTTTTTTATCCATATACTCTCCTATTACGTGCAGACTATCATTCTCAATCCAACTTCGAGATGGACCACTCGTAATTGTTCAGGCTTTGGCTGTTCCGGTGAAGTTCTTAAATAATTAGTTCTACCAAATAGGACCCGAACAACTTTTCCATTCAAATGGATAGGAGCTTCACATAATTTCTCTCTTACTGATTTTTCCATATCTAAAGCACCATTGAGCGCTCCTGTCCCAGTAACCTGTTTGCCTTTTTGATATATCTTGAACAGAATATATAAATCTATCCAGAATATCTCATTCCCATAGCTGGTTCCCATATCCCAAGAATCCTCGTCTGTCTCGGAAAAGATAGGTTCTGCAATTACGCAAGGATAATGCGAATGCGGGACTGAATTCAAATCCACATATCCCTCATAGACTTTCTTAATCCCAGCTATAGTCCCTAACCTCGCTATAACTTCATTCCAGGCGGTTTCTTTATCCATACCGGCCTCCCATCAATCTCGTTCCTTGTGCAGCTACATCGGCTATAAACTTCTTGCCCAAGATATCCCCCAGTTTTTTGGTCGATTCAAGAAATGAAGGCCATATATAGGGTCTTGCAGGTATCTTGACTTGCTCCACCATAATCCAACGCCCATCTACAAGGAATTTAAGATAAGGAGCATTGGTCGCTTTTATAGTCCCTCCCAATTCGTGTATCCTGGCATATTTGAGGTTCGACCCGACTCTACCAACTGCACCACCACCAATCAAAAACTCCTCTCTGCCAATATCGGAAGCCAATCTTCCAGTCTTTCTTTTCAACACCTGTCCACTCAGTTTACGCTTGACAATATAACCCCTTAGATATTCAGTTGCCTGTCGCATAGATGCTAATGAGGCTTGGGGAATTGCCTTTTTCATTCTCTGCATAGCACCCAAAAAGGCAGTCATGCCCACAAACTTCATATCAACCATTAGATTTGAACCCTTGCATATCTGTCGAGAATTCCATAAATTTCCTTATCGGTATAGATTTTATATGGAGTTTCCGATTCTATTTCTATTACACCCAAAGAACCATGATAGACATTTGCCATTTTCTTCTTTAGAGCTATTTTTATGTCATTGGGGAGAGTCCCAGCAAGATAACCATGTGTATAAGTCACCCTAATATGTCTTTGCCTTCTGGGAAAATATCCACCCGTAATGAGCTGGATAACCCCATTGGGATACCAGACAAAGTCTATCTTATCAACCAGATTTGTGGAATATGTATAATCCCCATTTGAATCGACATCAACTGTAGGTGCTACCGTGACCGCTCCGTTATTAAGCAGGATTGTATTGCTTCTATCTCCATCATGATATTCAATATCCCCAACAACTTCTATAAGGTCAAAGCCGAGATATGCGCTTATCCCTGCTTCCTCACCATCAATAATACTCTGAAGTCCCACATCATCATAAACCTCATTCATGTGAATAAAGTTTTTCAAATCTGCTAACAGTATTAGACTCATTCCTTATTTGCTCCAAAGTCCTTTGCGGTTATAATTTTGTCGCTGTATCCTGTAGGCTTATCATTGACTCTCATCTCTTTTGTTTTTCTTGATGTCTTTTTTCCTTTCTTTTTGGATTTGCCAAGAATTTTATAGTCTTTGGGATTGAATTGCTTAACAATCCCTTCTGATAAATTCCAAATCCCAGCCTTATATGGAAGACCATTGACAAAATAATTGGTTTCAAGTTCTATTTTCATATCCACTCCTTTACGGATTATGGGATTTATGCCAGTTAACCCATACACCAGTCATCCCAGTTGCAAGTATAGCCCCCATAAACATACCCATTAATCCTCCCAATATTACAAGTATTTGAACCATTATAGGCATTATTTATTTCTCCTTAAGAGGAGGGGAATGTGCACCTTCCCCATATAATCAATTCCCCTTATTTTCCGGGTGGGACAAGTTCGTGATATTCAATCTGTCTTCCCACCAGCCATCCTCTCACTCGAACACTATCGGATGTGATTATAAGTCGTATTCTTGCATATTTATATAGCTTCCAATTATCGAAGTAATCTACTGGATAGTAAGTCATTAAATTATCACTTGCGTCCACATCTGTACACAAACCATAAGGAATAGTCCATGCAACATCTGGCACGTGCGAATATTGGATGTCAGCCGAAACGCTGTCAGTATCTTCGATTTTATTTAACTCTTCAATATAGAATGAAAACGCCCAATCTTCCATCGCCCATCTATCATAGACCAAATATGTAGGCCCTGTAGCTGTAGTATCAAGAAGTCCTTCCTGTGAATTTTGGTCATATACAGAACACCAAGGATATATCTCATTTATGACAGTATCCACTTCTCCATAGTAGTTTGTGTCTATTGTTGTATCAGCAACAGGAAGAGTGTAATAAACAGTATCAGACTCATAGAAAGATTTGTCAAAAATCGGGACAGCAAGCGTGTAATTTCTATAGTCTGTGGCATATTTCACGCCAAACAAGCTAATACTGATAAACATTAATCCGAATATATATCGTTTCATAGTTATCCCCCTTATACGTCCTTAGTTTCAAGGATTGCAATAGCATCGCCAAGGATGACTTCAATGTCCAATCTTTCCCAGAATTTCAAAGCGTTTAAGTTGTATTGGGGAAGACTTATATCATCAATAACCGCTTCTGTGAGAAGCTTTATGATTAATGTTTGTCTATCACCCAATGCCACTGCCTCTTTAAGATTCCCAAATATAACAAACTTCGTTGAAGGAGCACTGGCTGCATTGCTGGGCATCACTGGAGAAGTCACATAGGGGTATCCCCAAATTGTGCCAGGGATATTTCCTCTTGGTGAATCCCAAACATAATTGTCTTGAAGATCTTTTACCCTTCCTAGATGACTTAGTATGTTATAGTGGAAGTAAAACTTTGCTCCACCTTCCGCTCCTATTGTTCCAAGTGCATCGATTAGATTTATCAAATCGTCAAAGTTGATGTCAGCGAAATTGATATGCCCAGGATCCATTGGAATAACTTGACAAGATGCGTCATTAAGAATTCCAGTTATGCCAAGACCACCATTCCCATTGAAAAGTGCATTATCCTCACCTCTCAAAAAGGCTTCTCTAACTCTTGCAGTTGTAAAACTCACAAGGGCTATATTCGCATCGGCAATAAGTTCCTCTTCCCAAACGATAACGGCATCCTGCACAACAGGAGTCAATGATTTCCGTCCAACTTTAGGCTTAGTAACATGCTTTTTTCTATATGCCAAATCAACACCTGCGTTGATCCAGTGTGTTGCAGGCATAACGGTAAGATAATGCAGATTCATGCTATAGGTTGTCATTGGCACCACATTACAATCTCGTCTTGCAATCCCAAAGCCTGTTTGGGGGATCATAAAGAATTCTCGATACCATTCGATTGGACATAAAAATCCACCCTGTGCATCATCTGATTCAGTCAGATAAGTTGTCAGAGTCTTCTCTTCTATCCCCATATCATATTTATAATCTGCGAATGTCTCTTTCTGTATTTCCTTGATTTTATCAAAGTTTTTCCGCTTCAATGCTCTAATGAACTCAGCAGAACGGGAAAACTTCGCAGGTTCTCTCACTTTTTCTGCAGGAAGAACTTCTTTCTTATCTTGTACCTCAAGCATCTTTTTGAACTCATCACTCGCAAAGATAGCTTCTTTAAACTCAGGCATAAGATCATCCTTAAATTCTTTCTTCAGAGTTTCTTTAGTAATATCCATATCTACCTCCTCGTAGATTCAATCGTCATCCACTTTTCCGAGATAATCTCTCCTAAAATCTCTAAGGAAGCTATCAATGAAATCCTTGGCCAATTCCTTGGCCAATTTCTTAACATCTTCGCTCTCCTCTGATTTCTCCAGTTCGGTTTTCTCTTCTTCTTGCGGATTGTCTTCAAAGGTTATTGTTGGTTCAACTATATCTATATTATCTTCCTCTTCTTTTAACTTAAAGTGATATTCTTTGGTCTCTTTATTATAAATAAGTTTATAATCCTCCAACGTATGAGATATATCAATCTCTTTCCCAGGTCCTGGATGTCCCACTCTGCGCATTTCACCACCACATTTTGGACATTTTATATCTTTACAATGCTTTTCGCTTTCAAGTTTATGACCGCACTTTATGCATTCGCATTTGTATTTCTCCGCTTTAGCTTCCTTTGTAGCTGCTATAAACTTGCCCTTTTCTCCCTTACAATGTGCTTTTGCAGAAACTTCTGTCCAAATATCTATTGAATATCTCAGAGAACTTATCTCACTCTTATCCGGGCTTAAGATTCCATAATTGACATCAATACATTTGCCCTTATGTTTTCTTTCACATTTTGCAATCCTATATTTAGGATATTTCTTATCAGATATATCACAAGAATGGAAATTTGTAAAAGGTTTTTCTTCTATATTTTCTATTGCGGTAACTTCTTCTGGAGCAAGAGGATTTTCCTCTATTTCTTTTAAAGCATCTAACTTTCCTTTTAATTCACTTTTCTTTATTTCTTCTTCTCCAACAATTACATTCCAGTTCTTTTTAATCATTTTTTCAAGTTCTCTTGAATTTTCTTCACCAATTTCTTCAAATTCTTTAAGTAAATCTTCCTCTTCCTCCTTGATTCCGACTTTAACTTCTTCTTTTGAACCCACTTCTTTTAATTCCTCGAATCCAAAGTCCTTATACACCATTTCAGGCAATCGGATTTCTCCATTATCAATAGCATCTTTAATTCTTGTTCTCATTTCCCTATCAACAGATGCATTGGGATTCGCTGGGATGGGAACTGCTGAGACTTCAAGAAGTTCCCATTCCACTACAATCCTTATTATGCCTTTCTTGACTTCCTCATCAGTGGGCTTTCTCTCTTTCTTTGTAATAAATCCAACTGAAAATTTCTCTAACATAGGTGGTTCAGATATATAGAGATTATAAATTGATACTGCAAATTCTGTTTTTGCAAATTGCACTTTTATTTTAACCCGATTATTTCTTTTATTTACGGACATTATCCTACCAATTGGAGGCAAAATTTCTGCTCTATTATGCGCCCATAGGAGAGGAATATAATCTCCATACTGACATCCATTCGCCATCATAATTTCATTCTTCCTATCAACCGTTTCATCACTTGCTATAACCACCAGAGTTTTATCTTTTGTATTTATATCTTCTATTTTACATTCCTTATAAAAAATTTCATTCATATTTACCTCCTAAAAGTCCTCAAGGCAGGGAATTTCACTACACCTGCAATCAGGTTCACCTGGAGAAATCTCTCCAGTCCCACTAAAAGGTTGCTCTCTTGGGATACAACCATCCATTTCATTCGCTTCATGCGTATCTCTCACCTTCTCATCATGAGAAGTAATCCATTCATGTCTTTCTCTGTCTGCCTGTCTCATTGCCTCATGATGGCCACTATTCAATGCCGCATTGGTTTCCGTTCTGGCAATTTTCATTGCTCTTGAGCCTTTTGCTTCTCCAAATACATTTTCAATTCTCCCAGCCAATTCTTTCATGGTTTCACCGTTATTGATACCTTCACTTAATGATGTTTTTATCTTTTTAAAAGTTGTGTTATTAATATCTTTGATTAATTTTGCTCTCTTCCTAAAAGCTTCTTTTACAAATTCTGAATTCGCATCAAATGGAATCCCCAAGTTGAAATCCTCAATGAGAGATTCCCCACCTTCGATAACATTCATTTTAATTAAAGTAGTCATAATTGCCAAAAGCTTGGCATCCTCTTCCGCTTGTGGGGGTAAATAAATTTCCATCTGTTTATATTCTTTCCCGTATTTCCTTAGATTTTTTAAAACTTCCCTCTCTTGTTTACCAAAAAAATCAACCACCTTACTCAACATCAATCTCTCATTTTTATCGTGGCGCTTCAAATGCATGTCGAGAAGCTTCTGCCTGAATTCTTTTCTTTTTTCAATAGACATTGTTTTATAATTCAACATTTTGGGGGGGTTCTTCCCAGGTTTTGCTCCTCCCCCGATTGATGGTGATTTAGATATTTCTCCGCTTATTTGAACATAATTAAATGGGGCATAAGGAGTCTTGCCCCAACTAACAGGTTTCTCACCATGCTTTTCCAAAACCATATTAGGTGAATAAATCAAAGCCTTCACATAATCCATTTCCTTTTTATGTTCGAATTCTATATCCACAGGGATTACATTATCGGATTTTACTATCAAACTTTTATCATAAAGGGAAATAATATCATTAGTCATATACATATCCCTAATCTTCAAAAGTGGAGAAATGGTATCTCTTTGAAACGAATGTTCTAATTCACGAGCACTGGATTTATTCACACCTTCAGTTTCCCCAAGTTTCCAAATCGGGACTTTATATGCCGCTGAAATCTCTTTGAATGCCTGCTTTTTGGATTCAAGGAATTGAATATCAGTAGGGGAAAGAGAAATTGTCTTTACATCCAAGCCATGACCCATGACCGCAATCGATCCAGCCTTGTCGATCCCGCTATGCTGCTTTTTCCAGGACATTACCGTTCTTCTTGCCTCATTTTCTCCAATATTCTGTTGTGTGGACAAAATTATGTCAGGTCTTGCACGATTAGCCAGTAAAGACAATAAAAATTGTTCCATATAATACACAAGATTAATCGGCATCCTTGCAGCAACCATTGGGGACAACCCTTCCAGTGGATTCGAGGGATTGGGATATTTAATATGTATTATCTCATCCTTTTTGAACTCTTGATATTTTTCTGTCCCTGAATATGTGTAAATAATTTCACCATCTCTCTTAATTTTATTCGTATATTGCGGAAGTAGGAATTCCAATGAGATTGGCCTATTGAACTTATTTTTAGCTGGATAAATATAAGCACTTCCGCAAATATCCAGATATGCCTGTGCCAAATATTTAAACTCATATTCGGACATATAAGAATTAGGATGTTTTATTAAATCATAAAATGAATGTTTTTTGATTAATATTTCTTCATACTCTGTGGGTTTGTAAACCTTCATAGGAGTCGAGGCCACCTTTGTCGCCCTGACATCTATACAATTATAACCCCACCCCGTGAAAGAGTTTAACATAGATTGGACATTCCCAGGTTTTAACTTCTCTCCATATCCATACTGGGGGAATATATCCGTCAGATATGCACCTTTCTGATTATAATTCACAAATCTACTGATGGATCCTACCACTTTATTTATCGATTCAGCAATATCGTATTTTATTCCTTCAAACATCTATCCTCCTAAACCATATAAAACTGCAATGCTGTTCTCTTTTCCGAATAGAGACAATATCTTTCAGCAGCTTGGACATCGTCATCTTTCATCACCGGTTTATCCATATAGTCGACCCCATCCGGCCGGGTGAGCCAATGATAAGTCTTCTTTTCATCGATATTATGCTTGCATGTATTGAAAACCTTATATTTGCCCTGCCACATTAAGGATTTGATATATCTGATGCCATCATTGACCCAAGTCTTCCCTTCTCTCTGTGCTGGATTTAAAAAAACGTTAAAACAACTGATTCTATTCAACTCTTCTTTTAAATCTTCGGCTGCCTGCGGATTTTCAGGGTCGTAATAAGCACTGACTGATCTATCACCTACCAAATTCTTAATCTCAAGGGCGTGTTCAGCTAAACTTTTTTCCCTTCGATAATATTCCCCACAATTATAATTAATATCAGTTTCCCCATCAACAGCCCACAAGCTAAAAACAAACGGATGGTTATATCCCCAGTCTATACCCGCTATCATTCTCCAATCGAGTGGAACCGCGAAAGGTTCTATAATCATATCTTCTGTAAACTCTTTATATACCAATCCTCTCTTCTCGACAAATTGCCCATCATATTCCATTGCGAATTCTTCTGGTGATAAATCTTTTTTTCTATCTTCATATTCTTCACGGGAATAATGTGGATTTGCAATAGAGGAAAATTGCACGCAAAAATAATTTTTATTGCCATCTTTCCATTTTTTATAAAAATCTTTATAAAGCCAATTTCTTGAATATGGGGTTGTAGTGAATAAAATACGTCCTCTAAAAAATCCAACTCTCTTTTTCAAAACTTTAAAAACCTTTCTTTTCATTTGTCCTGCTTCATCTGCCCAGACAGCATGTAATGTTGGACCTTCTAAAGTTTCAGGCTTATCAGCGGAACGAACAAAAATTTTACCTCCAGAATCCAATCTAATTTCTCCTTTTTGTTCCTTATATTCATATTCAGCACCAATTTTATCCAAATATTCCAAAAGAGCTGGTAATGTTTTACTTTCAAATATTTTCGTTACTGGTGCAACCATCATAAAGGCACCAGTTGGATGTTTAACTATTTCTTGTTGAAGCCATATTGGACCAGTGAAAGTTTTACCTCCACCTGTTCCGGCTATCAATGCAAGGAAACGAGCTTTTGACCGCATTATTTTGCTTTGATAGGGATGTAGAATAATTTTTTTCTCTTCTGGATAAACACTTATAATTTCATCCATTTACAGTCTCCTCGGCAAATAAATTGGGTTGAACCGCATTATATCCTTGTTATCCTCCATAATACTTGTTTTAATAGCACTTTAAATATCGTTAACATAAAAAGGGGATGGCTTTTATCTATATGGAAGACAATCTTTTCCGTAACTATGCAAAGTCCATCATTAACTTTTAAAAACTTAATATAACAAGGCAATTTACCCATAAAAACCTTCCTCGAAAATCATACTTATAGGAATTATCTTTATTTTATTAGCAAATTCTTTGTTTATCATAATTGTCTCGTCCTTATCAAGCATATTTATTAGCCTTTTGATTTCTTCTTCAACCTTTTGGGTTAAATTACCATCATAAACGATTAAAAGATTACTTTTATCCATATATAACCCCTTTTTGAATTTTTCTGCTGAAATAGGGGGAGAAGAAGGCTTTTTGAAATGCTTTATGCGTTAGGGCAATGATATGGCGTTTCAACACTTTGAGAACCATTTGAAGGGGGATAACCATTAAAAATAGGGATTGTTCACCACTTCTGCTTAATAATGGCTTGAGGTTTACATAATACATCTTATCGGACGTTGGTTTGAAGAGAAAGTCCCCCACTTTCTTGAACACCTTTTTGACTACTCTTGCAAATGCAATCATATCATTCCCCGTTGTATTCTAATCATACTACAATTGTATCTCTTCTCCAAGATTCCCTTCTTCCTATTTCTTTTATACTCTGTTAATTCTATAACCTTTCTATGCCTTCTCTCCCTACCGTTCTTTCTTTCCATTACATCTTTTCCCATCTGTATACCGTCTTATCCCATTCTTGTTGTAACCCATCAAAGTATCTTATCCTTTCCTCTGCATATCGTAACATAAGTTTTCCCTCTCCACTCTTTATATTCTTACCTTTCTCTTCCGCTCTATCCATACTTTCCTCTTCAGATTTTATTCTTTTACCAATATTATTCTTCACCTCTTTATTAGCCATAGTTAATTCCAATAGACATAAGTCTATCTCTTCCATCAATCCCTTTATGTGTTCTATACTATCCATTCTGGTTTCTCACAACTATTAGCAAACTGCATATCCATATATTCTAATCTCCATGCATCACCTATATCCAATCCATCACGCTCTAAATCTTCACAAGCATCTATCACATCTACCCAATGCATCTTTAATTTATTTGCTATGTCTTTATGACCTTGTAAATAATTTGCCTTTATGCAACTATATACTTTTGTTTTATTATTTATTTTACACCTCCTTACATTAATTTTCATAATTAAACCTTCAGCCTATATTCATCCTGCACTATCTTCAGTAACCCTTCTTGCTTTATGTCTTCAATCACTTGTTCCACTAATTGCAACTTTAGATTCTCTTTTCTTGCTATCGTCCTGGGATTTGTTATTCCATTCCTTACCCAATGCCATACCCTATATCTTGCTCTACTCTTGGGATTCATGCTTCTTCTTCCTATCTCGTGTTATCTTCTTCTTAATAACATCCTCCACTTCCGCATCCACTAAATCATTCATGCTATTACTCTCATCTGTTAGAACTAATACCGCTCCCAGGGATCTGCTCTCATGTTTATGTTCCACCTTCCGATAATCAGACCATCCAAATTGCTTTAATGCGAATATGGGGAAATTCCCTGAGCCTTTCTGTTGCCCCATCTCTTCATAATAAGATTCTATAAATGTGAGCATTGTCTTTACTAAATCGGAAAACTCTGGCTTCTTTTCATAATCACGAAGCGAATCTATAGAACTAAACCCAAGAAATAAAGTCATTCCACTACGTGTCAAAGGTTTACTATTTTCCTCACACCATTGTAGATAATCTACAAATTTATCTTCCATTTCTTTGGGATTCTTGACTATTAAAGGTCTGCCTGTCTTGAATACTTTATCAGATAGTTCAATATCTACGAGACTTCCTTTCTTGAGTCTTGGCTTTGATTTGAATGCTATATCTTTATCCATTGATTCCTTCCTGCTCTTTGATAACAATGTCAAAGCATTCCTCAGCTTCCATATCAGCCAATTCTTTTATCACCATTGCTTTTATTTCTGGATAGTCTGAGACCTCGATTGTAAGTATTACATCAATGTTATTAGATTGAGTTATCTTCTTGGCTAACCTTTTAATCCTACCTATGAAAATTATTGGTTCTTTAGACATACTCAAATATGTGATTATCAAGTCTTTGTCAAGGGGAGAGGATAAAGAAAAGAATTGCCAAGGGAAAGTAAGAATTAAGCGGGAACGCTGAACATCTACTTATTACTCAACTTGATTGCCATTCTTCTTGTAGAGAATCCTCCTAATCGTTGATAAAGTTAAGCCTTCTTCTTCGGCTAATAGTTGTTGCGTTTTTGTTTTCTGTATTTTGCCATCTTTAATAAGCTCCTTATATTCCTTCCTAATCCGTCTATCTCTCTCAATATAAAAGTTCTGTTGACTCATTCAAAAACCTCCCAATAATTCGCAGATTGCCCACCATAAAATTCCGTATAATGCAATAAAGGAGAGGATTAATATAGCATAAAATAGTTTATTCATATTTCCTCCTATTTTTATAACTTATTTTGTATGTCCGTATTGCCCCTATTGTATATTTCATATCCATGATTTTTACAACTCCAGGAACTTCCAATACCAATTCTAAATTCTGGACATTAAAAGGCGGTTCATTCAAGTAAACTCCAGAATTATCAAACAATCTAATTCCGTTACCGTGAACCATATCTTTGTTTGGAATCGCACATATATCGGGTTGATGCTCTGTTATGAAGATAGTCTCATATTTCTTTAGTTTTGATAGAACCTTAATAATCTCTATATTGGATAAATGTTGAAATACTTGCCTAATTAGACAAATATCCCCGTCTGGAAGATTATCCTCAACAATATCCAGGCAAAGGAATTTTATATGTTTTTCCATATAGCGGGATTGGAGTTTATTGATTAATTCTGGAACAATATCTATAGCGATATATTCTGAGCAATAATCAATAAAGTTTTCCCCTACACCGAAATCTCCACATCCAAGGTCAACTATTGTTTTTTTGCCTACAGATTTTAGAAAATTAATCATCATATTGATATAAGGTGGACTATTAGAGCCTATGCCAGAACCTATACCCCATTTATGTTTTTCATAAATCTCCGTAAATATTTCTTGAGTTGGTAGTTTAGCATTATATCTATTTTTATAACGGTTCTTAATACGTCCTAATAACAAATACAATTTATTACTCTTCATCATTTTATACCCAAAATTTCCACCATTTGCGTTTATAAAATTCACAATTATTTTTTTGATTCATAATTGCTGGACTTGATTTCCGCTCTTTACTAATTCCGAAGAAATGATCTTTATAAGTGAAATTCATTGGATGTTTACATTGAATAATCCAATCTTCGTACCATTTACAATTACAACAATAAACTTTTTTCATATAACCTCCTATATTTCATAAATTATTTCATTTGTTAATTCTGCATTATCCACAGTTATAGTCTGATAGAATTCCCTAAGCAGCTTATTTTTAATTTCCTTGTTCTTTCTATTCTCATGCAAATTATATCCAGATGGGAATATCTTTATGGAATCTGCGGGTATCACATATCTATCCGTTCCCTGTAATGCCAGACAATATGCCAGAAAAGGCTCATTTGAGTAATAATTCTCTTTCCAATTATCCCATTTTAAGATAGTCTCATGGATGTCTTTAATCTTAAAAGTCGTTCCCCATCCGACAAATGGGATATGGACTTTTTCAGGTTCTAATATCTGCTGGGAGAAAACTGTCTTCTTGAATAGATATTTACCCCTTCCGATAATATGCCCTGCCGTTGTAACACAACAATCCAGCTTTTCACGATAATAAAGTAAATCTTCCACAGTATGCTCTGACACGCCTAAATCGTCATCCAAAAGGATAATGATAGTTTCTGGATTCTCCCAAAATTTGCTGATTACAGGATAATAAATTCTGACAGGTCCATAATTAGGCATTAAATTATAAACAATTTCCATTGTTTCTTTTAAATCTTGAATATTAATCAACGGGGGATGGGAAAGCCCTTTATCCAAATAATGTGGATCAAAACTGTAATTAATCCATATTTCATCTGGCAGTTGCGAACCTTTTAAAACTCTATCCACGACTTCTTTTATCAAGTGTAATCTATAACTCGATAACGCAATGGATAATACAATCATTTGATTTTCTTCCAAGCCCTATACATCTCGACAAACTCATCCAAATTCATAAACACTAACCAATCTTCATTGTCTCCTCTCACAAAGCCAAATTGCGCATTGGTCAGAATTTCATAGAATAACTTATTAATCCTTTTCCGTCTTTTGACTTCACCTTTTATCTTATCGGAGAATTGCAGGTCACCCTTCATCCACCATAACGCCCCTGACATAGGTATTCTCTTTACATCAATTCCTCTGGTCCTAAGCATCCGAACAATCTCCCTCTCACCGTTTATACCTTTATGCTGGGAATTGATTGACGGTTTGTGAGGTTTCCTTTTGCCCTTTTTGTTATGCTTTGGTGGTGTATTTCTGAATCCGAGAGTCCTGTGTTCTTCAGGCATTTATTCCCCCTTTATCCATTTTTCCTTATCTTCCGACCATTGTTTCCCATACTTTGCAAAAGCTTCATCGAATATTTTTCTTTTACGTAAAAGACATCTTACATTTTCTTCATAGTATATAAAATCACAAATCCTCTTAACCTGTCTAAATCCCGCAAATCCTAATACAAAAATTCCATTATATTCTCTTATTTTATTGTTATTAACACCACTTTTTTTTATCAACACTTCCTTTGTTTTTCTCAATAAATCTTTCCCGCCACATAAGCGAAAATGAGGTTGCCAACTATTCCTTTTGTCTTTGTAAAAACCCGCTGAACCATCACCGTCAAAGATACCTCTAATAAAATCTGAGAAAAACTGTTCTGGGATATCGGGGAAAATTTCTCTTCCTGTTTTGTTTTGAACACATCCATATTTTTTTAAATCGTCTACAACTTTGCGACAATTTATTTGCATATAAACCATATCATTCTTTTTGCGACGAGAAGAATACCGCAAGGGAAGATTAGAACTTTTTAAATCTCCTTTGAATAACTCTAACCAATCTTTGTCTTTTTTTGAAAGATGCAACCTCACTTTATATTTTCCATCTATATACCCATCAGCAATTAAAACTCCTAACCAATAAGCTTTTATAGAATTGTCTATTTTTTCAAAAAAACTTCTGTCAAAATTATATTTACTATAACCAACATAATCACTTATACTTCGCAAATTTATGTTATTTTTCTTTAGAACATAATACACATAAGAACTGGAAGTATTCAATAATTGTGCTATTTTGTGTGTGCTTAATCCTTGCTTATATTTAGCAATTATTATTTCCTGTCTATTCATTTTTTACATCTTTTACCCATTCTTGTTTTCCATCATTCCATATTTTATTATATAATTCTTTTTGACAAAAAGCAAGCCAGAGTTGTTCCATTGAACTCATGGGTTCCAATTTAATTTTTATTATGGGTTTAAGAAGCCAATTTACTATCTTGAATAATTTATTATAATCACTTTCTTTTTCATATACCATTTTTTGCAATTGGTCTTGAGTAGGCAATCCTATCCAAGTATTTAGTTTCATCTCACAATCTTCTTTCTCCCATAATTTATCCAATGCTTTTCCAAATGTTCCTTTATGCATTTTTGTAAAAACTGGGCATTCGGCGACTCCGTCAGGACCCTCACTAATTAAGCACTTATGCTTTGTGCAATATCCTTGTCTTCTATAATCAAATTTGTCTTTTAACAACTTTTGTATTTTTTCTGCTTTCCCACACATTTTTATATATTTTTCAGAATTATCCATTATTTCTTCCCCTTCCCATTTCCATACAATTCTTTCCAATATGCTATTTTCCTATATAAATCACTTATCTTGGACATCTGCAACAATGCCATCACCACCATGCCAAAAGTGCCACCAATAAGGAATGAAAATACATATCTCATTATTTTACCTCCTTTCAAGTCATTGTTATTTCAAGGCCATCATTTCTTCTGAGTATCATAAATCCATTATCACTAATTTTAGATTCCCATTTATTTCCACTTATCAGTTCCTTAACTAATTTAAAATTGTATCTCATTTGGATTTGTATATAATTTCCCTCATTTGCAGATACACTATAAGCATTTTTAATCCATTCTTCTGGAATATTATTTAATGCTTGGATGATTTTGGTTTTATCCATTTATTCCTCCTCGTTATATCCCTTTTATTCACGCCCCCGGCAATTTGATAACCAAAAAAGGAGGTGACATATATAGAAACAAAGATACCAGGGGCGCTTTTAAAAAGGAGGTTGCTATGTAGTATATGGTGGATTATTCTGTTATTTATTCTCCCCTCCATATTTGAACTAAATTAACTGTCACATAAAACATCAGGGTAATGAAGCCGGCTATAGGAACGATAAAATCACCCATATTTTACCTCCTTAAAACGGTAACTCATCAATTTCTTTAGTTTGCATTGATTCCACTATTTCTTTCATAGGATTAATATCATATTTCATTGGTGTAGTATCTTCCCTGGCTATAGCTTCGCTATAATAAGGAACATCACCTTCTTTATCGTAAAATTGTTTCCCAGCTTCACAGTGATCACAGGCTGCAACACAAGACATCATACTCGTCATAATTTTCTTCTCATCAAAATTATATGAAGGAACCGCAACCAAATATCTCCGCATTCCTTTATAACAATTTTTGCAACCTTTGGAATATAACTCTTCCACTTTCTCATAACCCATAAGAAAATAAGCTCTTCTCATATCAAATGGTTTGGGAAACCTTTCAAACTCATTTGTGTTATCTTGTATATATGCAACCACTTTTACAAATTCCCCTTCAGTCCAATCTTTGGTATTTCTTTGCCATACTTTCACCATTTCTTCAGCTTCCTCTTTCGAAATGGGTTTCTGGTAGATCGCCTTGAGTTTTTTAATCCCCTCTAAAATGATAGAATCTTTTATAACCATTTGCTTTCCTCCTTTATTTCTTTTGACTTTAATTCAAGTTTATCAAATTGCTTTCTTAATTTAGTTATTGATAAAATATTGTTTTGCCAAAAGTTGTCTTCTTGACACCAATCAATCACTTCTTTTATTTGCTTTGGATCTCTATTATCTATTTCAACCATTAATCGAATATCATTAGCCCAATCTATCCAGCCTTTCTTTTTTTGCTTGAGGATAACTTTAAAATCAGGTTTCCTTTTTAAAATTAATTCTCCTAATCGTTGACTTAGGACTATATATAGTTTCTTTTGAAGAGTTTCTTTTGAAGAGTTTCTTTTGACCCCTCCCGATGGGGTAACTTTTTTACCCGATGGGGTAACTTTTTGCCCGATGGGGTAACCCCTTACCCGGTAGGGTAACTCTCTCCACTGTTGATAATCCTTATTAAATGCTAATTTGTTACCCGAATTGGTAACTATATTTCTCATTTTTAATTCCTTGATTGTTCTTGAAATATGCCCTTTTGATATACCAGTCATTTCAACTAATGTCGAGTTTGCTATCCAATCGGCTTTTTTGTGCCATCCGTAAGTTTTTCTCCAAATAGCCCATAAAACTCTGGATTGATATGCTGATAAATTTGTTTTCATTAAAGCCTCTGCGATCTCATTTGCTATATCAATATGTCCATCTTCGGCTTGCGGATTTGCTATTTATCCCTCCTTAATATTAAGGTGCCCGAAGATGATAGACTTAACTACCCGCGGAAAGATAAGACTTCGGGCACCCACTTTAATTTTATTTCGAATAGATTGGTTAGTAATTAAATCTACCATAAAATCAATATATATAGAATTTTCATTTTGTCAAGGGGGCAATTTATTTTTTTTCTCCCAAAAGTCAAATAAATAGCATTTAGAATATAAAAAATCACCCTAAAATACTAACTCTCTACAAATCAATGCAATAAAAAATCTGGAAAACCCTTGACAAAATGGAAAATATTGTTAGTATTAATATATGGATATGGAAAATAGGACTCTAAATCAAAAAATAGATAGAAAAATAAGAGTAAAATCAAAAACAGGAGGGATAAATGGAAGTAAAAAAAGTCTTAAAAGTAAGGCATTATAAAGCAGGGTATGAGGTGAGAGAAGAGTTGAGGGAACATCTTGAAATGGAAGTAATGTTAAAATCAGCTTATACCTTGGATGGTAATTACATTGGGGATTCTAAAACTGCATATTTCCTTTGCAAGAAAAAGGGAATAAAACCTGAACTTGCGGATACCGATGATAATGTTTGCACAATCGGATATAGTCCCAAAGAAGGGAAATTTTTCGGCTGGTCGCATCGAGCCATTCATGGATTTGGAATCGGAGATGAAGTGGAAAAAGGAAGTCTCTGCTCTATGTCGGGATGGACTGATGAATATCTGAAAGAACATCCAGGAGAAGACAAATCCCTTCCGATTGGTTTTAAGGCAAAAACCCTAGAGGATTGCAGGAGAATGGCAGTCGCATTTGCAGAATCTGTTGGATAAATTTTTGGGTTCTATGATACATCAAATTTGATAGGTGATAGGAAATAGGAGGTAATAATGTCAATGACTGAAGATGAATATTTTTCTAACTTAAGCAATTATTGGGCTAATGAACGGTTCAATATGGCACTCGAAGAGGAATATCAACGGCAAAAAAATAGGCATTTTAGTCTCTTGGAGGAAGATTCGATATGCCCATACTGTGGAGAGCCAATCGAGGATGGAGAGGATATTATTCAACTGGATAGTAATGAAATAGCACATTTAGAATGCTTCAATGAGGAGCGGATAAAAGATGGGGAAGAACCCTTATGAAAACATTAAAGGATAAACAAAAATGAGTAAAAAAACATATAAAAGAATCAAAAATTTTTCAACTATTATAAATCCTGAAAAAACAATAGCAGAGATTGAAAAAATGTTAGCTGTTTATGGAGCGACTAAGATAATAAAACAATATAATGATGAAGGTAATCCCATTTTACTTGCTTTTATGATTCAAACTTCTCGTGGAGAAATGCCTATAAAATTGCCTATAAATATTGAAGGAGTTCAATCCGCTTTTAAAAAGCAAGTAAGTGAAAAGAAACTTCCTAAATCATATTGGGATAATAAAGAACAAGCAACAAGAACTGGATGGCGAATTATCAAAGATTGGTTGGATGCTCAATTAACACTTATAAATCTTGAAATGGTTAAAATTGAAGAGATATTTTTGCCTTATATCTATGATATGATTTCGGATAAAACTATGTATGAAGTTATAGAAGAAAAAGGATTTAATTTCCCTGCAATTGAAAGGAGATATAAATGAAAATCAAAATTACCGATGAGGAGGAAAAGTCTATAAAAT
>Ga0315541_1000632_pt1 | contig 36762 bp, 31 predicted proteins | sample SalMarSW160190MG_FD_203095 | JGI IMG/M metagenome (GOLD analysis project Ga0315541, IMG submission 203095) | Salt marsh sediment microbial communities from the Plum Island Ecosystem LTER, Massachusetts, United States - Salt Marsh Sediment SW1601-190 ...
TACATACGCATATACCTATCTTATGACCAAATTTTTGTCAATGACTGGGTCTGGTTTCGAGAGACTGATGCCTATTATCACCTGCGCAATATAGAAAATCTGGTTCATAACTTTCCCCACTTCAATTCCTTTGATCCCTACATGCTCTACCCCGGTGGAGGGGGAGGACTTGCTCGACCATTTTTCGACTGGCTTGTCGCTGCCATCATTCTGCTTGTTAGCTTAGGGGCACCAACTCAGCATACTATAGAAGCTGTGGGGGCTTACATGCCCGCTATTCTGGGCACTCTGACACTCATCCCGGTGTACTTTATCGGCAAGGAACTGTTTAACCGCTGGGCGGGCGTAATTTCAGCAGCATTGATTGTCATCTTGCCCGGCGAATTTCTGAATCGTTCCCGGCTCGGCTTCACCGACCACCATGTAGCTGAGGTTTTATTCAGCACCGTATGCATACTCTTTCTAATAATGGCCATTAAACGGGCTCGGGAAAGAGACATTTCCTTCGACCACTTACTGAGTAGAGACTGGTCAACTATCACCAAGCCTCTCGTCTATACCCTGCTCGCTGGCGTCTTCCTGGGTATTTATCTCCTTTCCTGGCAAGGTGGACTGTTTTTCATCTTCATTATATTTGTTTACCTGGTGATTCAATTCATCGTGGACCATTTAAGGCATAAGTCGAGCGACTATCTGTGTATTGTAGGCACTCCTCTTTTCCTTATTGCCTTCCTCATGCTTCTTCCCATATTGGGCAAGGGCGGCATGGATACCATTTATCGTGTATCTATGCTAGTTGCCATAGTAGGGCCCATAGTCTTAAGTATTATCTCACGGCTCATGGCAGGCAGGGCTTGGAAGCCTGTTTACTACCCTTTGACCTTGCTGGGACTGGCTGGAATTGGTCTTGCTGCTTTTCATGCCATCAATCCTTCTCTGCTTCAGTCCATGCTTGAAAAATTTAGCATCTTCAAACAGTCTGGCGCTATGCTGACCGTCTTGGAGGTGCATCCCCTGACCTCATGGATAGCCTGGTATAACTTTAACACCTCCTTCTTTTTCTCATTTGTTGCCTTTGCCATGCTTATTTATGTTGCTATTAAGGAAAAAAGTGCTGACAAAACCTTGTTCCTGGTATGGAGCATGATAATGTTAATAGCAGTCCTGAGCCAGCGCCGCTTCGGTTACTACTATGCCATAAACGTTGCCTTGCTCACAGGGTATTTCTCCTGGAAAATGATCGACATCGCTGGCTTAAATAAATTGCTGGCTAAGTCTAAAGAAGTAGTGGGGGCAGTTAAGAAATTCAAGAAGAAGGAAAAGAAAACCAGGGAAAAAGCGAAGCCAAGAACATTTATGCAGCCCAGAGGCACCTGGGTAAGGGTTATTGTTGTCGGAATAGTCATCTTTTTCTTTGTTTTTTTCCCAAATGTCGGGCTGTGGAGGGAGGAGCCTACTAGAATTGTTGGCAATCTTTACATTGGATACACACGGTCGCTTGCCGAGGCGTCACCCATTATGGATGAGGGGTGGTATAGCTCGTGTCTGTGGTTAAAGGATGAACATAACAGCCCCGAACCTTTTGGTGACCCCAATTTCTATTATGAGCTATACGAAACTCCATTCCATTACCCCGAAACTGCTTACGGCGTGATGTCCTGGTGGGACTATGGCTACTATATAATACAAATTTCCCATCGCATACCCAATGCCAATCCCGGTCAGGCTGGGGCTGTCCGAGCTGGCAAGTTCTTTACCGCCCAGAATGAAAGCTCGGCCAACGAACTCGCGGACGACTTAGGTACGAAATATGTGATGATTGACTCTGCAATGCCAATTGGAAAGTTCTATGCCATGGTGGAGTGGGCTGGCGGGAGCCTGGACGAGTTTTACGAATTTTATTACCTGCCGGAGCAAGACGGTGGGCAATGGATACCTTTGTACTACCCCGCTTACTACTACTCCACTGTGGCCAGACTCTACAACTTTGACGGCAAAGCCGTGACTTCCACGCAACCGATAGTCATATCTTACGAAGAGAACGAACTTGGAGGAGAGAAGTACAAAGAAATCACCTCGGGGCAATACTTCTCCAGCTATGAAGATGCTCGAGCTTATGTCGCAGCCCAGACGTCGGGAAATTATGAAATAGTAGGCGAGAATCCTTTTAGTAGCATCGTGCCTCTTGAAGAGTTGGCCAGCTATGAGCTCGAGTATCAATCCGAGGCCACAACAACAGCGGCAGGACAGACATTGCCCAGTATAAAAATTTTTAAGTATCTTGGCCCAGGTGAGTCCTGAGCAAAAACGCAGCCATCATTACCGGGGGGTGGGATCTACGGCTCTCATTTGGTTCAGGAGCAGCCTAAGCGCCGATATGAGGTAATAATCCTAGCCAATGTTGCTGGCTCTGGACTGATGGACTGCTGACTACAGCCCGCGCCAGCATCGAATCTTCCCTCTTCATCTGTTAGGCAAGACAAGATATAATGAGAAAGCTTTATTCTTATGTCACAGACCCTGAACGATTCGCTGGTAAAAATCACCAAAGGTGCCGGGATAGCCTTTGGTGGCTCCTTAGCAGCCTTGTTTATCGGTTTTATCAGCAGGCCTATGATTGCCAGATATGGGACGGAAGCTGACTACGGAGTTTATTCTCTTGCACTTGTAATACTCAGTATCTGCGCCACAATTGCCACCTTAGGTTTGCAGCAGGGAGCTGCCCGAAGTATCGCCTATGCCCGGGGGAAAAACGATAGTGCAAGGATTCAAAAGCTCATCCCCGCCTCTGTTCAATTTGGTCTTATGGCAGGCATTTCTTTAAGCATTATCGTTTTCTTGACCTCGGATATCCTTGCCACCAAAATCTTCCACGATGCTGCCCTCGGTTTTCCCCTCAAAATATTTGCCCTGGGAATACCATTCCTCACCTTGACAAATGTTCTTATCTCCATATTCCAGGGTTTCGATGACGTAAAGCCGACGGTTTACTTCCAGAATATTCTGAGGCCTCTGCTTTTACCCTTGCTCCTTCTACCCATTATCATACTAAATTTGCCTTTTACTGACGTGTTTTATGCCTTCCTGGCTTCCCTGGTAATATCCTGTGTTGCTCTCATAGTTTATACCGTCAAACGACTCCCTTTCCCCGTAGGATTTCGTACGGGGCTGAGTGCCAATCCCGTAGCTAAAGAACTTCTCCTCTTCTCTCTTCCTCTGCTTGGGGTAGCTATGCTTTCCCTGGTTATCAGTTGGACGGATACCTTGATGCTGGGCGGCTTGAAGAGCTCGGCAGATGTCGGGCTGTATAATGCCGCTAGTCCTTTAGCCCAATTCATTTCTGCCCCCCTGGGGGCGTTGCTACTAATTTATGTGCCGGTTGCCTCAGGCCTATACGCTCAAGGCTCGATGGCTGAAATGAAGAGGAATTTTTCCATTGTTACTAAATGGCTCTTTTCAGCTACATTGCCTTTGTTCCTTATCTTGTTTCTATTTCCTGAAACTGTCCTCGGTTTTGTATTTGGCGCCAGCTATGCTTCAGCAGCGACAGCGCTCAGAATCTTATCCCTGGGTCTTATTATCGCCAACCTCACGGGACCTAATGTGTCTACCTTGGTCGCTATGGGAGAGACTCGATTTGTGATGTGGACTTACTTAGCCACTGCCCTTCTGAATGTTGGGCTGAATTTTGCTTTAATCCCGCCTTTTGGCATAGAAGGAGCAGCTATTACTTCCGCAGCTGCTATAACATTTGCTAACATTGTAATATGCTGGAAGCTTTACCGACTGGCTAAGGCCCAGCCCCTGAGTAAGAACCTACTCAAGCCAGCTCTGGCTTCCTTAGCCCTGGTATTTCTTTTCCAGTTTATCTTCAGGAACTTTGTCACTGTTGTTTGGTGGATGCTCCCTCTGCTCTTTATCCTATACTACGGTATATATGGCTTGGCTATCTTGCTCACCAGGAGCTTTGACCAGGAAGATATAGCCATGCTTTTAGCCATGGAAAAAAGAGCGGGGATGAATTTATCCTTCGTTAAGAAGATTTTGCGAAGGTTTCTGTAACCTAGCACGGCACGTTGACCATTCCCGGTAGGGCTTGTAGAATGGTTTAAGGAGAACACAAACGGTAAAGGCAAGGGCTAAATTTACTTACACAGATTACCGGCAAACTCCCGAAGATAAGTGCAGATAAGCATTATGAGTAAGTTGGGGCATGAAGTGTATGATATTCATGTAACACGAATTTCGTACAAAGGGCATAGGCACTGGAATTGGACCGAGATCTACCGCACTGGTTTGACCCTCGATGATATAATGGAAGCTGAAAGGATATGGAACTTTTAGGCAAGATTAAGGGTAAGACCGCAAAAATTGGTATTGTCGGGCTCGGTTATGTCGGTCTCCCCCTTGCGGTGGCCTTTGCTGAAGCAGCCTTCCGGGTTCTAGGATTTGATATACAGCAAAGGAGAGTAGATTTGGTGAATAAGGGGCAGTCATATATCACGGATGTGGAGAGCGAAAACCTCGCCGCCGCAATCGCAAAAAGCCTCCTCGAAGCAACCACCGACCAAAACCGCCTGAGGGAAGTGGATGCCATCTGCATCTGTGTGCCAACTCCACTTACCAAAACCAAAGACCCAGAGCTCTCTTATGTAATTAGTGAGTCCGAAGTGGTCTCCAAGTACCTTCAGAAAGGGCAGTTAGTGGTTCTCGAGAGCACAACCTATCCAGGCACCACCCGAGAGGTGACGTTACCAATTCTAGAACGCTCCGGCCTCAAAGCGGGACGCGATTTCTATCTTGCCTTCTCTCCAGAAAGGACCGACCCCGGCAGCAAGAACTACAATATCCGGCACACGCCGAAGGTGGTTGGGGGCATAGATCCCAAATCCACAAAGCTCGCTACGCTCTTGTACAGTCAAATCGTAGAAAGAGTTGTCCCGGTCTCAAGTCCTGAAGTTGCTGAGATGACTAAGGTATTTGAGAATGTCTTCCGCAGTGTGAACATCGCCCTGGTCAATGAGCTTGCCCATCTTTGTGAGAAGATGGGTTTAAGTGTCTGGGAAGTTATTGCCGCCGCTTCTACCAAGCCTTTCGGCTACATGCCCTTTTATCCCGGCCCTGGCATCGGCGGGCATTGCATCCCGCTCGACCCCTACTACCTGGCAAACAAAGCCAGGGAGTATGACTTCCACACCAGGTTCATCGAGCTTGCCGCTGAAATCAACGAGCATATGCCTTATCACGTCGCCTTTCGCATTCTCGAGGTCTTAAGCACCAGAGGCAAGAGCTTGAATGGAGCTAAAATCCTTGTCCTTGGCGTAGCTTACAAGAAAGACGTTGAAGATACCAGAGAGTCTCCCGCATTGAAAATAATTCAGCTTCTTTGTGAAAAGGGGGCTGAGGTAAGCTACAACGACCCTTACGTACCTCAGATTCATGTGCCCGCAGGCGACATGGAATCGGTAGAACTCAGTGAGGAATGCCTGGCCTCGATGGATTGTGTCGTCATAGTCACTGACCACAACTGTTATAATATGGATGAAGTGGTTGCCCGTGCAAAACTGGTATTTGATACACGCGGAGTTACCAGGGGGCTAAAGCAAGCTAACATCGTTAGATTAGGAGAATAAGGAGAATGCCGACTGTGGTATTTGAAGTGGTGCCCTACACTGAAGGTGGGACAGTTATTTTCCGCTGCTATGTGGAGCAGGCAAGGTGAACAGGAATATCGCTGTTGTCGGCTGTGGCTACTGGGGCAAGAATTTGGTGCGCAACCTTGCCGACCTCGGTGTTCTCCATACAATTTGCGATGCCGACCCAAAAGTGCTACAGAGCTTCAAGGCATCTTATGCCGATGTAAATACCGAGACCGAATTTCACCGTGCCCTTGAGAATAACGAAATAAAAGGAGTGGTTATCGCCACTCCTGCTGTCCTCCATTACCCCATGGCAAAAGAAGCCATACTTGCTGGTAAAGACGTTTTCGTAGAAAAGCCACTAGCTCTAGAGATAGAACAAGGAGAGGAGCTGGTTGCGCTGGCCGAAAAACGCAAAAAGATACTGCTCGTCGGCCACCTCTTGGAATATCATCCCGCTGTTGGCAAGCTCAAAGAGCTTGTTGACAGCGGCGAGCTGGGCAGAATCCAGTATATCTATTCCAACCGGCTTAACCTGGGCAAGTTTCGCACAGAAGAAAACATACTCTGGAGCTTCGCCCCACACGATATCTCAATTATCCTGCTTCTCCTCGGCGAAATGCCCCAGGAAATCTCAGCCCATGGAGGTTACTATCTCAATCAGGACATCGCCGACGTTACCCTGACCACCCTTGGTTTCAATAACGGCATAAGAGCTCACATCTTCGTCAGCTGGCTTCACCCTTACAAGGAGCAAAAATTGGTGATAGTCGGCGATAGAAAAATGGCCGTGTTCGATGACACCAACCCCAAAGATAAACTCCTCCTCTATAGCCACGAGATAGAATGGATTGACAGAAAACCTGTGCCCCGTCAGAAACAGCCGGAGCCTGTTAGGATATCCTCAGACGAACCCTTGCGGATAGAATGCCAGGATTTCATCGACTGCATCCAGTCACGAAAACGACCGAAGGTAGACGGGCACAAAGGTCTCCAGGTACTGCGGGTGCTGTCTTATTGCCAGAGGTCACTTGAGAGCAAGGGCAAAGTCATCTCATTAAACAATGCCCAAAGGGACTTTTTCGTCCATGAAACCAGTATTGTAGAGGAGCCATGTCGGATTGGGAAAGGAACCAAAATCTGGCACCTCTCCCATATTATGTCTGACACGACCATCGGCGATAATTGTGTTATCGGGCAGAACGTCTTTATTGGCAGAGGCGTCAAAATTGGCAATAACGTGAAAATCGAAAATAACGTCTCCGTTTTCGAGGGCGTAACACTTGAAGACGACGTGTTCTGTGGCCCCTCCTGCGTGTTTACCAATACCAGGAGCCCTCGAAGCCACATATCTCAAAGGGGGAAATACACACCCACGATGGTAAGAAAGGGCGCTACCATCGGCGCAAACGCAACTATCGTCTGTGGCAATACCATAGGTCAATATGCCCTCATCGGCGCAGGCTCGGTGGTTACAAAAGACGTTCCCGATTATGCCATGGTATTTGGCAATCCAGCACGCATTGAAGGATGGGTCTGCGAGTGCGGAACGAAGCTGGATTTTAAGAAAAATGAGAGAACAAAGTGTTCTCAATGCGGCAAGGAATACTTCAAGGAAGGAGTTAAAGGAAACGGTAGAGTAGAAAGGGCTGGCGCATGACTATTCCTCTAGTTGATTTAAAGGCTCAATATGACTCGATCAGAGATGAGATTGACGCTGCCATTCACAGGGTAGTGCAGAGCGGGCAGTTTATCCTAGGTTTCGAGGTGAAAGCCTTCGAGGATGAGGTGGCTGCCTATTGCGGAACAAAATATGCTGTGGGTGTTGCCTCGGGCACTGACGCCCTTCACCTAGCCCTCCTTGCCTGTGGAATCGAGCCTGGTGACGAGGTAATCACCACCCCATTCACCTTTATTGCCACCGCTGAGTCTATAGCCAAATGCGGTGCTAAACCTGTGTTCGTGGACATTGACCCGAAAACCTACAATATAGACCCAGCTCAAATCGAATACAAAATCAGCAAGAAAACCAAGGCAATTCTTCCTGTACACCTGTACGGCCAGCCTTCGGCCATGGAACGTATCCTCGAGCTAGCCAGAAAGCATAACCTGAGAGTAATTGAGGACTGTGCTCAGGCGCTGGGAGCAGAGTACAAAGGCAGGAAAGTGGGCTCCCTCGGCGATGTTGGCTGCCTCAGCTTCTTCCCCTCCAAAAGCCTGGGTGCCTATGGCGATGGTGGTATGGTGGTCACCAATAATGCTGGCATAGCGGAGACGGTGAGGATTCTCAGGGTGCATGGCTCCAAGGCAAGCTACCAGCATGTCATGCACGGCTTCAATAGCCGACTGGATGCACTACAGGCAGCTATCCTGCGCGTCAAGTTGAAGTACCTAGACCGTTGGAATGAGCTGCGTCATAGCAAAACATCCCTATATACTCGTCTGCTGACCGCAATAGATGGTATCGAGCCTCCATATTTCGACAAGGACTGCAAGCCCTCTTGCAACTACTACACCATTCGCTTGAAGGATTCCCGCCTGAACCGTGACGAACTGCGCAAGCACCTCGAATCTAAAGGCATCCAGACGGCAGTTTACTACCCCTTGTCTCTCCATCTCCAGGAGGTTTACAACTATCTGGGTCACAAGCCCGGAGACTTCCCCCAGAGCGAGCTGGCTCAGGAGCAGGTGCTTACCCTGCCTATGTATCCCGAACTACTGGAACAACAGATTGAAGAAATAGTCGGTGAGATTAAGAAATTTCTGTATGCTAGAATATCGTGCAAACATTCGCCTAAATGATGCGGCCAATAGAGTGAAGCTTAAGAGACTAAGTCAAAATGCGTTTCCTTATTCTCAGTGCTGACTATCTTGAGTTCCTGCGCTGGCTCTACAGCGAGCATCCCGGGCTGGAAAAGCAGCCCTATGAGGAGCAGATGCAGGCGCGCAACGAGAGTCTTTTCGGCGTAGCAGACTTCTACTCCAGCAACCTGCGTAAGCTGGGACACGAGGCGTGGGATATTTATACCAACAACGAGTTCATCCAAAAGGCATGGGCAAGAGAGCACGGTATTCGTTTCGTAGAAGTGATACCAGCGGAGCAGGCTGCCAGAATGGTCTTACGCCGTCCCTGGCGGATGTTAGCTAAAACACCGCTACGGCGATGCCTAGAGCATCCTGTCCGCTCAGCGCTGTACTCGCTGGGCAAGGGAACCTGGTTTTACGATATCCTGGCGGCACAGATTAAGCACTACAAACCAGATGTTCTCCTCAACAAAGATATTGTTGGCATCAGCACACGATTCTTACAAGAGATCAAGCCGCGTGTGAAATTGCTCGTGGGAGCACACGGAAGCGTTCTTTCTGAAAAGCTAGACTTGCGTTGCTATGATTTAATCACCTCCTTAATTCCCGACTCTGTCACAGAGTTTCGGCAATTGGGTGTCCACAGCGAATTGCACAGGCTAGCTTTTGAGCCACGGATTCTATCTTATCTCAAAGACCAGAAGAAAACCATAGACATAAGCTTTGTGGGAAGTCTCTATGATGTACACTCTGGCAGGATGCACTTCTTAGAGGTTTTAGCTACTAGATTCGGGCAGATGCAAATATGGGGGCCAGGCGTCAGTCACTTGTCAAAAAACTCGCCTATCCGCAAGCGGTACGCCGGACAAGCTTGGGGACTTAAAATGTACCAAGTAATATGTAAGTCTGTGATGACTCTTAACACCCATGGGGATAAGGTTGCTTATGCAGCGAATATGCGTCTATTTGAAACCACCGGTGTAGGTACATTGCTCATCACAGACTGGAAAGAGAACCTGCATGAGATGTTTGAGCCGGGCAAGGAAGTAGTTGCTTATCGCACTCCCGAGGAATGCGCCGAACTTATCCAATACTATCTTGAACATAACGATGAGCGGGAAGCCATTGCCCGCGCTGGGCAGGAGCGGACGCTTCGTGAGCATACCTATTATCGAAGGATGCAGGAGTTAGCGGCAAGTGTCAGCAAATATCTTTAGCTCCGTGCTTGCGAGCGTTGCCTGGAGAATTCTGCCTGGCGGCCTGAGACACATGCTAGCAGAATCGAGCGGGAAGAAATAGATCGACAAGCTATGGAAATATCTAGGCATCTGCGCAAATTGAGATGTCTTGAATAAAGATGAAATTACAGGTGGCGAAAACTCTGGGAAATAGTAAATTCTTCTGCAAATTAGCAAGGGATTTGGCATGCACCCCATCGGGTATAATAGTGCGGACAGCGGAAGCAGAGCTGTTCTCTGCTGTGACCATGGAGGCTCCAATCTGTGATCTGGGCTGTGGCGACGGATATTTTGCTTCACTGATAAAACCTGAGGGTGTGGATGTGGGTTGTGATATGTCCAAACCTGCTCTTAAACGAGCAACAGCGCGAAAACAATATCGTGCCTTAGTTGAATGTGATGCGACAAAGTCTATTCCTTTCTCTGATGAATGCTTCGCAACGGTGATTAGCAATAGTTCTCTGGAGCACATGAATGATATTGATGCCGTGCTAAGGCAAATTGCTCGTGTTCTCAGGTACGGGGGCAAGTTAATCTTTACCCTGGCCAGCAATTATGCCTACGAGTGGTGGCCTTTAGATGAAGCAGCTAAGCAAAGGTATCTAGACTTCCAGCCTATCTATAGCTATTTTTCGCTTGAGGGATGGCAGAAAAGGCTAGCCACAGTTGGTTTGAACTTGGTTAGTCATCAATATTACTGCGAGAAAGCCGGGATTCAAAAGGCACTATGGTTGGATTACCACTTTGGGAAAGTATACCTGACTCAGGATTGGACGCCTGCGCGTCCGTTGATCCAGGCTCTACGGTTCGTTCCTCGGTGGGCATTGGCAAAGCTTTGGATGCGTATGTTTGGAGAATTCCCAATTTGTGCTAATGCTGCTGGGGGTGGGATTTTGATTGTTGCCGAGAAGGAACAAGAGGAGGGAGGGAAGTGAGTATTTGGGATGAGGTTTCGGTTCGTGAGATACGTCTTTCAGATTTTGAAAGGCTTAAGAGATTTTTAGAGCGAAATAATACACCAGAAACTATTCGTCACTTTCATCCTTTCCCCCTTACGGCTGAAACAGCGAGGTGGATCACAACCGTCCCCAGGCGCGATCGCTATTATCTTGCCCTTTGCGGGAAGCAAGTTATAGGTCTGTGCATGTTGAGGGGATGGGACGAAGGTTTTTCAGTGCCCAGTTTTGGCATTGTGGTAGACTGTGAATTACGCGGCAAGGGTATTGGAAGGATAATAACGGAGCATGCTATGGAAGAAGCCAAAAAACTAAGTTGTAAACAAGTGAGATTGAGTGTTTATGCAAGTAATATCTCTGCATATAATACCTATACATCCATGGGGTTTAGAGAGACTAATCGCGAGGTTGTGGAGATAAACGGCGAAAAAGATGAGAAGATCATTATGGCTAAGGATTTAGGGTATTAGGTTGCCATGAAGAGTAGATTAACGATTGCCATTAACGCCCAGATTCTTTCTGGTGGTGGTTCAGGGGGCGTCGAGCAAGTTATTATAGGCCTTGTCCATGCCTTGGGGAAGCTTGAGAATGGAGACGAGGAATATGTCATCATTGGCCCCTGGCAAGACACTGAATGGTTGAGGCCCTATATTGGCCCAAATGAGCGGATTGTTCGGGGCCCTAGGATACTACAGCATCCTTTGATTCGTGTCTTGAGGCTATTACGCCCTATTGCTCGAAGAGTGTACAATTCCCGGAGGTTGTACAGTCTTTCAGGGCATTTTTTGGGACTCGACAGGATATGGGCTAGGATGCCCATATCAGACGGCTTCTATGAAAGCTTGGGCTGCGATGTCGTTCATTTCCCGTATCAGCGTTTTGTTGTATGTGCCTTACCAGTGATCTATAACCCACATGACTTGCAGCACCTGTACTATCCGCAGTTTTTTGCGCCATTGGAAATCGCTTGGCGAGAGAAAGTATATTCGGCAGGGTCTCATCTCGCCCACACCGTAGTCGTTGCCTCCCAATGGGTCAAACAAGACATTGTGCAGCACTACCATGTGAATCCCGACAAAATACAAATCATCCCTTGGGCACCGCCAACCCAGGCCTACCCGGAACCGAAAGCTGATACCTTAGATGCTGTTCGGAAAAACTATCGTTTGAGCAACCCTTTTGCTCTTTACCCTTCTATGGCATGGGCGCATAAGAACCATATCCGTCTCCTAGAAGCACTGGCTTTGCTACGCGACCGAGATAGCTTAAAGGTACATCTAGTGTGCACGGGGCACCAGGGTGAGTTTTGGCCTCAGATTCGAAAGCGACTCTGGGCACTTGGGCTTCAGGACCAGGTTAAGTTTTTAGGGATGGTTGCGTCGGAAGACCTGCGGGCGCTCTATCGCTTAGCACAATTTGTCGTAATTCCCACACTCTTTGAAGCTGCCAGTGGGCCTCTCTTCGAAGCTTGGCAAGATGGCACACCGGTTGCTTGTTCTAGAGTAACGTCACTTCCAGAGCAAGCCGGTGACGCAGCCTTACTTTTTGACCCTTTCTCTGTAGGAGCCATCGCTGAGGCAATAGCTCAGATGGCTACAGATTTGAAGTTACGAGAAGACCTGCGGCAACGTGGTGCGAGGCGCTTACAAGATTTTAGCTGGGAGCGGACAGCTAAGGCATATCGCGCTGTCTACCGCCGTGCTGCAGGTTATGCTCTTACGAAAGAAGATCAGTGGCTTCTGAGTTGGGACTGGATGAGGGAACCACAAAGAAAAACGGAGGCCAAGCTCTAATGGGCAAGAGATTCATCCCTGTGGCGGCACCTATGCTCGTGGGGAATGAGAAAGCATATGTGATGGATTGTCTTGAGTCCACCTGGATTTCATCTAGTGGCAGATATGTCGAACAATTCGAGGCTGGCTTCGCAGATTTTTGCCGAGCTAAGCACGCTATTTCCTGCTGCAATGGCACTGCTGCACTGCACCTTGCGCTTATGGCGCTTGGTGTAGGGCTTGGTGACGAGGTGATTGTTCCCACTTTAACTTTTGTTGCTACAGCTAATGCAGTGACATATTGCGGGGCACGTCCAGTCTTTGTGGACTCGGAGCCCGAAACATGGAACATAGACCCAGCACTGATAGAAGCGAAGATTACCCCCCGGACCAAAGGCATCATAGTAGTTCATCTTTATGGCCACCCTGCGGACTTGGATTCTATCCTGTCCATAGCACGTCGTCACGGTCTTTTCGTAGTCGAAGATGCTGCTGAAGCTCATGGAGCTGAATACAAAGGACGGAGGGTTGGGGCTATAGGAGACATCGCTGCCTTCAGCTTCTATGGGAACAAAATCATCACAACAGGAGAGGGAGGAATGGTAGTTACGAATGATGACCGTCTAGCGAACAGGATTCGCCAGCTAAAAGGGCAAGGTATGGATCCAAATCGACGCTACTGGTTCCCGATGGTCGGTTACAACTACCGTATGACGAATGTGGCTGCTGCTATTGGCGTTGCTCAATTGGAGAAGATTGAGTGGCACTTGCGCCAGCGCCTGGAAGTCGCAAAATGGTATCGGGAGCAGCTTGCAGGCATCCACGGTGTGGGCTACCAATGCGAGAAGGAGTGGGCCAGGCACGTTTATTGGATGGTTTCAATCGTTTTGGATGATGACGTGTCATCAAGCCGTGATGAAGTTATGGCGCATCTTCAAGAGTGCGGTGTTGAGTCGCGCCCTGTTTTCTATCCCATGCATACCTTACCTCCATACCAGAGGTCATCCCAGAAGGATGATTTCCCCGTAGCCGAACGAATTGCGCAACGGGGCATCAACCTACCTACCTGGGCAGGTTTAAGCAAGAAAGATGTGCAATTCGTCTGTCAAAGTTTGTTGGAGTGCCTAAAGGGGTCCTCCAGCCGTTGATTCTTGGCTTTGGTTTGGCAAGAAGTGACCAATTCTAAAAAAGAAAAGAGGGGGAATTGAGATGAAGAAAGCACTAATCACAGGCATAACAGGGCAAGATGGCTCATACTTAGCTGAGTTTTTGCTCAGTAAAGGATATGAAGTCCATGGCATTATCAGGAGGGCATCCACTTTTAATACCGGTAGAATAGACCACATTTATGTTGACCCCCATGATCCTAACGCCAGATTGATTCTGCATTACGGCGACCTTTCCGATTCCGAGCAGATTTCAAATATAATCTTCAACATAAAGCCTGACGAGGTATACCATCTGGGGGCGCAAAGCCATGTGCGGGTGAGTTTTGATATTCCCGAATATTCAGGCAATGTTACTGCCCTGAGCACGACCAGGCTGTTAGAGGCGATAAGGAGAAGCGGGAATAGGGCCAGGTTTTATCAGGCTTCCAGCAGTGAGATGTTTGGGGCATCCCCACCACCGCAAAATGAGGAGACGCCTTTCAGACCAAGAAGCCCTTATGCTTGCGCCAAGGTCTACGCCTACTGGATGGCGAAGAATTATCGTGATGGATATGGGGTATTTGCCTGCAATGGCATCCTTTTTAACCACGAATCTCCCAGAAGGGGCGAGACCTTTGTGACCAGGAAAATCACCAGAGCTATGGCAAGAATTCTTGCCGGAAAACAGAGGTATCTCTACCTGGGGAATTTAGATGCCAGAAGGGATTGGGGATATGCCCCGGAATATGTGGAGTGTATGTGGCGCATGCTCCAGAATGAGCATCCCGATGATTTTGTTGTGGGAGTGGGGGAATCTCATTCAGTCAGGGAATTCTTAGAAGAGGCCTTTTCCTATGCGAATTTGGATATGGCGGACCACATTAGAATTGATGCCAGGTATTTCAGGCCAACGGAACCTGAAGAATTGCTCCCCGATCCGGCTAAAGCCAGGGCAAAATTAAATTGGAATCCGAGGGTTAAATTTGGGGACCTGGTCAAAATTATGGTGGATGCAGATTTGAGGGCGGCAGGCTTGGAGCCCATAGGCGAAGGGGATAAGATTATTGAAGGGAAGTTTGCGAATAAATGGTGGGGCGTTGATTAAGCGAATAAGTCAAATGAGTGAATAAGTTAAATAGGAAATCGGTTAAATAAGGTATGATTAACCAGAAGACCTCAACTTTTGAGGACTTGGCAGTGTGGCAGCGATGTCGGGGACTACGAAAGAAGATATCCGCTCTGGTCAGGGATTTCCCGAAGCGTGACCAGTTCCGTCTAGTTGACCAAATGATTCGCGCCTCGCGTTCTGTGACCGCCAATATCGCTGAAGGATATGGACGGTATCATTATCAGGAGAATATCCAATTTTGTCGACAGGCTCGGGGTTCCCTTTATGAATTGTTAGACCATTTTACGGTAGCATTGGATGAGGAATACATTAGCCGGAAGGGGTTTGAGGAATTTCAGGCAGAAATTTTTGAGTTGGTGAAGCTACTTAATGGGTATATTAAATATCTACAAAAGGCGAAAGAGGATGACCGAACATCTTAGATGGCCAAATTTTACTATTTAACCTACTTAACTCATTTGACTCACCCCTGAAAAGTAGGAGAGATAACATGGCATTTTGGGATAACAAAAGGATTCTGGTGACGGGGGGCGCGGGGTTCTTAGGCTCCTTTTTGACAGAGAAATTAAAGGAGAGGGGCGTGAGTGAACGGGATATAAGGATACCTCGGAGTAAAGCCACAGATTTAAGGCGCTGGGAGGATTGCGTTCGAGTCGTCAAAGACATGGACGTTGTCATCCATCTAGCGGCCAGGGTGGGGGGTATTGGATACAATCAGACCTATCCGGCCTCGCTTTTTTATGATAACGCTATTATGGGCATTCAGATGATGGAGGCAGCCAGACAAGAAGCCGTAGAGAAATTTGTCGCCGTAGGAACTGTTTGCGCTTACCCAAAATTCACGCGAGTCCCATTTAAGGAAGAAAACTTGTGGAATGGATACCCGGAGGAGACGAATGCTCCCTATGGCTTAGCCAAGAAGATGCTGTTGGTGCAGTCGCAGGCATACAGGCGGCAGTATGGCTTCAATGTCATTTTTCTCTTACCAGTCAACCTTTACGGCCCAGGCGATAATTTCGATCTAGAGTCCTCTCACGTTATTCCCGCCTTGATAAGAAAATTCACAGAGGCGGTACGAGATAGCCGAAGCGAGGTTGAGGTCTGGGGAACCGGCGAGGTATCGCGGGAATTCTTATACGTGGAAGATGCGGCGGAAGGCATTGCTTTAGCTACCGAGAGATATAATAAGCCTGAACCGGTGAATATTGGAGCGGGTTTTGAGATAAAAATTAAAGGTTTGGTCAAATTGATAGCAGAGCTTACGGGATTTAGCGGTGAAATAAGGTGGGATACGACTAAGCCCGACGGGCAACCAAGGAGGCGTTTGGATGTCTCAAAAGCTAAAAGGGAGTTTGGTTTTGAGGCTAAAGTAGATTTTAGAGAAGGGCTTAGGAGGACAATCGAGTGGTATTTGAGCAACAAAAACGAGGGCACCACACCATAGTTATGGACTTGCGAGGGAGCGTTATCTAAGGTCAAAACCATGGCAGGTTCAATTTTAACGGCCTGGAATCACATTAGAGAATATGGACTTCGTTCAACTGCTTGTGCAGGGCGTGATATATTTCTCAAGCAAACATTTCGACTCTGGGAAAACATGGGAATCCATATAACTCCAAATCGTTATTATCAACCGATTCCGGATGTAAAAGACCTCTCCACAAGGAAGAAATCTGTGTGGAAGGACTCGGAGATGATAGGTATAGATATGGATGACGAGAATCAATTGAGATTTTTGAAAGAGATTTTTTCTAAGTATCGTGAGGAATATGTTAACTTTCCTAAGGATAAAGACCAAAGGGATTCACAGTACGATTTTTACTTTGGTAATGGTGCATTTGAAGTAGTTGATGCCGAAGTTTTATATTGTATGGTTCGATATTTTAAGCCCTCAAGGATAATAGAGATAGGCAGTGGATTCTCGACCCTTCTTTTCATTAAAGCGATTGAAGCTAATAGGAGTCAGGAAAGAAAGGAATCAAGCCTCATTGTAATAGATCCTTACCCCTCTAAGGTGATAAAAAGTGAAATTCCAGGTCTTACTAAGCTCATCCCCAAAAAGGTGCAAGAATTGGATTTAGACTTTTTTCAACAGCTTGGATCGGGGGATATTTTATTTATAGATTCAAGTCACGTAGCAAAAATCGGAGGCGATGTTAACTATCTGTATTTAGATGTATTGCCGAGAATTAAAGAAGGCGTAATAATTCATGCTCATGATATTTTTCTCCCTTCGGAATACCCAGAAAGATGGGTATTGAGCGAACATAGATTTTGGACGGAACAACATCTGCTGCAAGCCTTTCTAACTTATAGTTCTGCTTTCGAGGTTCTATGGGGAGGGAGTTATATGGCCATGAATTACCCCGAGGAGTTGAAAGCGACCTTCCCTTCATATAATGAAGGTATTACTCAGCCAGGAAGTTTCTGGATGAGGAAGAGATTTGTGCAGGTGTGAGGATGAGTCCTGAAAAGCCTTTAGTCTCCATTGTAACTCCCTCTTATAATCAAGGGAGATTCATCGAGGAGACTCTTCTTAGCGTGAAGAACCGGGGGTTATCCTACATTGTAGCATCGCAAGAGAAATGTGCCTCGGATGGACTTGAGACTAGCCGAAAACTCGCCTTGGATTGAAGGATAACTGTCTAAACATTGCCTTCAGCAGTGAATCAAATTTAGCAGAGAAGGCTAAGTTATGTTTTTTAGAATTTGCTCTTAGCACTATCATTGTTCTTAGCCCATATACTTTCAATAATAGAATGAGGATATCATCAAATATAAAACCCAAATAATAAGACAAATTACGGCGCTGTCCGTAGAGCTCTGTGACTTTCCTCGATTCAACCCTTACTTCTTCAGCCCTACTCATAGATTTAGCCTCCTCATGCCATCTTGTAGCCGATAAAACCTTATTTACATGCCTGAATTTGAATCCCTGCGCAGCTAACCTTAGATAGTATTCATAATCCATGGGCAAATCTATCTTCGTATCTAATTTGTGCTGTTGAACAATCTCTCTTCTAAAGAAACAGGAAGGTTGAATAATAAAGTCAAAGCGAACTAGACGATTGAGACTAACCCACGGGATGTTGTGAATAGTTTTTAAGACTAAGTTGTTTTCGTCTATCGTGATGCCATCCCCATAAATCACATCAACATCATTGAACTCTTCAAATTTGCTTACTACATAGGATATTGCTTGTCGGTCAACATAGACATCATCGGAATTAAGCCAGCCAACGATTTGTCCGCTTGCTTGTTGAAAACCATTGTTTACTGCATCTGATTGCCCTTTATCAGGTTCAGAAATCCACTTTAGGTTATACTCCTTTTCATAATTTTTGAGTATCTCAACGGTGTTATCGCTTGACCCTCCATCTATAACTAGATGCTCTATGTTCGGGTAATCTTGACACTTAACACTTAGAAGCGTGGCCTTGATAAATTGCCCCTGGTTGTAGGATGGTGTTACTATGGAGACAAGATGCTTGTTAATCCGTGACAATGCGATGATGTCCCCGGTCAATTCAGGTTTCTTATCGAGTTTTCCCTCCATGCTAAAGCCATATTTGAGCAGCGCCATTATCATACAGCAGCTTGTGTCCCTTTAGCAATGCTGGCATCAATATAACTTTAATCCCCAACATTAGTATAATGTATAATAGGAGTAGGATTCTTAAAAATTGTATTCTATTTCATTTTAGCAGTTATTGTAATAGTCCGGGCAAGGCGAGCCATTAGCTACAGGATGGATTTCAAGTTTTTAGGCAAGGTCATTGGGGCCACGGTTATTATGGCTTTTTGTTTGAGGTTCATCCCCACTACTAGTGTTTGGTATGTTATCTGGGCTATAATTGCCGGAACTGCAATATTTACTCTGGGGCTTTGGTTGCTCAGAGCTTTTTCCGCACAAGATAGGAAAGTTATTAAAGAGACTATCTGGGCACTAAATCCTAAGCTGTTACGCGGAGGTAGATGAAGATTAACATGAAAGCGTTGATGTTCGTTTCCGATCCGTCTATCAGTGACCCACGAGTCAAAAGCTGCTATGCACCAAGCTAGGTTAAGACCACATGATTTAAGGCATGCTGTTGTCCGTTTGGGCGAGTTATTGCCTTACATAGGTATTGTAGTAGTCACAGCCGCTTTTTTCTTGGTTATTGGCTTAGGGCGACTTGACCTCAGCCTAAGAGGCCTCTATCTTGCTATCCCCATTATTATTGCCTCAATATGGCTAATCAGGAGGAAGAACCTTAGCGAGGTTGCCGTTGAAGAAGATGCACCTTCAGTGGCACTCAGTAGCTCGAGATTCACACAGCTAACTTTGCTTAATGCCCTCATCTTCATAGTCAGCATAATCATGCTTCTAGCGTCTGAGACACGCCCGCTGGGCTACTTCATCCTTATGGCTGCCTTTGCCGGAATAGTATTCGTTCAGATACTCGGGATGACAAATCATTCTAGCTGGCAAAAGGGAATAATTCTAGGTGAACTCATACTGCTAGCACTAAACTTCATCTGGAGCATTACCCTGAAGTATCCCCTGTATTTCGGAGGTACAGACATCTTGCCTCACCTGTATTTTATAGATTCCATTTTGCAATCATCCCATGTTACCAATGCCATGGGGAGTTACCAATATTTCCCGCTATACCATATTTTTCTGGCCTCTGGGGTTGAAGTGCTTGGGCTAGGTCTGAGAGACGCGTTTTTCATACTTGTGGCTCTGGCATACATGCCAGCCATCCTCTTTGCCTACCTGATTTTCAAATCAATAACCGGAAACGAGCGCCTATCTTTAATTGCGTGCCTCCTATTTTCAGTAAGTGGAGAATTTATTTTCTACGGTGGCTACATGGTGGCACGTGCTTTGGCTTTTGTGTTATTTATGATAATTTTTTACCTCCTCTTTCGCCAACCACGCAGTAAGGGCATCATAGCTATCTTAGCTCTGTCTACTGTCACCATCATCTTAACCCACCAGGTTACGCTCATCTTCTTATCAGTGATTTTAGCTCTCTTTGTGGGATTCCAGTGGCTACTGGCAAGGCCTCAAGCAAACCCGGGCTCTCGGATTAAATTCACTTGGATATATCTTGCCATTTTTGTCCCTGCCTTTGTCTCTTATTGGTTCATAGGAGCTGGCGGTTTTGGACAAAGACTCATAAGTTCCCTGGAAATGTTTGAATCAACATATATTCCTCCCACCAATATTCCTCCCACCAATATTCCCCCTGGGGGGGTAACTCCTCTTCAACTTGTTGTACCTTACCTTGTTACTATAAAAGACCATATTGCTGAGATGCTGTTTCTCTTCTTCGCCTGGCTTGGCTTTGCTTATCTGCTAAGGAGAGCCACCAACAAGAAGTATATCACTTGTGCTGCCATTGGCTTATTGGGGCTGACATGCTTGGTCGTCTATTTGCCCAATCCAATCCACTTATTACCTCAATTCAATAGTATATTCCAAGCTTCCCGCATGGTTTTGTTGCTGACTGCTTTTATGTCACTAGCTATGGCTTACGGGATCGTTGTCCTGGCTAGAAGCTTTAAGAAAAACAACGGCACGCTGCTGAGGAAGACCATGATCCTTACTATTACAGTTCTTGTCGTAGCCTTCTCATTTTTCTCCATAGCCTGTGTGAAAAATGCATCGGATGCTCCTAGCTTCAGGAACCCTTACTTTGGCGAAAGGAGATATTTTACTGTGGCCGAGCTAAGCGCCTTCTCCTTTGTACAGCAACACATCCCGTCAGAGACACCGATATACTCAGACAATTTTGCTATGCGTTACTTTGTGGGTCGTCCTGCCGACGCCATCACCCAAGCGGATATTAGCTACATTAAGGAAGGTTGCCTGCTACTAAGGACGGGTGAACTGGAAGATAGATGGCTTGCGTTTTGCGCTGGCACGTATGGTTTCATGGGAATACCTTATAAGTACAATTTGGAAACAGCAGAGCCCAACAACAACATTCTGAATTACCTTTCTTCGGAGGAGAGGATATATGATAATACAGGCAATCAAATTTATATGATGAGTGGTATATAGACTACGGCACTCAAGTGCACAAAAAAATATTTAGATAGCCAATATGATGGATTTTGAGGATTCTGAGGATGAGAATGCAGGGGATAAAGGTAAGCTAAAATGCAACCCCTGAAGGAATAAATGGACACCACTGAAGTAATCATCATCGGCGCCGGCGTTATTGGATGCACTATTGCCTACTGGACACCCACACTGTCATTGCGAGTCCCGATGTAGTTAGGACGTTGGCAATCTCATTGCCTCCCCCAGCCACATGAGATTCTTCGGTCACGGAGTTTACACTGAGCGAAGCCGAAGTGCTCCCTCAGAATGACACAGAATGTAAATGTGGTTGCGAGCCCTTCTCTTTTGTCATTCTGAACCCCGAGCTTGCCGAAGGGCGAAGAATGTCACCTCCGCTCAGGGTAAACTCCGCTTTGTTAATGATCTAGCCATTTTTTTCATTACAAGTGCCCTTCGGACCGTAGTATCTGCTCCACAGCGTCTCTGAATGAAGCTGCCACGCAGTCACCCGTGCCTCCTGCTTCACCCACTCTTATACCTGCCTTGCAACCAGCTTGTCTCGCCAATTCAAGATCCATCTCGCTATCCCCGACAACATAGGATTGGCTGAGGTTTATATCTAAGTCAAGGGCAGCCTGTAGTACCATTTTTGGCTTTGGTTTGCGGCACTCGCAGTTGTCATCGGGATGATGGGGGCAGTAATAGATAGCATCCACGTGTGCTCCATACTTCGCTAGCTCTTTTTGCATCTTCTTGTGGATTTTGGCTAGCGTCTCCTCGGTGAAATATCCGCGGGCAATTCCTGATTGATTAGTAATTACAACCACTTTAAAGCCATGCTCATTGAGCAGTTTTATTCCCTCAGCCGCACCAGGCAACAATTCAAAGTCCTCCGGCCGACTACAATAGGGAACATCTCTGGCTATGGTCCCATCTCTGTCAAGGAATACCGCCTTATGCACTTTTCTTGTTCCCAAACAGAGCTTGCTCTACCAGGTAGCAAATAATATGGCCGGCGGTGATATGAGCTTCTTGAATGCGGGGTGTGTCAGCAGAAGGAACGGAAAGCACATAGTCAGCTAATTTTTTAAGCTTGCCTGCTCGCCCGGTGAAGGCTATTGTTGTTGCCCCGAGGCGCTTGGCTTCTTCAACCCCACGGAGGACATTGGGGGAATTGCCGCTGGTGCTGATGCCCACGACTACATCACCTTGTTTAGCCAAGCCTCTAACCTGGCGGGCAAAGATTTCCTCGTAGCTGTAATCATTTCCAATGGCGGTTAAGGAAGAAGTGTTTGTGGTCAGGGCAATAGCCGGCAATGGGGACCTGTCTAGGTAGAATTTACCAGCTAACTCGCAGGCGATATGCTGGGCATCGGCAGCACTACCGCCATTGCCGAAGAGAAGCACTTTGTTTCCCTTTTTGAAGGCATTGACAAGCAAGTCTGCCATAGCCACCAGGTTTTTGGCTTCTCTCTGGAGGCACTTCTTGAGCTTGATGCTGTCTTCAATCTGCTTTACAACATCGGCTTCTTCTTTCATGGTTTTGCCTACTTCGTACTCACTTCCCAGGTCTGCAGACCATTGAACTCAAAGGCAAAGTTGACGACCTTGCCACCATGCTCTTCTAATTTTTGAGCCAAAATATGACGCTTGTCAAACTCACACAGTAGCAGGAGATAGCCGCCGCCGCCAGCTCCAAGCAGCTTTCCACCGATGGCGCCACTTCGCCTAGCTATCTCATAGAGCTCATCAATATAAGGGTCGGTTATCTTGGTAGAAAATTTTTTCTTGCTTTGCCACGATTGGTGAAGGAGTGAACCAAATTCGTCTATTTGCCCCAGGAGTAAAGCGTTCTTCATGGCGATAGCCAATGCCTTAGTTTCATCAAGGGCGCGAACTACATCCTCTCTCTTTTCTGTGTAGCCTCTCACCTGGTCATCTATGATTCCGGCTGACAGTCTGGTCTTACCGGTATAGCACAACATCAGCCGGTACTCCAATTCGTTGATGATTCCCCTTTTGATTCTCAGAGGATTAACGATGGTCTTTTGGCCAAGGAACTCAATGAAATTGAAGCCACCAAAAGAGGCGGCGTACTGGTCCTGTTTTCCTCCTTTGATGCCGGCTTCCTGCCTCTCAATGCGATAGGCAAGTTCCGCGATATCATAGTCACTGAGAGCTAGCCTTAGCCAATGTTTGATAGCGCCAACCAGAGCCATAGTCGTCGTGGACGAGGTTCCCAAGCCCGAGCCTGGCGGCATATCGCTATGCAGGAAAAGGTCAACGCCACTCTTTATGGCCATTACCTTGGTAGCTGCTTTGACCAGGTCAAGCTTGCCATCATACTGTAATTTCTCATTAAGCGGGTACCTTGCCACCAGGTCATAGTCAAGTGATGTAACGTTAACCAGTTCATCATCCCTGGCTGCCAGGCTGCAATAAGCGTATTTATCAATGGTGACGCTAAGGACAGCACCGCCTCTTTCCTCTGGGTACGGTGAGACATCGGTTCCGCCGCCGCCGAAGCTAATTCTCAGCGGCGCTTTAGCTCGAAAAATATTCAATGTCATTTCAACAGAATCACCTGTCACTATATTTTCCTGATTACTATTGACCCCCACAAATCAGGTATCTCGACTAATTTTTCAGGTATATCTCTCATGAATTCATTTACTGCTCTCGAGACTGCCCAATTTGATTCTGGAGAATTGTAGTCATGCACAAATATATAGCCCCCAGATTTCATTCTGGGATAGAATAATTCCAATCCGGCTCGTGTTGGCTTGTATAAATCGAGGTCGAGCAAAACGAAGGCAAAAGCCTCACTTTCCAAGTCCTTGGCAGTGTCCGGGAAGTAGCCTTTCCTTATGACGATGTTGCTCAAATCTCGTATTGTTTTCTTCACTATTTCTTCACTCGTGTCTCTAAACCTATCATCATCGCGCTCTAAATCTTCAGAAGGGAAGCCTTCGAAGGTGTCAAAAAGATACAAGATTCTTTCCGGAGCTAGAAGATGGATGAATCTGCTTGTGTCTCCTCGCCAGATACCAACTTCTGCGAAGCTTCCATCGATATTGTTTTTCTTGATTTGGCTGATTGCTAATGCAATTGTGGCGAGCCTAACAGGGTCATGATGCGAAACAACAATTTTGTGTATAGCACCATCGTAGGGCGGGAAATTCATCACCATACGGGTCTGTAGCAAGCTATCGTTCTTACGTTGGCTTGTGCTACGAGTGTGCTGTTTTTGTAGCTCTCTCGTTCCACTCCTGTATCGAAGCCAAAGTCTTAGCTTTCTCAAGAAGCCTCCCCAGCCTTCATTCTGGATGAGCCTGACAGCGATCAGCGCACGCTCATAATAATAACGCCTTGTGGTGCCTAGTGGTAATAGTTTTTCAAGGACTTTTTGATACATGCTCAGAGAAAATTTGCTACTCATGGTTGTTTACTTTACTGCTTAGTTGCCGGTATGAATCCAGAAGCTGTTGCTCCATAATTTTCCAGCTATAGCGACTTTCATATGCTCTTCGGCCGTTTTGTCCAAGCTCTTGACGCAATTCCGGGTTGTTCTTGAGTCTGAGTATTGCTTCTTTGATTGCATCGACATCTCCATAAGGCACAACAAGGCCGCAATTCTCCTTCCTTACGATGTCAGCCATTGAGCTGCCATCGCTTACAATTATCGGCTTCCCATACATCATCGCTTCAAATAGCTTGTTAGGGCTTTCATACTTGGTCTTAGGAATCTTGGGGTCGCTGAGGCGAAAAAGGATATCTGCTTCTGATGTCTCTCTGATAACATCTTCATACGAGGGTAGCCACCCAAGGTATTGGATTTTTCCAGACGTGAGGACAGAATTCTCAAGAAAGGCTTTGTCATGGACAGCCCCCGCCAGTATTAAGCGTACCCCATCCAAATCCTGTACAGCCCTTGCCATAAGTTGTAAACCTCTTAATCTGTTAATAATACCCCCATAGAACAGGGTCGTTTCCGCTGCAGCGTTTCTTAGCTTCTTTGTTTGACTTACATCAAAATAGTCGGGGGGAGAATTGTAAATATAAGTAAGCTTGTTTATTCGTGCTCCCCTGACTTCCTCGTACCGGGCTTCGTCTACTAAAAATAAAATTTTTGTAAATCCAACCCCGAATTTCTCGACCCATGCCACTAATCTCCTGATAAGTCTTCTTACCAGTTGGAAACGTCCGTCGGGCAGATTATTAGCGTAGAAATCACCAATGGTGTAACAGAGCGGCACCCTTCTGATGAACTTAGCAAGGATTGCTGGTATTAAGGTATCTAAATCATAGGCATGTATGACATTACATTTATATTTCAGTAAAAAAAGGAATTCGTATATCCACCAAATTGGAAGGTAAAAAAGCACAGTGAATTTATCATAAGGTGCTTTAAAACCGAATTTATAAATGGTATACCCGTTATCGTTTTCACCCTTTAGAGTATTTTGCCGGTCCCATAACAATAATTTCACATCATATCCATGCTCGGATAAGGTCTTTGCCACCTTATTTGGGGTAGGGTCTATTGCCCGCGCACGCACCAAAGTTACCTTCATTTCTTGTTACCTTCCTCTCGACGTGGGCCGTAAGGAACACAATCCATTCTGCGCCTTAGCTTCTCCACAGTTGTTACGTCTTGCTTTCACACATCCAGTTAACCGTTACCTGGACAGCTTCTTCTAACTCATAGGGTAGATTATGATTTATGATTGGGTCTAAATCAAACACGAAACTGGTTAGCATGTTCTTCAGCCGGGAACTTGACAACAGTGGGACATCCCAGCCCAGTAACTTCGTTATATCCCCTGCTTTCGCCACCATCTTTAAAGACCAGACGGGGACTTCACGAATCCTTGGTGCCTTAAAGGTTTTCTGGATGAGGTCAACCCATGCCCGCATATTTGTCGGTGGGTCATCAGTCAGGTAAAATGTCTTGCTCTGGACTTTGCCTCCTGGCGCTTGTAGCAATATATCTAACTGACAAACAGTATTGCCAACGAAGCCTAACGATTGATTGACGTTATTATCACCAGGGTGAACATAGAGGCCTTTCGATATCATTTTAAAAAGGTTTTTATAAGGTACGTCAAACCAGGGTCCCCAGATTCCCGTAGGGCGAACAATTGCCCAGGAATATGGTAGGTCTTCTGTCTCCCGTAGCAGTTTCTCACCCAACACCTTGCTTTGTCCGTATAAAGTATCCGGGCAATAATCAACTTCATTCTGTGGCTGATAACCGGTTTTACAAACAATCATGCTCGATGTAGAGATAAGTCTCTCCACGGAAGAATTATCCCTGGCTATCTCCATTAGGTTTCTAAGCCCACGGAAATTTGTAGCATAATCCTCCAGTTTTCTTCCTCTATCTGTGGTGCTGGTTTGCGCGGCCAAATTGATGATGTGTGATGGCGAGAAGTTGGCAATCTCAACTCGCAAAGTTTCCAAGTCTAGAATATCCACTTTTCTCCAGTAAGGCTTATGTTGGGGGTTCTTAGGGGGAGCGATATCAAGGTTAATAACCTCCTCTCCTTTTGAAAGGTAGTATTCAATAAGATTGGTACCTATAAAACCAGAACCACCTGTTGCCAGTATTCTCATTTTTATTAACCATTCCGTCTGCTTCTTCAGTGAATGCTAGTCTAGAATTTAGGGCAATGCCTCCCAACAAGTTAATAATGGCATTACTCATATTATAGTATATGTTTCCCTCCTTTAGCTCTTAGGTGAGAAACGAAGTCTGAGACAGAATAGACAATGATGACCAAGAGGTAGCTCAAGTATTGTAATGGAGCAAGGAAATTTCGCCCCTCTGAATTGGCATATTTTCTGGCAATACTTAAGGCTTGTCTAGCTTGGCTCGCAAAACTTACCGAACTCTTTGAATCAGGGTGCACACGAAACCTTGCTAGATAATCATCAATGAATCCTGGGTTATGCTTCGATGCAGCTCTTAGCCAGTATTCATAGTCCATTGCTAAGTGTTCATTAACATCAAAGAGCCCTATTTCGTTGATTAAGTCTTTGCGCCAGAAGACCGCCGGTTGAGAAATAAAATCCATGATCAGAAGCTTATTGTAGCTGTATCTCCTTTGCCAGAAATTCCTGTACCAAGTTATGGGTCTACGTATTTCTAGACCATTCTCGTCCATAATCTTACATTTCCCATATACCCACATAACGTTAGGGCTTTTGTCAAAAAAATCTGCAACCTTTCGAAAGCAATCTCCCTTATAAACATCGTCAGCGCAAATATAAGAAATGATATCTCCGCTAGCTAGTTTAAGGCCCTTGTTAATTGCGTCCGATTGCCCTTTATCCCCTTCTGACATCCACATAATTTGTCCTTCATGTCTCTTAAGTATATCAAGCGTTCCATCATTCGACCCACCATCCACTACGATACATTCAGTGTTTGAATAACCTTGATTAAGTATGCTCTGAAGCGTTTCCTCAATGAATTTAGCAGTGTTATAACTAGGTATTATGATTGAGATTTTGGGTTCACTCACTCCTTTATGCAAAGTCTGTTAAGTCTCCTCACTTTCGTATATTGGGCATTTGCCATTGATTTCACGAACCTTTATCTCCAGCATTGGTTTTTCCTAAAAACTAGTCATTAGTCGGGAGTCAATGGTCAATGCGTTTAAGCAAAGCTTCTGGCAAAACTGTCCCTTTTCACAAATTCGATTTGCTGAGTTCCGCTCAGAATACAATTTTTAGATAACATCGTGATCGCCCCAACTTATGAACCAGTTGTTGGGATCGGTTAAAAATGTTACAGGATACTGGGAACTGAGTCCTCGAACACCCAGATACATATCTTGAGGCAGCAGCTTCTGCAGAGCGTTAATAAAACCTGCCTGTTTAAGACTGTGGGAATACCGTGTACAGGGTAGCATAAGGCAGCCAACTATATCCATTTGCCTCAGCCCAAAATATTTTAATGCTGCAGAGATCAGATCAGCGGATACTCGTAGTTCTTCCGGAACGGTGAGCATATCCACTATAAAGCCAATCTGCAAGCCAAATTCCTCCATGCATTTAAGTACTATATAGCCTAGCAGATTCTCCTCTTTCTCAGCAATAAGGATAACATAAGCATTGCCGGGTTTTTCAACATATCTCCATGTAAGATACGCTTTATCACGTATTACCATAATCTTATGGCCTCTTGAAGCTCCATCCCATAGCGAATCAAATCGTGGATCAAAGGAGGATATCTCTTTGACAGAGCACACAGGTACATTCCTTTGCGACCGATAAAGTGCCCTCATAGCAATGTTACCAATCTTATCCCCCAAGCCGGCCAGCAATTTATTATCTACAAGGCGTTTCCTCAAAATATTTTCTAGGTTCAATGGCTTAACCAGCAAAGGTATCCCCTTGTAAAGGTCAGCCCAATCAAGCTTTGTAATGAAACCATGATGCGAATTCCTGTTAGGAAAGCCATAAACAAAGTGGATTCCTCTACTCTTTGCCAATTCGTAAGCTTCTTTGGTAAGTGTAATGAACATTCCTTGGCCTCTATACGCAGGATGAACCATGGTATCTACTGATAGACTCCCAATTGAGATGTTATCCTCTACTTTCATCAAACGTGGCAGCAAAGCATATTGACCCACTACTCGCCCATCAGCCTCAGCAAGAATAATTAATGCTTGACTTGGATGGTTTCTCTTATATTTCCATTCCCAATCTTCGGTGCTTATCCCGTTACCAAAAACCAATTTATAAAGGTCTAAAATGCCTCTCTCATCACCCTCTTTATATTGTCTAGGATGCCATTTCCTTGTCATCTAGCCTCCTGCTCGGACACCACCTGATAAATATCTACTACCTTTGAGAAAGCATATCCTTTTCTCAAGCAGAGTGATATGAATTCATCTAGAAGCCGTAATCCATTTAGCTTCCCTCGAGAATATATTCTCTTGAATATGCTCTTGTAGACAAAAGATGACTTTTGAAAGGGAATTTTCCTTGAAGAGCTAAGTTCAAAAAGATCGTGAAGATGAAAGCCAAAGATGATTAGGTTAGGAAGTGGGAATGTTCTTAGAAGATAAAGATAGGGCTCACCTAGTAGCTTAATATAGCTTAGAGCTATAGGGATTCGAATAACTGAGGAAAACACTGTGAAAGGGAACTCAACTATTTTCAAGTTATTCACAAAGCACGGTTTGGTAGGCTTTCTCAAGTTATTAAAAGCACCGGGTCTCAATGAAGGGAAGATACTCGAGTCAAACCCAAATCCATTGGAAGCCAGTACTTCATAATCTCTATCACTAATGACACCTAAAGGAGAACGGTATCCTACAGGGTCTTTGCCAAAAAAAATTCTGTAGGCCTCTTTACCTCTCTCAATTTCCAGCTTTGTATCCATTTCTTTGGGCCTGGGATGCGAATAGGAATGCAGCTCAAATTCAATATCTAACGCAGATAGTTGCTTTATCTGAGTAGGATGTGTTTTGAGAATAGAGCCCTGAACAAAGCAAGTTAATGGAATGTCTCTTTCTTTGAGGAAGTTCACCAACTCTGGAATATGCTCAAGCCCTTCATAACTCGGCTCGTCAAGTAAATCACCATAATCCTGTTCAAGGTCTAATGTTAAACAGGCTACCCTTTCGTTTTTGAGATTGGGTAAGTTGACAATGGTGTATCCTTCTTTTATCTCCAGCATTAGTTGCACACAAGTTGCTCCCAGAAACTAATGTGCTATGATAACTAGTATACAACTTTAATGTAGGAGGGGCAAATGAGGATATTCGTCGATAGTTCAGAGTCAATGGTTGTTTCAGTTTGCTGTGTTTGTTGAGTTGGTGGAGATGGTTAGTTTGCTTCGGCACTGCTTGCCCCACAACGAGAGAAAAAAGTGTGCCGCGTGATAGCTAGAAAAGGGGTGATGAATTATACCCTAGTAACTGCTCTCAAAGCGGCTAATTGATTTAAGTATGCCAGTTAATGTAAGATAAATGTACATTAGAATGAAAGCTAGACGAGATAGCGACCTTTGGCTCATCGATATAGTGACCATCTTGCTCATCGTGGTCATCGCCTTTTCCCCTTCTACGGTAGCTCGGGTTATCCTGGGACTTCCGTTTTTGCTTTTTTTCCCCGGGTATGTCTTGATTGCAGCACTGTTTCCTAAGAGGGGAAGCTTGAGTGGGGTGGAAAGGGTGGCTTTGAGCTTCGGGCTTTCTATCGCTGTGGTGCCGCTGATAGGGCTCATCTTGAATTATACTCCCTGGGGGATAAGGCTTTATCCCATCTTGATTTCACTGGTGGTGTTTATCTTAGCCACATCAGGTGTTGCCTGGTACCGCCGGGGAAGGCTTGCCCCGGAAGAAGTATTCAGGGTGCCGTTTAATATCAGGTTGCCTTCCTGGCGAGGGCAAAGCATGGCCGATAAGGTGCTGTCAGTGGTGCTTGTGGTGGCAATATCGGGGGCGATAGGGACTCTGGGATATGTAGTTGCTACACCCAGGGTCGGGGAAGGGTTCACCGAGTTTTATATCTTGGGGCCCGAGGGCGAGGCCGCGAACTATACCACAGAATTGAAGATGGGCGAGGAAGGAAGGGTGATACTGGGGATAGTGAACCATGAGCAAGAGCGGGCGAGCTATAAGGTAGAGGTATGGATAGATAGAGAGAAGGCAAAGCTGAGGATTGAAGGAGAGGACAAGGATGAAATAAGTGTTGGACTGGAGAATGAAGAGAAATGGGAGAAGGAAGTGGGCTTTGTGCCTCAAACTGCGGGCAAAAATCAAACTGTGGAATTTGTGTTATACAAAGACGCGGAGCCTTACTTTGAAGAGCCTCTGCATCTGTGGATAGATGTTGAGGAAGCTTGAATGCAGCGAGAGGTGCGAATGTGGAGGTAGCCGCTGTTACAAGCGATGCGGCGAAAGCGTGTTTAAGAACGTAGTGCGAGGCGCTAGCCTCGTATGGCACGACCCTGAAGGGTCACGCTACAGAGGGGGAGGTGAGGCGTTGGGATTGCCACCCTTCGCTCGTGACGATAAAGAAGAATGCAATGCCAGGTTTATTTTTGCTGGCCTTGACAGTGGAGCTAAGGATTTCCTGAATGACGTTATTGGTTCTCGATGGGCTGATTTATGCTCCAGTTATTTTCGCCTGCTTAAGGCGTTCAGGATTATGCCGGTGAAGATGCTCAATATACCAGCGATAACGAGCAGAGCGGTCAATACGGCGCTGCCCAGAGCCAGCCCACCTCCTGTTGTAGCCATGGTATACACCTTGACACCAATGATGAGGCCGATCGTCAGTAGGATACCGCCCGCCAGTCCGAAAAAGAAGAGTGGTCTCCTCTGTGAAATCATGACTATTATCCGGTTAAGAACCCCCAGGCCGTGTTTTACCGGGTTGAGGGTCGAGCCATCTGTGGTATATATGTTAGAGATGGGCACCTCGGTTATCTTGAGGTTTTTATCGGCGGCGCAGCTTATCATCTCTGATTCTATGGCGAACCCATTCTCTTTCAATTCAAGTTCGTTTATCGCCTTTGGTGAAAGGGCTCGGAAGCCGGATTCGGAATCGGAGATATTGGTTTTTGAAGCGAGCTGGGTTGAGCGTAAAAGGACTTTTTGCCCGATGCGGCGGTAGGTACGCGTCCTATCTTTCTGGGCCTCTCGGGAGCCGATAACGAGGTCAGAACCCTCCAAAATGGCTTTGAGGAGAGCAGGAATCTCGTTGGCGTCATGCTGGGAATCAGCATCCAAGAGAACGAGGATGTCTGGATTTCTCTTCTTTGCCTCTGCCAGTATGCTCTGGATGGCTGTTCCTTTGCCTCTGTTTTCATCGTGGCGGATTACGGTGGCACCGGCGAGTTCAGCAATCCTGGTGGTGTTGTCCCTGCTTCCATCGTCAATGACAATGACCTCGTCCACATATTGCCTTGCCTGAAGGACTACACTTCCGATATATCTTGCTTCATTATAGGCAGGTATGCCAGCCAGGACTCTCTTTTGAGTTTGTTGAGTTGCTTGGGTTTGTTGAGTTCCTTGAGTCATTTAGGTCCCCTAAGTTTGTTGAGTTCCTTGGGTTCCTGGAGGTTGTCCTTATTTAGGAGGTATCGGATGAAGCCAGAAGTTAAGCGAGCTACCTCGTCGGATTTGGAGTAGAGTTCATCGAATTTCTCTTCATTGATGCAACTTTGGTCTAAGGCAACATAAAGCTGACTCTGGACTTCAGCTACCGAGCCTTTGGCAATAAACAAGAATTGGATAAATTCCTTCGTTGACCTTCTTGAAAACCCTTCAGCTATATTAGACATCACTGAAACTGCTGCACTGTGAATTTGCTCTCTAAATTTATAGTCGCTGCTAAAACGCTGGTCAGAATCTACAACAGCGTATACCATTTTCACCAAAACTCTGGCCTCCTGCCAGGCCTTAATATCTTCGAACCTCTCAATTTTCACTCAATCAACTCTACCAACTCTCTGAGCTCTTACTTCACGGTTACCGATTTTGCCAGATTGCGGGGTTTGTCAGGGTCGCATCCCCGATTGATAGCGAGATAATAAGCCAGGAGCTGAAGAGGAACTACGGCGACCATAGGATAGAGTAACTCATCGACCTCGGGAATCCTGACCCAGGAATCATAAATATCACTTTCCTTGTCGGAGACACCGATAATATAGGCGCCGCGTGATTTAGTCTCCATAGCATTGCTCAGAGTTTCGGAGAAGGTATAGTCAGCGGGGCAAATCACCACTACCGGTGTACCAGGCTCGATGAGGGCTAAGGTGCCATGCTTGAGTTCCCCGGCGGGCATACCTTCAGCATGGATATAGGAAAGCTCCTTAAGCTTCAAGGCGCCTTCAGAAGCGATGGCAAAGTTGATTCCCCTGGCTATGTAGTAGAAATCGTTCTTATCTTTCAGCTTCTGGCTGAGCTTGATAAGCTCGCTTTTGTTCCAGTCCAGAACCCTGGTTATCGCGCTGCTCAGGTCGGTAAGATTCGCTGCAGCTTCGTCAAAAGCATTAACCATGGAGAAGGACAACAGGTAGAATATGGCTAGCTGAGATAGGAAAGATTTGGTAGCGGCTACGGCTATCTCGGAACCACAATTCAAGTAGATGACCCGGTGGCTGAGGTCAGCCAGTATAGAGTTAGGTCGGTTGACTATGGAGATAACTTGAGCCCCGGCATCTTTAGCGGCCTTTACTCCCTCGATTACATCAGCGGTCTCGCCACTCTGGGAAACAGCTATGACAACGGTGCTTTTATCCACGGAGTCGACAAAATAACCGAATTCAGAAGCCATGACTACATCACAAAACTTCTTGGCCACTCTGGAAAAGAGGTATCTGCCGACCAGAGCAGCATAGCGGGAGGTGCCACAGGCAGTTATAATCACCTGCCTTGCCCTCAGAATGTCCAGGGCAATCTTGGTGAAGCTCTTCTCGTCCTGATGGACTATTTGGCCAAGCACCTGAGCTTGCTCCATTATCTCCTTGAGCATGAAATGCTGGTAGCCCTCTTTATTGGTCTCAGCCCAACTATGGTCTAGTTTCCTGGCTTGCTTAACCACCTTGTGTCCCCGGGCATCGAAGAATTCGATTCCTTCTTGTGTCAGCATCACCACCTCATTATCCTCCAAACTCATCACCTGATTGGTATATTGCGAGAAAGCCAGGGCGTCGCTACTAGCATAGTAATCAGGGGAGTTAACACCCACAATCAGGGGATTATTCCTTCTTGTGCCTATGATTTTGCCAGGGTCATCAAGGGATATGACCAGAAAGGCATAGGAGCCCTCAAGCCTTGGAGCTATATTTAACACAGCTTGTTTCAGGGAACATCCATTTTTGAGCTCATCTTCGATAAGGTGAGGGATGATTTCGGTGTCGGTCTCTGAAGTAAACTTGTGTCCTAGTTTGGTGAGTTCCTGGCGGAGTTGTTGATTATTCTCAACGATGCCATTGTGAACTACAGCCACTCTGCCACCGCAATCGGAATGAGGGTGAGCGTTGAATTGAGTGACAGCACCATGAGTTGCCCAGCGAGTATGCCCGATAGCAATGATACCAGGAAGGTCTGCCAGGTTCTGTTTCTGGATGACTTCGTCGATCTTGCCCGCGTCTTTCCTTATCAGTAGCTTACCATCATATAAAGAAGCTATGCCCGCTGAATCATAGCCCCGATATTCCAGACACTTCAGGGCCTCGAGAGCAATGGGAACTGCTGGCTTTTTGCCACAATAGCCAATGATACCGCACATTTTAATCCGTTAACCTTCGTAATAATTTTTGCCTTTTGCCTTCGTCAAGTCTTGTTTCGTTGTCCTTTACCTGGTATCGGGACTCAAGCAAAGCCATCTTATTTGCTCCCAGGTCTTGTCGCAAGCATACCTGGGGTCCCACGAAGGAATCAGGGCCTACTCGAACCCCGGGCATGAGGCTGGCATTCACTCCGATGCGACAATCTCGACCCATAATTGCCCCTAGTTTATCATATCCGGTATCTAGCAGACTATCACCGACTTTTATCTGGATATTCCTTTCGTCGAGGCGGAAATTAGCCAGCACGGTGCCGGCGCCCAAAGAGCAATTGTCGTCCACTATGGAGTCACCGATATAGTTGGAGTGGAACCAGCAATCATCGCCGATGTAGGAGTGTTTTACCTCCGTGGAATAGCCAATAACGGAGTTAGAACCAATGTGGCTGTAGTCGCGCACCAGGGCATTATTGCCAATGATTGAGTTTGCCCCGATATACACAGGACCTCGAATCACAGCATTTTCTAGCACCTTGACATTATCGCTCAGGATAACTTTTCCTTCGATGTTCGCTTTCTCGGAGATGCGGGCTGAGGAGGCTATATAAGTTTGAGCGTTGTCCAGAAAATATTCCATTACCTTGAAGATATGCCAGGGATATTTTATCGGTGCCCAGAAATCGTTGTAGAGAACCACTTTGATCTTGTGTCCTGCCTTTACCATGCTGTCCAGGGCGCATTCATAGATATCGTCCCTGGTAGTCTGTACGGTTTCTATATAGCGTAAAAGCTCTTCCGAGTTGTTATGGCAGTGAATCAAGATGTTTACTAGATTGCTGGGTTCCTCACCGGGATTGGGCTTTTCCACGATGTGTAGTAACTCATTTTGAGAATTTACCTGGAGGTAGCCTCCCGGGAAGTATTTCTGGACTTGATAACCCAGAATATAGGAGGAGGCAGTGGCCTTCTCAGCTTCGTTGAGGATTTTAGTGTACGCTGAGCTTGAGAAGACATCATTGGGATTTATTACCAAAAGCTGCCCGTGCAGGAAGGGCTCAGCGCTTTTCAGAGCGTCAGCGATGCCTGATGACTCCTTTTGTAGAGCAAGGTCGGCTTTTATTCCAGGAATTTTTTTGGTTATTTGCTCTATCTTCGCTATGTTTTCTGGATTCCCGATGATTACGAAATGACTCAAACCTACCTCACAGGCTACTTTTATTTGATTTTCAAGCAATGGCTTCCCTAGGAAATCAAGGAGGAACTTGTCCTCAGCAATGGGAAACATCCTCTTGCCGCGGCCGCCGCAAAGAAATACCGCTTTCACCTGTTAGCCTCCACCAGGCTTTGAACGAGTCCTTTGCCTTTGCCTATAAGCTCATCGGTCTGTGTCTGCGAGGTTGACTCAGAGATTACCCGGATGGCAGGCTCGGTGCCACTAGCTCTGATAAGCATCCAAGAATCAGGAAATTCGAGCCTCAGGCCGTCAAGGGTATTTATCTCAGCGGGAGTAAAAAGGTGAGCCTTTTCCTTTACTTGAGCCATGACTAACTCTTTAAGTTCATTAGGACAAAAAACCTTTGCTTTTTCGAAGAATAGTCTGGGAATACCTCGGAAGAATTGCCTGATTTCGCCGGCATCGCTTAGCTGACTTAACAGGATGAGGGAAGCAAAAATGCTATCGGGGTAATAGCCCGCCTCGGGGATGATGTAGACGCCTACCTGCTCTACTCCTAAGGCAGCATCGAGCTCCTGGACTAAATGAGCGACGGCGACATCACCGACTCTGCCTCTGACCACTTCCACCTCAAGGTCCTTCACTGCTAGGTCAAGAAGAGTTCCAGTTTCTACTGTGGTAGCAATCTTTTTCTTTCCCGTTCGCTTGACAGCCAGTCTTGAGATGAAGGCGATGGGCTCGTTGAAACCGAGGAACCCTTCTTTATCGCAGAAAACAACGCGGTCGGCATCGCCATCAAAGCAAATAGCTAAGTCAGCATTATGTTGTCTAAGGAAATTAACTGTGCCCTGGAGGGTATCTGCTTTCGGCTCGGGATTTCTCCCTGGGAAAAGGCCATCGGGCTCGTCATTTACAGGTATTACATCAATGCCCATCTGGACAAAGATGTCGCTGGCAAACTTGGAGGCAGCACCATTGCCAGGATCAACGACTACTTTTAGCTGGTGATTAAATCCTGGCAGGGGAAGCTTGCTTTTAATAAAGGAAAGGTATCTTCATATACTGTGCTTGTTCCAAAGTTCCTCTATTCCCCTGGCGGAATTTCTGCTCAAAATAGACTTTCTCTATCTCCACTTCTTGAGCCTGGCTATATCCCAGCGAATTCTCGGTGAAGAGCTTGATTCCATTGAACTCGGGTGGATTATGGGAAGCCGTGACCATAATTCCAGCGGCGAAGCCCGATTCCCGGGTGAGCAATGCAAGCGCTGGGGTAGGCAAAATGCCTAAATCAACTACGTTTATGCCACAAGAAAGCAAGCCCGCAGTAACCGCCTCCTTAATCACATCCCTGCTTATTCTGGTGTCGGTAGCGATACAAACTGTGGAGGCTGGAGGCAAGGTAGTGCCTATGGCCAAGGCAACATGGCGGCAGAAATCAGGCGACAAATCCTGGTTAACTACGCCCCGGATACCACTGGTCCCGAATAGTCTCCTTGTGCGCATTTTCTGTCTTACGCTAAGTTAAGTAGAAGATAGCACGGAATTAAGTGATTGGCAACAACCACACGATGTAATAACATATGTTAAACTAT
>Ga0315541_1000635_pt1 | contig 36707 bp, 34 predicted proteins | sample SalMarSW160190MG_FD_203095 | JGI IMG/M metagenome (GOLD analysis project Ga0315541, IMG submission 203095) | Salt marsh sediment microbial communities from the Plum Island Ecosystem LTER, Massachusetts, United States - Salt Marsh Sediment SW1601-190 ...
GAGCCCTCAGCATGTGAGGTGTAAGCAGCAGGCGACCCGTTCTCCCTTCTTAACAAGCTCGTTGTATGCCTCCACCGCCTTGCCTGTCTTGTAGGCAACAAGGGTGATTCCTTGAGCTGCCAAGGAAGCGACTATCTCCTTGGGGATTGTCAGTCCTCCGAAGGCACCGGTCCCCACAACGATGACACGCGGATGGTGAGCAATAGCCCACTTTAGGTCCTCGACGTGGAGGCAGTGCCCCTCTTGCCGTATCCATGGAGAGAGGATCTCCTCTTCAAACACAATTAGGTCGTGCCTATACGTACAATCGTCAACCTTAATGTGTCCAAAGGAATAATCGCTCAGACAACCCATACCCCTATTCTACCCATACAGTAACCCCAGCCAAACCTTAAGAATAAGAAGCGCTCACTTCTCACCGCCACCTATTCCAGCCCTCTTTAACAGAAGGCTTCGACTCTCCGTTCTGCTCGACCTGGCAGAAGCGAAATACAGAAGGCTTGGAGTCTCATCACACCCTACCATTTACATTGCAGATGTAGCATCGGACAGATCATTTTGCCACTTCCCCTTGACAAGTGAAATTTTTTCACTATAGTAAAAACGTGGAACACGAAAAGCTTGGCGGCAGCATCCGTGACCTGCGCCAGAAGAGGCGATGGACCTTGGAAGAGCTCTCTTCTCGTTGTAAACTTTCCGTGAGTTTTCTCTCGCAGGTAGAACGCGGTCTTTCCTCGCTTTCCATCTCCTCACTCAGTGCCATCTGTGAGGCGCTTGATGTTCCAGTGAGTCATTTCTTCGCTGCACCGACAAACGGGCCCCTGGTACTCAAAGCGGGGTCTCCTCGTAGTCGTATCTACCTTGAGGACTCCCAGGTTACCTATAACCTGCTCTCGGGTTCCATGGCCGATCGAGTTCTTGAGGCGCTGATCGCCGAGTATCCGCCTCATTACGACCCACCTCTCATCACACACGAGGGTGAGGAGTTCGGTTACGTGCTTGAGGGAGAGGTTTTACTCCAGGTCGAGGATAAGAAAGAGACTCTTGAACCAGGAGATAGTTTTCACATTTTCTCATCCCAGGCTCATACCATTCGAAACTCCACGGACCATCCCGCGAAGATCTTGTGGGTTCAAACGCAAAAAATCTTGGAAGGGGGTGATGCAGGGGACGATCTGAACGTGATCTCTGCCGGTTCAATTAGGAGATAATGCGCCAAATGGGCGAAAGGAGCAAAGATGTTTTACTATGACTATGAACTGGGAAAAGCGACCGATGTCTTGGTCAATGAACTGCTTAAATTGAAGGAAGGCGAGACCTTCGTGATCACGGCCGATACGGAGAGTGATCCAACGGTGGTCGATGCGACCGCACGGGCTGCCTTCGCCGCTGGTGCAAAACCGATGGTGATTTGGCTCGCCTCACCGTTGGGTGTGGGAAAGGCCGCAGACCCCATGTTGCCAGTGGACGCACTTACCGCCGTATTGAAAGAGGCGGATGCATGGGTCGAATACAACAACCAGTGGCTGCTCTATTCAACCCCCTATGACATCGCGATGAAGGAGAATAAAAAGCTTCGCCATCTGTGTCTTGTGGGAATGAGCGCCGACATGATGGTGCGCTGCATCGGGCGAGTGAACTATCCGGTCTTGAAGGAATTTGAGGAAAAGATCACCGAAATGACCAAGGCCGCCAAGCACGTACGGATGACCACGCCAGCCGGTGGAGACGTGGAGTTCGATCATGCAAAGAAGAACGGACGACCTGATCCAAATTACGTCTTCAGCGCCAGCCTTGGATACGCCAATGTGCCTGGATCCCATATGATGGCCGGGCAGATCGGGTGGTCGCCAGCTCTTGAGACGATAAATGGGACCATCGTCTTCGATGGGTCGCTCGTACCGCCGTGTACCGGCAAGCTTGAAGCCCCGGTCCGTCTCACTGTCAAAGACGGAGAGATCGTCAAGATTGAGGGGGGGGCACAGGCCGCGGAATTTGAGGCATGGGTGGATAGCTTTAACCATCCCCGAATGAGAAGGTTGGCCCATGTCTGCTACGGATTTAACCCCGGCGCCCGGCTTTGTGGGGACATCTTGGAAGATGAGCGGGTTTGGGGGTGCACCGAGTGGGGCCTTGGCAACGTGGGTGCCATCCTAATTCAACCGGACGGGATCCCCGCTCCCTCCCATAGCGATGGCATTTGCTTAAACACCTCCGTTTGGCTAGATGGGAACCAGATCATGGATAAGGGGAAGGTGTTGGACAAAGACCTGAAAAGGCTCGCCAAGGAACTCGGTAAAGAATAAGGAGGGAGCGCCGTGCCAGTATACTACGACTATGAATTGGGTAGAGCAGCAACCACCCTGACGAAAGAGCTGTTTAAGCTAAAGCCGGGGGAGACGTTCGTGATCACGGCTGACACGGAGAGCGATCCCCAAGTCGTTGACGCCACGGCGAGGGCCGCGTTTGCACTTGGAGCCAAGCCGATGGTGATCTGGGTGGCCTCTCCCTTGGGTGTTGGGAAGGGTGCCGATCCCATGTTGCCGCTTGCGGCGCTAACTGCCGCGTTGAAGGCGGCCGATGCGTGGGTCGAGTTTAATAATAAGTGGCTGCTTTATTCAACGCCGTTTGATATCGCAATGAAGGAGAACAACCGGCTTCGGTATCTCTGCCTTGTGGGAATGGATGCCGATATGATGGTGCGCTGCATCGGCCGGGTCGATTACCCGATCTTGAAGGAGTTTGAGGAAACCATTACCAAGATGACCAAGAAGGCAAAGCATGTTCGCTTGACCACCCCTGCTGGGGAAGATGTCGCCTTCGACAACGATCCAGAAAGACCGATCTCGTGTGAAACCGGCTATGCAGATACCCCTGGGCCCCACATGATGGCCGGTCAAATCGGCTGGGCGCCAGCCTTCGAATCGATCAACGGGGTCATCGTCTTCGACGGCTCGTTGGTCCCTCCGTTTTTGGGGGTCCTTGAGGAGCCGGTCAAGCTCCATGTCGAGCGGGGAAAGGTCGTCAAGTTCGAAGGTGGTAAGGAAGCGGTGGAGTATGAGGCCTGGCTTCGGAGCTTCAATGATCCGATGATGCTCCGGCTGGCTCATGTCTGCTATGGGTTCAATCCCGGGGCCCGTCTTTCCGGGGATATCCTGGAGGATGAACGGGTCTGGGGCGGCACCGAGTGGGGCCTGGGCCAAGTCGGTCTGATGTATATCCCACCCGATGGCATCAAAGGGGCCTCGCATACTGACGGGATCTGCCTCAACACCTCGGTCTGGCTTGATGGCAAACAGATCACCGACAAGGGGAAGGTGATCGCTCCAGAGCTTCTTCCTCTGTTAAAAAAGCTAGGTAAGGGCTAAGTTTTATTGCCGCTTTTGGGAAAAGGGGGCGTCGTGAACGAAAGGTTAGTCAATACGTTTTTTGAGATGGTGAAAATCGACAGCGAATCGGGAGAGGAAAAGAAGTTTATCGCCTACTTAAAAGACCTCTTCACTCGAGAGTTCCAGGCGGAATGCACCACCGATGATTATGGGAATCTCGTCGTGAGACTCGCTGCCAAGAATTCCACCCGTACGGAGCCGGTCTTCTTCAGCGTCCATGCGGATACGGTCAAACCAGGCAAAGGGATCGAACCCGTCCTGGAAAGCGGGGTCATTCGCTCAAAGGGGGATACCATCTTGGGAGCCGATGACAAGGCCGGTATTGCTGAGCTCGTGGAAGCCCTAAGGACTGCCGATCGACACCCCCCGCTGGAGATTGTCGTCTCGAGGGAGGAAGAGATTGGACTGGTGGGGGCAAAGCATCTTGACACCACGTTGCTGAAATCAAAGATGGGATTCCTGATCGATATGGATGCCTTGGACGCTGTCGTCATCGGTGGGCCATCCCACATGATTATCGACATTGAGATCACCGGCAAAGCGGCCCACGCTGGGATGGAACCGGAGAAGGGAATCTCCGCCATCAAGGCGGCAAGCTATGCGATCGCCATGCTGAAGGAAGGTTGGATCGACGAGGAGACGACGGTCAATGTGGGGATCATCGAAGGCGGTGAGATTCGAAACGGGGTTCCGGAGAAGGCCAAAATCAAGGCCGAATGTCGCAGCCTTACCCATGAAAAATGCCTCACGCAGAGTGAGCTGATCAAAGACGTCTTCGAGACCGCTGCCAAATCGATCGGCGCGCGCACACAGGTCAAGATGGAGTTGGCCTACAAGGTGGTGAGAATCCCCGAAGACGCCGAAGTGGTCACCATCGCCAAGAAGGCTGTGGAAGCGGTGGGGCTAAAACCCAAAGTGCGGGTGATATGTGGCGGCACCGATGGTTCCATTTACAACGAGAAAGGGATTCAGACAGTCGTCATCGGAATGGGCGGGGTGGCAGAACACTCCAAGGATGAGCACATCGCCGTAGCGGATATGGAGAAAGCAGTGGGCATGATCCAACAAATCTTGGAAGCAGTGAGTGAGTAGAGCCATGGATCTCCAGGACGCAATTCGAGGACGCCGAAGCATAAGAGCATTTCGTAACGAGGAAGTACCAAGGGATTTGCTAGCCCAACTCATAGAAGCGGCGATTTGGGCTCCCTCGGCCAGCAATGCTCAAACGTGGCGTTTTGTGATAGCGACTGAGCCTAAACGTATCCGCAGCATCAAGACTGTGAGTCCAGGGCTCCTTGGGGATCCAGCGGCGGTGATCGCCGTCTGTCAGGACTTAGCCGCGGCGCGTGAGCGGGGCGGAACACTGGGTGAGACGTTCTTAGCACCAGTGGACGCCGCGATGGCGACCGAGAACCTCCTTCTGGCTGCGTATGCAGAGGGCTTGGGGACCTGCGTAATTGCCTCCTTTCATCGCGGTGCAGTTGGACGAGTTCTTGGCCTGCCAGAGGGGATCGAGCCGATGCTGCTCGTCTCCGTAGGCTGGCCAGCAGAGGCCCCTCCAGCCCCCTCACGCAGCAGAGAAGGCAGGGTATTCTTTGAGGTGTATAATGGGTCAGGCTGAGTTGGAAGAGCGCCTCTTCGAGCTCGTCGGCTACATGGTGACAAGCGGGCGGAATCTTCTCGATGAGACCTCGCTTTACGGTCCCTTTCGGCTGCTGGACGCCGCGAGTCGGCTGATCTTATTACTGGAAGATGAAGAAATAATTAGCTCTCGTCTCTCCACTATTCGAGAGCGGATCGACGCGGGCAAGTACTCCGTCATGACGAGTCCCGGGGAGTTTCGAACGTTCCTGGACTCTCTGGTGGACGCCCTGGTCGATCACATGAATCCCGGCAAAGAAAAAGGAGGTGATCAATTAGGGAAAAGAACTGAAATCAGCAGAGGGTAGTACACACGTTGTTTCACGTTGTTTGGAGGTGAAAGGTATGAAGCGCGGTGCAGTGTTTTGTCTAGTTGGTTTGCTTGTGTTAGGCGTTGGTTTGCTTGGCTGGGCCGGAGGAAGCCTTCGAGTCACCTTTGCCTGGCCTACATACGCTGATCCGGCGGTGGGTTCAGACTATTCGAGTTCTTCCACTCTAGTCAACCTCTATGACTCGCTCGTCTACCCGGTCCTGGGTGGTTACGTGACAGCTAACCTGGCCCAAGTCTGGGAAGTATCGGGCGACGGGTTGACCTGGACATTCTACCTGAGGTCGGGGGTCAAGTTCCACGACGGCACCGAATTCACCGCTGAGGATGTCAAGTTCAGCATGGATCGGTTGCAGACTATCGGTGAGGGATATGCCTACTTGTTCGATGCGGTAGAGAGCACCGAAGTCGTCGATGGCTATACGGTTAGGTTCCATATGTCTCGACAAAGTGGGCCGTTCCTTACCAACATCGTCAGGATCTATGTTCTAAACAAGGACCTCGTGATGGCGAATCTCGAGGATGGTCCTTACGGGGACTTCGGCGACTACGGTAAGAAGTACCTCCTGACCCATGACGCTGGCTCCGGGGCCTATACGATAAAGGAGTTTCCCCTGGAGGAGTACGTGCTCATGGAGAAGTTCCCCGATTACTGGGGGATGGTCGATCCCGATGCTCCTGATCTGGTCAAGTTCATCGCCACTACGGAACCCATGACCGTCAGAACGATGATGGCCAATAAGGAGCTTGAGATCTCCGACCAGTGGCAGACGTCGGAAAGCTTGGCGGCGCTCGATAGAATGGAAGGAGTGGATATCGCGAAGTTCTATATGGGTGGTGTTTTCTTCTACATGATCCACAACAAAAAGCCTCCCACTGACGATATCCACTTCCGCAAGGCCATGGCGTGGGCGTTTGACTACGAGACCGCGGCTGCGCTGGATCTGAGCCATCCGGCGCATGGACCAGTTGCCGTTGACTACCCTGGATGGAATCCGGATGTATTTACCTATCATCAAGATCTGGACAAAGCCATGGAAGAGTTGCGGCAATCGAAGTACTATGACCAGCTTGACGATTATCCGGTCGATATACACTGGTGTTCCTTAGTACCTACGGAAGAGAAGCCAGCACTCCTGTTTCAGGCGAACATGGCCGAGATCGGGATCAAGGTGAACGTCATCAGAACCCCATGGATGACGATGATCGATGAAATGGCGGACATGGAGAAAAGTCCGCACATCGAGACGATCTACGTCTCTCCTCACTGGCCTGAGGCTGGTTCGATGCTGGAGTCGCGGTATCTCTCAAGTTCCGCTGCAACATGGGAGCAAAACGAATGGCTGCTCGATCCGTACTACGATGAGGCTGTTGCGGATGCTTTAGCAACCGTCAATATGGAAGAAAGGTTTGCGAAATACCACGACCTTCAGGATTACATCGTGGACCTCTGCCCCTCAATTTTCGTGAACGATCAACTGGAGAGACATGCCTACCAGAGCTATGTTGACTGGCCGGCAGCCAGGGGTCTGGTCATTAAAATAATGGGATACAACATGGACGCGCGCTTCATCAAGGTACTGCCACACTAGTGAGCCGGCAGTAGGGCGCGTTCGAGGCTAGATAGAGAGGAGAAGCTTTAAGAACGTCAGGGAGGGGGCAGCTCAATCCTGCCCCTTCTCTACTGGAGGCAAAGCATGAGGTTTGGAATCTTTCTTCTAAAGAGGTTACTGCACTCGGTCTTTGTCCTTCTCGGGCTCTCAATCCTTATTTTTATCATCGCCCGGGTGATGCCGGGAGACCCGGCGAGGGCAGCCCTGGGACCAAGAGCTCCGGAGTGGGCTGTGCAGAGGGTGAGGGAGAGTATGTACCTAGATAAACCCCTCTATGCTCAATACTACTATTGGTTGAGGGATGCGCTTCATGGCGACTTTGGAGAATCGCTGGTGACGCGCCGCGACGTTTCAACCGATGTCAAGGAATTCCTTCCAGCAACCATGGAGTTGGCCCTCTTCTCCGGTGTGATCATGGCAGTCTTTGGGATACTTCTGGGGGCGATCTCTGCGAGATACAGCAACACCTGGGTCGATAATGTGGTCCGAGTGGGCTCTTACGTCGGGGTCTGCACTCCCTCCTTCGTATTTGCGGTTCTCTTTTTGCTGGCCTTCGGCTACGTTTTACATATCCTACCCAGCATTGGTAGGCTCAGCCCGGGGGTGACCAAGCCACCGGTGATCACTGGCATGATCATCTTTGATGGCCTGATCACCGGCAACTTCCACGCTGTGGGCGACACCCTGTGGCACCTCATCATGCCCGGCGTCGCTTTGGCTTTAGGGGGTATGTCGCAGGAGGCCCGCATTACGCGTTCGGCCATGTCCGATAACTTGAAGAAGGACTACATCGCTGCCGAAAGGGCGCAGGGCATTCCGGAGCGGGTCATCAATCTGCGCTATCTCCTACGGCCATCGCTCATTCCGACGGTCTCCATACTGGGCCTTGACTTTGCGGCACTGTTGGCCAATGCCTTTATCGTCGAGTTGATCTTCAATTGGCCCGGGGTGTCTCGCTACGGGATCAACGCCATGCTGAGCAAGGATCTGAACGCCATCATCGCCGTCATCATGGTGATGGGGGTGGTGTTTATCATCATGAATATCATCGTGGATATCGTGGTGACGTTCCTCGATCCGAGGATCCGACTGGGGGCGGAAAGGAGCAAGTAGGATGACACGCAACTCGCAGCCGACGTTTTGGTCAAGAAAACGAGAGGGATTTGGACGGGGTTGGTACAAGTTCTCCCGAAATCCCCTGTCTCTTGTGGGACTGTCCCTTGTCCTTCTCATTGCCTTCTTGGCGGTTTTTGCCCCGTTTGTTTCGCCTTACCCCAGGCACGCGGGGGTGTTTGTGAACTTCGCTGAGGCAAGCCAACCTCCCAGTTTGCGACACCTCTTTGGCACCGATGTATTCGGCCGAGACATCCTGAGCCGAATATTCTTTGGATTCAGATTTTCCTTGATGATGGGGGTTGTTGTGCTCGCACTGGTTGTCCCTCCAGGAGTTATCTTGGGTTTAACTGCCGGCTATTTCAAAGGATCCTGGATCGATACGGTGATCATGCGGTTTACGGACGTCTTTCTTGCTGTTCCCCCTCTCATTCTTGCCTTAGCCATCTGCTCGGTCTTGCCCCCGAACATATTCAATGCCATGATGGCAGTTTCTCTGATGTGGTGGCCCTGGTATTGTCGATTGGTGTATGGGCTCTCCTCATCGCTTCGAAATGAATTCTTTGTAGAAGCCGCCGAACTGACCGGTGCCAGCCGGTTCCATATCCTCTTCAAGGAAGTCCTCCCCAATTGCGTCTCCCCCATCTTCACCAAGATAAGTTTAGACATGGGCTGGGTGATCCTGATCGGTGCGACCCTGAGCTTTGTTGGGCTTGGGGTGCAGCCACCGAAACCGGGCTTAGGCACGATGGTCGCCGACGGTCGTATTTATATGCCGGATCAATGGTGGATCACGGTATTTCCGGCGCTGGCAATCATGTTCGTCGTTCTGGGGTTCAACCTGTTAGGGGATGGATTGCGCGATCTGTTTGCAGTAGAGGAGGTCTAGATCTTGATGTCTGAACCTCTGCTTACGATACAGAATTTGCATGTCGGCTTTGATATCTACGGCGGACACCTCAAGGTGCTCGATGGGGTGAACTTCGCCGTCGGCAAGGGAGAGAAGGTTGGCCTGGTCGGGGAGACCGGGTGTGGGAAGACGACTACCATGAAGTCCGTGATGAGAATCCTTCCTATGCCACCGGGGAAGATCACCGATGGAGAGATCGTCTATAAAGGAAGGGATCTTCTGCGTGTGAACCTAAAGAAGGTTTGGGGGGTCAAGGGTAAGGGGATATCAATGATCTTCCAGGATCCCACAGCGGCTCTCAATCCCGTGTTCACGATCGGACGACAACTGATGGATGTGGTTAAGTACTCAAGGGACACGGGTAAAGACCACTCCGGAGACAACATACGGGAACGAGCTATCCGTGCGCTCAAAGATGTGGCCATGCCCGATCCAGAAAGAATATTGTCGAACTACCCTATTCAATTAAGTGGAGGAATGCGGCAACGAATCTGCATCGCCATGGCTCTTGTCACCGGATCGGAGCTTCTGATCGCTGATGAGCCTACAACGTCGCTGGATGTCACCATTCAGGACCAAGTACTCCGTCTGTTGGGAAACTTGGTAGAAGAGAAGGGGAACTCGACGATCTTTATCACACACTCGCTAGGAATCGTCAGGGAGTGGACCAACCGGGTGTATGTGATGTACGCTGGGAGCATGGTTGAAGCCGCACCGACCAAGGAACTCTTCTCCAAGCCACTGCATCCGTACACCCAGGGCTTGATGAAGGCCGTCCCCAAGCTGACCGGGGAGGGGATTGCCGAGGGCGTCACCGGGAGGATTCCCAATTATCTCACACCGCCGTCGGGGTGTCGATTCCATCCTCGCTGTCCGCATGTGATGCCAATCTGCAAGGAGAAAAGACCCCCCTTCTTTGATGTCGGGAACACGCATCAAGTAGCCTGTTTCCTTTATAAGGAGTGACACCAGTGACAGAAGAGATACTAACCGTTAAAGATTTGAAGAAGTACTTTCTCACCAGCCGCGGCACGGTGAGAGCCGTCGATGGGATCAGTTTCTCTATTAAAGAGGCAGAGACGTTAGGATTGGTCGGGGAATCGGGTTCAGGGAAGAGCACGGTGGCCTATACCATCATGGGAATGTACCGCCCCACTGCAGGAGAGATTTGCTTTCGGGGGCAGGATATCAGCAGAGAGGCCCGCAAGCGTTCGAAGGCTTTGAAGAAACAGATCCAAATCGTCTTTCAGGACCCGGGCTCCTCGCTCAACCCTCGAAGAAGCATCAAGCAGATCCTGGAGCTGCCCTTAAAAGTCCACGGACTCTCTAAAGATAGGTCGGGAACACAACAGGTGGAGAGGCTTCTAGAGATGGTCGAGCTGCCGCTTGATTATATGTATAAATACACGGAAGCGATCGGCGGTGGGGAGAAGCAGATGGTGGCGATCGCCCGGGCCCTGGCCACCGATCCCTCTTTCGTGGTCTTAGATGAGCCGACCTCGGCGTTGGACGTTTCGGTGCAGGCCAAGATCATCAATCTGCTGCTGCAATTGCAGCGGGAGCTTCACCTCACCTACCTCTTCATCACGCATGATTTGAGTCTGATGCGGAATGTGTCAACCAGGGTGGCAATCATGTATTTGGGCAAGATCTGTGAGGTGGCTTCTGCAGCAGAGTTCTTCCAGAACCCAATTCATCCCTATACTCGAATGCTACTTTCCTCGATCCCGGTTGTGTCTGAAGAGGAAGAGGCGTTCAAGCCGAAGAAGGTCCTCTCTCGGGGCGAGATCCCCAGTCCGGTGAACGTTCCTCCTGGGTGCAGCTTCCATCTGCGCTGCTCTGTGAAAAAGGACATCTGCTCCACAGACGATCCGGTAATGGTGGAAATCGGTGAGGGGCACACCGTCCGATGCCATTCCTCCCCCTAGTGAGTGGAACCGCACGCGAGGACGGGCAAATACCCCATGAGGAGGCAGGTATGACCAACCGTATCCTGTTTATCAATCCTTTCAAAGGAGAGATCTTCGATCAGCCCATCAGAGCGTTCATTGAAAAGGAAAAGAGAGCTGATACCGAGGTTGAGGTGGTCTCTTTGGAAAGAGGGCCAGAGCATTTGGAATACCATTACTATGAAGCATTGACCCTCGTAGATACCCTTAAGAAGATCGAGCAAGCCGAGAAAGAGGGATATGACGCCGCCGTCATCGGCTGTTTCTATGATCCCGGTTTGAGGGAAGCCCGCGAGATCACAAACAGCTTGGTGGTCACCGCGCCTGCAGAGGCCTCGATGCACATTGCAACAACGTTAGGTCATAAATTCTCCATCATCGTTGGTCGAGAGAAGTGGATCCCAAAGATGTATGAGAACGTAGTGAATTACGGATTTAAAGATAGACTTGCCTCATTTAAGTCTGTTGGCTTAGGGGTGCACGATTTTCACAAGGATGAGGCAGAGACTGCCAAGCGCTTGAAGGATGCGGCCAAAGAGGCGGTCAAGCAGGATCTTGCAGAAGTCGTTATCCTCGGTTGTACGATCCAGTTTGGGTTCTACAAAGAACTCCAAGGATACATTGGTGTCCCGGTCATCGATGCCATCCTCGCGGCGTTTAAGTATGCGGAATTTCTCATTGAACTGCGGAAGAGGTTTAACTGGGGACACAGCAAGGTCTATGGCTACGAAAGCCCTCCTCAAGATGAGATTCTTGGCTGGAAACTTGAGGAGCAATACGCAAGACAGGCCACGCAGGAGCAATGATATGCCAAACCGCATCTTGTGGATTAATCCGATCGGCTCAGCTGATTTCGATCCGCCAATGCAGGCGTTCCTTGAGACAGGCAAGCAGTCTGACACAGAGATCAACGTCGTTTCTTTGAAGCGAGGGCCGTTGCATCTTGAGTACCACTACTATGGGGCATTGATTCTTGCCGATACGCTTCATCGGGTCAGACAAGCGGAGAATGAGGGCTATGAGGCGGTTGTGATCGGTTGCTTTTATGATCCTGGCCTGCGGGAAGCAAGGGAAATCACCGATAGGCTTGTTGTTACGGCACCGGCGGAATCCTGCCTCCACATCGCGGCAAGCCTGGGCCATCGCTTCTCGATCATCGTTGGGAGGAAGAAGTGGATCCCCAAGATGCGCGAGAACGTGGTCAACTACGGCTTTGAAGATCGTCTCGCCTCATTCAAATCAGTCGATTTAGGGGTCTATGATTTTCAAAAAGACCCCGCTGAGACAGCAAGAAGGCTGAAAGCAGCTGCTAGAGAGGCTGTAGAGCAGGACTTGGCTGAGGTCATCATCTTAGGCTGCACAGCACAATTCGGTTTCTATAAGGAACTGCAAGAGGAACTGGGGGTCCCGGTGATCGATGCGATCCTCGCACCGTTGAAATACGCTGAATTCCTGATTGAGCTGAAGAAGCGGTTTAACTGGTCACAGAGCAAGCGGTACGGCTACGAGAGCCCACCCCAAGAGGAGATCAAACAGTGGAAGCTTGAGGAGCAGTACGGCACCTCGGGGCTTTGGGGGTAGGAAGGAGAAAGATGACCGGAGAGTTACGCGTTGGATTTGATGTTGGTGGTACCTTCACCGATGGTGTGCTGATGCGGGGGAAGGATGTGGTGGTCAAGGCCAAGTCCCTCACCACGCAGGACGTAACCGCAGGGATCGTACAGGCATTGGATGCACTATTGAACAAATCTCGAGTGAATCCTGCTGAGGTGGCGATGGTCTCACTCGGCACAACGCATACGACAAATGCCCTCATTGAGCGACGAAACCTGAATAAGGTGGGAATCTTTCGCCTTGGGGCTCCTGCCACCACCGCGATCCCGCCCCTCACCGGTTGGCCGGAGGACCTTAAGCAGGCGATCAGTGGAACTGAGCTGGTACATGTGATTCGTGGTGGGTCTGAGTACGATGGACGAGATATCGTCCCGTTGGATAAACAAGCGATCGCTGAGGCGTGTCATAACATGAAGGGAAAGGTAGACTCGGTGGCAATCACCGGGGTCTTCTCCCCTATCATTTCTGATCACGAAGAACAAGCGGCCGAGATTGTGCGAGAGGTCCTCGGGGATGACATCCACATTACCCTCTCCCACCGCATCGCGACTATCTCGCTCCTTGAGCGGGAGAACTCAGCCATTTTGAACGCCTCGGTGATCACCGTGATGCAGCGGGCGGTCAACTCGTTGAAGACGGCGGTGAGTGAGAGAGGGATCACAGCGCCACTGTTCATCGTGCAGAACGATGGAAGCGTTATGTCCGTCGATTATGCCGTAGATTACCCCATCTTTACCGTTGCTTCGGGACCCGCGGCCAGTGTGAGGGGCTCGGTGTACCTCTCCGGGATCGAGGATGGTGTGGTAGTCGACATCGGTGGAACCTCCACCGACGTGGCCTACATTGTGAAGGGGTTCCCTCGCGAGTCGTCGATCACGGTGACAATCGGCGGGGTCAAAACGAACATCCGCTGCCCTGACCTCCTCTCGATCGCCTTGGGCGGCGGAACGATCGTCAAACACCAAGGAGAAGAGGTGAGTGCCCTTGGTCCTGAGAGTGTGGGGTACAACCTCGTCCGGCTTGGCAAGTCCTTTGGTGGGCCACTGCTCACAGTGCACGACACTGCAGTGGCTTTAGGCAAGCTCGATCGTAAGCTTGAGGTGTTTAAGACCGACTTTGTCACCCATCCTGAGAAGGTCAACGCCTTACCAAGGAAATTGATCGACAACGCGTGGGCCGCGGTTAAAGCCACCATTGAAGAGGCCATCGACAAGATGAAGACTACTGTCGAGCCGGTACCAGCGATCTTTATCGGCGGCGGCGCGATGGTTGTTCCCAAGGAAGGGATCGCCGGCGTGAGCAAGGTGCTGTGTCCCGACCACTTCGAGGTGGGTGGGGCGGTCGGCACGACCATCGCCGAGATCGGGGCGTACGCCGAAGGTGTGGTCGATTTGGAAAAAGAAGATCGGGATAACGCTATCGCGCGGGTTACGGAACAGGCAAAAAACAACGCAAAGACAGCAGGGGCCATCCGGGAGACCGTGGAGGTCATCGACGTGGAAGAGATCCCGTTCACGTATATGCCGGGAAAACGCGAGAAGGTACGTATACGCGTGAAGGGGAAGATCCTCCGATGAAGGAAAAGAGAGTGAGCGCACGCGATATCCTGCAGGAATGGGATATCAAGGACTTTCGCGTCATCGACAAACAGGCGATCAGTGAGATCACGCTGGGGGCTTCGATCCTTGCCACCGGTGGCGGTGGAGACCCAGAGATTGGGCTTCTGTGGACGTACAAGGTGCTTGATGAAGGCAAGGAAATCCTCATGGTGGACCCGATGGAGATCCCTGATGAAATCCAGACAGCCAGTACAGCCTGCTTGGGAGCCGCACTTGTGCTGACAGAAAAGCCTCCAAGTGGAGGCGTACTTAACCTAGCGATACGTCGTCTTGAGCAGTACCTGGGGCGGCCGATCCAGGCGACTATCCCCATCGAGTGTGGGGGGGTTAACTCGCCGGTGGCGTATGCCGCAGCCGGAGAGCTCGGCGTTCCAGTGATAGACGTCGATGGGATGAACCGCGCCTTTCCCGAGCTACAGATGACGTCGTGGGTTACCCACGGGGTGCACTCGTCCCCGACTGTTTCAGTAGACAACCGGAAGAACATCACCGTGATCGACACTGGCGATGACGACGTGCTGGCAGAGACCCTTGCCCGTCGAGTGGCGATGGCCTACGGCGGCATTTCCTGGATTGCCACCTACCCGTTGACCGGGCGCCAGGTGAAGGAAGCCTCGATCCTCAATTCTCAAAGCATTGCCTGGGCCGCCGGTCATGCGGTGATGTGCGCTCGACAAGAGCATCTCGATCCGATCGCGGAACTGTTGAAAAGCCTCAAAAAAGAGCGCGATGTGGAGGGTTTCCGGGTGTTCCGCGGTAAGATCGTAGATATACGTCGGGAGTTCGGTTCTGAGACCAATAAGGGATTTACGTTAGGGCAAGTGATCATGGAAGGGATAGACGAGTATAAGGGACAAACCGCTTCCCTCGACTTCCAAAATGAGTGGCTCAACCTGCGTGTTGACGGGGAGGTACTCTGTCTGCCGCCGGACCTCATCGCGATCCTGGATTCAGAGACAGGAGAACCGATTCGCACGGACATCATGAAGTATGGCTACCGAGGGACGATCGTCCTTATCCCGGCGCATGAGCGGATGCGAACCCCTAAGGGGATCGAGATGTTCGGCCCGCGACACTTCGGCTACGACCTGGACTACGTTCCGGTCGAGACACTGAACGGATGAGGAGGTGCTGATGAGCGTAGATTTAAAAGCCTTGGTTGAATCCGATCCACGCATTGGCGATGTGCTTAGAACTATCATTGAAACTGCCTATATCGAACGGCAGCGGCTGGAAGAGGTGGTGAACATTCCCCACGGGGAGATGGAATCATTGCTTTCGATCCTTTCCGAGAAGATGGTGGTCCTGGAACTTGCTAGTCAGGCCGATTCCAGTGTGGAATCCCGCGTTCCCAAGAAAGTATACCTGATCAATCCCGAGCTGGAACAGGCAGTTCGCGAGCTCATCTAGGGAATGGACTACGTAACCCGGGTAGATGCCTTCGCGGCGAAGATGGGGAAGTATGACCTTGACCTTGCTCTTCTGTTTGACCGCGACAACATCAGATATTTCACCGGCTTTCGCTTAAACCGGGTTGTTAGCTCAATCCTGGCGGTATCGCGCAATGGGAATACTACCTACATAGTTGCTCAATTAGACCTCAAGCGAGCGAAGCGGGACTGTTGGATTGAGCATGTGATCCCCTTTCCCGAGGATACGCCGAACTACCTCGCGTCCCTTGCTCCTTTGTTACGTGGGTCTCCAAGGCGAATCGGGGTGGAGAAGGACACTCTGACCCTTGCTCAGATGGAGTACATGATGGAGATAGCTGGGGCGGGCGTTGAGTTCGTGGATGTGCGAGGGCTCACTGCGCAGTTGCGGATCATCAAATCCGATGAGGAGATCGCTTGCATCCGCCGTGCCGCCGATGTGGCCAGTCGAGTGATGGATAAGGTGCGGCAAGAAATCCGCCCCGGCGTTCGCGAGGCAGAACTTGCCTCCTGGACAGGCTATCTTATGGGAAAAGAGGGTGCGGAGGGACCCTCTTTTGAGCCGTTCATGATGTCCGGGGAGAACGCGTGGCTTCCACAGCGGGTAGCCTCGCAGAAGGCCCTAAAGGATGGGGAGCTCGTTCTCCTGGACATGGGGGCGGTCTGTGACGGGTACTGTTCAGACATCACGCGCACCTTCGCGGTGGGAGAGGTTTCGCAGGAACAGAAGAGGGTCTTTCAGGTTGCGTGGAAGGCTCAGCAGGCTGCGATTGAAGCTATCCGACCCGGCGTACACGCCTTTGAGGTTGACGCTGCAGCGCGTGAGATTGTGGAAGCCGAAGGCCTAGCTGCTTACTTCCCTCACCTTACCGGGCATGGCGTGGGGGTCTCTGTACACGAAGCGCCCATCTTGGATAAAGGGGTGGATACGGTGCTTCAACCTGGGATGGTCGTCACTGTGGAACCCGGAGTGTACCTCCCCAGGGTGGGAGCAGCTCGTGTTGAGGACATGGTGCTTGTGACTACCAGTGGCTGCGAACTGTTGACGAGTGCGGCGCGTGACCTAGTGTAAAAGGGGTGAGTGTTGAGTGTAAGAGAGATCCTGTCCGAATGGGGAGTCGGCGACTTCCGGGTGATCAATAAGCAGGCGCTTTCGGAGATTACTTTGGGTGCGTCGATCCTGGCCACGGGGGGCGGAGGGGATCCTGAGATCGGTCTGTTGTGGGCGTATAACGTGGTCGATCAGGGGAAGGAGATACTCCTTGTCGACCCCGAAGCGATGCCAGATGAGGCACTGGCGACGATCGCCGGTTGCCTTGGGGCGGCACTTGTCCTTACTGAGAAGCCTCCAAACGGGCAGGAGCTGTTCTGGTGTTACGATAAGCTGCGACGGTACATGGGGAAGCCGATCCAGGCGGTGATCCCTCCCGAGGCTGGTGGCGTGAATACCCCGGTTCCAATGGCGGTTGCCGGCGCAGTCGGGGTTCCTGTCATCGACGCCGATGGCATGGGACGCGCCTTCCCCGAGCTGCAGATGACATCGTTTTATATCCATGGCGTCTCGCCGTCCCCCACGGCGGCGGCCGACGAAAAAGGGCATGTCATCATCTGTGATGCCAGCGACGCTTTGCTCACTGAACATATCATCCGCGGTGCGGCGATGGCATACGGCGGTATCTCGTGGATTGCGGGGTATCCGATGACCGGGCGCCAACTCAAGGATACAGCAATCCTTAGATCCATCTCCATGGCGTGGGAACTGGGTAAGCGTGTGTTCAGCGCGCGGCGTGAACACCTTGACCCCATCCCTGAGGTGCTCAATCTCACCGGAGGGTATCGTGCCTTCCAGGGGAAGATCGTCGACATCAATCGAGAGTTCGGAGCGGAGAAGACCAAAGGATTCTCTTTGGGTGAGATCTTGATCGAAGGGATCGACACCTTCAAGGGACACACTGCTAAGATTGGCTTTCAGAATGAGTGGTTGACTCTGGAGGTGGACGGTGCAGTGCGTTGTATGCCCCCCGACCTGATCTGCATCCTTGACCCAGCCACTGGGGAGCCGATCCGTACAGACATCGTCCGTTATGGCTACCGCGGAACAGTGGTTCTTATCCCCGCGCACGAACGGATGCGTACAGAGAAAGGGATCCAGACCTTTGGCCCCCGCTACTTTGGATACACCCACGACTATGTACCCGTGGAGAAATTGATGGAGGGAAAGGAAGGTTGAAGGTTCGTCGCTTGGTGCAGGTCGTGGATACCCACACCGCCGGTGAACCGACCCGTGTTGTCATCGGCGGTCTTCCTTCAATTCCCGGCCTGACAATGGAGGAGCGACGTACATGGCTTACGGCTCACGCCGATGACCTGCGTCGGTTTCTCCTTAAGGAACCGCGGGGCCACCTCGACATGTTCGGGGCGATCGTTACACCACCGGCCGATCTCACTGCGGACTTCGGCTTAATCTTTCTCGATGGCGAAGGGTACTTGAGGATGTGCGGCCATGGCACGATCGGAGCGGTGACAGCCCTGGCATCGCTTGGCCAGATCAACAAGGAGACAGTGCTCCTCGACACACCTTCAGGCCTTGTGACCTGTCACCTCCGTTGGGAGGAGGGTGAGGTGTGCGCCGTCACCGTTGAGAATGTTCCCTCCTTTTCCCTTAGGACCCTTGAGTGGAAGGGGGTACCCCTTCACGTGGCCTACGGAGGGAACCTTTTTGTGTTAGTCGAGGCAAGCTCCCTAAACATCAAGCTGAGGCGGCGCAATCTGCCCGAGATTGTAGAGCTTGGGATGACGATTCGGCGTTGGAGTAATCAACATCATTCCTTCCAGCATCCGGCCACCGGAGTTCCTCTGACAGTTGATCTTGTGGAGTTCTACGAGGAGGGTGCTCCTCCAAGGAACGTAGTCGTCTTTGGAGGTGGCCAGGTGGATCGCTCACCCTGTGGAACAGGGACGTGCGCTAAGATGGCGTTGCTTTATGCTAAAGGCAAGCTGAGCGTAGGGGAAGATTATCGCTACCAAAGCATCTTAAATACGGAGTTTGTTGGACGGATCATCGCCGAGACCAAGGTGGGAGATACGCCCGGGATCCTTCCCGAGGTGACGGGATCCGCATACGTAATGGGGATTGGCTCCCTAATGCTCACAGACGGTGATCCGTTTCCGACCGGATTTGATCTGGTGCGACGGGATATCGAATAGCTTAAATATGTGATCCCTAGTAATAGATAGAGGAGAAGATGACAGAGCATCGAATCAGGCAACATCCAATCCTGCGAATCGAGCCGCGGGAGAGCGTGGAATTTTATTGGAAGGGGCGCAAGCTCATCGCCAAACAGGGAGAGATGATCGCATCGGCGCTCTTTGCACATGGGATTCGCATCTTCGGACACCATTACAAGGACGGGGCACCGCAGGGGATATTTTGCGCAAACGGCCAGTGTGCCCAGTGTCTGGTGCTCGCTGATGGCGTTCCTGTGAAGTCGTGCATGACGCCGGTGCGCCCGGGCATGCGTGTCGAATCGGTCGATGGTCTGCCGGAGTTGCCCAAAGTGGAGGAAGTTTCGCCGCTTTATGAAACAGATACTATCGAGGTTCCCGTCCTCATCATCGGTGGTGGGCCGGCTGGGATGTCAGCGGCAATCGAGTTGGGAAAGCGTGGGATCGACGTACTCCTCATCGATGATAAACAGAGACTGGGGGGAAAGCTCGTCCTTCAGACCCACCGTTTCTTCGGTTCGATCGATGCCGTCCACGCGGGAACACGAGGGATCGACATCGCCACGCTGTTGGAGCGCGAGGTGCACGATGTGGGTAACATCGATGTCTGGCTGAACAGCACGGCTCTGGCCGTGTTCAGCGATCAAAAGATAGGAATCCTGCGTGGTGGCGATACCTATACGCTGGTCGAGCCGCAGGTGCTGTTGGTCGCTACGGGTGCGCGAGAGAAGTCACTTGTATTCCGTGGGAATACGCTACCAGGCGTCTACGGCGCGGGTGCGTTTCAGACGCTTGTCAATCGCGATCTGGTCAGGGCGGCCGAGCGCCTGTTCATCGTTGGTGGAGGGAATGTCGGGCTCATCACCGGCTACCATGCCCTGCAGGCGGGGATCGAGGTGGTCGGTTTAGTCGAGGCGCTCCCTGAGTGCGGTGGCTACAAGGTGCACCGGGATAAGCTTGCCCGTCTGGGGGTGCCAATCTATACCTCGCACACGATCCTGAGTGCTAATGGAACCGATCAGATTGAGTCAGTGACAATCGCACAGATTGATGAGCAGTTCCGTCCGATCCCCAAAACAGAGAAATCCTTTGCCTGCGACACGGTATTGATCGCCGTGGGCTTGGATCCTGTGAACGAGTTCACAGTGAAGGCGAAGGAATACGGCATGTCCGTCTTCACTGCAGGCGACGCCGAGGAGATCGCAGAGGCCTCGGCAGCGATGTATACCGGTAAGATCAAGGGGTTGGAAGTAGCCTGCACCCTCGGCGTTGTCGCAGGTGAGGTTCCACCAGAATGGAAGCGCACCGCGGAGATCCTCAAGTCACATCCCGGAGAGACGGGGAAAGAGCAGATCCCACCGTGGGAGGAAGGTGTCTTCCCGATCCTTCACTGTTCGCAGGAGATCCCATGCAATCCCTGCACCTCTGTCTGTCCTCTGAAACTGATTCGCATTGATGAGAGGGACATTCGTCAGAGTCCTCAGTTCACTGGGGATGCGCACCAGTGCATCGGTTGCGAGCAGTGTGTCACCATCTGCCCCGGCTTGGCAATCACGCTCGTCGACTATCGAGAAGATCCTAAGCTACCTACGGTGACAATCGCTTACGAGTTCTTAAAGGAGAGCGTTAACGTGGGGGATACCATGACGGTCTTGGATTGTGAGAGCGAGGTGCTGGGCGAGGTGAAAGTAGAAAGCGTTCGCGCCATCGCGCGCAACGACCGTACGGTTCTGATCAAGGTGCGTGCACCCAAGGCTTATGCCAAGCGCATCGCTGGTATCCGTGTGCAGGAGCCTTCGGTCTCGCAGCCGCTCCCCGAGGTGCTAAAGCGGCTGAGTGACGATACCATCGTCTGCCGTTGTGAGCGGGTGACAGCGGGCGAAATCCGCGTGCTGATTCGCACGGGCTGCCGGGATATGAATGAGATCAAGGCGGTCACGCGCGCCGGGATGGGCGCGTGTGGTGGCAAGACCTGCACTGCGTTGATCACGCGCCTCTTCCGCGAGGAGGGGATTCCCGTTGACGAAGTCACGGAGAACGTGAAGCGTCCACTGCTTATCGAAGTTCCACTTGGGATCTTTGCCGGAGTAAAGGGTGACTAACTATGATGTCGTCATCATCGGCGCGGGAAGCGTCGGTGTACCTGCTGCGCTAGCCATGGCGCACGCAGGCGTCAACGTGCTGGTCCTCGATCAGTTTGCGAGTCAAGGTCAGGGCTCCAACAAGTCTGCTATCGGCGGCATCCGCGCTACCCACTCCGATCCGGCCAAGATCCACCTCTGCCTACGAACGTTAGAGATAGTCTCCACCTGGCAGGAGACCTACGGCCACAACATCGAGTGGACTACGGGCGGCTACACCTTTGTCGCCTACCGCAAGCAAGAGGAGCGGACCCTCAAGGACTTGCTGGAAGTTCAACACTCCTACGGCCTCAACATCGATTGGTACGATAAGGATGATTTTTTAGAAATCGTCCCTGATCTGAATCAAAATGGACTCATCGGTGGTACCTTCTCACCTGAGGACGGCCACTGTTCAACCCTTTTGGCCGGGCATGCCTTCTACGAGGAGGCCAAGTGCACTGGGGCGACATTCAAGTACGATGAGGAAATCACGAAGATCAGGGTTGAGAATGGGCGTGTGGAGGGTGTAAAGACGACAAAGGGAGAATACGGGTGTGAGGTCGTGATAAACGCGGCCGGGCCATGGGCGAGAAAGATCGGGGCGCTGGTAGGACTTGACCATCCAGTGAACCCAGATTCGCACGAGGCTGGCATTACTGAGCCGGTGGCACACTTTCTCGATCCGATGGTGGTCGACATCCGTCCCGCACCTGGATCGGCTAACTACTACTTCTTCCAGCTTGCTACCGGCCAGGTTGTCTTCTGCATCACGCCCCAGCCTTCTATCCCTGGTTTTGACCGCCGTGAGACGAGTGTTTTCCTGCCACAGGTGGCCCGCCGCATGGTGGTGCTAATGCCGCGACTCACCAATATCCGTGTGCGCCGCACCTGGCGCGGCCTCTACCCAATGAGCCCGGACGGGTCCCCGCTCGTCGGCTGGTCAGAGGAGATTAAGGGCTATCTCATGGCGATCGGGATGTGCGGCCAGGGGTTCATGCTCGGGCCAGGTCTGGGCGAACTTCTCGCCCGCATGGTTACACAGGAGACCCTCTCCGCCGAAGATCAGGAGATCCTTCAAATTCTTTCCCCCTACCGCCGATTCCGAGGCCAGGAGGCGTTGAAATAAACTGACAGCATCCAGAGAATGCGATGCGCATTGAAATTTTAGGAACCGAGTCCCTCGGGGTGCGCGGGCTTTGTTGTCTGGTGATAACCAAAGAGCAACAGACTACGCTGTTACCCGATGTCCAACTGCTCTAGAGTTAATTCCAGTGATCCCCCTTTTCGAGGATGAAGTCGGTTAAGTGGTTGTGGTAAATCCCTTGCTGGAATACGACGCCTCCACGTACTGATTCCCTTTACAACCAGATTCTCCTTGTTACTTCAATTCTATCGTTTTTTGCTACAGAAAGCACCTGGGACCGAGGCATTCGATTACCCCCGCTATAATAGTTGTACAAAGACCTACTGCCTGTTTCACTATTACTGAAAAGCGTTTTACAAATACTTGACTTTTTTCACTAATTTCACCATGCTTGTTGCATGCAGAGTGAGAGAGCCCAAGAAGTAGGTCAGCGAATTCGCATCCTTCGCCAGCGGAAAGGGTGGACCTTAAAGGAGCTTTCCAACCGATGTGCGCTTTCCGTTAGCTTCCTCTCTCAGATAGAACGAGGCCTATCCTCTTTCTCTATCCCCTCCTTACGCTCTATCTGTCAAGCGTTGGCTGTTTCACTTCCTGCCCTACTTGTAGTGTCGAACGGGCCTGGCCTGGCAGTCCTGGCGGATCCGAGACCCCCCGAAATCACCAAAGGTGACAATCGATCGTATATCAATCTGTCTGATACATCGATCAAATACCGATTCCTGAGTGGAGGGTTCCCCAGCCGGCAGTTTGAGGTCCTGATCGGCGAGATGTCTTCTGGAAGTCACAATCCGCCCTGTTCTCACGAGGGAGAGGAATTCGGCTACATTCTGGAAGGACGCATCAAGCTGACGATCGGTGACGAGTCTTATGATCTTGGTTCCGGCGATAGCTATCACTTATTGGCAACAACGCGGCATGGCTGCGAGACAAGCGATGAAGAAGGTGCCAAGGTCCTTTGGGTTCAAACGGCGAAATATGCGAAATCGCTTAGCTTCCTTCGCGATGGGAGTTCCAACGCAGGGCGGCCAGGTTTCTCACAGATTAAGTCGTCCCAAAGCAACGGGGATGGCAACCAATCACATATCAATCTGTCTGATACATCGATTAAATACCGCTTCCTGAGTGGCGATTTCCCCGACAGGCAGTTTGAGATCCTCATCGGCGAGATGTCCGCCGGCTGTCGCAATCCCACCAGCCCTCACGAGGGAGAAGAGTTCGGTTACATTCTAAAAGGTCGTGTCAGGCTAACGATTGGTGAAGAGTCGTATAACCTTGGCCCTGGCGATAGCTATCACTTGTTGTCAGCCACTCCCCATATTTGCGTAGCAAATGACGAGGAAGGTGCCAAGGTGCTCTGGGCACGAACTGCAACATACCCCAAATTACGTATGGATATCAGAAGCGAGGATCCGAACAGGAGGGTAGCAAGAAAGAGTGTAGTTGGATCTAAAGAGTCAGTATAGACGAAGGCGTTGGGAGGCGATAATGTATAGGCTGAGCACGGACGTAGGGGGCACGTTTACCGATGGTGTGCTGCTAGATGAAACCACCGGGAAGATTGAGGTAAGCAAGGTTTCCTCCACACCAGATAATCCTGCTATTGGCACGATTCAGGGCATCGAGAAATTTGGCATCCCGCTAAGCGAGGTCTCTTTCTTAGCTCACGGAACCACCGTGGTGATTAACGCATTAATTGAGGGGAAAGGCGCTAAGACAGCTCTCATTACCACAAAGGGGTTTCGAGATGTGTTGGAGATCGGACGTTCCAACCGTACGGAGATGTACGATGCTCTGTACAAGAAACCCACGCCGCTCGTTCCCCGGCACCTTAGGCTAGAGATCAACGAGAGGATTGGATCGGATGGGCTGATATTGGTCCCTCTTGCCATAGAAGAACTTCCCCAGATCCTTGAGTACATGCGCAAAGAGAAGGTTGCCTCCATTGCCGTATGCCTGCTCAATGCCTATGCTAATCCAGAACATGAGGAAGCAATCGGGAAGTTTTTGAGAGCACACTACCCAGAAGCGACCGTTTCGCTCTCACACCAGATCACCAGACGCTATTATGAATACGAGCGCACCAGCACGGCGACGCAGAATGCATATGTGATGCCTGTTGTGCAGAGGTATCTGAATAGCCTGGAAGAGGAACTCACACAACGTCGCTTTCAGAGTACCCTGCAAATCATGCAATCCAACGGTGGTGTTATGGCCTCCCCCATTGCACGCGACATGCCGATCACGATGGTCGAATCCGGGCCCGTAGGTGGTGCCATTGGAGCCGCACAGCTGGCCAGGATAATCGGTTATGAGAATGTGATCTCCTACGATATGGGCGGGACGACAGCCAAAACTTCAATCATTAGAGGAGGGTTGCCAGACACGGCTGACCGGTACATGGTCGAAGGTCGACCTATACTGCTCCCCGTTGTGGATCTGCGGGAGATTGGAGCTGGCGGAGGAAGTATCGCTTGGATTGATGAGGCTGGAGCCATGCACGTTGGACCACAAAGCGCTGGGGCAGACCCTGGGCCAGCCTGCTACATGCGCGGCGGTGTAGAGCCGACCGTTACCGACGCAAACCTCCAACTAGGAATCCTTGACCCGGACTACTTTCTCGGGGGAGAGATGGAGATTGCTCCCCAACTTGGAAGGGAAGCGATCCAGAAGGTGGCTGACCACTTTGAGCTTAGTATCGACGAAGCCGCACTAGGGATCATCAAGATCGTCGATACTAACATGTCGGGACTGCTGCAATCGATGACGGTCAAACGGGGGTACGACCCAAGGGAGTTCGCCATGGTCGCGTTCGGTGGAGCGGGACCTATTCACGCAACGGCGGTTGCCAAGGAGCTAAGTATTCCGACGGTGATTGTCCCACCGTCTCCCGGGGTGTTCTCAGCGTGGGGAATGTTGATGGCAGACTTGCGGCATGACTTTGGCCAGACCTACATCGCACCAGTGGACACCACAAACGTGGACGAAATAAACGTGTTGTGCAGGACGTTGGAGGAACGCGTCAAGGAGCTTTTTGCCCGGGAGCACATCCCGGAATCAAGCATCGTGATATCTTATGAACTAGACCTACGATATGCCGGGCAAGAGCATGCCCTGAGTGTTTCCGCCCCTTCCACGCTGCGCGAAGAGGACAAATCGGTTCTCAACGAACGTTTCGACGATCGCCATCTGCACATATACGGACACAACGCCCCGGAAGAACCCAAGGAGATCGTCTCCCTCAAAGTTATCGGCATCGGCGAGGTCGCGAAACCCACTTTGGAGACCATCGCTAGTGGGTCAAAGAAACCTGGGGAAGAAGCTCGACTGGGAGAACGAAAGGTGTACGTGGGAAGTGGCAACTACCAGACGTTTAGTATCTATCGACGCGACAAGCTTCTCGCGGGAAATGTCCTCTCAGGACCGGTGATTATCGAAGAGGCTACAGCCACTACCGTTGTGGAGAAGAACCAAACCTGTTCCGTTGATCAGTATGGCAACCTCATCATCACCTTGAATAAGGAGGAACTGTGAAGATAGATCCGATAACGCTAGAGGTTATCCGCAATCGGTTGATCGCAGCCAGTCGTGATATCAGAAGGACTGTGGAGCGAGCAGCGTATAGCCCTGTGCTTTACGAGGTTGTTGACTTTAGCTGTGGGATCTTGGACAGTGACGCGAATCTTGTAGCCGAGACTCCGGGATTGCCTATTTTCCTTGCGAATCTGGACTATGCTGTTGAGTCAACCTATAAAACGATCGGGCGCGACAATTTAAGGCCCGACGATGTCATTCTGTGCAACGATCCCTACAATGGGGGCGGCACCCACTGTCCGGATATTGTCGTACTCTGTCCCGCGTTCTATGAAGGCGAGATCCGCGGGTGGGCGGCCTTCCGTGGCCACACGGTCGATATGGGGGGGATCTACCCCGGTGGGTGGTACAGCAACACCACCGAAGTGTTCCAAGAAGGATTTCGGCTGCCCCCGGTCAAGATCATGATGGAAGGCAAGCCAAATGAAGACGTGTTCCGATTGATCAGGGCTAATAGTCGTGTGCCTGATGCCGTGTTAGGGGACATCCGTGCTATGATTGCCGCGGTGCGAACGGGGAGCAAGCGCTTCTGCGAGGTCATCGATAAATACGGCCTTGGTGTAACCCTGGGGGCCCTTCAACAGCTTCTCGATCAAGGGGAGAGGATGTCGCGGGCAGCGATTCGCCGCATTCCCAATGGAACTTATTCCGCAGAGGCTTTACTCGATGGCGATGGCAATGATGATGCGCCGCTGGACGAAAAGCTGCGGCTGAAAGTCACTATAACCGTTGAAAACGAGGAGATGACTGTAGACTTCACAGGGACCGATCGTCAATGCCGTGGTCCGATGAACGTCCCTGAACCGTCGACTATCTCCTCTGCCCGCTACGGGTTCAAGATCATTACCACCTCTGATCTACCTAGCAATGAAGGGTTCTTCCGTCCGCTTAAAATCATTATCCCGGAGGGGAGCCTGTTGAAGCCGCAATTTCCTGCGGCATGTGCGATGTGGCCAACGCCAACGACTACGATTCCGGATTTGATGCTGAAAGCACTGGCACCAGCGATACCGGATCGAGTGCGGGCGGGGCACTTCGGTGATTCCATGGCAAATTTCATCTACGGAACAGATCCTAGGACAAACAGGTACTACGTGTGTGCCGAAGGGGACGCAGGCGGCTATGGCGGGAAGCCCAATGAGGATGGAGAGTGTGCGCTCTTCTCCATGGACTTGGGAGACACATACAACGTTCCGGCTGAAGTGGCTGAAGTACGGTATCCTTGGCGTGTCGAACGGTTTGAGCTACAGCAGGACTCGGGCGGCGCTGGTAAATTCCGCGGAGGTCTGGGGGTACGGCGGGATTACCGAATCATCGCCCATGAGGCCGGACTCACGGTAACAACGGATAGGGTGAAGTATACGCCACCATGGGGCCTGTTCGGTGGAAAGGATGGGAAACCGAGCATCACCGTGGTTTCTCGCAACGACGGTAGCGAAGAACGCTGGCGGAAGATCTCCAACCTCCCACTTGCCCCAGGTGAGGTGGTGAGCTTTCAAACGGGCGGTGGAGGGGGCTATGGCTACCCGCTAGAGCGAGAGCCTGAGAAGGTTCTCCTCGACGTGATAAATGGATACGTGTCCTCGGCAAAGGCCCAAGAGGAGTATGGCGTCATCATCGATGAGACGAAGATGCAGGTGGATGGTCAAGCCACAGAAAAACTGCGGAATAAGATGAGAAAAGATGGCTTCCCAAACCGTGAATGAGAGGGAACTGTGAGAACGGATCCGATAACGCTAGAGGTCATCCGTAATGGACTGATCGCAGCCAGTCGTGATATCAGAAGGACTGTGGAACGGGCGGCGTATAGTCCCGTGCTCTACGAGGTCGTTGACTTTAGCTGTGGAATCTTCGATAGTGAGGCGAATACGATCGCTGAGACCCCGGGATTGCCCTCGTTTCTCGGGAGTTTGGGTTACGCTGTTAGATCGGCGTATAGTACAATTGGACGCGATAACCTGAGACCCGGCGATGTCATCCTGTGCAATGACCCCTACAATGGGGGCGGTACACACTGTCCGGATATCGTTGTACTCTGTCCCACTTTCTATGAAGGCGAAATCCGCGGGTGGGCGGCCTTTCGCGGCCACACGGTCGATATGGGGGGGATCTACCCCGGTGGATGGTATAGTAACACGACCGAAGTGTTCCAAGAAGGATTTCGGCTGCCACCGATCAAGATCATGGTTGAAGGCAAGCCGAATGAAGACGTGTTCCGATTGATCGGGGCCAATAGTCGGGTGCCCGATGCAGTCCTTGGGGACATTCGTGCGATGATTGCCGCGGTGCGAACGGGGAGCAAGCGCTTCTGCAAGGTCATAGATAAATATGGGATCGGGGTCATGCTGGGGGCGCTTCAGGAGATCCTCGATCAAGGAGAGAGGATGTCGCGGGCAGCCATCCGCCGCATTCCCAATGGAACCTACTGTGCAGAGGCCCTTCTTGATGGCGATGGCAATGACGATGCGCCGCTGGACGAAAAGCTGCGGCTAAAAGTCACGATAACCGTTGAGGATGAAGAGGTGACCATGGACTTTACAGGGACCGATCGTCAATGCCGTGGCCCGATGAACGTCCCTGAGCCGTCGACCATATGTGCTTCTCGGTACGGGTTCAAGGTCATTACCACGCCGGGTCGGCCCAGCAATGAGGGCTTCTTCCGGCCCTTGAAGATTATTATCCCTGAGGGGAGCCTGCTGAAGGCGCAATTCCCCGCTGCCTGCGCCATGTGGCCGACGCCCACAAACGTGATTCCAGATTTGGTCCTAAAGGCGCTTGCACCAGCAATGCCGGATCGAGTGAGGGCTGGGCACTTCGGCGATTGCATGGCGAATTTTATCTATGGAACAGATCCTAGGAGCGGCAGATACTATGTGTGCGCCGAAGGGGATGCAGGTGGCTACGGCGGGAAGCCCAATGCCGATGGAGAGTGTGCGCTCTTCTGCATGAACTTGGGGGATACGTACAACGTTCCGGCTGAAGTCGAGGAGGTGAGATTCCCCTGGCGCGTGGAGCGATTCGAGCTGCAGCAGGACTCTGGCGGGCCTGGCAGGTTTCGCGGTGGCCTGGGGGTCCGGCGGGATTACCGAATACTCGACCATGAGGCCGGGCTCACGGTAACAACGGATAGGGTGAAGTATACGCCTCCATGGGGCCTGTTTGGCGGAAAGGATGGCAAACCGAGCATCACAGTGGTCCATCGCAACGACGGTAGCGAAGAGCGCTGGCGAAAGATCTCCAACCTGCCGCTTGCCGCAGGTGAGGTGGTAAGCTTTCAGACCGGTGGAGGAGGTGGCTACGGGTCACCGCTTGAGCGGGATCCCAAAAAGGTTCTCCGGGACGCCATCGACGGATATGTCTCCTTGGCAAAGGCTCAAGAGGAGTACGGCGTCATCATCGATGAGGCAACGATGAAAGTGGATGGCCAAGCCACCGAGGAATTGAGAAACAAAATGAAGAACGACCATTAAGGGGGAGGATGCCAGAAAAGATCGTGTTTCGATTCGAGCGGGGGGGCGAGTTAATCGCTGAGTTGCTCCCGGATCTGACTCCCAAGACCGTGGAAGGATTCCTCGAGATCCTGCCGCTTAAGGTTACTGTCTATCATTCACGATGGTGTGGACGGGAGTTCAACTTTCCCGTAAAGACCAAGTGTAATATTCCCCGGGAGAAACAGACTTCTACCTGCAACACCGGGGACGTCGTCTACTGGAAAGAGTGGGAGCTGGATCCCTCAGAAGCGGCAGAAGCCATTGGTGTTTACTATGGTGCTGAAGTGTTGAGGGATCACCGGGGATATTTGCCCGTCAATCCCTTCGCGCGTATCTCCCAAGACCAATGGAAGACGATAGAAGAAATCGGGGTGCGAATCTGGCAACAGGGGATAGAGAAACTCACCATTGACAGACTGCAGGAGTGAGACTTTGGTCTACATCCGTAAGATGCTTTGCAGACAGCCGAATGATCGGGACAAGGAAGTTAGCTTAAGCCTCTTCACTGATCTTACGACAAAAAGGAGGTGATAACGAAAACAACTTCAGGAAGAAGTTCTTTAACCAAATACACTACGAGGTGATGTAAGGTGAAAACAGGACGACTTGTAAGTATGGTTATGGTGCTGTTCGTTATTGGATTCTGTGGCTTGGTGTGGTCGGCTGAGAACGTAGCGGTCATCAACGGGCAGCCCGTCATTACGGCGGACCCGGCGATCGCGTCGGACTGGTATGACACAGAGGCGGTGTACAACCTGTATAGCCCGCTGGTCTACCCTGCACCAGAGGGAGGGGTCCGGCCCCATTTGGCCACTAGCTGGGAACCGGTGGGGGGTGACTTCACGCATTGGCGGTTCACGCTGCAGCAGGGAGTGAAGTTCCACTCCGGAAACGAGCTGACCGCCGAGGATATCGCCTTCTCGATGACCCGGTTCATCACCATGGGAAGGGGCAACTCGGGGCCTTTGGGTCAGGTGACGGCAACCGTCGTTGACCAGTACACGGTCGACTTCCTCCTGGACAAGCCCAGCGCCATTTTCCCCGACACGCTGGCGCTCTTCTTCCCCGTGGAGAAGGCGCTCGTGCTGGAGAACATCAACACGCCGGGCAACTATGGAGACTTCGGAGACTACGGCGAGGACTGGCTGGCTACGCACGATGCCGGGACCGGACCCTACATGATGGTAAGCCACTTGCCGGGCCAGCGCTTGGACGCCACGCGGTTTGTGAACTACTTCGAGGGCTGGAGCGACGAGGGCTGGGGGCCGGACGAGGTGCCGATCGAGCGGCTCATCTTCATCATGGAGACCGACTACACTACGTTGATGACGCTGCTTAGAAGCGGCGGACTGGATCTTGAGATCAACGGCGGCTGGACGCTGCCGCAGCTGCAGGAGATCGAGGCTGATCCGAACTTCGGTCTGGAGACGGTCTGGGCCCAGAACGTGACGGTGTGGATGAACTCGAAGGTGCCGCCGACCGACGACGAGCACTTCCGCAAGGCCATCCTCTACGCCTACGACTACGAGAGTGTAGTCGGCCCATGGGAGGAGTTTGGCAATGGAGAGACGGGAATCTTCTTGCCGAATATGCCCGGCTACGTGCCGATCGAGCCGCAGCCGCGCAAGCAGAACTTGGAGAAGGCTCGAGAAGAGCTCGCGCTCTCCAAGTACGCTGACAACCTGGACGACGTGAAGGCCGTGTTCCACTTCTGCGGCGGTCTCGATTTTGAGGAAGACGTCGGCCTACAGCTGCAGGCCGACATGGCCAAGCTTGGCGTGACGGTGGAAGTAGCCGGTCCGCCGTGGGCGCAGTTCTCTGCGGAGTGCTCGGCTCCAGAGACGACGCCGAACATGACGATCTTCCTCTTCGCGCCGCAGGCCGCTCCCGCGGAGGACTACTACACCTACTCCATGTTCCATCCTAACGGCCTTGGGTGGATCTTCGAGGCTCACTGGTACTTCGAGGATTCGCAGATCATCAATATGCTCGATAGCACGCGGGCGGAATCGAACACCTACGCGCGGATGTTGACCTACGAGCTATTGCAACCGCTGATCGCCGAGCACGCCTTGGCGTTCTACCCGTATCAGAAGCCCACGCTCTTCGCTCACCAGGCGTACATCGTTGGCCCCAAGGAGACGATCGTCTTCGTCGGGCCGAGCGAAAACATGTACATGTGGCGGATCAACCTCACCCTCAAGGAGACGCTGCGCGGAGGCTAGGAGGCAGGCAGGCGGGGAGCGGGTCCAGTGGCCCGCTCCCCATCATCTAAAGAAGTCGATCGGGAGGAGCATGCTTACATTCATCGGTAAGCGGTTGTTCCAGTCGCTGTTCGTTCTCTTCGGACTGTCGCTTCTGATCTTCTTCATCGCGCGGGTCATGCCGGGAGACCCGGCACGCGCGGCGTTGGGCCATCTGGCGACGGAGGAACAAGTGGAACGGGTTCGGGAGGAGATGCATCTCAACGACCCGTTCCCGGTCCAGTACTACCATTGGCTGCGAAACCTGGTGCGAGGGGACTTGGGGAAATCGTCCTATACGCGCCGGCCTGTCACGATGGACTTGATCCAGTACATCCCTGCGACGTTCGAACTCATCCTGTTCGCCACACTGATCTCCGCGATCGTCGGACAAGTGACGGGCGTTCTCGCTGGTTACTTCCACAATTCCTGGTTTGATGGCCTTTCACGGCTTGTCTCCTACCTCGGGATCGCGACCCCGTCCTTCGTCGTCGCCATTTTTCTCTTATTCATCTTCAGCCAGGTGCTGAAGCTGGCGCCCGGTGTCGGGCGGCTCCCGATCATGATGACGCCGCCCCCAAGGATCACGGGGTTCATGACGCTTGACAGTCTAATGGCGGGCCGGCCAGATCTTGCCCTAACCGCGCTCAAGCACATGATTCTCCCGGCGATCAGCCTTGCTGTGATTCACATCGCGCAGGAGGGGCGGATTACACGGACGTCGATCGTCGAAAACATGCAGAAGGACTACATCACGGTCCACAAGGTCCACGGGATTCGCACCTCGCGACTGGTGTTCAAATACCTGCTCAAACCCTCGATCATCCCGACGGTAACCGTGATGGGGCTCGACTTCGCGTTTCTCATGTCTAACGCGTTTCTAGTCGAGATGGTCTATATGTGGCCCGGATTCTCGCGATACGCGGTCACTGCCATGCTCAACAAGGACTTAAACGCAATCGTCGCTGTCGTTTTGGTGATCGGCCTTACCTTCGCCATGGTGAACCTGCTCGTAGACATCATCACGATGTTCCTTGATCCGACGATACGACTACGCAGTGAGGGCTCCTAGTCATGCGTGAACAGCTGAAGACAGATCTCCTGGTCTCTCTCAAGCAGAAGCGCAGAGGCTTCGCCAAAGGGTGGTACAAGTTCTCGCGCAACCTGCTCTCCGTGTTGGGCCTTGTGGTTCTAATTCTTATCGTCCTTGCCGCGCTCCTCGCGCCGTACATCACTCCGTACCCTAAGCACGCGAAGCCCTACACAAACTTCAAGGACGCGGGCAAACCGCCCAGCACCGAGCACTTCTTCGGGACGGATCGGGTCGGACGAGACATCTTCAGCCGGGTGATCTTCGGGTATCGGTTCTCCCTGACGATCGGCCTTGTCGTTCTCAGCCTCGGCGTCGCCCCCGGGGTGATCCTCGGGCTGATCGCCGGGTATCACAAGGGAACGTGGATCGAAACAGTGATTATGAGAATCACGGACATCTTCCTCGCGGTTCCTCCTCTCGTCCTTGCACTCGCGATTACCGCAATGCTCACGCCGAATCTGACGAACCAGATGATGGCGATCGCCCTTGTGTGGTGGCCTTGGTACTCGCGCTTGGTGTTTGCTCTTGCGTCATCGTTGCGGAACGAGTACTTCGTGCGCGAGGCAGAACTCACGGGGGCGAGCAAGTTGCACATCATGCTAAAGGAGATCCTGCCTAATTGCTTGGCTCCCGTGATGACGAAGATGACGCTCGACATGGGTATCGTCATCCTCTTGGGGGCAACGCTCAGTTTCATCGGGCTTGGGGTCCAACCGCCGAAGCCGGGGCTGGGAACGATGGTGGCGGAGGGCTCAAAGCGGCTGCCGGGGGAATGGTGGGGAGCGATCTTCCCTGCGCTTGCGATCGTCGTTGTGATCCTGGCGTTCAACCTCGTCGGCGATGGATTGCGCGACGTGTTCGCAGTCGAGGAGGTATAGCATGCCGGAAACCCTCCTCGACATCAGAAACCTCCACGTCGGATTCCGGATCTTCGAAGGCTTTCTCAAAGTACTGAATGTCATACACCTCACGGTGAAGGCAGGGGAGCGTGTAGGACTGGTCGGCGAGACGGGATGCGGAAAGACGACGACCGTGAAGTCGGTCCTCCGTGTCCTCCCTGTGCCTCCGGCTCAGGTCACCGACGGAGAGATCAACTACCGTGGTCGCAACGTCCTGGCCATGGGCAAGAGGCAAATGCAGGCTCTTCGTCGCCATGAACTAACCGCAATCTTTCAGGATCCACTCCAATCTCTCAACCCGGTCTTCACGATCGGCACCCAGCTACGCGACATCGTGAAGGACTCTGCCATCGGGCAGGGGAAGCGGCTCTCGCGTCGCGCGGTGGAAGCGCGGTGCATCGAGGCGCTACGCGAGACAGGAATGCCAGATCCCGAAAGGATCATGACCAACTACCCCGTCCAGCTTTCGGGGGGGATGCGCCAGCGCGTGTGCATCGCCGAAGCGCTGAGCACGACAGCCCAGCTTCTTCTTGCCGATGAGCCAACGACGAACCTCGATGTCACCATACAAGATCAGATCCTAAGAAAGCTGGACGAGCTCGTTGAAGAGAAGAATACGTCTGTCCTTATGATCACGCATTCACTGGGAGTCGTCATGGATCTAACGGAGAGGGTATACATTATGTACGCGGGTAGTATGGTCGAAGAGGGAAGGACCGAGGACCTATTCGCTTCCCCCCTCCACCCCTATAGTCAAGGACTCATGAAGAGTGTTCCCAAGTTGACCGGAGAGGGTATTAGTGACGGAATCCCCGGACGAATTCCGAATTACCTTGACCCGCCGTTGGGGTGTCGCTTCCACCCGAGGTGTGAACACGCAATGCCGATCTGTCGAACGGAGAAGCCACCGTTATTTAACGTCGAAAATGGGCGTCAAGTAGCGTGCTTCCTATATCGGAGTTGATGGGGATGACGGACACCATTTTGGTCGTGGACAAGCTTAAGAAATACTTCCCCACAAAACGGGGCACGGTAAAGGCCGTCGACAACATTAGCTTCTCCGTCGCCACTGGTGAGACGATGGGCCTGGTGGGTGAATCGGGGTCAGGGAAAACAACGACCGCACAGTGTGTCGTTGGTATTTACCCACCCACGGATGGGGAAATTAGTTTCAAGGGGCAGGCCGTCAGCAAGGTTTTTGGCAAACGGCCCAAGTCGCTAAAGCAAGAGATAAGAATCGTCTTTCAGGACCCCGGATCGTCCCTAAACCCAAAGCGAAGCATCAAGCAGATTTTAAGTGTGCCCCTGAAGGTTCATCGAGTAGCGACTAAGAAGGATAACCTAACAAAGATCAAGAGCCTGCTAGAGATGGTGGAACTCCCTCCGGAGTATATGTATAAGTATCCACGAGCGATTGGCGGGGGAGAAAAGCAGATGGTGGCGATCGCCCGAGCGCTTGCCACGAATCCCTCCCTTGTGCTGTTAGATGAACCGACGTCGGCTCTGGATGTCTCCGTTCAGGGCAAGATCATCAATTTACTGATGAAGTTGCAGCAGGATCTAAACCTAACCTATCTCTTCATCACCCACGATTTGAGTCTGATGAGAAACGTAGCCAGTCGGGTGGCGATCATGTATCTAGGAAAACTCTGCGAGATTGCGCCGACGGTAGAGTTTTTCCAGAACCCCACTCATCCATATACCAAGATGTTGCTCTCTGCGATTCCCGTCGTCTCCCAGGAGGAGAAGGCTCTCAAACCGACGAAGATCGCCTCGAGGGGTGAGATTCCCAGCCCGGTCAACGTTCCTCCTGGGTGCAGTTTTCACTCGCGTTGCCCGGAGAAGATGGATATGTGCGCTCAAGATGATCCGGTGATGGTCGAGATCGGAGAGGGCCACGTTACCAGGTGCCACTTGTTCGCAGAAGCTAAGACCACAGCCCCCATAGCCTAAAGAGTGGCGGGGCCGCATGTCGTGGTATCGGTTGATTATTACCCTGATATGAAAGGGTGTAGCATTGATCACGATTTTGGATGGACGGGGGAGCAATTCCTCGTTGGCTGGAAAGGCCCAAAGAGCGGGTGAAGCAGGTGTGAGCAAGGAAAGAAAGCTGACTGACATCCATGTCCATTTGGACCAGTTTCCACCTGAAGAGATGGGGCAGGTGCTCAAACGGGCTGAGAAAGCGGGTGTTCGCTGGATTGTAACCTCAGGGATGGATTTGCAATCATCGGAGTGTGCTGTTGAAATGGCTACCACGTATGAGCAAGTTTTGGCCTCAGTAGGCATCCATCCCTGGGTCACAGCGGAAGATTTTCCTGATAACTTCCGCGAGGAGATCTACAGCCTCGCCCGTAGAGATATAACAGTGGCCATCGGCGAAGTCGGGCTCGATTTCATAGATAATGTCTTTACCGGCGTGACTTACCATGATAACCAGGATCTACGCCAAGCTCAGGAACACGCATTCTGCGAGCAGATTGCCCTGGCCTGCGAAGTGTCTCTCCCTCTCATCGTCCATTGTCGGGGAGCCTATTCCGCGCTCCCTTCCATCCTCCAAGAGGAAAAGGCCTACAGGGTGGGCGGAGTTATTCATAATTTTGATGGGGATGAAAAAACAGCGACTCAACTCCTGGATATGGGTTTTCTCCTGTCATTCGGCGGGGCGATTACTTACCCGACCGCAACCGAGCTTGGAGGGACCATTAGGCATATCCCGATCGATGGAATCCTGCTTGAGACCGATTCACCCTACATGCCCCTTTTTGAGCAATCCGCCGAGAAAAACGAGCCAGCTAATGTCGCTCGGGTGGCGTACGCGCTTGCTAAGCTGAAAGAGATCGATGTTGAAGAACTCGTTGAGGCAGTCTACACGAACTTCCGAAACCTCTTAAGCATTGACGCCTGAAAATCGCGCCTACTAGGAAATGTGCACGGATTAATGCCGGACGAATGGCACGCGGACTACGCTCATGGCCGGACTGACACAATGGGCTATCAGCGCCGGCGGAGTTGGGGCTTATCTAAAATGTGGACTCCACTTCTGTAATGTATAAAGCTAGTCTTGCCAAGCTGCATGAAGAGATGCGTCACTGCCGTCGGTGCCTGGAAGCCGGTTATCCGATTACGCCAGGGGTGATCTTCTCTGGCCCGGCCACCGCAACGGTGATGGTGGTTGGTCAGGCACCCGGCCTGCGGGAAAAAGGGACAGGGCTTCCGTTCAGTGGACAAGCGGGAAAGAGATTATTCCAATGGCTTGAACAGGCCGGCTGGCAGGAAGATGACTTCCGGG
>Ga0315541_1000636_pt1 | contig 36695 bp, 32 predicted proteins | sample SalMarSW160190MG_FD_203095 | JGI IMG/M metagenome (GOLD analysis project Ga0315541, IMG submission 203095) | Salt marsh sediment microbial communities from the Plum Island Ecosystem LTER, Massachusetts, United States - Salt Marsh Sediment SW1601-190 ...
CTGGTGCCGGTAATGAGGAAATCGCTGTAAAGGCGATAAAAGCCGGCGCATGTGATTATCTGATAAAGGACATTGGACGAACATATCTTAAAGCTATCCCGACAATAGTCGAAAATGCTATCAAGCACAAGAAATTGGAGTTGATACTCGACCAGAAACAAAAGAACCTCGTGGCGATATTTGACGCTGTACCTATTGGTATGCTGTTGGTTGATGAGAATCTAATAGTTAAACGTGTCAATGACACTGTCAGGCAGACAGTTCTCAGAGAGTACAAACAAATTATCAATCGGCCAATCGGCCAGTCTTTATGTTGCGTCAACAGCACTTACAATGAGAAAGGTTGTGGATTTAGCCCGTCCTGTATAGCATGTTTGCTCCGAGAGGCCATTACATGTGCGTTAAACACCGGGCAATCTGTGCGAAAGGTCGAAATGCAGCCTGTGTTAAAAGTTGCCGGCAAGGAGATTATGCCCTGGTTCTGTGTGAGTGCCGAGCCTGTGATTATCGATGGCACTAAGCACGTGGTCATTGCCATCGATGATATCACCGACCGAAAAAATGCGGAGGAGAAATTAAAAGAAACAATGGAGATAAAATCGCAGTTTATTTCTACAGTTTCACACGAGCTGCGAACGCCTTTAGGGTGTATGAAAGAAGGTATTTCCATTGTTTTAGAGGAGATAGTAGGACGGATTAACGACCAGCAGAGAAAATTTCTGGATATGGCAAAGAGAAATGTGGACAGGCTTGCCACATTGGTAAATGAAGTTTTGGATTTTCAGAGGCTTGAGTCCAATAAGGTAAAACTACATATACAGGAGAATGACATAAGTGAAGTTGTCGATGAGGCTTATCAAACCATGGCTTCTTTCGCAAAACAGAAGTCAATAGATTTTACCCTTGAGCTTGAGGGCAATTTACCCAAGGCCAGATTTGATAGTGCCAAAATCATTCAAGTTTTGACAAACCTGATTAGCAATGCAATCAAGTTTACGCCGGAGGGTGGTAGAGTTTCTGTTTGCGTTAAGCGACAGGACGAAGATTTAGTTATACGAGTCAGTGATACGGGTATGGGAATGCCTAAGGAAGCCCTTCCAAAAATATTTGATCATTTTTACCGTGTACATCGCCCAGGCAAGGAAATTCAAGGCACAGGTCTAGGGCTGGCTATAGTTAATAAAATCGTAATGTTGCACGGCGGTAGAATCGAGGTTGAAAGCGAAATGGACAAAGGTACAACCTTTATTGTTTTTCTGCCCTTAGCCGGCAAGTCTATGCCGGAGGTCTTGCCTGCAAAAATGGACGAGGCTCTGGAAGAAACTCTCGTTAACCGCTAATTTCGCATGGGATGTGTTCACTCCTGCTTAAGTGTAGCAATCCACAGTGCTTATCGCATATTGCTTTAGGTGATTTATTTCAACCGGTTATGTTACATCGTCTCGCCATACTTGAAGGTAGAAAATTCCCTCTAAATTTCAATTCCCTCGACAACACTCTCCGCAGGACGCCTTACGACGGGGACAGGTTTCTTGTCATTTCGCAATAATAAACCAGGATTAGTTTTGCATTCTACACATGTTTTTTTGGCAATACTATTGGCAGCAGAAGCGTCTAATAATATGTTAAATAGCATGGGTTTTTAGCTTTTTTTCTGTAACCTTTTATTATATAATCAAATAGGGGAAAATTGAATGATTTTACGCCGGAGGAGCGTGTAGGAGAAGAGTGTTTATGTTCTCTATATTTTGGCCAGTGAAATTACTATTTCGCAATAGCGAATCTTTGATTTGGTGTCTGTTTGCCGCTGCATTAATGGTTTCTATAGGTGGATGCAGCAGACAGCACTATAAGGAGGATGCTGATAAGGAAGTATATAGAATTATCAATAGTAAATGGCAGGATGACTTCGGCCAGAAGACCAATTATAGAATAAGTGATGTAAAGCCTTCGCCGAACGACATTAAGGTTGAGGATGCGTTACCGAAAGCTCGCGTTTTTTCTCTTGCTCAGGCTGTGGCAATAGCCACTGCTCAAAACCGGGATTATCAGACACAGAAAGAAGCACTTTATAGATCGGCACTTAGTTTAACCGGAACACGTTATCAGTATGCATTAAAGTGGTTTGGAACCATAGATAGTACTTATACGGACAATAAGAGTACCGGGGTAGATGATGTTGATCTTAATATATCGGGAGGCGCGAGCAAGCAGCAGCTGCTATTCGATGGGGTGCTAATCAACGCCAGTATTGCGATTGATTGGGTACGCTTTCTTACAGGGGATCCGAGGCATACTATTGGTTCGGTTTTAAGTGGTGATTTAGCTATACCTTTGCTGGGCTCGGGTGCCGGAAGAGTTGTGCAAGAAAACTTAACACAGGCTGAACGAGATGTCCTGTATCAGATACGTACGTTTAATCGCTATCGCCAGACATTTGTAGTTTCTGCTGTGAACGAATACTACAATGTTTTGCAGCAAAGAGACGCTATGATTAACGCCAAGAATAATTATAAAAGGCAGGTTGAGTCGAAACTGCGTTTGGATATGTTAGCCGAAGCCGGTCGCGAGCCTCGTATCAATGTGGATGAAGCAGAACAAAGAATGCTCAGTGCGCAAAATTCATGGGTAACAGCCCAGCAGAGTTATGAGCAGGCGCTCGACCAATTTAAGATAAGATTGGCTTTGCATACAGATGCCGACATAGAACTTGATCCGAATGAGCTTGAGGCCTTAAAAGATGCCGGCGTAAGCAATCCCAATTATACAGCAGATATAGCTATCGAAACAGCATTAGCTCGGCGTCTGGATTTGGCTAATACAAGAGATGTGGTTGAGGATGCAGCCCGCAAGCTTGAGCTGGCTGCCGACGGTCTTGGTGTACAATTAAATCTCACCGGCAGCCTTGATGCTGAGTCACCTGATAATACCAGGTTCACAAGATTGCAGTTTCAGCAGGGCGTTTACAATTTAGGTTGGGATGCTGATTTGCCGCTGGATAGAAAAAATCAGCGTAACTCATACCGTAATGCGCTGATAACATTTACAAAGAGTCAGCGGGATTATGAGAACGAAATAGATAATGTTAAATTGCAAATACGCAACGCATATCGCCAACTGCGTGAGCGAGCGGAGTCTTACCGCATTCAACAATTAAGCTTAAAGTTGGCTGAGAGGCGGCTCGAAAATAACCAGTTGTTATTAGATGCTGGTCGTGCAGATGTACGACTATTACTGGATTCACAAGATGCCCTGGTAAATGCCCAAAATAATCTGACAGCCGCATTGGTGAACCACACCATTTCAAAATTGAACTTTTTCAGGGATGTTGGCGTACTACAGGTTAGACCTGATGGAATGTGGGAGGAATAATATTATGGTTGATGATAACATGCAAACAAACAACCAGAATGCAACAAATAATAAGCATCGTAATAGGCGAGTTTATAAGAGGCGAGGCAGGTGGCTGTGGGTGGTATTGCTCTTTATCGCAGTGGCTGTGACGGTTACGGTTCTGGTGGCGGCAACGAGAAAAACAGGCCCGGTTACAACTACCAGCAGCACATTCACCGCACGCCGGGATAATTTAACCATCACCGTAACCGAGGGGGGAAGCATCAGAGCCCACAAGTCAATACAATATAAATGTCAGGTCGAACGAAGAGGAGGAGATGTAACAATTCTCAGCGTCGTCCCTGCGGGTACTTATATAACTCAGGAAGATGTAAATAACGGCAAGATGCTGGTGGAGCTGGATTCTTCGGCTCTAAAAGATCGATTGACGCAGGAAAGGATTAGCCTGGCCAGTGACCAGGAAAATGTTACTTCAGCGGAAGAGGCATATCACATTCAGCAGCTACAAAATGAAAGCGATATTGCTGATGGCAAATTGAAAGTTAAGTTTGCCTTGATGGATTTTCAAAAATATCTTGGCGAAACTGTCGCATACAAATTTGTCGAGGATGTAAATGCGGTGCTGAATTCACAAGTTGACATACTTCCGCTGCTTGATGATCCCAATCTGGGTGGAGGGGCTTCGCAGGAACTAAAAAGATTGACTGACAGTATCACATTGGCTGAAAGCAAGCTCAAACGAGCGGAAGATACATTGGACTGGACAATAAAGCTCCTCGAGAAACAATACGTCTCTGCCACTGAGAAGCAGGCAAATGAACTTGAGGCACAAAGCCTAACAATACAAAAAGAACAGGCAGAGGTGAATTTGGAGTTATTTAAACGTTACGATTTTCCCAAACAGGTTGAGCAGCTACTTAGTAACTATGTTGAAGCCGGACGACAATTAGAGCGGACGTATGCCGAATGCCGTTCAAGAATGGCGCAGGCCCAGGCAAGGCTTAGTATGACAAAATCAAGATTTCAGGAGCAGGATGAGCAAGTGAGAGAATTAGTACAGCAAATTGAGTATTGTACAATTAAGGCAAAGGCTCCGGGGTTGGTGGTATATGGTACCGGTGGTGAAGCTGACTTCTTTAGAGCTATGCGGGGCAGGGGCGGTATGGGCAGCGGAATTGTCGCTGAAGGAGAAGTTGTCTCTGAAGGTCAGGTGATTGTATCAATGCCTGATACGGCTTCAATGGTTGCAGAGATCGGCGTCCACGAAACTGAGGTTGATAAGGTTCGTTCAGGTCAGCCGGCGACTATAGTTATGGATGCCTTTCCAGACAAGGTACTGCAGGGAGAGGTGCTTGAAGTGGCGCCGCTGCCAGATGAGCAGCGCGGCTGGATGAATCCGGACCTTAAGGTTTACAAAACTCTTGTAAAAATAGATGGTACCCATGATTTTCTCAGAAGTCGGATGTCCTGCAAGGTTCAGATTCTCGTCAATCGTTTTGAAGAGGTGATAGTTGTGCCCATTCAGGTAGTGTCAAATCGCAGCGGCAAAAAGGTCTGTTTTGTTACGACCTCGCAAGGGCCGCAGGAACGTGTAGTGAAAACCGGGGCTTTTAACGATACATTTGTGCAGGTTGTTGAAGGTTTACAGCAAGGCGAAGAAGTGCTGTTGAATCCTCCGCTCTTCAGTGAAACGACAGGTGCTGTAGGATTCCAGCAGCAACAACCATTACCAGAGAGGAGAACTGAACAAGGTCAAGCTGATACAGAAGCCCAAAGCCGACCTGGCGGCCAGACCGAGAGGAGAGCTGGAGGAGGATTAGGGCGTAGTCCAGACATGTCGGCTGAGAAACCGCAGGAGGGTGGAGAATCACCAGGTCCTACAGGGCCGCCACAGGGCAGACAGTTTCAAATGACAGACGAAATGATTGATCGCATGCTGACAGGTATGAAAAAGCTCAACCCGGAAAAAGCCCAAGAGTTAGAGAAGTTACGCAAAGACGATCCTGAGAAATTCAAAACAGAGCTCGCGGAGTTTATGAAAAGTATGCGTGGAACAATGAGGCAAGGCAGAAATCGTACAGGGGGACAGGGACCAAGTGATACAGAAAGTAGATAATGCCGTAAATTTCGAGACCGATACACCCATCTTGGTGATGGAAAAATTGTGTAAGAATTACCAGCTCGGCTCGGTTGAATTACGGGTCTTGAAGGAAATAGACCTGGCCATTACCAGTGGTGAATATGTAGCTATTATGGGCCCCAGCGGTTCAGGCAAATCCACATTGCTTAATCTGATTGGCTGTCTGGACCGTCCAACCAGCGGAGATTACATACTCGGCGGACAAAGTGTTTCAATACTTGATGACGATGAGTTATCGATGATACGCGGAAGACGCATCGGTTTTGTGTTTCAGTCGTTTAATCTGATTAACCAGCTCAATATTGTAGAAAATATTCAGGTTCCGATGTATTACCAGGGTTTCACCGAGCACGAAAGTGCCGAACGTGCAAGGGAATTAGCCACATTAGTAGGCCTGGGCGACAGAATGAAACATCGGCCTTCGGAATTAAGTGGTGGTCAGCAGCAGCGGGTAGCAATTGCACGGGCATTGGCAAACGATCCGCTGATTGTTTTGGCCGATGAGCCGACGGGCAATCTTGACTCGGCAAGCGGTGAGGAGATACTGACTATTCTTGATAATTTGCACGAGCAGGGAAAGACCTTAATAGCAGTAACCCATGACGAGGGCATCGCTGAAGGCGCCGAAAGGGTTATACGTCTCTTGGATGGGCGCATACAAAGACAGGAATATAATAAGAAGACAGAAGACAGAAAACAGAAGACAGAATAAAAATTGATACAAACAGAGCCGCGACCGTTAGGGAGCGGTAAGTGGTGAATACGTTATGTTTTTATTTCGTTTCAAACGGACAGTAAAGCTGGGTGTGAAAAGTCTTTGGATGCACAAACTGCGTTCCACTTTAACAGCATTGGGCATAATCTTCGGCGTTTCCTCAGTTATCGCAATGCTGGCAATAGGTGAGGGTGCCAGCCGGGACGCACAGGAAAAAATCGCCCAGCTTGGCAGCCACAATATTATTATAGCAACTGTTAAACCTCCGGAAGAGCAAACAGCCGGCGGTCAACAGCAAACCTTACAAGAATATGGCCTGACCTATGCCGACGCTGAGCGTTTCCGTAACGCCATACCGGACGTTCAGGTTATAGTACCGAATCGTCGTGTTTCTCAGCAGGCACAATACCGTACTCATAGAATATCTGCAGAAGTTATTGGTACAGTGCCGTGGTACACCGATATATCACAGCTCCGGGTAAAGTTCGGGCGGTTTCTCAGCAGTACGGATATGCACTACAAGCAGGGTGTTTGTGTTGTTGATGAGAGATTGGTCAAAGATCTGTTTGGTTTTGATGACCCTTTAGGCCAGGATATTAAAATAGCGAGCGATTACTACAGAGTGGTAGGCATTACTACGGAACGAGCTGTTGCTAAAATGGCGAGCAATCTTGAAGAAAAGGATGCCACAGGGGCAAAGAAATCTGGTGCAAACCTGGGGGGTATCTATATTCCTTTGACTACGGTTAGAGATCGCTTCGGTGAGATGTCATTACAGATTAGCTCCGGCAGTGGACGGACTATAGAAAGGGTAGAACTGCAGGAAATAATTGTAAAGGTTCGTGACATAGACCAGGTGCTGGGGACACGCCAGAGTGTGCAGACGTTGATGAAACGATTCCACAAGAAAAATGACTATGAAATAACCGTTCCTCTGGAGCTAATGAGGCGGGCGAAGGAATTTCAACGCATCTTTACTATTGTTCTCGGGTCAATCGCTGCGATTTCACTTTTGGTAGGCGGTATTGGAATTATGAATATTATGCTGGCCACCGTCAGCGAGCGTACGCGGGAGATTGGTATTCGTCGAGCCCTCGGGGCCAGGAAACGAGATATTATCTTTCAATTCCTTTCGGAGACGCTGATTTTAACGTTGTTTGGAGGCATCCTGGGAATTATTTTAGGCTCTTCTATACCATTTATGGTAACTCATTTCAGCCAGATGCGGACTGTGATTTCAATCACTTCGTTATTTTTGGCCTTTGGTATTAGTGCTGCGGTGGGGATAACATTTGGCTTGTATCCGGCTTATCGTGCTGCTAATATGGACCCAATTGAGTCGCTGCGGCATGAGTAATAGTATGAAAGCACTAAATCCGAAGTTCTAAATCCTAAACAATTTCAAATTTCAAATTTTCAAAAAAATCGTTTTGTTGATTTGAATTTTGGTCATTTGGATCCTTCGGCTTTGCTCAGGACAGGTTTGTTTAGGATTTAGAGATTAGAATTTAGGATTTAATTTATAGAGTATGTTTGGAAAACGAATACCTCTGTTTAAGCTGTTCGGCTTTAGTGTCAATGTTGATGTAAGCTGGTTTATTCTTGCGGCACTTATTATCTGGACCTTATCGGATAGTTTTTTTCCGAGCTACTTCGAGGGTTTTTCAAAAGTCGCCTATTTATGGATGGGAATTACCGGGGCATTAGGACTGTTTGCTTCAATTATTTTTCATGAGTTCTGTCACTCGCTGGTCGCGAGGCGATACGGCTTGCCTATGAGGGGAATCACACTCTTTATTTTTGGTGGAGTGGCTGAGATGCTTGAGGAACCACGAAGCCCCAAGGCGGAATTTTTAATGGCAATTGCAGGCCCGGTTTCAAGCGTCCTGTTGGCGACAGGGCTGTATCTTATCCGTATGGTGGGAGTATGGCTGGCTTGGCCAGCACCTATTAATAATGTTCTGTATTATCTTGTATTATTGAACTTTGCCCTGGCTGTCTTTAATCTGCTGCCGGCGTTTCCCCTTGACGGTGGACGTGTCTTGCGGTCGATTCTTTGGGCTGTGAGGGGTAATCTGCGATGGGCGACTAAAATCGCTTCACAATTAGGCTCAGGATTTGGCTTGTTTCTGATTATCATGGGTATCTTATGTGTTGTTATGGGATATGGTTTTGTAGTAGGCGTATGGTCAGCTTTGATCGGTATGTTTATCCGAAACGCATCTGCGAGGTCTTATAAACAGTTGTTGGAACGAAGAACACTCGACGGCGATGAGATTTGGCATTTTATGAAAACAGATGTTGTCACCGTGCCTTCATCAATTTCCATTGGACAATTAGTCAATGATTATTTTTACAGGTACCATTTTGAAATGTTCGCTGTATGTGATGGTGACCTGCTGTTGGGCTGTATTTCCCCAGAAGAAGTAAAGCAAGTACCAAGGGAGCAGTGGGATAATCTTACTGTTGGCGATCTTGTTGTACCGTGTTCGGCTGAGAATACTATCAGCCCACAATCAAGTGCTGTGAAGGCGCTATCTATAATGAGTCAAACTGGCAATAGTAGGTTAATGGTTGTCGACGCAGGTCGATTAGTCGGCATTATCACGTTGAAAGATATGCTGAAATTTCTCGACCTTAAAATGAACCTCGAAGTAAAATAAGATCAGGATGCGTAGAAAGCTGCCGACCTTATCCATTTAGGGATTTAGGCAACGGTTATTTCTTTTGATAGGTAAACATCCTGTACGGCATTTAGCAATTCAATTCCCTCTTTCATGGATTTCTGGAAGGCCTTTCTGCCTGTGATAAGTCCTGTGCCGCCGGCTCTTTTATTTATTACAGCGGTTTTGACAACCTGCTGCAAATCATTATCACCGGATGCTCCGCCGGAGTTGATTAAGGGGACTCTGCCCATATAGCAATTTGCTACCTGGTATCGTGTCCAGTCTATAGGGTGCTCGGACGTTAGCTTTTCATAAACCAAGGGATGAGTTTTTCCGAATTTCAGGACTTTGTAACCTTCATTACATGTCGGCAGCTTTTGTTTGACAATATCAGCTTGTATGGTGACTGCTAAGTGGTTTGCCTGGCCGGTCAGGTCCGCTGATGTTTCGTAATTGACGCTGTCTTTTTTAAATTCAGGATTTCGCAAATAAGCCCACAGTACGGTAAACATACCTAACTGGTGTGCGCGTTCAAAAGCATCTGAGACTTCTTCTATTTGTCGCGGTGATTCCTGTGAGCCGTAATAGACCGTAGCTCCCGCAGCTACCGCTCCCATTTCAAAGGCTTGCTCAACAGAAGCAAACATACGCTGGTCGTATGTATTGGGGTAGCTGAGAAGCTCATTGTGGTTGATTTTTACAACGAAGGGAATCTTGTGGGCATATTTGCGTGACACTGCACCGAGAACGCCTACTGTTGAGACGACGGCGTTACAGCCGCCCCCGATAGCCAGCTTTACTATGTTCTCCGGATCGAAATACAACGGATTGGGTGCGAATGAGGCGCCAGCCGAGTGCTCTATTCCCTGATCCACAGGAAGTATCGAAAGATGTCCCGTACCTGCTAATCGGCCATGATTAAAGATCATTTGTAAATTTCTCAAGACTGTGTTTGACCTATCTGTGGCTGTAAAAACTCTGTCTATAAAATCGGGTCCGGGCAAATGGAGCATATTTTTTGGAATAGCAGTGCATTTGTGCTCTAATAAATTTTTGTAGTCGTCTCCTAAATATTTAGCAATTTTATTCGCCATAATAAACTCCTATAGATTCTGTTTTTTTTATGCAGAGTCGCGACCGTAAAAGAGCGATAAATGTATGTTAATTTCCGGCACCCAAATATGCGGCTTTGAACTGTGCCAAGCATGTTTTGAGCTGTTCGACGTTTTCGAGGTCTGTTGTCTGCTTACACTTCATCGCGAGAACCATCATTTTGTGCAGTAACGTTAGTTTGTGTACATATTCCTTATAGGCTTTCTGGTCACTTTCTTCAACCGGCTTGACCCGCTGTGTCATAAAGTACTGTGTCACTATCTCGCTGAAGTAATCGGCGTGGTTTTCCTTGTTTACAATCCACCTGACTAACTGGTTATAATTCTTGTCACCTTCCGCAGATAGATGTTGAATTTCCTTTATTGATTTTTCGATTGTTGTGATGTGTTCTGCCATCATATTCAGCCTCATCGGGTCATCATAAATTCCACAGGGTATCTCGCAGTGAGAAAACGCGATGGGTAGTGCGGCGAACAATAGTAACGCGCATAACGTCACGGCTAATAATATTGTCTTATTTGACTTTTTCATTTTGCTGTCCTTTCCATTCTCCGCAGCCCCTTAGGGGCGAAGGGCGAATCAAAAAACACCTTCCACATAATCGTCTATATGATAAAACTCGGCATTTTCGAGGAAACTTTGCGGTTTTGCTACGAAGTCACAAATATTCTCTAAGATAATAAAATGCTTTTGCTCTTGTTCAGCCAATTTTTTGAAAATCTCCTTTTTGTCAGGATTATCTACTTCATCAGCCTTTTCGAGATAAAATTGTTTGGTTTCCTGCTCAATGTCCTTTGCTTTTTCGTAAAGCTGAAGCTCACTAATATCAAAGTTGAATTTCTCCGTAGATTCTCTCATTTTCTCAAAAACTTCTTTGGCATTTGTCAGCACTTTCGTATCGGTAATCTTCTCTGGAGTTTCTTTTCGCATCTGCTGAACGATTTTGTAGTGCTTTGCCTCCTCATCCGCGAGCATATTGAGTATGTTTTGAAGTCCTTTGTTGCCGGTTTTGCCTGCCAGCTCGCGATAGTAATTCTCGCTGAATTTTTCCTTCTGCATGGCGAATTCGAATATGTCCATAATGTAACCTTTCAAAGTTCTGTTTAAATTGTCTGTTCAGTCTCTTGCATAGCTAATGTAAAAGGTCTTTCCAATGCTTCTACAATCCATCTTAAAAAGCGAAGGCCTTCGGTACCGTCTATAATCCTGTGGTCGTATGAAAGTGACAATGGCAATATCAGGCGAGGTTGCAGAATATTATTTATATACACAGCTTTTTGGCGCGCTCTGGCTAAGCCGAGAATGGCAACCTGCGGCCAATAGATAATAGGAGCGAAGTTTGTGCCGCCGATACCTCCGAGATTGGAAATAGTAAAATTGCCACCGAGCATCTCTTCCGGAGAGATTTTTCTGTCACGTGTTTTCTGGGCCAGTTCTGTGAGTTCAACCGATAGCTGCAGAATGTTTTTTTTGTCAACGTTGCGTATAACCGGAACCAAAAGCCCGCGATCCGTATCTACGGCAACGCTAAGATGATAGTATTTCTTGTAAATAATCTCCTGAGTTTCAATATCCACACTGGTATTAAATTTTGGGAATACCTTTAAGGCCGATGCAACCACTTTCATCGCTATTGAAGTTATAGTCAATCTGCCCCCGGCCTGCTCAACCTTCTTTGAGTACTCGGCTCGAAACCTTTCTAATTCTGTAATATCAGCTTCATCATACTGAGTCACCTGAGGGACGTTCGCCCAGGTGTAACTTAGAGTCTCGGAGATTATTCTGCGGATGGCTGTCATCGGCTGGCGCTCAATGTCGCCCCATTTGGTAAAGTCGGGAAGAGGCCTGCTTTGCGTGCTTGCAGAGAGCATCGGCCCGGATGAAATAATTCTTTTTGCATGCTCTTTTACATCATCCAGCGTGATTTGCCCTTTGGGGCCGCTGCCGGAAACATCGTTTATATCAATACCTAATTCTCGTGCTAACTGACGGACGGATGGGGAAGCTGATACAGCAATTGTGGCTGGCCGAGGTTTTTCCTCTGTTGTTTCTGCTTGATCTTGTACCTCGGCGGCTTCTTCAGCCTGAGCTTTTTGTGCAGGCTTTTGCTCCGGCTTTTTTACGGTTGCTGTTTTTTGTTCCAGAGGTACAGGTTCTTTTTTTTCTGGGGCTGATACTTCAGTCTCGACCTTCAGAATAACTTCTCCTACTTTTACCTTTTGTCCTTCCTTAACATTTATTTCGATAACTTTTCCGCTTGCCGGTGAGGGTACCTCAAAGGTTGCCTTTTCCGTCTCGATCTCAACGATAGACTGCTCCTCTTTGATAAAGTCACCGACCTTTACCAGAACATCAATGACTTCACCTGATTCCACGTTTTCAGATATTTCAGGTAATCGGACCTCTTTAATCATAATATTGTCCTTTTTATTATGTACCTTTAGATGAGCACCGGATCGACCTTCTCTGCGTCGATATCCATATCCACCATTGCTTTTTTGACTTTATCAGGATTTATTTTACCTTCAAGTACCAGGCATTGCAGCGCAGTCAGCGTTATAAATCTGGCATCAACTTCAAAGTAGTCTCGCAAAGCTGCTCTATTGTCACTTCGTCCAAAACCATCGGTACCGAGTCCTACGAAGCGGCCCGGAATCCACTTTGCAATCGAGTACGGCAGAGCTTTAAGGTAATCCGTTGCGGCGACAAATACGCTACCTGTTTCGCCGAAACATTGCTGTATGTACGGAATCTTTTGTTTCTCATCGGGGTGAAGCATGTTCCAACGTTCTGTCTGGCAAGCTTCGGTGTACAGCTCCTTGTAGCTGGTGACACTCCAGACGTCGGCGGCTACATTATAGTCTGACTCCAGAATTTGCTGTGCTTTCACAGCTTCGTTAAGGATTGCACCACTGCCTAAAAGGTGTACTTGTCCACCTGAACCTTTATATCTGTACATGCCTTTGAGGATTCCGTCCTTAACTCCTTCGGGCATAGGAGGCATATTATAGAATTCGTTCATAACAGTTATATAATAAAATATGTCCTCTTTCTTTTCATACATGCGATATATTCCATCTCGCACTATCGTTGCTAATTCATAAGCAAAGGTGGGGTCGTATGCTTTAAGGTTAGGCACAGAATAGGCAAAATGATGGCTGTGTCCATCTTGATGCTGCAGGCCTTCGCCAGCCAAGGTGGTTCTGCCAGAAATGCCTCCTATCAGAAAGCCCTTTGCTTTTGCATCACCGGCTGCCCAAATAAGGTCGGTCATGCGTTGACAGCCGAATATGGAATAAAATATGTAAAATGGAATGGTGTTTATTCCATGGGTGGCATAAGCCGTTCCTGCCGCGATGAACGACGACATAGAGCCGGCTTCCGTTATTCCCTCTTCCAAAATAGCGCCATCTTTTTGCTCGTTGTAGTAAAGCAGACTTTCTTTGTCCACAGGTTCATAAAGCTGACCTACAGGAGAGTAAATGCCCACCTGTCTGAATAATGACTCCATTCCGAAAGTGCGGGCCTCATCCGGGACAATTGGTACAATCAACTTGCCGATTTTTTCATCTTTTAAGAGTTTGGACAAAAGCCTGACAAAAACCATTGTTGTAGCGACTTCGCGTCCCTCGGAGCCTTTATAAAACTCCTGAAATAAATCTTCCGATGGTGTCGTGATTGACTTGGCGTTTATAATACGATTAGGGACGTAGCCGCCCAGCTTTTTTCTGCATTGCTGTAAATATTTTATTTCTTCGCTGTCCTCGAATGGTTTGTAAAATGGAGCCTCCTGCACTTCTCCATCGGGAATAGGTATGCCGAATCGACTCCTGAATTCAAGCAATTCCTGCTCGTTAAGCTTTTTTTGCTGATGTGTGATATTTTTTCCTTCGCCGGCTTCACCGAGTCCATAGCCTTTAATTGTTTGTGCCAGGATGATTGTTGGTGGGCCTTTGTGCTCAACCGCTGCTTTATAGGCGGCGTATACCTTGACAGGATCATGACCGCCGCGTCGCAGCTTTTCCAACTGCTCATCGGAATAATTCTTAACCATCGCCAGCAACCGCGGGTCTTTACCGAAGAAGTCTTTACGTATGTAATCTCCGTCGGAGACGGCGTATTTTTGGTATTGGCCGTCGGGTACCTCCTCCATTCGTTTGACTAATAGCCCGTCTTTATCCTTATCCAGCAGCGAGTCCCATTCAGAAGCCCAGATAACTTTGATAACATTCCAGCCGGCCCCTGCAAAGAGGGCCTCTAATTCCTGGATGATTTTGCCGTTACCGCGCACGGGCCCATCGAGTTTTTGCAGGTTGCAGTTGACGATGAAGATCAGATTATCGAGTTTGTCTCGGCCGGCCAGCCCTAAAGCTGCGAGGCTTTCCGGCTCATCCATTTCTCCGTCACCTAAGAAAACCCATATTTTTTGGTCGGTTGTTTTTTTTAAGCCTCTATCCTCAAGGTAACGATTAAAGCGGGCCTGGTAGATAGCCATTATCGGTGATAATCCCATCGAGACGGTTGGAAACTGCCAAAAGTCCGGCATAAGTCTTGGATGGGGATATGAGGACAATCCTCCTTCCGGGCTTAATTCACGCCTGAAGTTTTCCAAATCAAAACCTGAAAGACGACCTTCTAAAAATGCCCTGGCGTAAATCCCAGGTGAAGCATGTCCCTGGAAATAGATAATGTCACCATCCTGTTTTTCATTTTTAGCGCGGAAGAAGTGATTAAATCCGACCTCGTATAAAGTGGCAGCCGATGCGTATGTCGAGATATGTCCCCCGATGCCGGAGGACATCCGGTTGGCTCGGACTACCATAGCCATTGCGTTCCAGCGGATGAAGCTTTTAATGCGGTGCTCGATTTCTATTTTGCCCGGATATGGCGGTTGCTGCTCTGCAGGTATTGTGTTGATATAAGGAGTGTTGATAGACCGCTGTATTTTAATACCAAGTTTTTGTGCTTCTATATGGAGCTGTTTTAGCAGGTCTTGAACTCTCTCTGGACCTTCGTTCTGAAAAACGCTATCAAGAGATTCAAGCCATTCTTTGCTTTCAAGTTCTGTAAATTTGGAGTCCTTTTTATCCATATCGTATTTGAGAAACCCGCGTAAAACAAAGAGCTAAATACTTCTCTGGTCCTTTTTTACAGGCGCAATGTTTCACGTGGCAGGACCTTTGATGCAATAATACATGCCGGACAGCCCATTATTTATCCAAACAGGACACTCAGGACAATTACATCCCTTCCTTTCAATGGAGGCGGTGCTTTTGCCGCGAGCACAATATAATCCTTCCCCACCGCCTTTCGGATAACTTGGGCAGTTATTGCAGTTGCCCTGCAGGCAAATTTTGAAGTTTTCCTGTGTATCATCTACCTTCGCCATATCTATTACGCACCTTTCGCTTATTCAATCAATTTCAAGATATAAATGTGGAAGTTGAGCAGCCTCTTTGTTGCTGATTTGATAACCTCGTCAATCTTCAGCCGGACAGTTGGCAAAACAGTGTGATTGCCTAAAGTCGTCAATGGTTAATATTGATTTACCTTTCTAAAATGTCAATCTTTCGGCTGTATTAGCAACCGCTCATGCATCATTTTTCATTGGCTAATTCGTCAACCTCTTCTGCGCCCTTGGCAAGAAATTTTTCTTCATCCTTCAGCAGGATATTAATCAGTCGTTGAAATTCGCCGGCATGGACACGTTCTTCGTTGGCGATGTCCTGCAGGACCTTTTTGGCAAGCTCATTATCCGTGGCGTCGGCATGAGATTCATACAGGTGTACCGCTTCCTCTTCCGCAGCCAGATCCAGGCGTAAAGCCCGTGCTAATTCCGAATCGGTCATCTTACGGCCAGGCGTAATACCGCTAAATGGATTTACAAATTCCGGCATTTGTCATTTCTCCTTTCATTTAATTTTTTGCGCGTATATCAATTACCGCTCTGTTTTGAGAAAGAACGTACAATTTTTATGACCTGTATTTTATCAGGGCAAAACTCCTACAGGATTTAGATATCAAAAATTGTTACGTATCCGCTTAATTGCTGTTCAATAACTTATTATTTTATTTAGAGTATAATTTTTGCCAATATATCAGGCTCAATTCGAAAAGTCGAACCTTTTCCCTCAAAAAAGCCGTGTTCAGCGATCAAATGTATATTCAGATCTGACCAATAATTGCTTTCACCGGATTCGATAATATCAACTATCGTCACTCTTTTGGCAAATCGGCCTGGATGCGGCCAGGGACACACTATGACTCCTTTTGCCTCATCGACTCTGGCCCGGCGCTTCTCATCTAAATCAACCCAATTGCCGAGGGCGGCTTTAGCGATATCGGTGATTTTCTGCATTCTGGCGGCGATCTGTTTGGCTGTAAAGCCTAATCGCGAAATTTGTGCGACATCGGCCTCGATAATCTCAGATAAACTGCGGGTGTCCGTTCCCATAAATCCACCGGCGACGAGTTTTGACGACCGAAGGACAGCTTCCAATTTCCGCATTTGTGGCGATTCTTTCATTTTTAGAAATTTCCCCGCTTATTATTCAAATTTGTCATAGAAGATATTATCTTTGTTTATGCCTAACTCAGTTAAGACTTTTATTGAGGCGTCAATCATTCCGGGACTACCGCATAGGTACGCCTCATATTCAGTGGCGTCTTTCAAGTCCCGGCGAAATACTTCAGTAACCAACCCAATTTGGCCGTCCCATTTCTCATCACCCTGAGGCTTTGCCACGGCTGGCACAAAACAAAAATCAGCAAGTTCCTTCTCAAAGGTTCTCATCTGCTCTGCCATAAACATATCTTTAATGGTATTCGCCCCAAAGTAATATGTGGCTTTGCGCTTAATGCCTTCATTTTTCATCTGGTGCAAAATACATTTGATGGGCGCCATTCCAGAACCACCCGCAATAAAAACTATAGGTGCATCTGTATCGGACAGCCGAAAGTTTCCATAAGGACCATTGATTTTCACTTCATCACCGACTTTTAAGTACTCAAAGCAGTATGTAGTACAAATTCCTCCGGGTACGAGGCGAATAATTAACTCGATATTGTTTTTATCCGTCGGGTCAGAAGAAATCGAGTATGCCCGATATACTTCTTCGCTGTTTTTTTCGTAAGCCGGCGTCAGCAATTGTATGTACTGACCTGGTATATAATCAATAGTTTTTGGTTCTTTCAGTTCAAACCGGAATTGCTTAATATCGTATGTAAGGTCAATAATTTCGGCACATCGGCAGGAGAACTGGCGAATCGCGAAAAGCTCAGGTGGAATCTCAATTTTTAGGTCATTGCGGACTTTCACCTGGCAGGAAAGACGTACATTTGATTCTTTTTCTTCCCTGTTTAAAAAGGGCTCTTCCGTTGGTAGCAGGGGACCCGCTCCTTCGAGGACCTTTAGCTTGCACAATCCGCACGTGGCTCTACCGCCGCAGGCGCTGGGGATGAATATCTTCTCTGCGGTAAGCATCGATAACAGGTCTTTGCCGCCCTGGACGGTCAGCTTGCGTTCATCGTTAATAGTTATCTGGCATGGTCCGTAATTAGATAAAAAATATTCGGATATGGTCAAGACAGCAGCTAAACCCGCTCCGATCGAGCTAACTACAGTGACAGCTATAAGAACTGAGAGAACCATTGTCGTGATTATCTTCCTTGCAGGACACCGCTGAATCCAATAAAAGCCATTGCCATGATGCCAGCTATTACAAGGGTTATGCCAGCTCCTTGGAGTCCCTGTGGGATTCGCTCGTTAGCCAGCTTTTGTCTGATACCCGCCATAGCTATTATTGCCAGGAACCAGCCGATTCCGCTGCCAAGACCGTAACCAACGGTCACAATGAAACTATAGTTGCGAATCAACATAAAAAGCGATGCGCCGAGTATAGCGCAATTGACCGTTATCAATGGCAGAAATACGCCGAGCCTCAAATACAGAGCCGGTGAGTATCGCTCAATAACCATCTCTACAAACTGCACAAAAGCCGCGATGATGATGATAAACAATATGAACCGGAAAAACTCCAGGCCCAGCGGCTCAAGTACATAATGGTAAGCTAACCAGTTTAACATGCACGTTGTAGTCATTACAAAGATGACCGCCAGACCTAAGCCGAACGCAGATTTAATTTCACGCGAAACCCCAATAAATGGACAAAGTCCCAGAAAGTAAGACAGAAGGATATTTTGTGTGAATACCGCTGAAACACAAACCACAAACGCCTGCCATATTTGAGCCTCTACGTTCATTTGCTTTTTTTCTCCTGTGCGAGCTGAATCGATCTGAATATCCATGTCACAATAGCGAGCATAAAGAAAGCACCCGGCGGCATTACCATTATGATCCACTTGTCCCAGTAAGGGCCGCTGAAATAAGGCATCGGATAGCCTAACAATGTCCCCATGCCAAGAAGCTCGCGAAATATTGCAATTATTAATAGCACAAACGAATAGCCAAGTGCGTTGAAAAATCCGTCCAGAAAGGCCGGCACCGGTGGATTGGAAATACCGTACGCTTCACACCTGCCCATAACGATACAGTTGGTGATAATCAGGCCGACATAAGGGCCGAGATTTCTGCTCATTTCCGGCCAATAAGCCTTGAGTATTATATCCACGATAATTACATAGAAAGCTATAATCAGGGTCTCCACCATCATCCTGATGTTGCGTGGCGTGAACCTGCGCAGGATGGAAACCGTAGCAGCGCTTAGTGACAGTGTAAATATCAGAGCGACACACATAACAATGGTATTCAAAACAAGGTTTGTCACAGCCAATGTGCTGCATATACCGAGAACCTGTTTGAATATGGGGTTATCGCGCCATAGTCCTGCTATGGCAATATTTTTTCTTGGTGCTCCTGCACCTGAAGCGTTCATTTTGCCACGTCCCCTTTATTGAGCTGATGCCGCCAGTTTGTCAGCGCCGAGTTGATTATATTTTCCAGCCGGGTGCTCGTCTGCGTGGCCCCGGTGACGGCGTGCACATCACTGGCGCCCAGCTCCATCCCAGGCCTTTTGATGCTTAGAGGTTTGTCCCCGACCGAAATAACCTTGCCCTTGAATTGCTCTCTAAATGCAGCCTTTGCTATTTCAGCGCCAAGACCGGGCGTTTCATTTTGCTGGTAAAATGCTATTGCTGTAATTGTCTTTTTATCTGCTTCTATGCCGATGACACCTTTAATCGGTGCCCAGAAGCCCTGGCCTGACATCGGCAGAGCATAAGCAATTGTTTTGCCATTCTGTCGAAGTGTATAGGCTCCGGCTGAAAGCTCATCCGGCTCGGTGACCTGCTCGATAAAAATGCGATGCAGCTCCGAATTATTCATTTTCTCCCGGTAAAGTCCCGGCAAAACAGAAAGAACAGCCCTTTCAAAGGATAATTTTTCACTTGCCTTGACCTTTTCGCTTGTGAGCTGTGTAAAGCCAATCACTATTGAGCTGAAAAAAGCCGTTGCGACAAACATATAAAAAATCGGAAACCATCGTTTCTGTCGCATCAGGCGGCCCCCTTTAATCTGTCAGTACTGCCGGACTTTCTTTTGTATGACCTTACAGCATAATCCAGTATCGGAGCGAACATATTTCCAATCAGAATTGAGAACATCAGGCCGCCGTTGAATATCGAGAAATTTCTTATGATAGTGGTAAAAACACCAATGATAATTCCGTAGATTATCCTGGCAGGCTCGGTTTTGGGAGCACTGATAGGGTCGGTCGCCATAAAGAAGGCACCGAATAAAAATCCTCCGCCGAGTACCGCTGGTACAGCCCCCAGCAGAGGTTCAATGCCAAACCAGTATAAAACCTGATTCAATACTGCATAAGTTGTGACCAAAGAAAGAATAATAGTTCGGCTGGCTGTTTTTGTATAGAAAAGATAAATACCTCCAACCAGAATTAAAAGTACGCTGGTTACTCCCATTGTACCGCTGATTCTTCCGAACAACAGCGCTCGATACAATGTGCTTGCCTTTAGGTATTCAATCTGGCCTTCAGCCACATCAATGGGTATTTCTGATGCCACAGAGTTCCCATCTTTGTTTTTCAAAATTATTTTACCCGCTTTTAGAAATGCCATTGGAGTAGCGCCGGTTATCGCATCTGTAGTTGATGCTGTAGTCCATTTATTCAATGCTCCTAACGACCCTTGTGCCACCGGCGCCCATGTGGCTGTAAGGGCGACCGGAAAGCAAACGTATACAAAGCATCTGCCTGCCATTGCGGGATTGAAGATATTACGTCCAAAGCCGCCAAAGATTTCCTTGGTGAACATTACAGCAAATACAACTCCGATAGTCAGCACATGTATTGGAACGGTTGGCGGTATGATAAGCGCAAATATAGTGGTGGTGACAAAGACGGCTTCGGTTACAGGTTCACCGCGACGTCGGGTGAATATAAGCTCAACAATGAAGCCGACCAGCGCCGCCCAGGCCACCATAAAAAGGGATCGCCAGCCGAAGAAATAAATGCCCCCAGCTACGCATGGCAGCAGAGCCAACAAGACGCGCCGCATCATTAATTGCTTCAACAAGAATTTAGCTGGAGCCTTTCCCTGGGCCATGAAGGAAATCCGTTCTTTGTGTTTTTTAACAAACGCGTTTTGGTCATTGATACTAATAACGTTCTAAGGCTCGTTAAGCAATAGGAAATCGTCTGATAGTTGAAATTCGTTTTTTATATTGCCCTATAGAAAACAGGAGTTTTACACGCAATTAGCCGTTTTGGAATAAAGCGAACAAATAAACCTTTCGTGCAGGCTTAACTGTTCTTGGTATAAAAAACCTGTTTTCCAGACAGGTTTTTTATATATCCCACCGCAGGCTCAGATAGAAAATATTTGGATAAAGACAGGGCTGACCGGTCAGTAACGCACCTATTTTTTTCGGTGGGATCAATGTATATCTTCAGCAAAAGTCAGGCTTTTTCCAAAAGACTCCTCGCTGGATTGATCGTACGTTTGACGCGCCGGCGCTTTTGAGATGGGTTGGGTACAAAGCCGGCATGACTAATGCAAGAGACTTGGGTGAAGTCACAATATCGATGCTGCGAGGGGAACACGGACGGCAGGGGGGATATGACAAAAACACATATTGCCTGGAAAAGCGAGAGGGGCGGCCCGAATATCTGTAGTCCGGTCAGCAATGGGAAAGTGGTATTCATGCTGTTTTCTGAGGGCCTAATTAGCTGCTATAACGTGACAGATGGGACGAGATTATGGGAAAAGGACCTGAGAGAGAATTTACAGGCTTCGCCAAGCATAGTTGGGGATAAGCTATATCTTTTGGACGAAGAAGGTGTCATGTACATTATAGAGATCGGCCCCGAATATAAAGAATTAGCTAAATGTGAGCTGGCCCCTGAGGGGCTGGGCGAGAAGTGTAATGCATCGCCAGCTTTTGTCGATGGCCGTATTTATATTCGTGGCTTAGAGAATCTGTACTATATCGGATTAGCTTATAACAGACCGTAAAACGGTTACTTTTATCCTTACTCAATTACATGGATGTTTTTCTTTTTGCACATATCTTTTAGAATTTTAGGCCAGACGGTGGAACTGACTTCGCCGATGTGGGCCTTTTTCAATAATGACATAAACGTGCGAGATTGGCCTATACCTCCGCCGATGCTCAAAGGAATTTCGTCATTCAATATAGCCTGATGGTACGGTAGCTTCAAAAAATCAAGCTGGCCGGATATCTCAAGCTGCTGCTTGAGCGTCTCTTTATTGACTCGTATACCCATAGAGGTCAGCTCGTGACGACGTTTTGTCACCTGATTCCAGACCAGGATGTCACCGTTTAAGCCGTGCATCGGTTTTCCGTCCTCGGACGTTGTTTCGGTTACCCAGTCATCATAGTCAGCGGCTCTCATCTCGTGGGGGTAACCGTCCTTTAGCACCCAGCCGATACCGATAATAAAAATAGCCGGGTACTTCTTTGCAATTTCTGTCTCTCGTTGTTTTCGCGGTAAATCCGGGTACATATCGAGGATGTCCTCTGCATGAATGAAAGTAAGCTCATCGGGCAGGTCTGGATATTTGTCAATCTTGAGCTGAGGAAACATTTCCTGCACGTGGGTCTCGGCACCTTTTAGAACCTTCCAAATCTTGCGCACAATATCTCTGAGAAGGTCGAGATTTCGCTGCTGTTCGGTAATAGCCAGCTCCCAGTCCCACTGATCGACATAAGCGCTGTGATCATGGTCAAGAAAATAATCCTTGCGCACCGCTCGCATATCGGTAAGCAGACCTTCGCCGACCTTCATTCCGAATTGCTTTAGGGCCATCCGTTTCCATTTTGTCGCTGCCTGAACAACCTCAGCATCGATCGGATTTTTGTCGTAGTCATTCGAGATATGGAATCCTATCGGCGTGCGTGAGCCGTCACGGTCGAGGTAGTCATTGACACCGCTGGCGACATCAACAATCAAAGGAACCTGGACTCGGATAAGGTTAAGCTCTTTGCAGAGATTCTGCTCGATGTAGTCTTTAACCGCATAGATTGCAATTTGCGTTTCCTTCGGCGACAGCAAAGAGCTGTAATCCTGCGGCAGGATTTTCTCCAACTCATTATAGTCACCGATTCCCGGACCGGCTAAGTCTGCTTTCTTGTCTGACATTGGGTTGCCTCCTAAAATCTTATCAATAGAACAATTGGTGGGGCAAGCCCCACCCCACTCGGCTAAATATCTTAAATATACTCAATAGTTGCCGGTGGCTTCGGTGTCAAATCATATAAACAGCGGCTAACATCTTTTAACTCGTTGACGAGGCGCTCACAGATGCGGTTAAGCTTTTTCCAGGGAAGTTCAGTTGCAGTTGCATTTCTGGCATCGGTACTTTCGACACAACGCACGACAATTATCTGGCCGAACTCGCGTTTATTGTTACGAATACCGGTCGCACGGTCGTTAAGTAAGGCAGCCAAATACTGAAATGCGCCGCTGTCGGCAAGCTCTTCCTCGACGATAGCTGTCGCTTTGCGTACAGTAGCCAATCGCTCGCGTGTGACTTCGCCGACAATTCGAGTCGCTAAAGCCGGGCCTGGAAATGGTATGCGATGGGTAATCTCCTTGGGTAAATCCAGGAATTCACAGACCTCGCGGACACCATCTTTTCGCAAAGTTTTAAGCGGTTCAATGATTGAGTAACCATAAGCTTTTTCTGGATCGATGCCGATTTGAGCGAGAATATTATGCTGGCGTTTGATACCGGCTACGGTTTCTTCAATATCTGTGAGGATTGTGCCATGAAACAAAAACTTCGCACCAGATTCTTTTAACAGACGCGCAAAAACCTTTGAATAAAATGTGTCCGTGACGGCCTGTCGTTTTTCCTCCGGGTCTGTTAAGCCTGCCAGAGCGGAGAGAAATTCATCCTGGGCATCGATTAATTCCACTTTAATGCCCAACGAGGCGAAAGTTTTTACAACCTGTTGTGGCTCGCCTTCGCGCATTAGCGCGCTATCAATGAAGACCACTTTTAGCTGGTTGCCCAGGGCACGGTGTCCAAGCACTGTGACCAGCGAGCTATCCACTCCGCCGCTTAAAGCAGTAATTGCCTTTTCTTTGCCCACGGTCTTTCTAATATCAGCGATTTGCTCTTCGACGAATTTTTTGCAATCCATTGCATCCTCCTGCAAAATACTTTTGAAATATTCATGTTTAACACCGAGGGCAGGAATCTAACAGCTTCGATAAGAGATGTCAAGATTGGGATTTTGACTATTTGAGTAATTCTTCTCTTTACTTTTCACTTTTTCCTTTTCTTTTGCCGTTTCCTTGAATTCTGACTACAATATTCCCCAAAATAATAATCTTGTACGTTTTAATATTATCACAAAAATATTGATATCTATATATCGCAGCCACCAAATTAAAAGAAAGGAATTGAGAGATATGTCACACAAATTGATGTTGAGCATAATTATCGCAGGTATGATGATATGTGGTTATGCCGTCGCACAGGAGAATCCTGCCACCGGCTCCAAATATGTCTTTTCGTATTTTAAAGGAAACGGCGAGGACGGCCTGCATTTGGCCTGGGGCGACGACGGTCTAAAATGGCACCCGCTAAACGACGACCGCTCGTTTCTGCAGCCTAAGGTCGGCGGAAAACTTATGCGCGATCCCTGCATCTGCAAAGGGCCGGACGGAATATTCCACATGGTCTGGACGAGCGGCTGGTGGGACAAGGGTATCGGCATTGCCCATTCACCTGACCTGATCAACTGGTCGGAGCAACAGTGGCTGGGTGTTATGACACATGAACCGAACGCAATGAACTGCTGGGCTCCGGAGATTTTTTATGACGAGACACAGAAGCAATACCTTATCTTCTGGGCTACAACCATCCCCGGCAGATTTCCCGAAACCGACAACACCGGTGACCGCGGTAAAGACGGCCTGTGCAATCATCGCATCTATTGTGTCACCACAGCCGATTTTAAGACCTATTCGCAGGCGGAGCTGTTCTATAACGACGGCTTCAGTGTGATTGATGCTACCATCGTTAAAGACGGCCAGCGGTATATAATGTTTCTCAAAGACGAGACACTAAAGCCCGACCCCAAGAAGAACATCCGCATAGCATTTGCCGAAAAGGCAACAGGGCCCTACAGTCGTGCTACACCGCCGTTTTCACCCGATTGGGTGGAGGGCCCGACTGCTATTAAAATCGGTGATTACTGGTATGTGTACTATGACGCTTACAGGCGGCACCGATACGAAGGCGCACGTTCCAAGGACCTTCTTGAATGGGAGCCTATCACTGACAAGCTGTCTTTTCCAAATGGAGCAAGACACGGCACCATCTTCACTGTACCGGAAGAGATTATTACAGAGCTAAAGAAATTGAATCCCGTGTCTGATAAATCCATGCAATAGCCAGAACATAAAACTACAAATTAAAGTATATGGTATTTGAAAAAATTGCCTGAATAACTTTGTTTAATATCAAGAACCTGGATTTTGGAGGTTAGAGCCGTGAGAATGAAAAACTGGCTGTTGGTAATAATAGTTGGTGTTTTTTCGGTGGGACTTGCAGAGTACTCATCAGCTCAGCAGCAGACTTTCAGTAGAAGAACACCTGTTGTGGAAGTTTACGAGAAAACACATGATGCAGTAGTAAATATTTCCGGCGAGCGAACAGTATCAACCTCTATATGGCCCAAGTTCGACTTGCCGGGCATGTTTGACTTTGGGGGACCGAGATTCCAGAGACAGGTCAAGGTGCTCGGCTCAGGTGTTATTGTTCACGAAGATGGCTACATCATCACCAATGCACATGTGGTAGAGAGCGCCAAAAACATCAAAGTTATGTTGGGTGACGGTCAGGAATACCAAGCCACGGTGATAAGTGCGGACCAAAGCAAAGACTTAGCTGTTCTGACAATAGAAACGCAAGACAAGCTGCCTTTCATCCATCCTGGAAAAAGCAATGACTTAATGATAGGCGAAACTGTGATAGCAATCGGCAATCCTTACGGCTATTCGAATACGGTTACAAGCGGTGTAGTAAGCGCTGTGGGCAGGGATATTGAAGTATCGGAAGGATTCTGGCTGCGTGGACTAATTCAGACAGATGCTCCGATTAATCCCGGCAACAGCGGCGGGCCACTTTTGAACGTAAACGGCGAGCTTATAGGAATTACAACCGCTATCAGACCCGATGCCCAGAATATTGGTTTCGCGATACCCGTAGATACTTTAGCCGACAATCTGACCCAGATGCTCATGCCGGAAAAGCTGCGTCGCGTTCAACTGGGATTGATAATGGGCAGGTTGAAAACAGTCGGTGAATTTACCGGCCTGGAAGTTGACTCCGTAGTGAAAGAAAGCCCGGCGGAAAAAAATGGCATGGCAGCGGAGGATTTAGTTCTGGAAATTGACGGACGAAAGCTAAATGGAGTTATCGACTTTTATGTAAAAATGATGCACAAAGAAATCGGAGAGCCCATAGAAATCAAGTACGTAAGACTTCAAGGATTACGGCCAGAGACTCAGACGGTCCGATTGACAATGGAGGCCAAGCCGTTGCCTGACGGCAGTAAACTTGCAAAAGAATTCTTTCAAATAGAAATCTCAGAGCTAACCGATTCTGTAGCAAGAAAGTTTGGTTACGATAAGGCTTATCCAATACTAATTATAACCGATGCAGAACGGCAGGGCGTGGCAGCACAGGCAGGGCTTACCGGCGGTGACCTCATCTTAGAGGTGAATAATACTGCGGTGCGTAACCTTAAAGAATTTTCCCTGGAAATGGAAAAAGTCAACGAAGGTGACATAGTCAAACTGAAAATAATGCGTATCAAGGTGAGCGCTTTTGGGCAAGTACGGCGCATAGATACCGTGTCATTAAAAGCGCAAACAAAAAAACCGAGCCGACTAAGATTTTCGTAGAGGAATTGGCGGAGGAAATCTCCCTACATCTATATTCACCAAAGACAACCGGTAGAAATGTAGATATGCGAACCTATGTGCTGGATGAATCTTCGGAGGGTAAACTCAATGGCGTTTGTCTGATAAATGCCGAAAAATCTCGATTTTACTTTCCCACTTGTGGGAATCGATCACGGATGAGTTATTTTCGCAGCGATGCCAGGTTTGGCACCACCATTTCCACATAAATCGAAGAATTCTCATGTCATCACCCCTTTTTGAATTGTTATCTTATGATAACAAATAAAGAGCTTCAATTCAACGTAAAAGCCGTGTAACAAGGCACTTTATAATATAGAGGCAGCAGAGACGATTTTTTATGGGACATTTTTAAAATATTTTTTTATGCAGTAAAGAAAGCCTGCCTTTGCCGAAGCGGCTACGTGCAGGCTGGCCAGTAGAAGGTATTACATTTTCGATGATATATACCCCCCTCTAAGGCAAAAAGGTGAGGTTTAAGCGTGAATTACTAACCAATAAGGGCTCAATGATTATCCCCGGTGCGATTCGAACGCACAACCTCTGGCTTCGGAGGCCAACGCTCTATCCTATTGAGCTACGGGGACGAAAATGAATATCTTTTATTACGCCAAAACGCTGAATAAGTCAAGTGTTCTCACGGAGGGCGGAGGTAAGATTCGCCTTTTTTCTGTTTTTTACATAAATATCTCGTTCGTATCTGCTACAATGAATATATACTTATTACCGTAGGAGAGATGAAAGGAGCAACCGTGCATACTCTAACTCGTGTGTGGCTCATCGTGCTGTTGGCTGCCTTTTTATGGTGGATTCCTGCAGTTTCAGCTAACCAACCAGAATGGCAACGATATGAAGCAAACTGGCGTATTACGGGAGGCAAAAGGTCAAAAGCGATACACTATCCAAAGGAAAAACCTGTGCCTCTCAAAGATAGTCAAACCAGCCGTGGTGCCCCTCTTCAAAAGAAAATCGTCCTCCGTGAGGAGTCCCTAGGACTGAGACAGCCGGTATTTAAATCAGCACTTTCCCAAGACGATTCGGCTCAGGTTGAAAACTTCGGCATGGTTGCCCCCGTGCTTGCTTACGCCATTGACTCGCCACCTATAGACGGTTTCGTTCCATGGATAATCATTTCCGTGACCAACAAACGGCTCGATGATCTTGAGCTGGATGCTGTGCCGGAGACATCCATCGTGGGCCGTTATCCGCTCGGAATTAGTCCCAAGACTGACTATGCCATCGGCATCCTCGATACAGGCGCAAGCGCCCATGTGATGAGTTATGCAGCCGCTGTTCAGGCAGGACTTTTCGTTGGATTCCCGAATCTCATTACCTCAAATACGAGCATTATCGCAGGGGTAATCGGATCGGTTGATGCATGGATAAGCCAACCGCTCGCTATTTTTGTCGATGGACTCAGCTCCTTGGACCCCAATGGATTACTGCTGGATACATCCAGAATGCTTGGAGAGAGCAACGTGTCGATAGTTGTTGGTCAAGACCCAGGCAGCGGACCCGATCTTACAACCGCTATCGGTACACCCTTGAGCGTATTCTTTACAACCGTTATCAACAATGACCAGGAGGTAACTGTCAGTCGTGGCGGCGAAGAATTCACCGCCCCGGACATCTGTCTTTATGAGCATGAAGACCCATGTATTCCGTCATATTCCAACGTTGTGCCGCTTGAATTGCGGCCGGGCGGGGCTGTGAGTGTTCAATATTTTCCTACCCTTACAAGCTTCTTTGAATTTCCGCCGATGAGTCCATCCGTGATTATTGGAAATTTGTCTCAGAGTCTCTTTTTCGTTCACAGTGTGGACCTTGTTGAGGGTGAAAACAGTGCTATCGACAAGGACCGGTTTATGCTCGATACCGGCGCTCAGGTGACAGTTATCGGCTCACGCATCGCAGCCCGTCTTAAGTTAAATCCAAAAGAACCGGAATTTGAGGTTGAGATAGAAGATGTCACCGGTGAAGTTGTCATTGTGCCCGGCTTTTACATCGATTCAATCCAGATACCGGCAATCGGTGAGTGGCTCAGCTACACAAATGTCCCTGTGATTTTGCTTGATGTCTCTTCTCCTGAAGGAGGCACCCTCGACGGCGTAATCGGCATGAACCTCTTTGTCGATTTTAATTTAGTGCTGCGAGGCGGCGGAATGTTCCTTGATGAGGACCCTGCTCTCTATTTTGAACCTGTGACCGCTCTTGCTGCTGATATCGCTCCCAAAGGTGGCGATGATAAAGTCGATTACTTAGACCTTTCAGCCTTTGCCGAGGCCTGGCTCGCTGATTCTCAGTCTCCCAAATGGAACGAAAAAGCAGATATAGCTCCCATCCTGAATACGGATGGTATTATTAATTTTCTGGACTTTTCCGTTTTTTCAAAGTACTGGCTGGCCGGCATTCGCTAACGGCAAACGGCGTGTATGAAACTCGGGGCTAAACATTTGGCAGCTTTCGCCAATACACTTCAATATTCTCCATTTAAGAGAACTTCGCAGTGTAACATTTGACTATAGCACGTTCAGGAACTATCATTGTGCCATTGTATTTTTGAAAGAAAAGATCAATGAGAGTTCTGATGGACTTTATATACTTGTTTGCTGCGGCGGTATATAGCCCTGTGCTTATCTACAGGAATATCAGGCATAAGCGTTACCGCACAGGCTGGGCCCAGCGATTCGGCAAAATTACCCGCAATAATCCAGAAAAAAAATGTATCTGGCTGCACGCGGTAAGTGTGGGCGAGATAAATGCTGCAAAAACTATTATCGATGAGATGCAAAAGAAATTTGGTAATTATGAGATTGTAATCAGCACTACCACCGACACCGGCTTTGCCCGTGCAAGCAATATTTTCGGTGAGAATTTTAAGGTATTTTATTTTCCTCTCGATTTTTCCTGGATAATACGACGTGCCTTTCGCAGAATCAATCCGTCACTGTGTCTATTGATGGAGCTGGAGGTTTGGCCTAATTTCGTTCATATCGCCCAGAAGTTAAATATTCCTGTTGTTATAGTCAACGGCAGAATAAGTGACAAAAGCCTTTCCAGATACAAAATAATAAAGCCGGTTGCTTCGAAAATCTTCAGCAAGGTCAGTCTTATTCTCGCTCAAACGGATGAATACGCTCAGCGTTTCAAACAGATCGGCTGCCCGAACGAGAGAGTAATTGTCACCGGCTCACTGAAATACGACACCGCTCAAATTACCGATAACGTTGACGGTGCCGATGCTCTCGCAGAGCAACTGTTTGGAAAAATCGCAAATCGAAAATCACAAATCGCAAATCGTTTGTGGGTCGCAGGTGCCACCGGAAATGATGAAGAAAAAATACTACTGGAAGTTTTTCATAATCTAAGACAAGAAGGTCGATTTAGTAACCTGTGTTTGGCTATTGTGCCGCGTAAGCCGGAAAGATTCGATGAAGTTGCGCAGCTCATAGAACAATCCGGTTTTAACGTAATTCGATATAGCAAACTAAAAACACTGGCACCCGTTGCTGGTGAAAAATCGCAAATCGCAAATCGCAAATCGCAAATTGATACGGTAATTCTCGGCGACACGATGGGCGACCTGCGAAAATTTTATTCGCTTGCAACGGTAATCTTCGTTGGCAGGTCTTTAGTTCCGATGGGCGGCTCCGATATGATGGAGGCAGCGGCTTTAGGTAAATGCACTATCTTCGGCCCTTATGCCTTTAATTTCCAGCAGACTGTCGATGCCCTTATCGAAGATAGCGGCGCTATTATGGTTAGAGATAAAGATGATTTACTTCAGACAATGCGGAAATGCCTCACGGAACCTGACTACGCCGAACGAATTGCCAAAAATGGCCGAGAGACAATCAGAAAAAACCAGGGCGCAACTACAAAAACCATCGAGCAAATCACTAAATTGCTGAACGTCTCTCTATGAAGTTATTTATCGAATATTCATTTCCCCAATGTTTTAACCACTTCCTTGATATGCTCCGGCTTGGTGCCGCAGCAGCCGCCGATTATATTCACACCCGCAGAATGAATCCTTTCGGCAGCAACCGCAAAATCTCCAGACGAGACCTTGTAAACCGTCCTACCATCAATTAACTCAGGCTTGCCAGCGTTAGGCTCGGCAAAAATCAAAACATCTCTGTCCAAATCTTTTACTGCTGAAACAAACTTTTGTGCCAGTTCTATATATTCATCGAGTGTTAGCGTGCCGCAATTAAATCCTATAGCATCGACTCCCAAGGAAACGGCCTTTGAAATCATAGACTCGACATCGACACCCATCATAGTTTTGAAATCATCGCCAGTATGGTCAAAGGCGAATGAAACGAGCATGGGCAGCTCACCCCTAAGGGGTGAACTAACTGATTTAACCGCTTCAATAGCAATTTCTGCTTCGTCAAGAGCAGCCATTGTTTCGATTATAAATCCATCGACGCCACCATCTAAAAGTGCCTTTGCCTGCTGGGTGAAAGCATCTTTTAATTCCTGTGGCTCTAAGTTTCCCAATGGTTGGAGAAAATCTCCGCTCGGCCCAATATCACCTAAAACGTATTTTTCCCCACCTGCTGCCTGCCGAGCTATTTGAGCGCCTGCGGTATTTATCTCAACGACTTTGTCGGCTAAACCATGCCGTGCAAGCGCATATTTATTAGCCCCGAATGTGTTAGTAAGAATCGCATCGCTGCCAGCCGACAGATACGCTCGGTGAATATCTAAAATGACATTCGGCGAATCGATATTCAGATAGTCATTACACACACCTGCCTCAATCCCGCGAGCGATCAGTTCGGTTCCCATCGCCCCATCCAACAAAAATACACCCTGCCTGATTCTTTCTCTCAGATTTACCTTAGACATAAAAAAACTGGTTCCTTCGGCTTTGCTCAGGACAAGCTTTTAATCCTGCCTTTGTTCAATCCACTTACCATCAACATTTACAAAAAGATGCTTAAATCTCTTTGGTTCCGGATGATTGAAAAGGACTTTTCGCTGCTTGGAACTTATGTTCGTTGGCTTTATAGAAGTCAGACGAAGGGAAATCTTTGCCTGGTCCTCGATATTCTCGCCGTGCCTTGAAATCCTGATAATACTCGGTGCAAAAAAATCCTCAACAACCTTCTTGTACTTATATAGCTCCACAACAAGCTTAGATTCATCATCAATATTAAAATACTGGATCTTCCGCACAGAATAATCGCAGTTATAGATATATATATTTTTGATTATCCCAGCCTTGTCGTTGCGTCTCGTCAAAACATCAAAGACCCCTTCCTTTGACAATGACCAGTTTTTTGCATCTTCCTTGTCACTTGCCACTGCCATAATTCCGAGGGCTTCAAGCACAACTCTCGGATCGAGTAAAAGTCCCTCAACAGAGCCGACCTCGGCCCACCTGCCCAGCCAATAGCTGCTGACCTCCTTGAGTCTTATCGCCAGCCAGAATTCATCTTTGTTAGAACCGAGAACGAGCCCCCGCGGGTCAAAGGCAACGTCGCCCTGCAGATAGATTTCGCTCAGCGGGTTCAGCCAAAGTTTCACAGGGAAGTTTTCCTTTTTTAATTTGCCGTCAGCATAATACTCCAGACGGCATTGGCCGTTAGCTTTCAATTGTGCTACCTTCTGTGAATGTGACTCTAAAGCAGCCAGCGCCTCGATTGCAGTTTCCTTACCCGGACAGACACGCGTCGGCTGTCGAATTTGCTTGGCGCAGCCGGTTAGAATTAGTGTCGCTGCTAAGAAAAGAAAGAATACATGATTTCTATATTGAAGGTAACGCACTTTCTATAAATCCGTTTGTAGAATCTCGCCTATTTGTGAAGACAGTTGCTCGATTTGCGCCTCATCAAGATGTGGATTTGTCACCGTGACAATTTCCTTATCGCCGGTTATTCTCAAACGCCAGATTTCCTTGCCATCCTCAACCTCGGATGAATCATATTTCAAGCGTCTTTTTCGCATTAGAACTAAAGCCAGCACAAAGCGAAAATTTACTTTTTCCTGCTCGGTTTCTTCTGCCAGCCTGTCAAAAAAAGCCATTAGCATATCGTCGTCGATAAATTGTGTTTTTTTCTGGCCTGGTTGTGGCAGCTTTGTTTTCCAGAAGCAGAACACCTCCGGCTTTTGGCTCTGCCAGTAATCGGCGCAGAAATCCCGGCGTTGCAATCCCTGCTCGGTTTCCACAAGAGCGCCGTAATACTCTTCACTGTATTCTATTTTTCTGCCGGTTCCGTAACAGGTTCCAACCGGCTTTTCTATTTCCCACTCTTCCATTGTTCTTTAGCTATACGCTACTCAAATATCAGCCATTTACTTATGTTCTGTGAAGTCTTAGGCCCTATACCTTTGACTTTTTGCAAATCGTTACAGTCTCTAAAGGTAAGCCTGTCGACTTCTTGTAAAACAAAATTCTCTCTATATGCAACTATTGCTTGTGCCCGCAGGCGGCCTATATTTGGTAATCTTGCCAGGCTCGCTGCCGGTGCATCGTTCGGATTTATTTTTTCTTCTAATGCAATCTCTCGGCTGGCTATAGTAGAGCTATTCCCTGCAAAACATGAAGTGACAATGCCGACAGCCAGTGCGGCACAAATTAGCTCACTAATAATAAAAGCAAACGATTGAATCCGTTCTTGTCTGGTTTCTGTCATGCGTTGTTGTGTTTACCGGCTAAAAATTTCATCACGAAGCTTTTCTAAAGCTTGAAATGATTTTTTAGGCTCAAGCAGTTTGGTCGTCAGGCCACTATTTGCAATGGCACTATCCTTCATATCGGCAAGTGTCGAATATGTTACTGAGTCAACATACGGCTTACTAAGTGCTATTTTATAAAACTGTTCAATCCATTCTGCCTGCTGCGATTGGTCCCATTCCTGGTGCCATGTGCCGGCAACTTTGCTGCTGTATAAGCCGTCGCCATTTTGGCTTGGCACCTCTACGCCGGTTACATACAAGGGTTTGCCTATAGGTCCAAAATAATCCAGAACGGCCGATATCTGCATCATATCTCTGACGTGCATACCGGATATATTTTTACCTAACCGCATGGCTAATCCGAATGCATCGAAATTTATACCGCTTTGCACAATCATGTCCATATACGCCAGCGGCGGAATGGTATTCGGTGCTATTGCAAAATATTCACCCCAGGGATTGCTGATTTCTACAATCCTCAGAGTCCTGTTACTGGCAGCCCTAACAGCCATATTAGCCGCACGGGTCATTCCTAAAATCTGCTCGAAACTAAAACCAAAATGATTAAAAGTATTCAATCCGCTCAATACAATCCACCTGTGAATGATACCCGAATAGCGAGCTACAACCCTCAAAATAAATTGATATGCGGTTTCGCGAATCTTTTCAAATCCTGCATTGCTTTCGAGCAGCCATTTGGGCAGGAACTCTTTGGAAAAACGAAGCAACGGCCCCGCTGTGATTACCAGCTTCCTTCTTCCAAGCACATTAATGCAGTTGTCAACCATCGAAAAATCTAATCTACCCTTCTCCGGCTCTATCTGCGCCCAGTTAATAGGAATCGTTACAGAGCCAAACAATTCTAATAATTTATGAACATAATCGGAATTGTTAATCTGTATCGGGTCAACGCTACAGCCGAGACAGCCCCGACCGAAACTGTTGTTCTTGGTCTTTGTATTGAAAAATGACTCTGCCTGTCTTATGGCCAACTTTTCAGCAATAATTATAGCCTTTTTAAGTGACTCGTCCGCAAATTGCGATGCTGCCTCTGCGTCCGAAACATTTTGAATCGCTCGAACAAACAGCTCCCGGGCCTGTTTTGAAATATCTTCCAGATCTGCTAAGCTGTCAAAAAATGACCAGTCTTCTCTTTTGATAATGATTTGCATCAGCTTAGCTCGGGCAATCTCGAGATTCAAATTGTACGGACGCTCTCTTTCAGGAAGGCACGTTGTCGGCAAAAGCATCCTTCCAAAGCCATTAACAGGCCACAATAAGGCCAGCCCCGCTGTTTCTAAATTTGGCCTTTCACACTCGATAAAGCCGTTCTTAAACCTTATCTTCGCTCGGCGAATGCTAATGCCATCGGTCCCGAAAATATAGGCGCCGTAAAACCTGAATTTGTCAACAACTTTACCGTCCTTAAAAACCTGGAATCGCACTGTTTCCTCTGTCAATTAGCCAGGGCGAAGCCCTGGACTGGATCATACCCGACTTCATCGGGATTTTATTACTATGCCTGCAAGCAAAATTAAAGCTTAATTATAGCAGCAGCAAGCTTAAAGACAATCCAAAAACCAAAAACGCAGACTGCTTAGCTTAAATTCTACAGAGACTGGGTGGAATTTGTCGATGGTATAGTGAAATGAACGGAAAAAGGTATATTATTTTAACGGTTTCAACTCTATCAGCTTTCTTGAGCTTCACAGGTTGTACTGAGCCTGCCCCGCCTCAAATAGTATTTGAACCGCCTCGGCGGACGACTATTGTTCCTGTCTTGCCTTTGGTAGAGCATCGCATTATAGGCACATCGGTGCAGGGTAGGCCCATCATGTGCACCGTGCTTGGCCAGGGGCAGGATGTGACTCTTATTATGGCGACTATTCACGGTAATGAACCTGCGGGTACGCCCCTCGTTCAAAAGCTGGCAGATTACCTGCAAAGCAAACCGAGCCTCTTAACTGGACGCAAGGTCGTTCTTTTACCTTTGGTTAATCCGGATGGTATGGCTAACAATAGTCGTTACAATGCAAGGAGTGTGGACTTAAACCGCAATTTCGCAGCGGCCAACCGGCAGAACAACGCCCAGCACGGCTACACACCGCTTTCTGAACCGGAGGCCCGCGCTATTGCATCAGTTATACGACAATACTCTCCCGACCGCATTGTAAGTATTCATCAGCCGTTGACCTGTATTGACTATGATGGCCCTGCCTGGGCATTGGCCAGCCACTTGGCCCAGCATTGCGATTTGCCCATACGCAAGCTCGGTGCGCAACCCGGTTCGCTGGGCTCTTACGCGGGTCTATCCCTGCGTATTCCCACAATAACCCTCGAATTACCTCGTGATGCCGACCGGTACAATCGGGATTCCCTTTGGCAGCATTATGGCTCGGCTCTGCTCGCAGCCGTCATCTATCCGCAAATGGCTAAATAACTTAACTGTCCGGCACCACAACTCGAATTTCGTGCAATATAGTGTACCATGTTCTTCGCGGTCTTTTTATGGAGGAGATCTTCGCTGAGTAGTCCGCCAATGGCGGATGGGGTAAGCATCGAGCTAAGTGCATTTATTCTTTATTTATTAATTCATTTATTTCACTAAGATGTAGTTTGAAATGCCGGGGGAAATCAACGATCATGGCTTTGAGTGATATTTTTTGATTTAAAGCAGATATCCAAACATTGTCCAATTTTTCAGTATTTATATTCTGAATCACGTGGACAATGTGCATGTTGCTATATTTCCATAATTGAACCAAGTTGTTCCATTCTTCCTCCTGATAGTTCTGAATGGCAATCCACCTGTCATTATTCCCAAGATTCGCATAGTCCGGAAAGATCAAGGGACTTTGCTGGTATTGCAAGTGAATTATTCGATGCGTGTTATTAGAGGCAGAATCCACCATGTGTCCTGTAATTTGCTTGATGGTGCGATTTTGACTGTTTCGTCGTTCAGTAATAACATCATTACCAAGAGCTAATAGTTTTGGTTCCCATTCTTCAATTAGGGATAATAACTCGTGGCTGATTGATTCAAATTTATTCATAATTGCACCTTCCAGATCGCACTTAAAAATGCATTACAATTAGTGTATAAACGTACTTTGTATTATTTACAAGAAAGAAAAATTATTTTGTGATAAAAGAAAAATATTTCTACCTCAGTCATGTAGCCCACCGAAAATAACCTTTGATATCTTTTAAGGCGAAGCTTGCTACACCCTACGCCTGCTAAACGCTGCCTCCTACCCGCTATATGCAATACGCATCACGCATCACGCTTCACAATAATCGTGGCGGACAAGTCGTGTCCAATTCAATGAACACTCACCTTCCATGATCCATTGCTCTTAAAAAATACGACTGTCCCCCTGGACAACTTTAATCATCTCGTTGAAGGATAAATATAGATATAATACCTAAGATACTTAGGTATTATATTTACTGTACAGTTTGATATTAGATTCTTGATACACGATGCTAAATTTGAGCTTCCTAATACCTAAGATACTTAGGTATTGTACCGACACCAATCCATCAAAAAAGTCAACACATTTAATTTCCGTGTTCTATAT
>Ga0315541_1000639_pt1 | contig 36601 bp, 23 predicted proteins | sample SalMarSW160190MG_FD_203095 | JGI IMG/M metagenome (GOLD analysis project Ga0315541, IMG submission 203095) | Salt marsh sediment microbial communities from the Plum Island Ecosystem LTER, Massachusetts, United States - Salt Marsh Sediment SW1601-190 ...
CTCGTGGAGAGGCGTAGTAAGGGGAGAGGTTTGTGATAGCGCCCGATGAATCGGGCAACTGCCTTGTCCCGTTTATTTCATGACAATCTCAAAGACTCCAGTACTCGTAACTGCCCTGTTCACCGAGCCGAAACTTCGCCCAATGAATTGGGCAACTACCTTATCATTCTCTCTATAATCCCTGGCAGGCTATCCAGAGCTTTGTCCAGCTTCTTTGAATCCTTTGCGCCTCCTTGAGCCAAATGAGGCTTGCCGCCGCCCGTTCCTCCGGCGACTTTGGAGACTTGCTTGACCACCTCGCCGGCTTTGATCCCTCTGCTTTTGATCAAATCATCCGTCACCGTTGCTACAAAGATGATCTTCCCGTCAACGATCCCGGCCAAAACGCCGATGGTTGATTTCAGCTTTTCCCTGATCGTATCCGCCAATTTCAAAAGATCATCCCGGTTTTCAACCTCTGCCTTGTGGGCGATCACGTTGATGCCGTCAACCTCTACCGACGTTCGCGCTAATTCTTCGATCGTGCTCTTGGCAGATTGGGTTTGAGCTTCCTTCACCCTTTTCTGCAAGAGTTTACTAGTTTTGATCAGGTTTTCAACCCTGTCCTTTATATCATCCGGGCTGGATTTCAAGATAAACGCCAGCTCGTCCAAAATTTCTTTTTGTTTTCTGGTTAGTTGGTAAGCCATTTCGCCGGTCACGGCCTCGATTCTTCGCATGCCCGCAGCAATTCCGGTTTCGGAGATTATCTTGAAAAGCCCGATCTCTCCGGTGGCCGTCACGTGCGTTCCACCGCAAAGCTCCCTCGAATAATCGTTGACTTCTATCATCCTGACCACGTCCCCATATTTCTCACCAAACAAAGCCATGGCCCCTAATTTTTTGGCCTCCTCGAAAGGAACCTCTTTACTTCCCACCTGTCGATTTTCCCAGATCGCTTCATTCACCAACTGTTCCACCGCATCCAGTTCGGCTTGATCCAAAGCTTTAAAATGCGTAAAATCGAACCTCAATCTGTCCGGAGCCACCAGAGAACCTGATTGGTGCACGTGCTCTCCGAGAGTCTCTCTCAAGGCTTTGTGCAGAAGATGAGTGGCGGTGTGATTTCTTCTTATGGAATTTCTTCTCGTGACATCAACTTTGGCCATAACCTTTTCGTTCAGAACATCCTCGATTTTTCCCTTGGTCACTTTTCCGATGTGGATTATGGCATCTCCTTCTTTCCTGGTGTCTTCTACCCTAAACTCGAAGTCATCTGCGAAAATCACTCCCGTATCACCGATCTGCCCTCCGGCTTCGGCGTAAAAGGGAGTGTTGTTAAGAATGATCATATTACTTTTCGAGGACAGGTCGACCGTGGCCTCTTGCTCCACGTTGTCGTATCCCACAAATTCACTCTTATCAGAAGCCTGTATTAGTTCAACCTTCCCAGCAAATCCCGCACCTGCCGTCCGGGAGCGCTCCCTTTGATCTTCCAAAAGCTTCTCGAAGCCCGAAAGATCCACAGATAGACCTCTCTCTTGTGCCATCACCTGGGTTAAATCCAAGGGGAATCCGTAAGTATCATAAAGCTTGAAGACATCGTCTGCAGGTATCACATTTCGTTTGCTCTTCCGGGCCTTTTGGGCCACCTTTTCGAAAAGCTCCAATCCCAAATCCAGAGTCTCCCCAAACCTTTCCTCTTCGGATTTTATTACCAGAGCCACGTGCTCTTTCTTGGCCGCAAGCTCAGGGTAGACCTTTCCCATCATATCCACGACTGAGCTGGATAGTCTATAGATAAAGGGTTTGTGCAGACCCAAAAGTCTTCCGTGCCGGGCGCCTCTTCTCAAGATTCTTCTCAGCACGTAACCTTGTCCTTCATTGGAAGGTATGGCTCCATCAGCTATTGCGAAAGAAAGCGCACGAACGTGATCGGCGACGACTCTGAAAGATTCAGTATGGTCCGAACTCTTGCAGGAAATTCCAGAAATGTCTTCGATCTTTTCGATAAGTGGAACAAAAAGGTCGGTATCATAATTGGAGTCCACGTTTTGCATCACCGCGGTCAATCTCTCCAAACCCATGCCGGTATCCACCACTTTGGCCGGCAAATCGGTTAGCTTCCCGTTCTCGTCTCGATGAAATTGCATGAAGACTAAATTCCAGACTTCTACGAATCGTCCACAAGGACAATTGGGGCCACAGCCAGGGCGATCACACCTGTATTGCTCTCCCTTATCATAGTGGATCTCCGAACAGGGACCGCAAGGACCGACTTCCCCCATCTCCCAAAAATTCTCCTTTTCGTCGAATTTCAGAACCCTTCCTCTTTCTATGTCCGTGTTCTCATACCAGAGCTTTTGTGCTTCATCGTCATCCCGGAAAACAGTTACCCACAATCTGTCTTTGCGAAGTCCGCAGACCTCAGTCAAGAACTCCCAACCCCAGATGACAGCCTCTTTTTTGAAATAGTCTCCGAATGACCAGTTGCCCAACATCTCGAAGAGAGTGTGATGATAGGTGTCCTTGCCCACCTCCTCCAAGTCATTGTGCTTGCCGGAGACCCGGATGCACTTCTGGGAAGAGGCCGTCCTTCTGTGTTCCGGCACCTTCTTCCCCAAGATAATATCCTTGAACTGATTCATACCGGCATTGGCAAAGAGGAGAGTGAGATCATCCTTGGGAATCAAGGAAGAACTGGGATAGATCTTGTGATCCCTTTCCTTGAAGAATTTCAAAAAGCTCGCTCTTATCTGGTGACTTTTCATATTTGATCGCCATTGTGATGGTCGAGTTTTCCTTCCAGCCATCCTATCTTCACGTCTTTTCGTTCGTCGAATTTTGGCACGTAAGGCTTGACATCCAAAAGGGGCGTGCCGTCAAAAACATCGATTTCCCCAACTTTCAGAAGATTTCCTTTTCTCTCCAAAAGCCTTACCACCGACACTCCCAGGTGGTTGGGTCGGTGAGGCGATCTGATGGCAAAAATGCCGTGCAGCTTATCCTCCAAAAAAGGTTTGCCCAAAAGGGAGAAGTCTTTGGACTTGTGAAAATAATACAAAATCATCAGATGTGAAAACCCTTCCACATCCTGTAATCCTTTTCCATATTCTTTAAATACCTCGATGCTGCCCACACCCTGAGACTTGAAGACACCCTGAATCGGAATATCTTCCTTTTTCTCATAAGGAGAATGAATTACCCCGATCGGCTCTAATGTTATCTTCACCTGATTCTTCCAGGCACACGTGCTGTCTGAAACAAAACTTGTTTCCCAATCAGCTTCAATCTTGACCTCTGTGGGCGGAAGGAAGGGCCAAAAGTTTCAACGAGTTTTTTGAGGTCTCGTAGGAAAACCCTCTTCTCAGCAAAAGATTGAACATCCTTCTCCTGGCCACCTTTGGTTCCAAGTTCCTGTACCTTTTCTCTATTTTTTCCACCAGTTCCAGTGCTGCCTTATCCTCGTCCTTGCACAAATCTTCGGTTACCTGGTCGATTATATCTTTCCTTATTCCCTTCTTCCAGAGTTCCTGTCTGAGTAGCTTTCTGCCTCTTGGCTTTAATGCTAATCTATCCTTGACCCAAGAGGTGGCAAACTCCAAATCGTTAATTAAGTCAAATTCTTTCAATTTGTCAATTGTCGCGTCGACGGTCTTCTCATCGAATTCTTTCTTCTTCAGCTTCTCCCTGACTTGCTTTTCCGTTCGCCTCCTGAAGGACAAAAACCTCAGGGCCACATCCTTGGCCTCTTCTTTCCTCTCTTCCTCGGTGATCTCTTTGATTCGTTGCTGGGTAAGGTTCTCTCCTTTCTTTAGCCCGGATTTATACAAGACCTCCTCGTCCAGACCAAAGGCGAATTCCCCATCGATGAAAACCGACCTTCTTTTGCGATTTCTCTTCTGAACCTCTATCTTGGTGACAATTCCTTCTTTCATCATTGCGAGAGATGAGTCACTTGTAGCGGTCGAGCTTGCCCAACCTTTTAGCAAAGCCTGCTACAACGGCTTTTAGGCAAAGCAAGCTTTGCCACTACAACCACCACCACGACGGCCCCACCGCAAAGGCTTGTTTTTGTCAGGCCCTAAATGGATCAAGAGAGGTGCCGCCTACTTCGCCTTCGCCTTAACCGGTTCCTCTTCTTCTTTCACTTTCTCCGAAAACCCCAGTTCTTCTTTTAACCTACGCTCGATTTCCCCAGCAATGTCTGGGTTCTGGTCCAGGAAAGTCTTGGCATTCTCTCGCCCCTGCCCTAATCTGTCATCTTTGTAGGAGAACCAGGTGCCACTTTTGTCGATGATCTTATGCTCGACCCCCAGGTCTATAAGCTCGCCCATTTTGGATATGCCCTTGCCGTAGATTATGTCAAACTCTGCATTCCTGAAAGGCGGGGCCACCTTGTTCTTGACCACTTTCACCCTGGTCCTGGATCCCGTGATCCGATCCCCCTCCTTTATGGAGGCGATTCTTCGAATGTCCAGCCTCACCGAGGAGTAGAACTTTAGCGCCTTTCCACCGGTGGTGGTCTCCGGATTGCCGAACATCACCCCGATCCTCATCCTTATCTGATTGATGAAGACCACCGAGGTTTTGGACTTACTGATGGTTCCCGCCAGCTTTCTCATGGCCTGGGACATCAACCTTGCCTGAAGCCCCATGTGTTGGTCACCCATCTCCCCCTCTATTTCCGCCTTGGGCACCAAAGCCGCCACCGAATCTATGGCGATCACGTCCACTGCCCCGCTTCGCACCAAAGTCTCGGCAATCTCCAAACCCTGCTCACCGGTGTCCGGCTGGGAGATCAGGAGGTCATCGATGTCCACCCCCAGGTTTTTGGCATAGGTTGCGTCGAAGGCGTGCTCAGCATCTATGAAAGCGGCTATGCCTCCCGTTTTCTGGGCCTCTGCCATAAGGTGCAAAGCCAAGGTGGTCTTGCCTGAGGCTTCCGGCCCGAAGATCTCGATTATCCTTCCCCGGGGAACACCACCCACGCCTAAGGCCACATCCAATCCCAATGAGCCTGTGGGTATGACAGGAATTCTCTCCCCTAACGAGTCCGCACCCAACTTCATGATGGAACCTTTGCCAAACTGACGTTCTATCTGGAGAACTGCCTGATCCAAAGCTTTCCTTTTTTCATCCCTATGGGTTTCACTTCGTTCAACTTTTCCTTCTACCACTTTATATCACCTCGCTTCCTTGTTCTAACAAGAGTTTTGCAGCCTATCGTAAATCGCGTAGCAGAGCCTTCATGGCTCTGCGGAGGGGTAAACCCTCCGCTACGCGTATCATTTATACTTCTCTTCGCCTTCATAGAAGAGGTATCTTCTTAAGCGGCGTATAGATCGCACCTGCCGGATGGAGCTGACTCTTCATCACCGTGACTTCATTCACTTCTATATCTTCTGTCTCGAAGTCCGTGGATTGTACCATTTCCATCAACTTCTGGATGTTCTTCGGGGATTTCACCCTCCCCACCGTGAAGTGCGCCGAGAATTTCCTTTTCTCCTTTGGGTAACCTATCTTTTTCAATTCGTCTTCGATTCTGGCCGCCATGCCGGAAAGCTCCTCTTCCCCTTTTCCAGCGCCAACCCAGATCACCCTGGGCCTTCTCAAATCCGGAAATGCTCCCATCCCTTTCAGGTTCGTCTTGAATCTCTTTGCGTCTTTCAAGGCCAGTTCGGCAGCCGAGAAGACTTCTTCTATCTTTTCTTCCGGAACTTCACCTAAGAATTTCAGGGTTATGTGAATGTTGCCCGGTTTGACCCAGGAGACGAAAGCGTTGGTTTTCTTGAGAGGAGCTTGTAGCACCTCAATTTGCTTCTTTATCTGTTCGGGTAGTTCTACCGCTATGAAGGTTCGCATGATGATTTCCTTGTATTCTAGGGTAAAGCTAAAGCTTTACACTCCAAAGTCTTGTTTTATCAAAAACAATCTGACCAGGTTCAAGGCCGCCTGGGCTGCTCTCTCTCTGTTGGTCAGCCTATCCTCTCTGAACTGAAGCTTGTGAGCAAAGGATTCGTTTTGGTCGGCAAAGCCAATGTAGACCAAACCGACCGGCTTTTCCGGCGTTCCGCCTGTGGGACCAGCTATTCCCGTGGCGGATAAGCCATAATCGGTTTTGGCCAGCTTTCTTGCTCCCTCGGCCATCAGGATGGCCACTTCTTCGCTTACCACACCGTGTTTTTGGATTATCTCCTTAGGAACCCCAAGCAACTCGGTTTTTGCCTGGTCGCTGTAAGTGACAACTCCCCTTTCGAAATACTTGGAGCTTCCGGATACATTGGTGAACTTGGCTCCGATCAGGCCACCGGTGCACGACTCCGCCACAGCTATGGTTTTCCGCTTCTCTGAGAGCAGGTTCCCTACCACCTCTTCCAGCCTCTGATCGTCCGTGCCGTAGATGTAGGTCCCTAAGATTTCCCTTATCTTTTTTTCGAATTCCTCAATCTTTGCTTTGCCCGGACGGGCGTCCGTATGGACCGCTTCTCCTTTTGGTTCAAGGCTTGCGGTCGATTGATTGATGGAACTCACTACAAGCCTTATATCCACGCCCAGATAGCCGGGAAGGAAAGCGATCTTCACATCGCCTGTCGGATCGATCAATCCCTCTATCTTCTCGTAAATGGATGATTCCGCAATACCGGTGGTTCTTAGCTTTCTGTGAACCACGAAACTCTCAGATTTCCTGGACTTCAGAATCGGCAGAACCTCATTCTCCAGCATCCATTTCATCTCTAAAGGTACTCCGGGCAAGGCAAAGAAAAGGGTTTTGGCTTCTCCGGACTCGGCATCCGTTTCGATGAATATTCCCGGTGCCACCCCCCACCGGTTAGATAGAGGTTTTGCTCCGAAGGGGAGCAAGGCTTGATTTTGATTTATCTTGGGCATGGACACGCCCCGCGCCTCAAACGATTTCTCGATCTCTTTTAATATCTGTTCATGAAAAACCAAATTCCTTTTGAACGCTTTGACTATGGCCTTTTTGGTCAAATCGTCAGAGGTCGGACCTAATCCTCCGGTGGCAATTGTCACGTCGGCACGCGAACCCGCAACGTTCAGCGCCTCAGCTATTCTGTTTATATCATCACCCACACTGGTGGAGAATGCCAGCTCGATCCCCTCTAAGGTCAATTTTTCTGCGATAAAGGGGGAGTTGGTATCGGCGATCTGTCCTTGAAGTACCTCGTCTCCGATGGTGATTATCTCAGCTCTCATCTCTTGTTTCCTTATCTATTATGCGGCTTAACAATGATAATTCAAAATTCAAAGGGAAAATCTCAAAGATACAATTGAAAATTCAAAATCACAAAAATCAAATCATTTGATTGCACCAAGATATGACTTTGGCAAGATACGAATCAATTTTTAATTTTGAATTGCAATTTTGCATTTTGAATTTTAAATTTCGAACCCCTTTGTCTTTAAAGCATATGTCCCACAAAGTAAATCATATGTAAGCTCACATTAGCATAAACGCCCGCTATCACATCATCCAGGGTCACTCCCCATCCGCCTTTCAGTTTTTCCGCCGCTCTTGCCGGAGGGGGCTTGACCACGTCAAAAAATCTGAAAAGCAAAAATGCAATCACGTACCATTTTATTTCTTTGGGCACAAACAGCAGAGAAATCACCATGCCAGTGACCTCGTCCAGTACAATCTGCCTTCCATCCTTGCCGAAAGTCTCCTCTCCCTGGGTCGCCGACCAGACGCTTATGAAAAACAGACCAATGCTGATAGCTAACAATATATGAAAAAAAGAAGGAATAAAAAACCAAATTATCAATAATGTGATCAAACTGCCGAAAGTCCCCGGCGCCACGGGAAAATATCCGGCATAGAAGAAAGTACAAATCAGCTTGGCAAAAAGTGTCTTTTTCAAAGTGATCTTTCCGGGGTCTTGCATTTTCGGGATTTCCTAAGCATCTGACGTTGGCAACGGACGATTCGTCAGTCACCGACAAGTGGATTATTTTAAGACTCCTTTCAGCAAAAAGGCATTTTTGACCACATAGTCCAAACCGGTGCCGACCGTTAAAAGCATGGTGATAAAGACCATCCCATCGAAAACTCTGTAAGTGGAATCACTGGTGAGAAAAGCCCAGTTGTAGCCCAATGGCAAAAAGGTGGTTTTGAGGTTGATGTAAAGCAATATTATAACGATCACGATCATCTGACAGGCCGTTTTCCACTTAGCCAGAACCGAGGGCAGAATCACTACGCCTTTGTAGCCGGCTACGCTTCTTAAGCCGGTGACTAAGAATTCCCGGACGATTATTATCAAAATCATCCAGGCCTGAACATAGCCTAAAGCCACAAAGGAGATAAAGGCTGTGGAGGTTAGAATCTTGTCCGCCAGAGGGTCCATGAACTTGCCGAAACCGGTGATCACCCCGGTCTTTCTGGCTAGATATCCGTCGTACATGTCGGTTAGTGCCGCCACAATAAAGATGAGTGTGGAAAAATAGCGAGAGTAGACGTTGTCGATCAGAAAGAAGATGATGAATACGGGGGCTAATATTATCCGGGTTATGGTTAACTTATTTGGCAGGTTCATGTTCTTACGTGTGGTGAGCTTTTGGAACTGTTTTGTTCGTTTCCTTTGGTCGTCGCTTTAAGGTCTTTTTATAGTCAATTCCTTGTAATAGGGTTAGGCTACCCTGGCATAGCTCTATGCACCGCCTGCGTGCTTTCTAAATTTTGGGAAATTTAACAGAAAATGAAAGGAGAGTCAACAGATAAATGATTCACTCTGTGGATGCCTAAGGGACCAACACTTCGAGGACTTGCGAACAAAGCAGGTGGGCATTTCCCAATGTCAATGCACAGAGAAAGTCGCAGGAAGGAGATTTTTCCCACGTGCCCCAAATAGCGCTTGACAAGCGGGTGGAGTGGGCTATACTTGGGCTTAAACAAAGAGTGAACGCCAAAAACAGGGAGGAGAGGTCATGGCAAGCAAGGATATGGAAAGAAGGGATTTTATAAAATCGCTGCTCGCCGGCGCGTCCGTATTAGCTCTCGACTGGAGTTTATTCCCAACAGGCGCGAGCGGCCAAATGGGTGAGAATGAATTCGATGTGGTGATCATCGGCTCGGGCCTGGGGGGATTGGGCATTGCCGCGGCTTTCGCCCGGCAGGGATTTAGACCGCTGGTGCTGGAAAAACATTTCGTTCCGGGTGGATACGCTACCACCTTCAAGCGCCCTGGCGGTTTTGTGTTCGACGTCTCTCTGCACTCCACGGGGGCAGGAGAAAGGGAAGGAGTACTAAATCTGATACCTGGCTTCCCGGAGATCAAAGACGTGGAGTTCGTGCCGCATCCCCATCTTTACCGGGCAATCTTTCCCGAACATGACATTCGTGTATCCCAGAAAGACCTGCCAGGTTACGTCGAGATGCTAACCCAACTGTTTCCGGATGAACAGGAAGGAATAAAAGGGCTCTTTGATGCCATGAAGGGGGTAACCAATGACATCGGCAAGCTCTCGGCGGCCAAAGGCCAGGTCGATATGAGCCTCTTTCCGGTCGATTTCCCTTATCTGTTCAAAAGCTCTGGCCAAACCTGGGGCCAAATGATGGATAACTGGATCAAGGACCCCAAGCTGAAAGCTATCGTCTCCGTGCTCTGGGGATACTACGGACTGCCGCCATCCAAACTCGCCAGCCTGTATTATGCTCTTCCTACCGTAGGTTTTCTGGAGGACGGCGCTTATTATGCCGTGGGCAAATCGCAGAAGATCAGCAGCGCTTTCGTGAGGTTCATCGAGGCCAATGGCGGCAAGGTGATGCTCAATACCAAGGTGGAAGAAATACTTCTCAAGGATCACGCTGCCTATGGAGTGAGAACCGCTGACGGAAAGGAATATAACGGAAGGGTTGTGATCTCCAATGCCAACGCCTACGACACCTTCCATACGTTGATGAAAGAGGGCGAATATCTCAAGGAGTATCTGGCCCGAATGGATCAAATGACCGTCAGTCTGTCCAGTTTCCAGATATTTCTGGGACTGAAGAACGATCTGGTGGGAGACGTGGGGATTGGAGATACCGAAATCTTCTATCAGACCGCCTACGACCCGGAAGCCGAATTCAAGGCGGCTGTCAACTCCGACATGGAAAACGGCGGCTACGGTCTTACGCTATATGACAACCTGTACAAGGGCTACTCCCCGGAAGGAAAGAACATCATCAATATTATCGTGCTTCAGGGATATGATTTCTGGAAGAAATACGAGGCCGACTACTTCAAGGGAGAGAAGGATGCCTACAACAAAGAGAAGGAACGGATGGCGGACATTCTGATCGACCAGGCAGAAAAGACGCTGCTGCCCGGACTTCGGAAGGCAATAGAGGTCAAAGAGATTGGCACGCCCTTGACCAACGTTCGCTACACCGGCAATTATCGCGGTGGAATCTATGGGTGGGACCAGACCCTGGACAACTCCGGCCAGAGCCGGCTGCCTCATTCCACACCCATAGAAAATCTGTATCTTTCCGGGGCCTGGACCAAGCCCGGTGGCGGCTATGGCGGTGTTCTCTGGAGCGCGCTGGAATGCTTCGGCGAGATCATGCAGAAGTGGTAAGCCTTAAAAATGTTAGGATCATACCCAACCGGACGATTTTGAAACTTGTTTGAAAGAAAAACGTCCGGCGACATATGCTGGAGGGTTTTGTTAGCCATCTTTACATGGTTCAGGAATAGAAATTTCGAGGATTTGTGAAGAGAGTACGCAGCCATCTCCAAATGTCGACGCGTCGAGAACGCTTCGCGAATTGGGGTATGATGAAGCCAGCACCTAACTTAAGTTAGGTGCTGGTGTCTCAAGTTAGGTGGCGGGGCTTTTGGGGCGGGATGAATTCCCGCCCTATGCGCCCATGGAGAAAAGGATTGCTGCGCCCTGCGGGCTCGCAATGACGATGCAAGAGCACTGGGCGCGGCTGCATTTAATTCTTGCTTTGCTTGAGAGGAATTCTCTTCCTGGTTTGCCTGCAGATTTTTTCGAGAGCGCCGAGTGCTGCGTCTTTCACTTCTCGTCCGAGCCAGTCACCTTCGTCGGACAAAGCCCTTCTCAGCGGTTCAATTGCTCTTTCGCTTCCTATCCTTCCAAGCGCTTCTGCTGCACTCCCTCGAACATAACTGTCTTTATCCCTAGTGAGAGTTTCAGTCAGCAGACCGACGGCCTTCTCGCTTCCTATACTTCCCAGCGCAGATGCTGCGCTCCTTCGAACATCACTCTCTTCATCCGTAGTGAGGGCTTGAATTAGCGCACCAGTGGCCTTGTCACTTCCTATCCTTCCAAGCGCTTCTGCTGCGCTCCTTCGAAAATCACTCTCTTCATCCGTAGTGAGGGCTTTAATTAGCGCACCGGCGGCCTTCTCGCTTCCTATCCTTCCAAGCGCAGATGCTGCGCTCCTTCGAACCTCACTCTCTTCATCCGTAGTTAGGGCTTTAATTAGCGCACCGGCGGCCTTCTCGCTTCCTATCCTTCCAAGCGCTTCTGCTGCGCTCCTTCGAACAGAATTCTCTTTATCCGCAGTGAGGGCTTCAATTAGCGGACCGGTGGCCTTCTCGCTTCTTATACTTCCAAGCCCTTCTGCTGCGCTCGTTCGAAGATCACTCTCTTTAGCCGTACTGAGGGTTCTAACCAGCGGACCGGTGGCCTTCTCGCTTCCTATCCTTCCAAGCGCTTCTGCTGCGCTCCATCGAACTAGACCATCTTTGTCCGCGGTGAGGGTTTCAATTAGCGGACCGGCGGCCTTGTTGCTTCCTATCCTTCCAAGCGCAGATGCTGCGCTGAATCGAACGGAACCCTCTTTATCCGCAGTCAGGGTTTTAATTAGCGGACCCACGGCCTTCTCGCTTCCTATACTTCCAAGCACCTCTGCTGCCATCCATCGAACATCACCGTCTTTATCCCCAGTGAGGGCTTCAATCAGCGGGCCGATGGCCTTCTCGCTTCCCATACTTTCAAGCGCAAATGCTGCGTTGAATCGAACGGAACCCTCTTTATCCGTAGTGAGGGCTTTGATTAGCGCACCCGCGGCCTTCTCGCCTCCTATACTTCCAAGCGTTTCTGCTGCGCGCGCTCGAACAGAACTCTCTTTAGCCGTTAAATCGTTAATCAGTGAATCTATAATGCTGTCCGGCTTGATGCGGGAAAGAACCCCCATTACTTTATCTGGAAGAGACTTAAAGTCTGAGGTCTGGTAGAGCTGCCACAGTTTGTTGAGGATCTCGTCTCTCAAGGATGGTTCGGTGAATTCGGCATCTGCTACGCATTTCCCGAACAGCATGAGGTTACTATAGAATATGTCCTCAGGGACTTCTTTTTCAATTCTCTTGATAAGAGCGGAAGCATCCCTGCTTATCCCTGCATAAAGAAGGATAGGCTCTTCCCACCAGGGTTCGAGCAAATGCTTGGTAACGATAGATAACCCGTCTGGTCTTTCTTTCAACTCCGAAGCAGTGAAATATTCCTGGAAAGACAAATGGAGAAAGTCATAGCTGTCCATGGATATCTGCCTGAGAAGATAACTTCTTTGCCATATCTCATCGAGGAATGCTTTAGCCTCATCTTTCTTCAACTGGATTTGAGGGAAGTATTTGAGCATTTCTGTGGTTACTTCTTTTTCGCTCATGATTCTCTTGTTATTGCAGTGCCCATAGAACGCCAATTTCCTCAGGATGAACTCCTTCTTCTCAGGCGGATACTTATTGACAATTCTTCTTTGCTTGTCCCATCGGCTTAACAGTACTTCGACGCATCTATTGTACAGGTCTGCCCGTTTCTGCGGTAGCTGCCTGTCTTCCTCATAGATAACCGCAGTGATTGCCACCATCAGTGGGTTTCTGGCGAGTGCCTTCATTTGTTCGTTTTCGAAAATGGCAGCAGACATCGAGCTTGCTTTGTCCGGCTCCGTTCTCCCGAACCAGTTTTCTATAAACTTCTTGATCTGCTCGTCGTCGAATTCCATCAACTCCAACTTGGTAAAGCCTTTCAGTTCGTCATGATAACCTGCAATTCTTGATGTGACCACAACCTGGCTTTTGGGATATTTCTCCACGAATTTCTGGATTTCGCCTGTGACCTTCTCCTGGCTCTGTTTCGTTGCCAACTCGTCGAAACCGTCCAGTAGGAGCCTGCATTTACTCTCTTCCAAATCTTTCTCAATGAAGTCTTTGGCTTCGGGGAATTCGTACTTGTCAAAAACCACATCGAGATAGTCTCTGAGGCTTTTCCGACTTTCCAGCAATTCCCACAGCGTAATGGGAATCGGGACGCAAGTTCTTTCCTGCTTTTCAAGATTCTCCTGGCAAGCTTTGAGGGCAAAGTGCTTCAGCAGAGTGCTCTTACCGGAACCCGGAACGCCCACGATTACCAACTTATCGTGGTCCTTGACCGCCCTGTCGGCATCAAGAATCTTCTCTCTTTCTACCGGTTTTTCTCGTTCTCTTTTCTTCAGTTCTTCTTCTTTCTTGGTTAGCTTTTCTTCATATATCCTTTCTTCCCTTTCCCTTGGAATCTCAAGCGGTTTGGTCTTTTCGCTAACCCTAAGCGAAACGTAAATCCTTTCCAGTGGTATAGGGTCTTTCTGCCCGATTGCAGTGACATCTTTGAGCGTTTCGAAGTCGGTTTTCATGGCGTGAAAGTATTTACTGAAGTAATCGTATTCGTCCCAAAAGGCAGACGGCATATACTTGTCCAAAAGTCCGACAAGTCCTCGTCCCCCAATGAACGAAACGGGTTTATCTGTGTGAACAGCATTGAGTGATGCCGATATATTGTCCCTTGCGTTTTGTTTAATCTCTCCCGACGATAGTACCTTGAATTCGTCTATTGGCTTCTCTTTGTTGTTGTCTGACAAATCTTGGAACGGCTTTCCTAAACCTCTCGCCACTTGGCAGAACAGCTTGTCCGCGATTTCTGTGTCGATGTCACCACTCTTAACCTGCACTCCTACATATCTTTGCGTAAGAAACTTGGTGTCTTCGCAGTAGATGATATCCTTGCCGTATTCCAGGACGCCGTGATTATATATAACGTTCCTAAAATCCATACTCTCAAAGAGCGGAATTAGAAACTCCTTTGTGAGCCGCTTCTCATCCAATTTCTGCAACATCTTCAGTTTCTCTTTCTTATCCATCCTCAACCTCCATTTTCTCAGCAGCTTCGCAGCTATCGCCAATCCCTAAAAATATCAGTCTCATTATAGGCTGGCGATAGTGTTAGACATGTCGGCCCTCCCTGCTTTACCATGACTCATCATCGGTTCGCTTATGCCTTAGGTGCTTAATATATGCTCTTGGTCCCTAATTGGTCAAGGAATTTTCTTGAGAGCTCGGAAAAACAGCTTTGGCAGGGCTGGGAGTCCTTCGGGTAAAACCCTCGGGATAAACCCTGCCTACGGGAATCTGAGTCCTCGCTTTTTCGGAGGTGGAGCACCTTGCTCGACCGATCTGCTGCACTTTTTCAGAGATCTCTGGTTTGTCACTTTACTCTCTTTGAGAACCGCATCCAGGAAAAGGTGAAGATAGCGAGGCCGAAAATGATCATGGCTATTACTTCGGGGTAAAGAACGTCCAGGGAGGCGCCTTTCATCATTATGCCTCGCACGGTGGTCATAAAGTAACGCAGGGGGTTTAAGTAGGTTAGGTATTGAATGGATTTGGGCATGTTGGCAATGGGCGCAAAGAAACCGGAGGTCATTATGGCAAACATGGCAAAAAACCAGGTGAAAAACATAGCCTGCTGCTGGGTGGTGGAAATGGTGGAAATGAACATGCCGGTTCCCAGGGTGGTGAACAAATACAGAAAGGCCAAAGAATAAAGCAGCACCCACGAGCCGGCAAAGGGTATCTTGAACCACATAATTCCTACGAATAGGGCTAACGATATCTCCACAAAGCCGATCAGCGCAAATGGAATGGTCTTTCCCAAGATCAACGCCGGGGTCCGAATCGGCGTCACCATTAGCTGCTCTAACGTTCCAATCTCCCTCTCCCGCACAATTGCCATGGCGCTGAGCATGGCCGTAATCATGGTCAAAAGCAAGGCCACGATTCCCGGAACCATGTAATAAACCGATTCCCCTTCGGGATTAAAAAGCTTCCTTTGCGTCAGCTTTATGGGTGGAGAAAAACCGGTCACTCTTTCGTTGAACTGCCGGGTCATGAGGCTGGCATAACCCAGGGCGATGGAAGCTGAATTCGCATTGGTGCCGTCCACCATGAACCCAACGTCCACAGATTTGGATTGCTCCAGATCGTTTGAGAAACCATCGGGAATTATCAACACGGCTTCATATTTGTTCTCCTTGAATCCTCGTTCGGCCTCAAGCAATGGAATGCTGGGAGCATCCGTGATGAAGTATTCGCCGGCAGAAAGGGAGCGAACGTATTCGCGGGACAGCTCGCTTCTGTCATGGTCATAGACTGCTGTGGATATCAGCTTAACGTCCGTGCTGGCAACATAGCCCAGAAGAATGAGCTGGAATATGGGCATGATGAATATCATCCGCAGCATGTTGCGGTCGCGGAAGACCTGCAGGAACTCCTTTTTCATCAAAGCCAGTATCGTGCGAACCATGACCTACCCTATCTTCAATTGAAATCTTTTGGTGGCTATCGCCAGCAATACGACCGCTAAAATGACCAGGAAAACCGCTTCACCCCAGAGCACGGACAAGTCGGAGCCTTTGAGCATCACCCCTCTGATGATCCGAATGAAATACCGCGCCGGCACAAGGTAGGAGACATAACGCAGCACCGCAGGCATGTTCTTTATCTCAAATATGTAGCCTGAGAGCATCACCGATGGCAATACTGTAGTTAATTGAGCCATCATCATGGCCAGCTGCTGGGTTGATACGAGAGTTGAGATCAGAATTCCCAGGGAAAGTGCAGCGGCCACGTAGATCAGGCCAAAAAACAAAAGCAAGAGCATCGATCCTGCAAAGGGAACGCCAAAATGAAACATGGCAAAGATTATGACGAGAACGGCATCCAGAAGCGCCAGAGCGATATATGGCAAAACCTTGCCGATTATTATCTGTCTGGGCGTAACCGGCGAGGTGAGAAGCTGCTCCATGGTGCCGGTCTCTTTTTCCCTGGCGATGGTTACCGAGGTGAGCATGGCCGAAATCATCATCAGGATTATTGCAATCAAACCCGGAACGAAAAAGTGGGACGATTCCAGATTCGAGTTGTACAGCACCTGCTGCGATATGCGAACGCCCGGCACCTCGAAACCGTAAGGCATCCTATCTTCCAAGAAGCTGGCCACCATGATATTCGAGTAGCTGCCGGTGGCGGCGGCAACGTTGGCATCAGCGCCGTCAACCAGCAAACCCAGCTCATAGTCAGTGAAATTGGTGAGCGCTCTGGCCAACCCCGCGCGGATCACCAGGACCGCATGGGCCTGACCCGATCTCAATATTTTTTCCGGATCGGACAGAGCCGGAGGTACCTGGGGTTTGAGAAAGTAACCCGAATTATAAAACCTGCTTGCCAGCTCCCGCGAGTCGACGGACCGGTCGAAATCCAGAACCGCCAGCCTTATGTTTTTTGTGTCCAGGTTGATGGCGTATCCATACACAAAGGTCATCAGGATGGGCATTAGTATGGCGATCATCAAAGAGCGCGAATCGCGAAGAATATGCCTGACTTCTTTTCCTGCGATGTATCTAATCTTGTGCATTGACACTCTCTCGGGAAATGAGACTGATGAACGTTTCCTGCAGGTTGGGCTGGTTGTACTTCTCTATTAGGTCCTGGGGTTTGCCCACCTCTATTATTCTCCCCTGGTGCATTATGGAAATCCGCCGACAGAATTCCGCCTCGTCCATGTAGTGGGTGGTAACAAACAGCGTAGTTCCTTCGTCTGCCAGACTATACAGTATCTCCCAGAAGCGGCGGCGGAACACCGGATCAACGCCACCAGTGGGCTCGTCCAAGAACAATATTTTCGGACGATGCAAAAGTGATGCCCCCAGGGCCAGGCGCTGACGCCATCCGACCGGTAGCGATCCCGCGGGACGATCAATAAACTCTGATAGACCTAAACTCTCGGATAATTCATCCATTCTCTTTCGCAGATCATCTTTCGGAATTTGATATACCGAACCGTAGAACCAGAGATTCTCTTCTCCGGTCAGGTCCTGGTAGAGCGAGAATTTCTGAGACATGTAGCCGATGCTTTTTTTGATTTCCTCATTCTCCTTATAGATGTCGAAACCGCTGACCGTGCCCCGGCCAGAGGTTGGCAGAAGCAGGCCGCAAAGCATTCGAATGGCTGTTGTCTTGCCGGCACCGTTGGCCCCCAGGAAGCCGAATATCTCTCCCTCTCCGACGGTAAGGCTGATCTGGTCAACGGCTACGAAGTTACCGAATGTCTTTGTCAGCTTATCGATGACAACGGCGTTATCCATCTCTTACTTGCCCATGAATTGTATGAAGGTATCTTCCAGCTCGGGTACGACCGGCGTGATCGAATCCGGCTCGATTCCGATCCGGCGAAGATCATCGTAGTACTCTTCGATGGTACTATCAACTTTGGTGTAGATATGTACCGACGCGCCAAATCTTCTTGAAGTAATCCCCTCGATTTTGTTCAACTGCTCCATGCGCTCGGAGGTGGGGAGAACGTTCAGGCGATAGACCTTGCCGGTGAACTTTTGCACCAGCTCAGATGGCGTGCCCTCTGCCATCTTTTTTCCTTGAAAGATGAAAATGGCTCGATCCGACAGCTCCACCTCGTCCATATAAGGCGTGGAGACGATGATGGCGGTGCCTTCCTCTCTTAAGTTTTTCAGGATATCCCAGAACTGACGCCGGGAAAGAGGATCGACGCCGGTGGTCGGCTCGTCCAAGACCAGCACTTCCGGATCGTGAATCAGGGCACAGGAAAGTGCCAGTTTCTGTTTCATTCCGCCGGACAGGGCGCCGGCGCGGCGATCGTGAAAGGGTCCCAGCCCGGAAAACCGGTAAAGGAGTTTTGTCTTGTCGTTAAACTGCAGGCGGCTTAGCCCAAACAGGCCCGCGTAGAAATGGAGGTTTTCCTCAACCGAGAGGTCAAGGTAAAGCGAGAACGTCTGCGGCATGTACCCCAGAAGGGGTTTGATCTTCTCGAAGTCACGGGATGCGTCAAAACCAGCGATCTCTATCTTGCCCGAATCATAATTGATCAGACCGCACAAGGCACGGAAGATCGACGTCTTGCCTGCACCGTCGGGACCGACCAAGGCCAATATCTCGCCCTTGTTCGCCGCAAAGCTGAAATCGTCCACCGCCCTGATAGCACCATAGGTCTTGGCCAGATTGCTGATTTCGACAACGCTCATCTGATCGTCACCGACACGGGCATGCCTATCTTCAAAAGCTTTTCCGGGTTCGGAATGGTTATCTTTACTGCATAAACCAAGTCGGCCCGCGCCTCTTTGCTTTGAACGTTTTTGGGCGTGAATTCGGCCTCATCCGAAATCCAGCTGACCGTGCCATCCAGCGCTTGGGTGCGGCCGTCTTCCGGGTCGATCCGGGCATGGCCCCCCAGACTGATTCGGGTTAAGTCTTCCGGCGGCAGATAAACCTTTACCCAGACGGTATCAAGTTCGGCAATCTTGACCAGAGGCTTACCCATCCCGATCCACTCACCGGCTCTAACGAATTTACTGGTAACCACTCCCGATTCCGGTGATTTAGGGAAACAGTCACTCAACTGTCTCCGCAGCAAGGCGATTTCGGATTCAACCTTAGCCAATTCAGCCAAGGCGGCTTGACGAGCGGCGTCGGCCTGCTTCTTGGACAACAGAGTCTGATTGTAAGCGGTCTCTATCTGGTCGAACTGCTGCTGGTTGATGGAGCCGGATTTTATCAGAGCCGCCACCCGGTCGTATTCCTTTTTGGCAAGGTCTAAATTGTAGGAAGCCTGTTCGATATTTAAAGAAGAGATTCTAACCTTCGTCTCTGCTGCCCGCTTGATAGCCTCGGTCTGACGCAAACGAAGCATGGTGGTAACCGTGTCGATTCCTCCGATGGTATCACCCTTGGTTATCAGATCGCCTTCGTCAAACCTTATGGATTTGAGCTGGCCGGCTATTTCCGACGATACCACTATTTCGGTTGCCTCGATAAAGCCTGATCCGCCGGGTGGCAAGTCATCCCTCCCGCATGACGTAACCAGCAGGCAGACAATCAACGCCAAGCGAAGATGACGAATTTCATTTTACAATCCTCCACGAATTTCCGGTAAACCGATCTTGAAAGGTGGAAGGAAGCTGCCTCTATCACGGTGGACAGTTGGCGCGACAGGGCAGAATCTGATATCTCCACCCCGAAATAGATCAGACTATACCCAACTCACCCTAACTCGAAAAACGGTAAAGCACGCACGTCCGACTTTACATTTTTGAATCTAACACAAACGGGGGTCTGAGTCAACAAATCTCTATGGAAGTACCCGACGTCAATGGCCTTTATCATTGCCGCAGGCGGAACAGCCACTGACGTATATTCGGCCAACTAATAGAACGTAAGAAAACTCTTGACTTGAAAGACCAGACAGTTTATATAGCTAAAAAACGGAAGTGAAGCTATCAAGGGAGCGAGGAGCATGTTGAGCCAGATGTGTCTCAACGTGCCAAAAAGAACAAATTCTGAGGGTTAAAACATGAAACCGAAGACATTTATTATCATCCTTGTGCTGGCAACAGTGATCTTCTATTCTGGAGAGTCTTTCTGTCAGAAGTGGGGAAAGGTTAGCAAAGAAGAGCTGAACATGACCTCCATCCCCGAAGATCCAGATGCGGACGCGGTGATTTTATTTGATAAGGGAGAATATCTCTTTGGGTATACCTACCCGGTCACTCTGAGAGAACATAAAAGGATCAAGGTCTTCACCAAAAAGGGAACCGAATCTGCAGACATTTCCATCCCTTTTCTCCATGGAGAGAAGATAAGGGACATTGAAGGACATACTTTCACCAGGGAGGGAAAGAAGATCCGGCTGAGATCCAGTCAGGTCTTTAGCAAGAAAGGCAGAGATTGGGACGAAGTCGTTTTCACTATGCCCGGAGTTGAGGAAGGTTGTGTTTTTGAATATCGCTACGACAAATGGAGCGATCTGACTTACGTCCTGGGACCCTGGTATTTCCAGGATGAGTTTTTTACCAAGCTATCGCAAGTCTCGCTGAGGCTTCCAGGCGGGTGGGGATACTCTTATAGATTGGCAAACCCCGGGCAGACTGTGATCGAGCCGAGGGTAGAGGACGTGCTCACGCCAAGAAGCAGGGAAAAGGAATACATTTGGACCATGGAAAACGTTCCGCCAATCAGAGAAGAACCATTTGTGGCTTGCATTCACGATTATCGAACCTCCATCTACTTCGAGCTAATGCTCTATAAAGACAGGAAGATTTTGGGATACGGCGAAGACGAGGTAATCGACACTTGGGGAGAATTCGGCGAGGGGGTTGACACCTTGTATAGAAGCCTTACTCACGGAAGGGAGAAGGTCAATGAGAAGGCCCGAGAGTTGACCCGGGGCATAGCGACACAGCCTGAAAAGGCGGTGAAAATTTATGACTACGTGCGCCAAGATATCAACTGGAACGGAGAGAGGGGCATCTTTAACCCCGGGGACAAATATCTCGAGACCCTCCTCACCCGGCTGGAGGGAACAGCCGCCGAAAAGAATCTTCTGCTTTGGAACCTGTTGAGGGCCGTCGGGATTGAAGCATATCCGGTCTTGATCAGCACCAGGGATCACGGCAGGATGATCACGGGCTTGCCGGGCTTGTTCCAATTCAACCATTTGATAGTATACTTAAGGTCCCTGTTCCAACTGGGAGGGCAAGAATGGTTTTTGGATGCAATTGACCGGTCTTGTCCGTTTGGCATGCTGCCGGTCGGTGATCTGGTGGCACATGGGCTTTTGCTCGATGGCAAGGAGAGCCGCATCATTGACATTCCACAATGTAAAGTAGGCAGCAAGCAACATTTCGTTACCAAAGCCCAGCTTTTTGAAAATGGAGGGTTTGCCTGCAGTACTGCCGTTGGTTATTACGGGTATTTTCGTATTCACGCCCGGGGACAGGTTTCAAAACAAGGAAGAGAGGAATTCGCCAAACAGGAGGCTCTGGGCGTAATTCCTGTGGCAACCATTGACACCATCGCATATACTGCCTTTGACAGCGTAGATCAACCTTTGCAGATGAGCTTCACCTTATCGGGTCTCCAGTATGCTCAAGTAATGGGCGAGAATCTGTACGTCAATCCGACTCTCTTTACTCGTCGAGGGACAAATCCTTTCAAGAATGAAAGTCGCAGCTTTGCCGTTGACTTCGGGTATCCTTTTTCCAAGATAGAGGAGACAGAGTTCTTGATTCCCAGCGGATTTGTAGTTCAGGAGCTGCCAGCAACTGTCAATATAGAGATCGGGGGAGCGAAATTCAGCAGAACTTTTTCTGCTGAAGCAAACCTGATAAGGTGTCGTCGTGAGCTGATTATTACTCAACCCGTTTTCTTGGTCCAATACTACCCACAACTCCGGAATTTCTATCAAGAAATTGTGAGCGCCGATCAGCTGCTCGTAGTCCTCGGCAAGGAGCTTGAGTGAAGCCGGGAGACACAAACAGGGGCGGTAATCAGAGGCGAATAGAAAAATTGAACACAGTTTGTGCAATGCGCGAAACGGACCTAAAGAGAGTTTGCCGATTTGGCTTGTGCCTGACGATCTTCTTTTTTGTTGGCTGGGTTGTTTGCGGCAGTTTCCTTCCAGCACTTGCGCAAAGTCTTCCGTCTGAGGAAAGGACGGTTGAAAAAGGCGCTACCTGTGAACTCGATGAGCAGGAATTCATCGTCAAAGGTAAGAACAAGGCTGTGCTGCGCGTGCATCGTATCTTTCATATATATAACCACAGAGGGAAAGAACACGGCAGAGTTAGCCAGCATGTAAACAAGTTCGCAAGCGTGGACAACATAAAGGCTCAGTTGATGGATTTTGATGGCGGATTGATAAAGAAGTTGAATAAACGGGACATAATAGAAGAGTCGCCTTTTGCCCATTACACCCTTTACACGGACAGCAGGCTGAAGCACTTTGACTTGAGCACGACGACATTCCCTTACACTTTGGAATATAGTTACGAAATCAAATATAACAGTCTCTTTTTCTGGCCCGACTGGCTTCCCCAGTCGGAGATTCCGGTGAAGCGCTCGGTCTACACACTCACCCTGCCGAAAGACTTTGCCTTTAAAATGTATGAGCGCAACATGGAAATCGAGCCGATCCAGAAACAGAGCAAAGGGAAGCGGCAGCTTCTTTTTGAACTTGCAGACGTACCTCCATTCGAGTCGGAAAAGAACATGCCTCCGGAAATGGACCATCGGATGTCTGTTCTTTTCGCACCAGAGGAATTCGAGTTGGCGGGCTACCCGGGCTCGACCAATTCCTGGCAAGCTTTTGGAGAATGGTATGCTTCTCTTGCTCACAAGCAATACGAACTCTCCAGGCAGCCTTGCAGTACGATTGCGGATGTGGTGAAGAATTGCGCTTCTACCAAAGAAAAGGTGAGGACACTGTATCAGTTCCTGCAACGCAAGACCCGTTATGTATCCATAGACCTGGGTATAGGTGGATGGAAGCCCCGCCATGCGGAATCGGTTCTGGCTACTAGTTACGGTGACTGCAAAGATCTCACCACCTTGTTCATAGCCATGCTGAATGCCACCGGAATCCAGGCTTATCCAGCCCTGATCAAGACCCGGGACGAGGGAACGGTCCTAACAGATTTCCCGTCAAATCAGTTCAACCACGTCATCGCCTGTGTTCCGCTGGAAAAAGATACTCTCTGGTTGGACTGCACCTGCAATTACTGCAGCTTCGGAGAGTTACCCTGGCAGGATGAAGGATGCCAAACATTGGTGGTAATGGAGCACACTGGTGCACTGGCCAAAACGCCAACCAGCTCTGCAGAGAAGAATCGAATCACTCGGTCAATTCAGGCCAAGCTTGAGTTGGATGGATCATTAGAGATTAAAGGAACTATCACAGCCACCGGCAACTACGAGTCAAGCTATCGAGAGTTCCTGAATTCACTGACTGCAATCGATAAAAGGGAGTGGCTTGGTGGGCTAATTAGCAAACACGCTCCCAGTTATACCTTGCTGGACTACGATTTTGAGAACATCCCCAACTTGGGTGTCCCTTTAACCATAAGCTTTGCCGCGAAGCTGATGAAGTATCCTACGCTATCCGCAGATGAACTACTATTAAATTTGAATCCCTTGACACGAGTGGATGCCCAAGACGTCCCAAAAGAGAAGAAGAGACAGTATCCGGTTGACAATCAATACGCTTCCACGCAAGAGGATGAGATTACTCTGGATCTTCCTGAAGGTTTCGGGATAAGGGCCCTTCCCGACGAACAAGATATGGTTCTCCCTTTTGGCTCCTTTCAGACGCGGTACCAGGTGGACAAGAGTCAACTAAGCTATAGACGAGTCCATAAGGTTACCCAAAGATTGATCCAACTGGAAGATTTCGAAGAATACAAGGCGTTTGTTGACAGAATCTACGCGGCAGACCGTTCGTTTGTTGTTTTGAAGAAGAATAAGTAGCTTATGAAAAAGCGGACTTGCCGCTTCCCGGATAGACCGGTCCGGACTAGTAATTCGCGAAGCTGGAGAAGCGACGCCAGCGTCCTCTTCCATCGCGATTCTGGGAAGCACGACGAGATGATTTGTGACCCAGTTGTTAGAGAGAATCAGATCAAGAGGAAGCTAACTCTGGTTTTTTAGCAATCTTTTCAGACCGCATTTCCTTCTCTTTGAAAAACTCATTCAAATCCTTGATGGTGATCCATCCTCCCAGGGTCACTCCAACGTAAGTGACGAAGAATCTCCACAGGACGACGAAAACCGGAAGTTGATACAGGGGAACCAGTTTCGACATAAGGAAGGCCGAGCTGACCTCTGCTGCTCCGGCAGAGCCGGGGGTGGGGCTGAAATACAAAAGGAAGAGCTGCAGGGTCTGAATATAAAACACGTCCCACAAACTGGGACTCAAGTTCAACCCCCTCACGATGACGTATGCAATCAGATATTTATTCAAATAGAGAAGGACGGTTATTCCAAAGCTTAAAAAAAGAGTGGGCCTCTCCCTGGTCAGAAACAGATAGATATAATCTTTGAATTGAATCACCTGCTGGGAGATCTTTTCGGAAATTTTCTTGCCTCTGTTTTTCTTCCAGATAAATCCTGAGACGGCAGTGATCTTTTGCAGAAGCCAACTCAGCAATTGGGGCTTGATCACCAGAAGGACGACGGAGGCTAAGACTAAGACGATTATGACTATCCCGTAACGAACCACCTGGTCTATTCTCAAATCGATTACCGCCCGGGGGAGCGTTATTGAGATGAAAGAAACGGAGATTAGAAAGAAAAAAAGGGAGGAAAAGAAGTTGATGATGCTCACTGACATCGCTCCGGAAAGAGAAGCGCCCGCACGATTGAGGATGTAAAGTTGAGCAGGGCCTCCTCCGGTTTGAGAAGGCGTGACTGCGGCCACGAACATATTGGCCAAATTAGCACGGATGCAGTCTAAGAGGCTTACCCTCTTCAATATCTTCTTGGTAAAGAAGATATGAATCCTCAAACCACCTAAGAAGAGGTCCATGCCGGATAAAAGAAGGGCCAAAACAAGATAAGTCTTCTTGAAGTCAACTATGGCCTTGAGGCTTTCCCCGCTGGCTTCAGTTATGAATATTATCGCCAGGCTGGCAAAGGTCAACAGGATGAATATCTTCAGACCCCTGAGGATGTGCTTTTTTTCTAAAGTCATGACACAGGATGGCGCTATGTGCTGCTTTCTTCTGACACCTGATCGTCTTGACGAAACCACGAAACGTAGGATCTCGTCGGGACACCTCTTCCTCTATCTCAGTTTTCTCTTCTTAATCTCAAGATGAATCGGGATGGGCCAAAAAAACAAGAAATCAAGTATCCAAATGCATGTTTTCTGTCAAAGGCTTTATCATCTCAATCCCCGGAAGGGCTAGTTGACTGTTCTCAACTAAAGGGAGTTTTTTCTTCTATTGTTTCGGACGTTGCCTATTATCTCCGTCAGCCTCCTCAAAGAAATGGGGGCCTGAGCTTCACCGCGACAACTGTACCAACAGCTCTGGCACAAGACCTTCTCCCGGGGCAGAGGAAATTCTTCGAAATGACCTATGACCGGAAGCTCAGAGCAGGGCTTTAAGTAACCGTCCGGAGTCACCTGTAGCCAGCGCCGGCCGGCTAAACATCCGTTTATCTTTCCCGTTTCGAAATATGTCGGAATTCTCTCTAAGTAATAAGTGGAGTTGGTTATGTTTCCCAAAGAAGATTTGAATCGGATCAGTTGGGCAACTATCTTTTTCAGCTTATCCAGGTTTTCGGATCGCACGAACAGGGAACGATCATTGTTCTTCATGTCGCAGTAAGAGCTGTAAGATACCTCCACGCCCCAGTCCCGGGCCTTTTCTGCAATCTGAGTGATCTGATCCAAGTTGTTCTCCATTATCACGGTATTGAGAGCCACATAGTCGAAGCCGATTTTAGAAAGACCGGGCAGAAGATTTGACAGGTGATCGTACAGACCCTTGATTCCTCTGGTCTGGTCATGCCGTTCGTCCAGGAAATCCAAAGAGACGGAGAGCTGGTTGATTCCGGCCCTCTTCAGTCTCTCGGCCTTTTCCAGGTCCAAAAGAGCCCCGTTGGTGACCATTATAAGATAAAGCAATCCCCCTTTTTCTCTCATGTTTTGAATCAGATCGAAGATGTCCTTACGGACTAAAGGCTCGCCTCCGGTGAAGGAGACTATCAGGGGATTTATCTTCCGTACCACGGGAACATAATCTTCAAGCTCCGGCTCATGGGGTCCCTTCCAGTAATCGCAATGCTTGCATCGTGCATTGCATCGCTTGGTCACCTCAAGGTTCAAAAAGATCGGTCTTTTCTTGAGCTTGGTCCATACGTATTTGAGGACTATGCCCGTCTTCTTGGAAAAGGTCATCTTTGGGTCAACCATTGATTACACTGGTGATTTTCATTGACTTCGCTTCACACAAAGCTTTTCCCGTCTACTTCATTGGTGTTTTGCCGTCCCATCAGTTCCAGAATGGAGGGAAAGATGTCGGCGGTTCTCACCCTTCTGGATTGGATTTTGGTGTTTATGAACAGGGGAACCAACATATGCTCTCGGTGAAGTGAGCCGTGAGAGGCCTTATGTTTGGGCCACTCAAATCGAGCCCTGAGATCGAATCCCTTTTTGGCACTCAGGATTATGTCGCCCGATCTTCGCGATCTGAAAATCTGAATAAGCTGCATCAAAGCATCGGGATGGTCGGAATCGCAGGTACACTCTAAGCTAGTATATTCGTCAAGCTTCTGGGGAAGGACTTCATAGCCGAACGGATCCTCTCCCTCGACCGAATACTCGATCTGCCCGTTGGTGTAGTGGATTCTCGCCTTGCCCCCGTTATGGTGAACCTGAACGCCTCCATCTTCGTCAGCGGTGGCGACTAAGTCGATCTCGGGCGAATGTACCAGATCATCAAGAAGCTTAGCGTGACTTTTCTCCAACTCGTCAGAATAGATTCTTCCTCCCCAGTCCCGGTGGTTTTTCAAATAAACGTGGGCCATGGAATTCCCCGAGACCATCACCGCCGCCTTTGTCCGCTTGCGCGTGATTCTGGGGTAGTGCAGTGCCCGGTAGCCTCTTTTATCAAAGAAATCAACCAGATCCACGTGAGTGTGAGTCGAGGTCAATCCATGATCGCTGGTAAGGATCAACAAGGTTTGGTCAGAGATTCCTTCCCTTTTCAGATGCCCGACGATCTTTCCCATGAACTGGTCGATCTTCAGGTAGGCGTCCAAAACCTTTTTGGAGAACGGGTGGCTGAAATGAGAGAGGCAATCGACTGCGGGAAAGAGGGCAAAAATCAACTCAGGTTTTTTGCTTATGGCTTTGGACAGATATTTGTGACTGGCGCAGTCCACCACCTGCCACGCCGACGTCAGATGGACCAGGACATAATACCAGACCTTGGAGAATCTGGTAAGGTTATTCGTCGGTTTGACGCCCCTGTTCAGGTGGTTGAAGATGTTGACGGAATCTTTGAAGATCTCAAAAAGCGTTAGTTTGTCCTTGTTCAAATCGGAGTTGAAGAAAGGAGCCTCCACTCCCATGTAGCTTCTTTTGCTTTTCAGGCTTAGTCTGTTTCGATTGCTCTCCGTTTTATCAAGCCATCTGATTCCGGGCAGATCGACCGTTCCGGGATAACATCCGGTTAGAATGGGAGCATATGCCGGCCCTGTGGTGGAAGGGAAGACGGTGACAGCTTTAGCGTGGCTTCCGGGCTCCAGTAAATATCTCTGGATATTGGGCAGATCCCCTCTTTTCATCATCATTTCCATCGCGTCCGGCCGGGCCCCATCGATCAAGAATACTATGCAATGTTCGAATCGTCTCATCGCCTCCTCAGAATCCCCCTAAAGGCAGCAAACATGGCACCTACGACCCCCATGCCCAGAGCAATGGAGCAGGTTTCCGGATGAGCATCCGGAGGTCAAACTCAAAACCTTATTATCGAAATACATCCGCCCTGCTGTTTTTTTCTCCCAATGATTAACCTGGGGATTTTTACCAAAGTTGTTGGTAAATCTAAGGATTCCCTTTGCAGTTTGTCAAGCAAAAAATGGGAGTGGGAGTGGGAGGAAAAGACGAGGTCGGGATTTATTATTGAGGTTTGCACAGGTAAAGGAACAATTTACCTCTCCCTTGACACCTCGTTCCGAGAAATCTACGCCCGACACAAAGGCACGTCTTCTGTGTCTTGAGATCGGGCGCTACGGCAGCTGTAGTGTCCGACATTTCTGTCGGACGTTCAAAGGCTTGAAAATGGAGATGTTCCATTGTTTATGCAAAAACCAATAATACGCTGGGGGCAGACTCAAGGGAACACCATGGACCGGCTCAGAGAGTACGACGGAGACCTCCTCCTGGAGGTATCTGACGATCCTTCTTAAGTTCCAAGGAAATCATGGGTCACAGCACCTAGGTTCCGATGCTCCCAGGAACAGGTAGTTGGCCAGACGCATCACGTCGGCTATGTCCACCGCTCCGTCACAGTTAGAATCCCCCTGCGAGTATGGCACCGGCGCAGATGCGCCCACGAAAAGATAGTTGACCAGACCCATCACGTCGGCCACGTCCAAGGCCCCGTCGCCGTAAGGAACATTGACGTCACCGCGGTAATCCAGTGGACGGATCTCGAGCGCATATTCCACCACTGTGTAGATAGGATACTCGGGCGCCCAAGGGTGAGTCTGTCGCTCGAATTCATCCGGAACGTTCTGTTGGTAGAATATCTCCATGAGGTATTCGGGATCAAGGGAAGCCGGATAGTCCTGTATCCACCAACTTCCTCCCGGACTCATGGAATCCAAGCTGACAGCATAAATATCATGGGAGACGTTCCCGGCATCATTGTGGATGGTGGAATCGGTATGGGGAACAGGAGCGTGGGGTATGTATGCTCCATCAAGCACCCTGCCTGATGCCCCCGTTTCGGCGTTATCCAAGAAGGGATCGGATAAGGCGAGCAGAAGCTCGGCGCCGTTGGCCCCTGCTACGGAAACGTAGTGTCCACCTACTCTCCACCAGAGGCCACCATCCCAATACCAGAAGCCCAGAAGAAGGATCACTCCGAAATCATTGCGTACCCAGAAATCCACCATAGAGAAGGTAGGCATCTGCCAGGTCCGTCCGCACAGAGTGTCGCTTAGCGTGCCTCCCTCCTGGAAAGTCTCGTTGGAAAGCCACACGTTGATGGCTCCTTCCAAATCCTCCACCCTGGTTCCCACACGGGAGGAATCGGTTCTACGACCGTCGGTATCCGTCTCCCAAGCTAGCCTTTCCACCAATTCACCCCAGGAAGGAAGTGGGAGTTGGGGACCAGGCACAAATGGCTGGGGCGTGGGAGGGGGCGCGCTGCCGGGAAACCACCCAGTTGCGGGATGATCAACGTTCCACATATCATGGTCGTCAAATCCAATAAAAGGCGGATTTTCGTCCAAATAGTCTCTCACCAAAGGGAAAAGGTCGGTGCCGTCGCCGGGAAGCCCCGGCGGGATGTTGTACTTGGAATCAAACCACCAGAAACAGTTGGCAATAGCGACCGGGCCGCAGAAACTCGGCTGTTGGGTCTCTGGATTCACCCATCCATCTTGCTCTTGATCGAAATCCGGCATGCCGCTCGGGGCGTAGTCTTCAAAAGGTGCCTCCCAATACCAGTGTTCCCTTATCGGGCAGATCATGACGGCATATTCAACTTCGGTCACAAAAGTGCTTCCCGGAGGAGCCGGCTGGTAAAAGTCGACGAATTCGGCGGGGAAGTTTTCTCCGGTGTATTGACGCGGGAACTCCGGGTCAAACTCCAGGTAATTCGGCAGCCAAAAGGTCTGATTCCCCGGAGATGGAGATTCAAGACCGCTTTGATAGATGTCGTGGCATACGTACAAAGGGTCGTTGTGAAGGCTGTCCTCGTGCGGCGGTTGAGGATGATCGGGAGGGCGCACTCTACCAGGCCAGCCATATACGGCGGCATCCCTTGCCGGATCGCTGACTGCAATCTTGAGACCTTCAGATTTTACTCCAGCCATGGTGACGAAATGGCCCCCTTCCCTCCACCAGTTTTCGCCGTCCCACCACCAGAAGCCCAGAAGAAGGATTATGTCCTGACTTACCTCAAGCGATTCCTTCATTACGTAGAAATCGGGCATCTGCCAGGTGCTGGGATAGATCCAGTCCATCTGGTAGTTATCAAACAACTCCTCCAATCCGGCCTGGACGTTCTGGACCTGCGTGCCGACCGATTCGGTCTGAACATAGGCCGCTATGGAATCTATCAGCGTGGTAATGCTCCACCCCAAGCTACTGCCCACACCCAACCACTCCAGGGAGTTGCCAATCGCCACCGGTGCGCAGTAGGCTGACCAGTCTGCTTGGTTTTGATCCACGTCCGGCATTCCGCTGGGCGCATATCCGTTCTCCGTTTTCCAGTACCAATCAGTCTCGCATTCTATGGAGTAAGTCTGACCTTCCACCCTGGCCATCAGCCATCCCGGATCAGGATCTCGCCAAAACACGTTCCATTCGTGCCAGGGTGGGGAAAGGGGATCGTACCAGACCCATTGAAAACAGCTGTCCACCATGCTCTGCTGATCATCCATGGCTATGCCGGGGATGGTTCCATGAGTGCCGCAGAAATATTCTATGGTGAAGAAGAAAGGTTTGTTGACGCAGAACTCACCAGTGAAATCCACGCGTGCCCAGTCGGGGTAAAACGTGGTGATGGTTTGGACGGGAGAAACGTATATTATGGTCGATTCGGGCCCGTCGCAAATATCTGTGCCTACCTCCTGAATCCAGAACTTCAGTACCACCGATTCAACTGCTGCATAATTATAAAGGAGCAACTCAACTCCGGTTATCTGGAAAGGATACGGATAGGGATAGGGAATGCCGCATGCTTCCGGATCGCAATAAATCGAATTCTTGTCACCCGGATGCCAGTTAGGAAAAAAGGTAAGGGTGGTCCCGTCATCGTATTGAAAAACGCAGGATGCCTTTGAGCCAAGGATGGAAGAAGAGGGGAAGGTGAAGGTATCTTCACCTGCAATTCTCTGGACATTCGGCATGAGGGGAGAGGTCTCAGCGCGAGCCAACAGAAAACTCAGAAAAAATAACCCGCAGACCACAACCCAGATGGACAACCTTTCCTTCATCATTTCTCTCCTTCGCCACACGTTCAGCCCCGAAGCGCCCGCCTGGCCGTATGGACAGGATCAGTCCTTTTCCTTTAGTATCGGCGACTCAAGGTGAAAATTAATCGCACCTGAGGGCAAACCTGCCAGTTAAGAATCAGCCCGGCTTAGTTCGGAGCACCGGCAGGTACGCTGGAACCATATAAAACGATTCTCGGAAATCAGAAGAGCCCCTTCCGTATGATTTCGAAAACTTCGGTTGACACCTGCCGCCAGATGTCGAGCAAAGAGAAACCCTTTGAATCAACAACACAACAGACATCGTCTGATTCTGCGATCCTATCTTCAAAATAACTGATTTTCTGATTTTGTCAAGATGCTATCTTGAATTGAGCTGTCCACATGCCAACGATTGGTTGCATCAGAGGTATGGACGAGTAGGAAAACTGGAGGAGGGCAATGGTGATCTTTCTTGATATGTTGTTGCCGAGAAGCTTGGCCGCAGGGCAACGGGCCGCCTTTACTCCAAAAGGGGCGGCCGATAGCACGCAAAACTGCTCACCTTTGGCTTATTCGTTCCTACCTACCACCTGAGATCCGCAGCTGCTTTCACTCCACGCACCCTCTCTTGAGGATACCGCCCCCCAGGTACAGATAATTAGTCAAGTAGATTATGTCACCTGTGTCAATGACGCAATCCCCGTTAGGGTCGCCGGCAGAAGGCGGGTCTGGCGGCACGCCGCCCAGAAAGAGATAGTTGATTAGATAAATCAAATCGCCCGTATCGGCCAGACCGTCTCCGTTTGCATCTCCGTATACGTAAGTGTAACCGGCCGCCAGGATCAAAGCATTGAAGCAGTTTATTCTTCCGTGCCCCAGCTCGTAGCTTTTTCCGGTATCTATGTAGTAAACATAATTTCCAACCTTGTCTGCACTCTGTTCTACGATCTCCCTTATCTCATATGCATTGAAGTTGGGCTCCAGTGAAAGAATCAAGGAAGAGAGTCCGGAGACCATAGCGCAGGACATGGATGTTCCTCCGATGTAACCGTAATTCGTGGAGACGTAATAAGGTGGATCATTCAAGGTCACATGGTAATTGGGCATGGTGGAAAAGATATCGTTTTCATTCCAGGGAATGCCCTGACCCCCGGGGGCCGCCACGCATACGGAAGGACCGTAGTTGGAAAAGGTGGACAGAAGATCCTGGCAGTCCGTGGAGGACACGGCAATTACGTTCTGATAGGTGTCAGCGTAATGCGCAGGATAGATAACTGGATCACCGAAACCGTTTCCCGCGGAAGAGACCAAAAGCACATTGTTGCTATCGGCATATCTGACCGCCGCCTCCTTGGTGGAGGATGGATACCCCCCCCCACTGTAATTTATCACCCTGGCTCCGTAATCCACCGCGTGCAGGACTCCGGATTTGAAGGTATTATGCGTCCCTACTCCCGAACTGTCGAAAACCTGGTTTATTAAGATGGTACAGCGCCAGTCCACGCCTGCTACTCCAATGCCATTATCGGTCATCGCTCCCAGAAGGCCGGTCACGTGCGTGCCGTGGCCGAATTTGTCCTTCACCCACTCTCCATCTCCGCTGAAGTCCTCTCCCAGGATGTATCTGGTAGGATCGATTAAATCTGAATGATACAAGAAATTCATCAACATCGGTATCCCGGAATCCAAAACCGAGATCAACACATCGGAACTTCCGACAGAGAGATCCCAGGCAGGCTGCACGTCAAGATCTGCCCCCGGGGTCCCTCCCGGCGGAATCTGGCCATAATTCCAAAGAGCCCACTGATAGCCATCTACAAAGTGGGGATCGTCCGGAGCATAGAGGGGGTAGTCGACCATATTGGGTTCAGCAAATTCTATCAAATCGCTTGAATTCAGGTCTTGTATCACGTGAAAAATGTCCAAAGGGGAGGTAACCTCCAGCTTCCCCATCCGGACTTGATCCAGTCCTTGCACCATCTTGACCTGGCTCTCTGCAAATAGCTTCTCCAGATCGAAGAACTTTGCCTTCGTCTTGGCTTTGAACAGAATCTCCCCTTCCACATACTCCACTTCATCGCCTTTCCACATCCCCTTCATTATCCTCTTTCCGTTGAAGGTTGCAGCAGAAAGTGATTGGGCTTGACTCTCCGCAACGGGCAAAACGGAAAAGATTATGCAGATCAGAGCTAAAATGATGAGCTTGTTTTTCATCGGTCCTCCCGGCGGTTTATCTACGTTCCTTTATATATTAAACGTCACTTCAGTCAGAAAAGTGTATCGACGATTTGAAAAAAATCTTGATTTCATCAAGACGACCCGAAGGCTGTCATCTGAGTTCTATCAACTCACCTGATTCACTTAATGCGTCTGATCCGCTTGACCCTGAGGCTTTTGTTTATTCTGGAGCACAGCCCTGTCGGCACGAGCCACGCATCTGATAACAGACAAACCCTCTTATCGGAAAAAACGCCAAGACGATCAACCTGCACCATCTCAGAAAACACTCCAGGAGTAATGAAAATCTCTTGGGCCCGCCAACCCCTTTTGGGACTTTAGTCTAGGCTCTCCGGATGCAATCCGGTCCAGGTTCGACCAACAGTAATCTTACCCAGCCAGGTCAAAGAAGGGGGAATGGATGTCGACCCGGTAGAGATTCACAGGGCCTTTTTCAGCTCTTTGGCCAGGGCCTTTAGTATCTCGTCCTGGTTCTCCTTGGTGACCTCGTAGATCTTGACATCGTCGCGTTCCTTCACCTTCTGGGCGAAGGGGTGGCGAGCCAGAGTGATGGTTCCCAGAACCGGGTTTTCCGCATCCAAAGCCTTCCACACCACTTCCTGGAACCGGGGGGACAAAAGCTCCATCTTGCCAATTTCATCTATCACCACCACCTTCTTCTCCACCAAACACAATTCGATCTCCGTGACTCCTATCCTGTTTAAGGTATGCACCCCCACTGCATATTTCCCCACCTTATGTCTGCTCTTGAAATTGCGATGAGCCAATATCCCTTTGAACCCGGACAAGGTAACCAGGGCGAAGCCCGTCCGCACGTTGTCTTCTCTTATCTCCTCGGTGTAGAATCCGCCTGCGGGGAGTTTCAATTTCTCGATAACCTTCTTTATGATGGTAGTTTTACCTACCCCTGGATGCCCTGTCAAAAGATAATTCATGTTAGGCCACCTCCGATCTCCCCTCAGGCTTTCCTATAATAAACGCAAAAGAAAGGACAACTGTCAAACAGAAAATTGTCACAAACCGAGAAAACCTCACTTGAGATATCCTCAGGCCTGTCACCGAAAATAGGGTCAAAGGTATCAAGAAAGGAGCCCACCCCTGAAAGACCCGACATCCTCCGACGTGCGACATTATCTTAGAAGCAGCATCCTCCTGGTCAACATTTGATCGTTTACTCTTAGCTGATAAAAGTATATCCCGCTGGCCACTTCTCGTCCCTCATTGTTTCTTCCGTCCCAGATCACCCGATAGTTGCCGGGTGGCTTCTCTTCCTCCATCAAAGTCTTCACCAATTGTCCCCGAATATTGTAAATCTTCAGGGAGACATCAAGGGGGGACTGACCACCGCGCAGCGTGATGTTTATCCTGGTATCGGGATTGAAGGGATTGGGGTAGTTCTGATAAAGAGAAAACTTCTCGGGGAGGTCTCTTTCCTCCTCCTCATCCTCGACTGCGGTTTCTTCGATATTGATGGTGTTGAAGTAGACGTCAAATCCATTTCCGGGAGTGCGGTTATCCATCCAGACCGAATAAAGATAGTTGCCCCACAGGTCGATGCTCGCAGAGGTCTGCAGGGCACCTGCGGTGTCGGTGTTGACCAGCTGACCTGAACCCTGAGGCGAGCCATCCAGGTACGTCCGGACGTATATGTCCGATCCCTCTCCCCGATGATCGGTCCAGGTAACTACGAAATAGCCGTTGTCCGTCACTTTGACCTGTGGATTCTCAGGAAAGCTGGAAGGATCATCGACGACCACTATGTTGGTGCCGACGGGGCTAGCTGAGGTGTCATACGGCTGAGCCCGGATTTGGCCAGACTCCACCCAAACCACCACGAACTCTCCAGTTTGGTTTAAGTCCAAATCGGGATCGCTCTGAGATGCATCTGCCTTGCCTGCGTGTAACGGAAAATTGTCTCCCCGTTTGATCCCATCGGGGTCGTATCTTTGCAGATATATCCGATCCTGGCCATCTCTCTGATCTACCCAGCCTACCACAAAGCTTCCTGAGCTGTCCGTGCTCACTTTCGGAGAGAGATGATCCACCTCCTGATCGTCATCGTTTATCTTAAAACAGGTGTCTTCGGGCTGACCGTCCGACCCAAATAGCCTTCCGTACACGTTTTGAACCTCCCCCTCTCTGGCGGCCCACACCACGACTAAATCGCCCTGCGGCGACCTGTCACAGGAGGGACTGTTGTGCAGGTCGGTCCCGCTATCGGCATTCACCTTCAAATTCTCTCCAAGCACATTGCCCGAATGATCGAAGAGCTGAGCATATATATCCAAGCCTTCCCGAGCATCCTCCCATACGACCACGAAGTTTCCTGATTCGTCGCAAGCAATGTCAGGCAAGCCCTGATAACTATAGCCTGAATCATCGTTGACCCTGAAATCATCCCCCAGGGGTTCTCCGCTGGGATTGAACCTTTTCAGATGAATGTCAGAATTGCCCTTTCTGAAATCCTCCCAGACAGCGATGAAGCCACCATCGGAGGTAGTCGTTATCTGGGGAGACATCTGGATGGCACCTAAGGAATCATCATTTATCCGATCGCTCTCCTGCTGCAGGAATCCTAATGATGTGACCGTTCGAGCGTAGATATCGTAATTTAAATTTCTCTTATCCATCCAACCTACCACAAAAGCACCGGAGGGGGCAGCAGACAGAGTTGGGTCATGCCGTTCACCGGTTGCTTCCTGGTCGCTCATTCTGAGCTTCGATCCCACGGCCTGCCCCAGGCTGTCAAATCTCTGCGTGTACATGACTGGAAAAGACGAGGCATAATCTGTCCAGACGACCGCATATCTACCCGTGGTGTCCGAACCCACCCACGGGTCCTCGCGTGGTTCGGAGACGGAAGTGGTGTCGACTCGCAAGGGAGAGGTTTCGGGCGTTCCGCCAGAAGAAAAAATCCTGGCAAATACATTCTGGATGCCGCTTCTCAAGTCCACCCAGGTCATCATGAAACCATCACTCTTTCCCAAGCTTACGACGGGACTGTACTGATCTTCATCCAGGGAATCCGAATTGACCAACATGTTGCCTCCCAGTTTGTTTCCGGCGGAGTCGAATCTTTGAGCGTAGATGTTCGCATCCAGGTCGCGATAATCCTCCCACACCACCACGAACTTCCCACTTTCGCCGATTGAAACCGAAGGGGAAATATGGGGTCTGGTCCCTTTGTCCTCGTTCACCTTGAAGCTTTCCCCCAGTGGATTTCCTGAAGCATCGAATCGCCTGGCACGGATGTCGTTTGCTGATCCGACGTCTACCCATGCCACCACAAATCCGCCATCCGGTCTGCACGACAAAGACGGAGCCCAGGAGGGGATCCCCTCATCGTTCACCTGGAAAACTCCCCCCAACGGCGAAAGATCAGAATCAAATCTCCTTCCATAAATATCAAAACCGTCTTCCTCCACCCAGATCACCACGAAGGCAGTATCGCCCACGGTCGCGACGCACGGGAGAAGTTGATCTCGGCGAAAATCTTCCTGACTCACCTCAACATTGCTTCCAACCGACTCTCCGTAAAAAGTCATCTTTTGGGCGAAAATGTCGATGTCTCCATTTCTTTC
>Ga0315541_1000642_pt1 | contig 36440 bp, 46 predicted proteins | sample SalMarSW160190MG_FD_203095 | JGI IMG/M metagenome (GOLD analysis project Ga0315541, IMG submission 203095) | Salt marsh sediment microbial communities from the Plum Island Ecosystem LTER, Massachusetts, United States - Salt Marsh Sediment SW1601-190 ...
TCCAGGTAAAGGCAGGGGATAAACTCCGGGTAACTTGCCAGTACTCGCATATCGGCGAGGCTGAAAGCGTCCAGCTCTATTCTGCCATCGGCAACGATGGCTGGGCCGGGTTTGACGAGGTGCTGCACGGCTCGAAGACCATCAGCGTGCCCGAGGATTTGACCTGGGAATACCACGAAGCCTATGTGGATATCTCCATTACCTCGGCCCTGTCCGGCGGTCTCTATGATCTCTATGCCAAGCTCGGCGGCGCGGTACCGAAGGTAATCTCGCCAACGCTCCTGGACGTGGTTGAGATGGTAGCCGTCGGCGATTCCGAGTTCGGCGAGATAACCATTACTGAATACGCAAAGGTGTAGACAACATGATCAGTGGTTTACAGGTGTATCGGCCGGGTACAGGCTGGCTGGTCCCGCTTGAAGAAAAGGTCGTCCTGGTACCCGGTGACGTGCTGAGGGTGAGCGTGGCCGTGCCTTACCGGGGACCGGAGCGCACGTTCACGCTCTACGGCAGCATCGGACAGCGGGGGCTGCTCGGCTTCGATGAAGTACTCGCCGGGCGGGCGGATCTGCCGTGCCCCGAATCGCCGGATGAGTACACCTCGGTTACGGGAGAGGTGGATATCGAGATTTCCGAGTCCGGCTGGTTCGGTATCGGCGGTATCTCAGCTGGAACCGACTACGACCTCTACGTCAAGATCGAAGAGCAGCCGGATGTCTCGGCTGAGATTGATGATGTCATCGAAATCGCCGGCAGTGGTGGTATGGGCGACATGAGCGGAATGCTGATGATGCTCTTCCCGCTTCTGATGCTGGGCATGGTCATGCCGATGGTTAGCGAAGGTTTTGCCGAGGAGGGAGAAACCGGTGGCGAAGGCCTATCTTGAACCGGTGGAAGTAGAGAGACTGGAAGAGGCGGCCTGCTACCTGCGTGACAGGCTTCTCATCCGCCTCCTCTTTCGCCTGGGCTGCCGGATCTCGGAAGTTCTGGGTATCAGGGTGAGTGACATCGATTTCGTGCGAGGTACGGTTACTATCGAGCACCTCAAGACACGGGTAAAGCTCGCCTGCCCGAATTGTAGTGCCGGACTCAGCCGGTCAAGCCGGTTCTGCCCGGCGTGCGGGAAAGAGGTTGTGAAGGCGGTTACCGAGGGTAAGGAGCACCGTAGGTTCCGGGTGCTCCCAATCGATGACGGCACGGTTTCCATGCTGAAGGAGTACGTGAAGCGGGGCGGTCCGGTCTCCAGGAACGGGAGCAGCCTCCTTTTCGGGATAAGCCGGCACCGGGCCTGGCAGATAGTTATGCAGTGTGCGGAGAAGGCGAAACTGCCCAGGCTGGTGAACTCTCAGAGCGGTAAGCCCCACAATGTGAGCCCCCACCGGCTGAGAGATGCTTTTGCCGTCATGGCGGTAAAGCTGGACGATTCGGGCGACGGATTACGCATGCTCCAGGAGCACCTGGGTCACCAGAGTATCACCACCACCATGAAGTACCGCAAAGTATCAGGCGAGGAGCAAAAGGAATGGTACGGGAGACTGTGGAACGGAGGCAACGACAATGGGTAAATACGCCAATCACGAGGAGTTCGGGGTTAATGCCCCGATAAACTACCGGGAAGACACGACGAGCGACTCTTTTCTTGAGGGAATGTCAGTGATCGCACCGCCGGGAATGAGGCCGAAGGTAACCCGCAGCAGGAAGTTCGAAGAGAAGACCGATTTCAAGGCATCGGCTCGCTGGCACCGCAACTTCGATATCGCCATGTTCGGCGGCTCGGATATTGGAGATAACTCCGAGTCGGGCCAGATGAGCCTGGAAGGTAAGCTTGACGGTATCAAGCGGGTGCCGGGAAGGAAGTAAGACATGCACTCAATAAAAGGAGCGATCGTTTAGTAGCGAGGGGTATCATGGCAGGACAGGCGATTATAACTATTAAAGATAAACAGTGGACGGTTGATGTCGCCAGTACCTATTCGGAGCTGACGCAGGGTCTGGGCGGGCTTCCGGAGATGACACCTATGACCGGTATGCTCTTCGACCTCGGTTTTGAGCAGACCATCGAAGTGACTACCGTGCCGATGCTATTTCCCCTGGATATAGCCTTCCTTACCGAGGATTTCTCGGTTGCGGAGGTCTACGCCGGCGTCGAGCCGGGTTATCTCGTCACCTCGCAGGCGCCCGCCAGGTACTTTCTGGAGGTAAACGCCGGCGAGCTGGAAGGTATTGAGCCCGGAGACGTCGCTGTCGCCGAGTGGCTTACGCTGGAAGAAACGCCGGTCGTGCCCGACTGGGTGCCGGCCCTCTTCTCGCTGGCTGCTTTTGCTGCCCTGGGGGTACTGGTGGTCGACTTGACTCAAGATATCGCCTCAAAATCGATTGTAGAGCCTGAGACAGCGTCCCTCTGTGTCTCTGACAGTAAGACAGCAGAATGCGAGATCGTTCGTCCCCGGCACTATGAGTTGGTCAGCTGGGTCGGTGTTCCCTTACCCGATTACAGCTTCGCCATCGAGCCGGAAGTCAAAGAGCGCAAGATCGACGAGGTCCTGAAAAGGCTCAAAGAGGGCGTCGACGGGATACAGGAAAGCGATAACTTCCGGGAGTTTCTCATTACCATGTCGAAGTTTCACGACTACAGCATCGGCAACCTGATCCTTATCACCATGCAGAGGCCAGACGCTACCCGGGTAGCCGGCTACAACACCTGGAGGGATTTAGGTCGCTGGGTGAAGAAGGGGGAGAAGGGGATCACCATTCTGGCTCCCTGCCTGCCGCCCAAGAGCGCCCGGATAAAAGAAACGGAAGAAGACGAGGATGAAGAAGAGGACAGGGTAACCGAGATACGGCCGCTGTACTTTAAGGTCGTGCACGTATTTGATATCAGCCAGACCGATGGCAAGCCCCTGCCGGAGTTCGAGGTGCCGGCCCTGACCGGAGAGGCGAATGAAACCTTGCTTAGCAGTGTAACGCGTCTGGCCAAGGCGCAGGGTGTTGATGTCAGCTTTGAGTCAAGACCTTATCAGGACCCGGCCGTGAAGGGAATGTACTCGGGAAAGAGCATCTGGGTAAGGCCGGAGGAGTCACGGGCCCAGCAACTGAAAACCTTGCTCCACGAGATGGCGCACTACTACTCCGAGGGAGTCTTCCGGATGTCCCGGCGTAGTGCGGAGACCATCGCCGAGAGTGTAGCCTTTACCGTCGGCGCCCACTTCGGCTTCGACACCGGCGCCCGGTCTTTTCCCTACGTGGCGCTGTGGGCCGAGGACAAGAAAGTGCTGGAGCAGAACCTGGCGGATATCCGTAAAGTCTCCACCAGGATTATCGACGCCCTGAAGCCGGAAGCGAGTAAAGTGGCGGTAACCAGCTGAGGATTATGCATGACTATTGAGCTAAGACCAACCAGGGGCGGCTTTCTAAGGCCTTTCGGCTGCGGCTGGTTTATCCGGGAGTTTCTCCTGGGTAGAGGCCCAGAAGGCTCGCTTGCCGTTGATCCGGAGACCGGAGCCGCCCAGGCCGACATCAACTACGAGTACAAGGAAGCCCTGGCCCGGGCTACCGCCCGTGAGCGGGCCGAGCGTATTATCAGCCGCATGGTAGTGAGTGGCGCTGACGTCACCGAAGAGAAGGCCGACGGCATCTACCAGCGAGAGCTAAAAAGGATATCCCGCAAGTTTACCCACATGCGCTACCACTCTTTCCTGATGTACTTCGGCGTGCTCAAGCGGCTCGGATGGGTAGAGGCTACGGGTCGAACCGAGGCTTCGGCTGTTCAGGATAACTACCCGCCAGCCCCGGAACGGACTTACTACCGACTCACAAAGAAAGGTGTTGAAGCCGGTGACGATCTGTGGTCCAACCCCCTATTCACCCTGTACCCTGAAATCGGCCCCAGCCACATGAAGAGGTCTGATTAACCGGGGTCGCATAACTATCGCTTACCCAGAATTGAAGCCAGTGTTTCCGCCAGTTCCTCCGGTCTACGCGAACCTATCAGCAGGTGTTTTCCGTTGGAGAGCTCAAACTGCACTCCGCGGTTGCCGCTGACATTATAGGCTTTACCCTTCCGTCCGTAACGGATACCCCAGCCCCCGTAGTCTCTAATCGGGCTGTAAGTACATGCCTCGAACTCTTTGATCTCCTGGGTGTCTATCCTCCGGAAAGACAGGTGAAACGGGAAAAAGCGGAAATACAGGCCGTCGCTGCGGATTTCGGTGGTCAGATTCGTCGTATACATGAAGAAAGGCAGGCCTATGCCGAATAAGACAGCCAGGACAATCATGACGCTATCCGGTGCCGGGTTATTGCCGAAAGGTTTTCCCAGGATCAGCTGCTGGAATGCACCGTATAGTGAAAGCAGTGATATGAACAGTACTAAGGCCCACAGCCATACCCGACGGAAATACTGGGTCTCCCGGTAAAGAGGAGGTGAGCTGCCTGACCTGCTATCCACTGTTATTATCTCTCGGTGCTGACCAGGTATGTTTCACCATCGGTAGTAACGATAATGGTGCCGTTGACGTCCGTGCCGTATATCCTGGCGCTGATGGCGTTGAGAGCGGTAATAGTCTCGGCATGGGGGTGTCCGTAGCTGTTATCCACCCCGGCCATGTAGATGGCTACCTCAGGACTGGTAACGGCCAGAAAGTCCTCGGAAGAAGCCGTCCTGGACCCGTGATGTCCCACTTTGAGGATTTCCACTTCCGGAAGGTGCACGGAGCTGAGCATCATCATGGCCCCTTCCGCTTCCTGCTCGGCATCACCAGTGAACAGGAAGTCGATATCCCCGTAGGCAAGATGCAGAACAATAGAGTTGTTGTTGGTGGAGCCTTCCAGGTTGGCCGGGTGATGGACATACAGTTCCAGGTCCCCGGCGCTAATGATGTTGTGCAAGCGGGCAGTATGAACCTTGGCCCCTTCGGCATTCACACCACTCATGAAGTCGGAATAGGTCTTCGATCCACTGCTATCCCCATTGTGCCAGATCTGATCTACCTCGAAAGCGTCCAGGACAGCGATTAAGCCGCCGATATGGTCGGCATGAGGATGTGTAGCCACCATAACCTCAAGAGGCCCGTCAACATACTGGTCAAGGTATCCGGTTATGCCCGGCGACCTGTCGCCACCGTCAATAAGGATCTCGATATCCTCCAAGTCGATAAGAATCGCATCGCCCTGTCCCACGTCTATGAAGTGAACCTTTAGCTTTCCCGTCGGAGGCGTAGTGGGTTCTGGACTTTGTGTGGGAGAAGGAGTGGGGCTGGGTTCGGCTGTTGGCTCCGAGGTTGTGGGAGGCGTTGCAGGAGTAGTCGCGGGTGTTGTATTTGTAGGATTACAGGCTGCGGCCAGTACTAGACTGGAGAATAGGATGACCACCAATAATAACCTGTTAACGGTGGCCTTTAAGACTCTGGGAATCATCCTGTCTATGTGCATAACGTCCTTAGTTCATCAATAATGAAAATCATGCCCTCCGTATCCAGACCGCAGTACCTTTCCAGATCGGATCTAACCTTTTCTCTCATTTCCAGTGGCACCTTACCGTACGTTACCTGCTGGAAAAGAATGCTGGCGGTCTTGCCATCAGCTATAGCCATGCCTTCATAACCCTTGCCGGTTAGGGCAGGCAAAACGCTCTTTAACGAGGCACTACCTTCCTGCAGCGGGTGATAATAATAGAACTGCCGGAAAGGGATAAGCAGGTCGATAAACCGGCTGCATATTGAGGCTATCCAACCATCGTACTCGGGAAAGGCCAGCGCTAATTCCTTCAGAATGCCTTCTTCAAAACCCTGGTTGTATACGATAACACTGCCAGGATCAAGTAGCGTTTTCCTTAGCTCGGTCAGCAGCACCGACCTGGGGTCATCAGGGCCGTCAGCCAGAAAAGAGTAATGGAACGGCATGGCTCCCTCTTTTTCCACCACGTGCAGAGAGTACTGGAACGGGACATTCTGGTAAGGCCGGGTACCATCAAAGATAGGTATTGCCGGGCTTATGGTCTCGAAATCGAAAAAACAGAGCGGATATTGCAGTGACGAGAGAAACTGCCTTATAGCTTCATTGTCAATATAGGGCTGACCACTAACTACGCAGTTGCGCTGTATCTGCTGCTTACCATTTAACTTATAGCTTTCTGGAATATCGGAAATGGCAAGAATACCGTTAGCGTGCATATCGTAGGCTTTCTTACCGCCATAATACAGGGTGAATACGTTGTGCTCCTGCAGACCCTCCCAGCATTCCATCAGTGGACATTCGTAAGGCTCCTTGCAGTGTTTCCCAATACTAACCTCAGGACACAACGGAGCCGAAATTATTTCCAGCATATCTTCGATCCTGTTATATATACCTCTTTTTGCCTCCTCGACTTCCTCCGAAATGTCCTGTGTGGTAAATAATCCCCCCGGGTTGATCTGCCCATGTTTTATATACTGATTGTTGATGTACATCAGAAAGCATTTCCTGATGTTTAAACCTAGCTGGTCACAACAGAACTTCTGAAAGGCGATGTCATCAATATGCACGTCTTTTATGCTGGTAGAGCTCTTGACTTCGATAATGTCCCATTCGTCTTCGTTAACCGGGTTCAGAATATCTATTCGAGAATAGATATTGCTGCTCATTATACCGGCCTCGAAAAGGGGGCTGCGCATTCTTAATAACTGCCTGGTTTGCCTTACATTTTCCATAAAGTTATCGTTAGGTATGCTGATACCGTGGGGAAAGAGGGACTGAGCAAGCTGACCGGCCAGATGCCCCTGGTCAAAGGTATACTGCGTATTGATATCGGGGGCAGGGATCCTTTCGGGTTGATTAACCTCAATCCAGAGTAGCCTGGGGCATTGTAGACCGTTAAGATATTTGGACTTGGTTATCAATTGTGATGGCATCGCAGTTCCCATTTTACCACAGGAAGAGCCATTCTACCTTATCAAGTTGAAACGACGACCGATAATGGGCAATTTGCCGTACGAAGCTATACTCTAATTTGCCTTAATTTTTCCTCAGAGGTCACGATTTACTTATATGTGGTGGGATGCAATTCCATTGCACATTCAGGACATGGAAGAAGGTACACGTGTCATCCTGCGTAAGTAGCCAAGAATTAGATATTGGTTCAGTCCTCTAATTACTCAGAATCATGCTCGCCGTATACTTTTGTGTAGTCTACCCCCAGGGCTCCAGTCCTTCTCAGTCTGCCTATCATACTTCCATATTCTACGCTTTACGCCTTCTCGCTGCAGGATCTTCCACACTTGGTTACTCTCGGAGTCTAGACAGTAAACCATTAATGCCCATGACTTAAAGGCTGGTGGTAACGGTGGAGCATACTTCAGAGATCGGATTTCACCCTGCGACACATACTGGCTTAGCCTCTCAGCCAAGGGTACTATTTGGTGCTCACTGCCAAACACCATGAGTTTTCCACCATGCTCATCCCACTCAACCGGCAATTCGTAATCGGTGCTAGGCTCGATATAAGTCCAATACTCTTCTTTCCTTATTATTGGCTTTGATGGTTCTTTCCGTTTCATTTATTCTCCTTCTGAAGTACTCTAACACTAAACCAGAATGTGATATTACCGACTTTGTTACCATGCTTAACAATCAGGAGTATCATTCTATTCAGTTTTATCTATTTTTTAAGTGTATAGGTATGGCAGTAATTTTTTCAATATCGGGTGAATTGGGCGCATCACACCACGGTTGACCTTGTTCGGCGGCTTTTTAGGTTCTGACACTGTATGTCTCAAATATCTCTATCTTGTCACCATTTGGGAATCTTGAGTATTTGTCACACCTTCTTAGATTTTTTGATCTCCTAATCAAGGGGATGGAAAGAGATTCATCGCTTTCTATGAATTCAACATTCTGAAGCAAACCCTGTGCTAAAGTTTTTGGTGGGGTTGAATGGTTTTTCAAATAATGGTCTATTGGAATAAAATAACTATTGAAAACTGTAACAGACATTAAGACTGGTAAAAAAATGGGAGTATCCGTATAGAGGTTTTTAAAGCCACAATTGGCTGTTGTTATTTCCTCGTGGGAAGATTCGTCTCCAGTTTCAGTGTCTGTGACCGAAATTATCAATTTTTGTCCCTGCGAATGTCTAAAGTTTGGTGAGCTTAACCGGGCCCATTGCTCTGACGAAGTCAAGGTAATTATTGAGTTCATCCGCTCCCAAGCTGATAGCGGAACAACTACCACGCAAGGCTTGTAATCACTACCAATACACCAAAGGTTAATATCGGGTGGTCGCATCTCAAAATGCCCAGAAATAAGCGAGATAGCGTATTTCTGATCAGTATCCTGCGTTGATGGCCACTTTTTCTTGAACCTATCAAAAACACCCATGCAACACACCCCTATAAGGATTCATTTACTATAGATTAGTATAATCTGAATATTAACTCAATTGATTGTTAATGCTCGTGACATCAGGGGCAAAAATATACCCGCTGCACCCAAATACTGCCGTCAATGTTATTAAGCCAAGCAGGAGCGTGATATAATTGTGTTTTTTCATCTTAAATCAATATGAGTATAGGTATGGCAGTAATTTTTTTCAATATCAGGTGGAGTGGGTGCATCACACCACGGTTGACCTTGTTCGGCAGCCTCCCGGTTATAGAAAGCGCAGGTCGGGCAGCTTAGAACCTCTTGGAAATCCCGTCTACCATAATCAGTGTGAACCAGCTTAACTGGCTCGCCTAACCGCCAGATATCGAACTCGACGGATTTTTCTACTCCTTTGTTTTCAAGAGCAAGTAAAATTATAAAGCCTATCCAGTTGAGTAAATTTAGGAACAGATAGAATAGACTTCTGCGCTTCTGTAATAAATACCATACTTCGGTACCTAGAATTAAAATCCCAGCCAATACGAAGAGTATAACCCATCCTACAGCCAGCTCTCCACTCTCCGGTGCTAGGATGATGCCCATGAAGAAAAGAAAATTCGCCACTAACCACGCAAAAAATAAGCTCAAGTTCAGATGATTCTTGAACCAATTCATTTTTTACCTCCCTTCTTTAACGTAATGGTAGTATAATTAATCGGATCCTCCGAACAGTTTCTTCAGCCAATCTATTAAAGAAGTTGGTTTCTCAGGTGGTAAGCCCTGCAGTTCTCGCAATCTGTTTATGGTCTTCTGAAACAAGCGTTTGCTTAGTGCTTCCCTGCGGTTCAACCATCTCTCCAGTACTAAATCGTATTCGCGCTCGATTCTTCTCTCCCGGTTGAGAACGGTTATCCTGACCAGGTGCTGGTTAATATGTGGCCTCTCTTTTGCATTGACATGACGCCATATTCGATCAAACTTATGGTCAATATCTTTCATGGCTATTGTTGAATGAAACCAGTACTTATTTTGGCGGTCCCAAGGCTGCCTCTGAGTTGATATCTCAATCAGTGCATTCGCTAGTCCTCTTCGAAGACTTGATAACTCCGGTGAAGCATTCACACCGACGGCTATCACTTTTCCGTTTTTACTATCGCGCCAATCAAAGCCTTGCAGCTCAAATGGTACCAGTCTGTGTTTCTTACAGACCTTTTCGATTTTCGAGAATATGCTGTGGAATTCTGCGGTTTGGAAAGGGCCAAAGAGTGTCATATGAGGCACTGGCCTGTACTTTATCGCCCCTTTCACTTTGAACTTGTGAGCGGTGTCATTTATTAGTCCTCTAAGGTAGTGTTTAGGGTAACCGTGAAATCTATACTCAATAAAATAACTATTCAACATAGTCTTTAATCCATTAACTGAACCATTCGAGTAATCTATTTAAAATGCTTGTCCCCCTTTTTCTCAATCGGCTCTTCTTCTCAAAGCTGTAGTACTTCTCAATAATTTCTCTGGTTACACCTGAGATACGCACTCGGGACCCCGGCTTATAAAAGGCTACATGCTTTATTTCATGTCGCGGGCTTGGGGTACCATGAGCTTTAATCAGGCAGACTGTATGATGGTCTTGAAAATAGCCATGTCCGTGTGATTTTGACACCCTCCCTCTATGCCTGAAAAGGTATTTTGCGTAATATGGCTTTAAGCCGGTTTCCTCTCTTAATTCCCTCATGGCGGCTTTAGTTCTAGATTCGCCCCTGTTAGCCCCACCGCCGGGTAGTAAAAAGACCCCGCCTCTGCCGGCCGTGACAAGAATCCCTTTTTCTGTTTCGACGAGTGCCGTTCCTCTCCGGCGTTTCTTAACCTTGGCCATCAAACATATCCCCTTCTGATTGACGGGGTTCTTTATCCCAGCTCAGGTGGCTAGTCTTCGAAGATTTCTTTAGGCTCATATTCTTCCTGGCCTTCGAAAGTAAGATAATCTAGTCCCTTGAATTTATGGACCCGGGCCACGATATTACGGGGGAACTGTCTTGTCCTCTCGTTATATTGCTGGGCCACACGATTGTATTCCAAGCGGGTTTTACGAAGTCTCCTCTCTACTCGAGAATCCTTCTCCATTAGAGTGACGTGCATCTTATCGGCTTTGAGGTTGGGATACTTCTCAAAGATAGCCTGAAGCTTCAGATAGTTATTCTCCACCTCGGAAGCGAGCTTGACCTTTTCATTTAGTTCGGCATCCCTTGTCCATCTACTTCTGGCTTCGATAACATCCTTCAGAGCTTTATACTCGTGGATATCATACTTCTTAGCTATCTGCGCCAGGGCATGAATATTGTCAAGCCTCTCCTGCATGACTACATCAACATCGGCGAATTTCCGTTGAGCCCTTGTGATCCAGTACTGGAACTTATTGTAGATGCTTATCCATCCCCTAACTGAAACTCCGAGTACTATAATGATTACAAGACCTACGATCAGCCAGATTATTGTCGCCATTGCCATAATTCACCCCCTATACCTGGAAATAGTCCTTATTGTTGAGCTTTTTAGGCTTGATTTCAGCTTCAAAGTAGCGAATCATCTTCTTTATTGCCTCTTGCTTGGTCTTGAGGTCATGCACAAGTTTGTAAACCTCGACGATTTTATCTTCTTCTTTCGATAGGTCTATCTGCATTTTAGCCATATCCCCACTCCCTTCGAAGTAATCCACACAGTATAATAAGATATCATACTATATATTACCATATTATACCAAATTATTTGCATTTTGCAAGGGGTTTGGCACACAAAAAAGTTCAAGGTACAAGAAGGTGGTAACGAAGGTACCCAAACCTCGCGATACTTAAAGCTATCATACGGCGCTTGCCACTATATCTAACCCGGATACGATATTACAAAAGATACCACTAAAAGATCGCCCTTCTTCTCTTCCTCTTCCTTTTATCCATTGAGCCTTTAGGTCGCCCAAGTCTCTTACCTTGTGCTGCCACTCTGGCGAGACCTGCCTTAGTCCGTTCTGAACGGCGTTGAGACTCCATTCTGGCTACCCAGCCAGCAAGAGCATAAAGAAGCTCACCAAGCTCACCAGGGGCCTCTGTCCAACTCTCTTGATAGGATAATACCTTAACTCCATAGCTCGATAATTTATGTATCAGGCTTAATATAGCTAAAGCTCCCTCCCGGCTTAGCCGGTCCAACGCCCAAATCAATAACACCTGAAATTTCCCTTTCCTGGCATCATTCACCAGATGAGCCATTGCTTTCTGGTGCCCAGCTCTCCACGCCGATTCTTCTTCCTCATAAGCATCAACCACTTCGTAGCCACGCTGCTTTGCCCATTCACTGAGGACCGTCCTTTGATTCTCAGGATTCTGGTCAGTTGTCGAGACCCTGCAGTAAATGGCAGCTTTGGTCATCTCTTCTCAATGACCTCTCTTGGCGTCATGCCATGTTTTTTCAGTTCGGTGTAAATGTAAGCCCGGCTACAACAGAGCTTTTGCGCAGCCAGGGATATATCACAGCACGTCTTCAACGTGTCATAAATATTTTTGACACCGATGTTCAGTGGTTTACGACCCAATCTATTCCTTCTGGCTAGAACCACCGTCTTCCCACAATGCGGACAGATAACGTAATCAGACTGTTCCAACAATGCCTTACCCCCTTTTGGCTCTAAACAACGGGGACGAACACCCTTACTCGACATGCTTTGCACCAGCTCGTCTTGGACTTGCCATCCTTACATGTCTTCAAATCAGGATTGTGGGGGCACAACTTGCCACCGGCATTAATCCTTTCCGTTAGCTGGTAGTTACTCCAGAAGACCAAACGCCCACATGCAGGGCAATGGCTAAACCACCTGGACTCGCCGTTCTGAAAGACAGCGGCTTTTGCCCCGCATTCGCACTCCATGAGAATACCGGTCCGAGTTTTAGGCTTCTTATTCTTGCTCATCTCTATCTATCCTATCTATCATATCTATCCTATCCATCTATAACCTTGGGCATGTAAAAGTCCAATATAGTTTTACAGCTGAACGGTAAGCTATTTACCCATGTTTTTCAGGACCGCTTTCACTTTTTCCTCAAGGGACATATCAAGCGACAAGTGGGTGGCATCCATCCCTACTTTGATCTCCGCCTTCTTGTAGCCCATGGCCTCAAGTGCGGCAACCACCTCGCTATCGTTTATCTTCTTAGCATTGGTTTGAACACCCACCAACGGTGGTGACGTTACCTTGGATTTTCCGTCTATTAACTTAGCGGTGACCTCATCTATCACCCCGCTTGCCAATAGCCCTTGGGCTAGTGGTTTATCTTTAGCCACATCAATGATGAATTGGCGAAACTGCTCATTGATTTCGGTGCAGTCATCATCATATCCTCGGATGCAGTGTTCGATTTTAGAGCCATTCTGCTCCATCACCTCAATACCGTCATCTTCCAGCTCTCCTGTTGCCAGTATAGATAACAAAGATAGCGGAGTTGTGAATCCTTCCTGCTGGTCCTCCCATTGCACTGGCCTAAGGTAGGAGTAGCCGAGTTCTTCAGCTTTCACCATCATTTTATATTCATAGCCTTGAAATTCCTTTGTAAATGTCTTCTCTACCATCCTAAGATGCGCTTCAGCTAAGACAAGAACCCTGAAGCACCACGTGAGACAAGGTACCCCGACTAGCTCGTACTTAGCATAAGGTAATGTTTGCACCTGCCAACTTAGATCCCAAGACGTAAAGGGCTTGAGAACTTGGGGTACCCTCTTCAATATATAAGGCTCAGCCCATTGTCTAACCTGTGCTTCTGTCGGTAGCTCCAACTCAGCCCACACGTGAGGCTCATAATTTGCTAGGTTAGGGGGGTATACAAATTTTGGCCTTTTCTCCTGGGTCAGTTCTTTCTTGAGTTTCGCGATTGCGTTTTCAATTTCCTTCGTGAACAGGTCATGTTCCGTGATAGCTCGCTGATGACGCACGGCCTTTCCTTTCCTCTCCTTTATGATGCCGGTCCACATTATGTAGCGGCCTGCCCTCTGGTCTAGACGCCAGTCACTGAGGGCACAGCCCCTCCCTCCGTCTAAATACGCATCAGCGGCACCATTGAGGCTATCAACGAATTGCTGATATTCCGGAGCATCCAAGAATTTATTGGCATCATCCAGCGGGGGATTGATTTCCTCAAGGGCAGCTAGCCGTCTCTTTCCTTCTGCCACCTGCCTCGCTTTTTCCATTTTCCGCTCATAAGCCGTTTTCATGAGCGCCTTCAGGTTACTCATATGGTGGGTAACAACGTTGGAATATGGATAGACCATTAAAGTGCCTTCGTCCGAACCCTTGTTGCACTTCTGAAGCCACTCTACAATGCCTGCTAACGATTCTTTACGCTTGGTCTGCTCATCCTCGGTTAAATCTTTCTCGGAGAGCCAGTCCAAGGGCACTTCAGCGCAAAGTTCCTTCAGGAACTCCAGATATCTGATCGAGGCATGCGGTTCCGTTTGTTTAACGTCAATCGGAAGGGCGCCCAATATCGGTGCCAGCCTTACTGATTCCTCATGCTCTTGGTTACCCATTATTTGCCCCCTGCTCATACGATTATCCCTCAATGCTGCCGGGTATTATCCTTTTAAGGCACTCAGGACAAATCAATCTTTTTGCCGAGTCCCCATGTATGCCCCGCCTAAACCCTCTGGCGAACCATCCCTGCTCAAGCCGCTTGCTTTTGTGTGGCTTCTGACACAGACCGCAATACATCCTATCTAATCCAGGCATAGGTTACCCCTTTCGCTAACTTTGCAACTATGCGATGTATATATGTTTTGCAAAGTTGCAATCTTGCAAAGTTACTTCTTCAATAAGTACTTAACCTTGTGCCCCTCCGTCTCTTTAGTGAGTTCTCCGGCATCAACCAGGCTTTTTACGGCATCCGCCAGGGTCCGGTCGCTGATACCTTCGCCCTTAGCCAAACTAACCAGATCCTCCCGCAGCATTGTTTTGTCTTTCAGCGCTTTGCGGATAAGGTCTCTTGCCTGCTTCCTCTTGTCAGCCTCAGCGTCCACCTCTTCCAACACGATAATCTCCGTCCTGTCATCGGCTACGTCATCGATAGCCAGAGCCAAGGGCTTGAACATCTCCCCGTCCCTGTTTTTTAGCTGGGTAAGGACCAGCCGCTCGTCAACCCTGTCGATACCAAGCACGGTATCGGCGTAAGCGGCGATATCCGAGGAGCCCCTCAGGCGCTGCTCGAGCGTATTCATTTTGGCCTGCTGCTGCCTCTTCCTGAAATGATGGGTAATCAGAAAGGCACACCCGAACTCCTCTCGCAGCTTGGTAAGAGCGGAAAACAGCTTGGCCATTTGAGTGGCGTCATTCTCATCACCTCTATGCACACGCACCAGAGAGTCCATGATAACGAGCTTAGGTTTGATGCTGTCTATGGCTTGACAAAGGGGTTCCTCCCAGCTTGGGTCGCTCAAGTTGATTACCTTCATGATGGAGAATGATATCGGAAGGCTATCGGCGGCACCCAGCCTTTTCATTCTCTTTCTCAAGCGATTCTCCCCTGACTCCTCGTCGATGATAAGCACTGGTCCCTGCTCGGTGGTAAACCTCCCCAGAAAAGGCTGGCCCCCGGCTACATCTCTGGCCAGTGCTAGCACCACCCAAGTCTTGCCGCTGCCCGGCTCACCGCCGAGGATAGAGACGCCGCCTTCAGGCAAAATGTCACTAACAAGATAACCGGGATTACCCCCCTCCTTATTCAGCAGGGTTACGAGCGGCACTAACTCCAGAGTCCTTTGCCCCCTATCTGGATACTTGTAGACGCTACCTACACACTTGGCTATGTCCTGAGCAGTGAAGGTGTGTTCTCCCTTTTCAATCGCCACACTCTTTAGAATTGCCAAGGTAATATCTTTGGGCACACCCTTCCTGTGGAAGTAACCTGCTACTTTGGTAATTGAGTCGTCTCTTTGCCCAAACCTGATAGGGCTACCAAGCATTTTGGCAACCCAACTTGGGTTTACCTGCTCCTTCGATACCGGTGGCAGTTCTTCGAGCGCACGGTTAAGATGCTCCTCACTAACCACTTTCACGTTATCGAGGACGTAACTGAGGGAAAGAGGGCGTGGGTTTCCCTGTTTGTCAAGGCCGAGAAAGGGGCGGGCGCTGCCAAAGAGGGGAAGGTTGATATAGTTGCCTAAACCGCCGGGGGGAAGAGTATCTTGCTTTGGGAATATTTCGTGTTCAACATCTAATTTGCTGAGAACCCTTCTGTATAACTCTCGCACTTTTACAGCTGGCACTGGTTCAAGATAGAAAGTATAAAGGTGAAAGCGAGAGCTTTTCGACAGCGCTATATAACTGGTTATGTTTAAGCTAGTAAGGGCATCACGGATATGCTTTGGTGCACTGAAATCTTGAACATCAATGTCAACGGCCGAGAATACCACAAGATTGCCGTTTATGAGCAGATAGATGCCCAGGCTTTCCTTACCCTGCAAATGCCGCTGGTAGTGATTGATGGTGACTGTTTCCCTTATACAGCCGCCATCAACCTTACCCCTAGCATCAGTACGCCCCCTAAAGAAGGAGGCAAACCCTTCCGCATCCTCTGCGGTAATCATGCCGGTACTCCTCAGAAGTCAATGTCAGGCGAAGACTCGGAGTCTTCCTTAGTCTCTGGCGCAATCAGAGACCCGGTTGTATGTTGGGATGACGCCTCCTGTGTTGGTGCGTGTTTTTCGGCAGACCGCGGCAGTTCTGGCAGAGGGGCGGCAGGTAGCGATATCAGTTCTGACGCAAAAGGTGATATTGCTGACATCTCCTCTTCGCCCATGGTGCCTTCAATCGAGGGCTGAACATAGTAGGCAGTCCCGTATTGGGTCGCTTTTTCCATCCCCCTAAAGCATACCCGAGGTGGTGTTTTATCGCCTTTGAGAGCACGGAAACGCAGGTTCGTCGCAAACTCTTTTATCGGCTGGGTTGATACGCCGGCTACCCTCAAAAGGAACGGTTCACCTTCATCCAGGTCAATCCCCAAAATGACGAACCCTTTCAGGCATTTTGTACGCCTCTCTTCCTGAGAGTAGTCCCAGGGGTTATCGCACCGGTCCGGGCACTCAAGGCAATCTTGCCCATCTCTCGATTTAAAGCTGGAAGCGTCATCACTCGCACATTCGGGTGGGTCGGAGCTAATTTCATCACGCCCCCATTTAGTCCTCACCTCGGTTAGCTTGAGAACCAGGGCATGGATTTCTCCTTTTGCCTCCTGCTTCAGGGAGTGCCAGAACTGGCCCGGCTGTCCCTTGACCCCGGAAGTGGTTCTCTGAATCAGCCGGTATTCCGGCGGTACGTAGTCCCCCGGTAACATGCCGCCGATCTGTGGGAACAAGTCTTTGTTTTCCATTTGCTCCTCCTTTTTTATTTGCTCAAAAAGTTAATTTGCGCTGTGCGCAGCTCCAAGTAGCTTTTTAGGGCTGAGTAGCGTCTTGATGCTTTTTCAATCTCAATGTCCAGATTCGCTAGAGCCGCCGACAGCTCCCTTTGCTTAGTTAATGCCTGTTGCCATGCCTTATCCCTCCTTTTCTCGTTTTCAAGCCACGCGCTGCGCCTGTCCGCCGTAATCTTCTTGCCATCACCATCGATATCAGGTGCTCTCAGAAGTAATCCGACTTCAACGGCCTTCACCGCTTCACAGTCCCGGCTGCCTGAACCGATAAAATCAGGATTCTCGTCAACCAGCTTCTGCCTACTCATCTGAAGGCCGGATACGTCGTCAATCAATTTCTCTAGCCGCTCGTACAATTGTGCCGTCCCAAGTGCATTGAGCAGTTTTGTTTTCGGCTGTAGTTCATCGTTCATGTTTCTCTCCTTAATTACTGCTTCGACCAAGAAGGCTCCTTTTCGTATCATGCCTCGGGTATTTCAGTTCCATCTGTCGGGGCGGCGTCCCGAACTGGCGTTCTTCGGCTCTTGGAGCATCTTCTCAAAGGCAATTCTAGGAATTAGAATACGCTTACCGACCTTGAAGCTGGGGATTTCTCCACATCTAACGCCCTGGTATGCCGCATTACGAGATATACCTAGAAGTTGTGCTGTTTCATTTACTGTCAGTACTGCTTTATGACCTTTCATGATTTCCCATCCCCCTATTGACAGATTATTAATCTTTATGCTAGGATATTATCAGATAATATAATTATGTGTATGTAATACATATATGTCAATACTTTTAAGCGATATAAGATACACATATAAGTCTATAAAGAGGAGTATAAAATGGCACAGGGACCATTAATAACCAAAGAAATTCAGTTACTCATTGCGGAAGTTTATGATGAACATCCAGACTGGGTGTCCAAAGAAATACAACGAGAAGTTCATCGTAGGCTTAATCTCGAGAACCGACCCGGTTTGAAAAAGGATTGGCCCTCATTAAGCACGATTCAAAGAGAATTGGCTCAAATTCGGAAGCACTATAACGAGATGCGGTCTTCACCCCTTGACCAACATTGGAGCTTGGGGGATTTAAATAGTTATGAGATATGCATTGAGGCCATTCCTATCCTGTTAAGAATACAGCTAAGCGAGCATAAAAGAGGAAATAGGCTGACAATACGGGAGGCAAGATGGATATCTCGCTTATGCAAATCAATAACCAATACCACGGTCCTTACAGCGGCGGCTAAGCTTTATTCCTGGCAGGAACGAATATGCGCACTAGCTGGTCAGAGGCTGGACACTAATGAGTATGATCTAATCTTGTCGGGTGGCAAGTGGGACTTAACAAGCCTCGAGTATCCAGCCGATTACGAGTTCCCAGACTGGAAAAAACCGAATGCAGGACTCCCTTTCGCCATGGCACTTGAGACAATGTTGCTCGGTCACCCCATAGAAGGACTGAATCTAAACAGGCTATGCTGGTTCTTCTATTGCCTGCATCTGTGCCAACTTCGTGGAGCTACATGGGAAAATATGTCGAACGAACAGAAGGAATCTTTTGTCAGGCGCTTGAGGGACGCCTCCGTTAACCTCCGGTCAATCTTAGGTGATGTACCAGACTTATTTAAGGAAGTAGGTATCCGAATCTAGATGGTGTGGTGAAGTACTATCTACTCAAGCTCTAACGGAGCCGACTATAACGAAACGATGGCTATTAATGAATTAAACAATGGGAAGGTAACAACCCTGACTTTCATTGTACGTAAACCCGACAATACATACACTACCCCGCGGTGGAGAAAAGTCCAAGCACAAAACGCTTCGTGCCCAAAGTGTGGGGGAATAATGGCAGTTATGGTCGGGGACAATATGTATAGCTACTGCCCACGATGCCAATGTTACTATTTGGCGGATTGAGTGGGGGAAAATGATGAGAGGTCACATAGTCAAAAGATACAAGAATAGCTATACCATCGTTCTGAATCTGGGAATAGACCCCACTACTGGGAAGCGCAAGCAGCAATGGGTCACGGTAAAGGGAACTAAAAAGGATGCTGAAAAGAGGCTTGCTGAGTTGCTCCACCACCTCGATACCGGAATATTCATAAAGCCGGGTAAGACGTCACTGGGGGAGTATTTGGAGAGATGGCTAAAGGATTATGTATGGCCTAACCTGGCCCCTAGGACCGCGGAAGGCTATGAGTCCATTGTGCGTTGTCACCTTACCCCTGCCCTGGGGAATATATTGCTAAACCAACTAAAGCCCGAACATATACAGAGATATTATTCAGAGAAATTAACTCACGGCCGATATGATGGCAAGGGAGCGCTGAATGCCCGGTCAGTGAGGCATCATCACATGGCTTTGCATTGTGCCCTAGAGATTGGGGTGAAGTGGGGGCTATTATCCCGTAACCCTACCGATGCTGTTGGCCCACCACACCCTCAAAGGCCAGAGATGCACACAATGAGCGAGGATGATGTTCACACTTTCCTTAAAGCTGCCCAGAATACGCCTTACTACGCTTTATTCTATATCGCACTCTTTACCGGCATGAGAAGGTCTGAACTTCTGGCTCTCCGATGGTGCGATGTGGATTTGATACTTTGCCAGATATCGGTCAGCCGCAGCCTTCACCATCTGCGAAATGGAGAAATTATCTTTAGACAACCCAAGACGGCTAAAGGCCGCCGTATGATAGCGCTATCCCCATCCGCTACTTTTGTACTGAAAGAGCAAAAGGGAAAGCAAATTACGCAAAAGACGCTTCTGGGCACTAAGTTGCGAGAGGAAGACTTTGTATTCAGTGACCTTAACGGCAACCCGTTATTACCAGACACTATTACCCAAGCTTGGCGTAAGCTGGCACGCAGGGCTGGATTACAGAGTATCCGATTACATGATGCTAGGCATACCCATGCCTCTCTTATGCTCAAGCAAGGTGTACACCCCAAAATAGTTCAAGAGAGGCTAGGTCATGCCACCATTTCAACCACGCTAGACCTCTATAGCCACGTTGCCCCTGGGCTTCAAGAGGCGGCGGCTGAGAGCTTCGATAGACTACTTAATGGCGGGCATGAAAATGGGGTTGTTGAAAAAGTTGGTTAGCTATCCGTTAGCTTTTTCCTGTACGTCTAATTAATAAAAGCGTTGGAATACGAAAATTAGCTTCAAAAACTGGTACCCCTGGTGCGACTCGAACGCACGACACACGGTTTAGGAAACCGTTGCTCTATCCAACTGAGCTACAGGGGCACACTTTCAACGCCGGAACACCCGCGCTTGAATTATCTTACACTCTTCCCCAAACGCTTTCAAGCCAGCTACCCCGCCATTCGTATTAGCTTGACAAAAACAAGCCAGCCGCCCAAAATGCCAGTACAGGCTTTGAGGTGAATTCTAGTGTCTGCATTCTCCTGGCGCAAGACAATAAAAACAGTCCCCAATCTGGGTGCTCGCCTACAGCTATATCTTACTTCAGCTATTGCCTCTACGATGAAGATTGGCCCCGTCCTAAACCGGATGCTGGGTGTTCGCCTGCGGTTACATCCCACCTGGGCGGTAGCCTTTATCCTGATAATAGCCATGGTGGTGACCCAGTTCCCCGAGGCTTACCCCGTCTGGCAGAGGATAATCCTGGGGATAGCCGCCAGCCTGCTCTTTTTTATCGCCGTGAGTTTCCGCGAAATTATCCTCAACTTCCTGGCTATCAACCGGGGCATCCCGCTGCAGAGGGTTACCCTGTTTGCTATCGGCGGACTACCTCAAATACCTAAAGGTGACACCCGCCCTCTTCTGGAACTGCTCATGGTTACGGCCGGTCTTCTGCTCAACCTGGTAATAGCCGGTATACTTTACGCCGTTCACTCGACACTGGTAAACACGGCCAACGTGCTGGTCGACGGCATCATACTATGGACAACCTATCTCTATTTCCTGCTGGCCCTATTCCACTTCATCCCCGTTTTCCCCCTGGATGGGGGCCGGCTGCTGCGCACCCTGCTGTGGAAACTAACCGGCGATTATGACCAGGCGACCAACATCGCCAGCTGGGCGGGGCAGGGTTTGGGCTTACTGCTCATTGCCAGCGGCATTCTGCTTCTGGCTTTATCACACCAGTGGTTCAACGGCCTGATTTTGGTATTTGTAGGCTGGGTTTTATACTTGGCCGCCGCCCAGAGCCGCCGCCAGACAGCCCTGCGGGAAGCCCTGCAGCATATCGCCGCCCGGGATCTACTTAGTGGAGAAAGCCCTATTATTGCCGTCCCCCAGTTAACCATCGGCCAGCTGGTCCGCAACTGCATCCTGGTTACCGGCCAGCGCTACTTCGTGGTCGCCGAGGAAGGCAAACTGCTGGGAGTAGTAACCATACACGATATAAAACGCGTACCCAAAAAGCGCTGGAACTCCACCAAGATAAGCAGGGCTATGACCCCGGCCAGCCGTCTCAAGACGGCCAGCGCCCAGCAATCAGCCGCCAGCCTGCTGGAACTGATGGACGAACTGGGAATCAAGCGAATGCCGGTACTGGAAAACGACAAGGTAATCGGCGTTATCTCCCGGGACAGCCTGAACCGTTTAAAGAAGACCCGGGTCGAACTGGGTATGTAGTCGGGGTTCAATCACAGCAGCTATTGGCCGCAGTGCTAGCTTCTGACTCAAGCAACGACTGTTCCGTCATTTCGTCAATAACCTTCCGGTAACGGCTCTCTTTAGCGTAAACCCGCCACTCCGCTTTAAACCAGCGGAAGGGTCTTTCTGCCTCCGAGCTTATCCGTAATCTCAGGTCGTCGGGGTAGCCACTGAGCCATGACACATATCTAACGGTGGTGAGCGGGGTACCGGTGGTTATTTCAACTTCGTAGTGGTCACGCTGGGTCTCCGCCAGCAGCCCACGCCGATAGATTTCCCAGTCCACCCGCACCGAGCACCAGGGGGCGGCCCTGGTTTTCAGGTAGAGATGGCAATCACTAGTATCATCGGGGCTCAACCAGCGCACTTCCTCAATGCTTCTAACAAAGGGGAAAGGCATGCTTATACCAACCCGGTAACTGCTGCGGGTACTCCCCAGTGGGGACTCCCCGACCGCATCCTCCCAATCCTGCCAGCGGAAAAAGGACTCATTAGTGTGCTGCAGACTGCCACTACCGACCAGAACTTCGCCAACCAAATCCTCCCAATAATCCGTTCCCGGCAGCCAACCGGCGGCGTGCTCCAGATTACCGCCTCTAACCAGGGCGGAGCACTCTATCTCTCCGCCGAAGATATAGCGCAGGATTTGCTCGGCCATAGACCCGGCCAACTCTTCTGATTCGGTGAAATCGTTATGGTTGTGCTCTCCGTAATAAACCACATCAGCCCTATCAGTGTACTGGGCTGAGATTGGGATGATGCTGTCATCCATGTTTCGGGGCATGGCATCGACGCCGCCAACATTGAACTGCTGGCTGAGTGGCGCCGCTTCAGCCGATATGAAAGCCAGCCAGTGTTTAACCGCCGCCACCCACCTCCCGTCCTCGGCGCTATCATAGTTGATTATTGATTCAGAAACACCCTGGTCGGAAATCAGCCCCAGGGCCCGATAATAATCCTCTAGCGAAGCGCCGCCGGTAAAATAGTACCGCTGCAGACTCCTGACAGGGCTGTTGATAGTGACCACCATGGCCGTCTTATCGGCCAGGCCGCCCACATTGTTGGCTACGGCGTACAGGGCGGTCTTACCGCCCATGCTGTGCCCGATAAAAATCAGATTCTGCTTACCGGGCAGGTGCTCATCGACGCTTTCAGCGATGTTCTCGGCCCAGGTCTCGATATCGACATCGTTGGGGTAACACCTCAGCAGCAGGTTAACCCGAACCTCGGTGTCTGGGTTATCCCACTCGTAGTCGGCGATATAGGCCGGTATCTGCTCAATAATGGAATCAGCCAGGAGCTGCATGCTGCAGACATTGCCGCCGGCGCCGTGCAGAAAAACAAAGTTCAACTCTTTGACTTCAACCAGCTCTTCCGGCGCCGATTGTGCCGGACTATACCAGCCAAGCTGGAGGCACAGCCCGATAATTATCAGCAGTATTACCCTTTTCATTATGCTCATCTACTTAGCCTTAGTCACTTTCTTCCCCAGGATAAACTTACCCAGGGCCGGCGCCGCTGTGGAAGTCACCACAGCCAGGATAACAAAAATACTGAACAGGCGCTCGCCGATTAAGCCCAGCCGGATAGATATATCGGCGGCAGCCAGTATCAGGCTTAACCTGGCGGTGTGAAACAGCCCAAAGGCTATACTTCTTCTCATATTCACCCCGCTCAGCTTGCCGGCAATGGCCACGCTTACCACCTTGGCCAGCACCCCCACGGCAATTATCACCAACAGCACGGCGATGTTATCCAGGTTGGTAAAGACTGCCGCCAAGTTCACTTTAGCTCCGGTCAAGATAAAAAACAAGGGGATAAAAAAGCTGTAGCCAAAGCTCTGTAATTTCTCACTCTCCAGCGTCGCCCTGGGCAGAATCTCGGAAATCAACAGCCCGGCGATAAAGGCGCCGACGATTGAGTGAAAACCAAGCTGGAGAGAGACCGCCCCCAGCAGAAATATCAGGGCGAAGGCCACCCTCATCTCCATTTCAAAGTAGCTCTTACGGAACAGCTTGGAGGTAATCTTGCGGCGCAGCCTTCTCCTGTTTATTATCCAGGGAACCAGGAAAAGGAAAACGATGCCGATTAGAGAGTAGAGAAAGCGGAACTCAAGCTGACCCTGAATAGTGGCCAGGGCAAAGGCAAGCAGGAACAAGCTTAAAATATCAACCAGAACCACCGAGGTCAACAGCAGCCGGGACAGGCGCGGGGATAAATTAAGCTCCTTCAGCATCGGCAGTATCAGGCCCAGGGAGGTGGTGCACAGTACCGTCCCCAACAGCAGGGGATGTATTTTTACCCAGGGAGCGATAAAATAGCCGGCGGCAAAAGGCACCGCCACCGAGACCAGGCCTATGGCCAGCGCCTTCTTTAGGTTCCTCCACTGCATCTTGCCTAAATCCGTCTCCAGACCGGCCAGAAACATCAGATAGACCAGCCCGAAGGTGGAGAAGAAATCAATGGTGGGGTGATCGGGGACCAGGTCAAAGAGCGACTTGCCGATAATGATACCGAATATTATCTCGGCGACGATTACCGGTATGCCCGCCCGCCGTGCCAGGGGCGGCAGTAAAACTACCCCGGCAAAAACGATAACTAGGGTGAGTGCCAGCGAATCCATAGCCTGTTACCTAAGTATAAGGTTTTAGCCTAAAGGCCACAAGACCTGTAGCCGGTTGCCTCACTTGTACCCACACAGCTATACAACCTTAGAATAAGTGAAATGAGGAGCAGTCATCCGTCTTTAGCTTCGGCTAACGCGCTTTGGCCGGCGGAGCCAGCCCCAGACGCTCTAGCCCCAGGTTAGCCACTATCTGGCTTACCGTCTCAGCCTGATTAAGAGTGTAGAAATGGAAGTAGCGGACGCCGTGTTCCAGCAGGTCGGCGCACTGCTCGGTAGCCACCTCCAAGCCCACCTTAGCGGCCTCATCGGCCCCCGCCTTTTCCAGTCTCCGCACAATACGGCCGGGCAGGGTGGCGCCGCACATCTGGGAAAACTTCTGTATTCTGGCCAGGTCACCAATGGGCATAATTCCCGGAATGATGGGTATAGTGATGCCGGCCTTCTCCGCCCGCTCCAGGAACTGGTAGAAATAGCTGTTATCAAAGAACATCTGGGTAATGGCAAAATCGGCGCCGGCATCGATTTTCTGTTTGGTATAGTACATATCCTTTTCCGGGCTGGGCGACTCGGGGTGTCCCTCAGGATACACCGCCACCCCGATGGAAAAACCGCCTACATCGACGGCCAGCGTTACCATATCGATGGCGTAACAGAAACCGTCTTTGGGAGCAACGAATTTCCCGGTGCCCTTGGGCGGGTCGCCCCTAAGGGCCAGAACGTTATCGATACCCCACCCCTTATACTCCTCCAGAATCTTTTTAAGCTCGCTCTTACTCTGGTCGACGCAGGTGAGGTGAGGCATGGCATTAAGCGAAGTCTTGCGCTTGACGCGCCTAATCACGTTACCGGTATTCTTGGCGGTGCCGCCGCCGGCCCCGTAGGTTACCGAGACAAAAGTAGGCGCCAGAGCTTCCAGTTTAGCTATAGTCTGGAACAGCCGTGCTTCCCCGGCCTCGTCTTTAGGGGGGAAGAACTCAAAAGAGAGGCTGCTGCCGCGCTCTTTTATAATTTCGCCTATTTTCATAGCTTCACCTCTTTCACCTTACGTTTTAAAACAAAGGGCAGTAAAACATGCAGGACCAACAGGGCAACAAAGGGAATCCACAGGTTATCATGCAACCTAAACGCCCAGCTCTTGGACAACCAGCCGAAGGTTACCGTTTCAACCACCCTGAACTCGCTGATACCAAAGCCGGTGATAAGGAAGAGAGCAGCCGTCGCCAAGAGTAACCACTGTATTATCTTTCTAATCAGGTTCAAAACGGCTGGCTTGCCCATTAGTCGAAAAACCCTTTGTCCAGGTCGGCGGTATTGGAGTATCCTCTCTCCTCCCAGTAACCCCGGTAATCAACATCGTCGGATAGTTCGATGGCCGTTATCCACTTTATCCACTTATAGCCCCACTTACTCTCAGCCACCAGCGCAAAGGGGAAACCCCTTTCCGGCGGCATGGTGATTTCATTCATCTTGTAGGCCATGAGTATTTCGTTATCTATTATATAATCAAGGGGAAGCGAAGTGGTATACCCATCGTAGGCATGGAAAATAACAACTTCAGCTTCGGGCAGGGGGCCGGCCCCGGCCAGCAAATCGCCCACCAGCACCCCCTCCCAGAGAATTTTGGCCTCCCAGCCTTCCACGCAGTAGAGGGTCACCGCCTTTTTGTAATTCTGGTAGCCCTCGATGACCTCGTCGTAGCTATAGCTCATCGGGTTCTCAACCAGGCCGGTAATCTCAAGCCGGTAATTTTCTATGTCAACGTTTTGCGGCCCCTTAATAGAGTTTTCCCGGAAATCATTGACTGAAGACAGGTCTTCGCCCTGATACTCCCTGACCTCCGCCGGATTAAGCACTCCATTCCCGTTAGTCTCCCCGTCTCCCGGGCAACCGGCCAGCGCCGGTAAAAGTGCCGAAAAAAGCATTGCCAGGGTTACGGCAAGCGCCGTAATTTTTCTCACTACCCTCACCCCTCCCTATAGACAGTAATTTTTATCCCCCGTCAGTCTGGGGAAAGGCCACTTCGGTATAGATAAACTCCACCCTCCGCTTGTGCTCCAGTTCCTGTGATGCCAGCTGCTCCAGCAGGCTTCTCACCCGCCCCGATGGGTGCAGCCCGGCCAGGCTCAGGTAAAAGGCGTGGGACGCTTTCTCCCGGTTAGCCGCCACCAGGAAGACATCCCTAAGCCCCATGCTGGGGGTTACTTTGGGCTGCTCAAGGTGCTCGGCGATCCTATAATCCAGAACCTGTTCCTTCCTCAGACCCCCCTCGCCAAGCTCACCCCCCAGGTATTTCCGCAGCAGGTTCTCGTGCCCCTGTTCCTCCCGGGACAACTGTACAAAGGCGTTCTTAGCCGCCTCGTTGGCCATCTTCTGGCTCAAGTCCCAGTACAACTGCTGGGACTCCATTTCTTTCTCTATCGCTTTTTCCAGAATACCCTGCACCGTCAGCTGATTAGCCATCACTGCCTCCTCAATAATCGACGGGGCTATTTCACCCGGCCGGCCACCACATCCCAGTTTATATTCTTAAAAAAGGCGCCGATGTAGTCGGCCCGCTTCAGACCGTAATCGGTGATGAAGGCATGCTCAAAGACATCCATTACCAGGATGGGCGAACATCCCGCGGGATGGCCGACCTCGTGCTCATTAATCCACTGGTTAAAGAACCAGTCGGTCTCATTATCCTGATACAGCACCACCCAGCCGATTCCGCGCATAGCTCCGGTAGCCTTAAAATCATGCTCCCAGCCGTCATAGCTGCCGTAGGCGCCGGCCACCTTTTTAGCCAAAGTCCCCGTTTTATCCAGGGGCTTTTTACCGCCCAGGTTCTCGAAGTAGTATTCGTGGAGACGCATGCCGTTAAACTCAAAGCCAAAGCGGCGCTTAAGTTCAGCGTACTCCGGGGTGCCCGCCTTGCCTTCTTTGGGCATGGCCGTCAGCAAATCCCACAGCTTATTGGTATTGGTCACGTAGCCCTGGTAGAGAGTAAAGTGGTTTTTGAGCAGGGTTTCACTAAAACCCTCCATGCCGATAAGTTTACTGTAGTCCTTAGCCGTGTAACCCATTGCTTTTGTCCTCCTCTTAATTTTAAATCAAGCCCTAAGCGCCGCCGGCACAGCCCGGAGCTCTCACTACCAAAATGGGCGCGCTAATAGCCCGGAAGACCTTTTCGGCAACGCTGCCGTGGGTCCACCGGCTGGGGCCGGAGCGGCCGTGGCTGGCCATAACAATGAGGTCGCAACCCTCGTTAGTAGCGAAGAAGGTGATTTCCTCGGCCGGCTTCCCCAGCAGCACCTCGGTCAGCACCTTAACTCCTTTATCCGTCAGCGTCTTGGCCATCCTGTCCAGATATTTTCGGGCTTGCTGCTCCTCTTTACCCACCGCTTCAGGCACCAGGCGCTCCCCTAACGGCTGAGAGGCGTCATCCACAGCCCTGAAGCCGGCGACACGCTCGGTGACGCTGACCAGTATGACCTCAGCCCCCGGCGAGTGCGTTGCCATGTCCTCGACATGGGGAAGAACACACTCAGCCAGCTTGGACCCATCCAGCGGAACCAGAATCTTCTTATACATCTTGCCCCCTTAACCCTGTTACCTTAAACCAGCGCCCGCTTCACGGACCCTGGAGGTATTCTACAACAATAATAGAGGTATTCTACAACAATAATAATAGAATAGCGGGCAGGCAATAACGAAGTCATAAAATGAGGTGGGAAAAAGTTACAAAATTATGACATTGCCGGTTGCCCACAGTATTAACCCGGCTTTACGCCGGTTGCTGGTTTAAGGGGTAGAGTAAAGAAGAAGCTGGAGCCACGGCCGGGCTTAGACTCAACCCATATCCGGCCGCCGTGCGCTTCCACCAGCCGCTGACAAACCAGCAGTCCCAGCCCCACCCCCCTGGTGCCGCCGGGACGGGACTCTTCCAGACGCTGGAAGGGAGCAAACAGCTTGGCCTGGTCAGCCGGGGATATACCCACCCCCCGGTCGCTAACCCCGATAACCAGCTGCTCCTTATCCGGCTTGACCGTCACCTTTATCTCCCCTCCCTGAGGTGAATACTTGACGGCGTTCTCCAGGAGATTATAGATAATGCGTTCCAGCCGCAACGGGTCAGCATAAACCGGGGGCAATTTTTGGGGGGCGCTGACCACAAACCGGTGCGCCGAAGACTGGCGCTTCACTCCCTCAATGGCTTCCTGAATAACCTTTTTAACATCTATAGCCTCGGCATGCAGGACAAGGCGTTCCGCCTGAACCCGGGAAAGCTCCAGGAGGTTGCTCAATAAGTGGGACAGCGTCTCTGACTCCAGAGCGGCATCCTTGAGCAGCTGGCGGGTCTCTTCCTCAGACAGGTTAGCTCCTTCGCTTAAGACGGTATTTATAGCCCCCATAATCACCGTCATGGGGCTGCGCAGCTCGTGAGAGACCAGGCCGATAAAATCGTCCTTCAGCTGGTCCAGCTTTCTATGCTCGGTGATATCCACTATCTCCGAGCGGCTGGCGACCACATTGCCTTCCCTATCGCGCACCGGCCGTACCGAAAGGTTAACCCACACCCTGCCGCCATCGGCCCGGTGCATCTCCATCTCCTCATCACGGATTTCCTCGCCGGCCAGAAATCTCCGGAATATCGCCTGCGCCTTAGCCTTGCCGTTCGGTGTATCGGCATACAGTTCGGATACCGGCCGCCCCACCAGCTCGTCCCGGCCGTAGCCCAGCAGTTCCACAGCACTGCGGTTGGCCCGCTTAATGATGTCATCCACACCAACCGAAAAGTAGGCATTAGGGGCCTCCTCATAAAGGTCACGGTACTGCTCCTCACTCTGCTTGAGGCTTCTAAAGAGAAGATTATAGGGCTTGACCAGACCGGTCTCAATAATAGCCTTGTAGATGAGATAAAAAGCGACAATCTTTAGAAAATGCCCGATAAGGTTGGGCATGCCGTAGGGGCTCTGGTAAAGGGTAAAGGCCAACTCGGAGGCAATGGTCACAATTATAGCGGCTGATAGAAATCGTAAAACGTTAACATCAAACTCGCGGCGCTTCTGCCACATGGCGAAAATCGCCCCCAGCAGTAGCAGGGAGATGACATACTCGCTGATTATTTTAAACTCGGTCAGCCCAGTGCCCTCAACAAAGCAGACGGGGAAGTTCCGCCATTGGAAAATGGAAAGCAATAAAAGCGCCATAATCAAGGTATAGCCAAGCATCAGCCAGTTAACTCTCAAACGGCGGCCGATGAGCAGCGGCGCTATGAGCAGGGAGAGGCTCTGCATATAGCGGGCACAAACCCAGAGCTGCGCCGCCTCGTTGGTGCCATAGCCCAACAGGACACCCATCCCCGGGTAGGTAAGCGTATGGACAAAGTCAATACAACCGACGAAAAGGAAGGCAATGCCGATAAAAATAAAATAGCTGTTATCCAGCAAGCGGCGCGTGTTCCAGGCGATGATAAAAATGCTGAAGGCAACCAGAATGCTGAATACTTCGGCCATGCTATGGAAAAATAGATAGCTGTACCAGCTGGCAAAATACAGCCCGGCAAAGATTATTGCACCGACCAGGATAGCCAGATACAAGCCCGGCCTTCTAAGTTTCGTTACCTGTGCCAACAAACTGTTCATAACTACTCTCGGCGTGATGATACGATTATAATATCCCGGCGTCAAGGTTACCAGTTCTACCCCCGCCGGAATTGGTTTTGACATACCAGTAGCATAAGGCTATTATTACCACCAAAGAAACTTCAAGCGGAGATAAAGCCGGTGAAGCGGTTTCGCATACTGGTAGTTGACGACGAAGAGCGGATTCTGAACTTCCTCAGCACCAAACTAAAGGCCTCCGGCTACGAAGTTCTGACCGCCCCTAACGGCGCCAAGGGGCTGGAGCAGGTACAGGCTCAAGAGCCCGACCTGGTGGTGCTTGACCTACTCATGCCCAAGATGGACGGCCTGGAGATGCTTAAACAGGTACGCACCTTTTCCCCGGTGCCGGTCATCATCCTTACCGCCAAAGGGACGGATAATGACCGCATTAAAGGGCTACAGCTGGGCGCCGATGACTACCTGCCCAAGCCCTTCAACCCCGATGAGCTGGTGGCCAGGATTGAGGCCATCAGGCGCCGGCTGGAACCGGACGAAAGGCGCAAAACCACCGAAATCCTCGAGCTGGGCAACATAACCGTTGATTTCAGGAAGCGCAATGTAATGGTCAACGGCCAGGATAAATACCTCACCCGCACCGAATGGCTCCTGCTCAGCCAGCTTATCAACAACGCCGGCCGCCTCATGCTCTACGGGGAGCTGCTTACCCAGGTTTGGGGGCCGGAATACCGCGATGACGTACAGATCCTCAGGACCTGGATAAGCCGCCTCAGGGGCAAGCTGGAGAGCGACCCCGATAACCCGCTGATTCGTACCGTCCCCAAGACCGGCTACATCATAGACCACCCCACCACCTGACCCCCGGATGTCATATTTTTGTAACTTTTTCCCCCCTGATTTTATGACTTCGTTATTGCCTGCCCGCTATCATCTTAGGTACAGTAATTCTAATCAACTACGTGCGCAATAAAGAAGGCAATGGCTAAGAACAAAGGGGGTGGCCCCAAAATGCTGAGACCGAAGAGTTGTCCCCGCTGCAAAACGGGTGACGTCGGGGTTGATAAAGACCATCACGGCTGGTACGAGTACTGCATCCAGTGCGGCTACCTGCGCGACCTGGTCGGCGTGATTGAAGTAAAGGCAAAACCGCCCAGTCAGGCGAGGGGACGCCGGCGGGGATCCAGAATTCCCGACCAAGGAAAGTAACTATATGCTTGACGGGAAGAGAATTGCCATCCTGGTCGAAGAGGATTTCGAGGACTCCGAGCTTATCGTGCCGATGTGGGGCATGAAAAACGCCGGTGCCAAGGTATTGATTGTGGGCAGCGGCTCCAAGGAGATTTACCAGGGCAAGAGGGGCAGCGTGGCTATAAGAGTCGATACCACCGCCGACAAAGTTAAAGCCGAGGACTTTGCCGCCATCATCATACCCGGCGGCCGTGCCCCGGCCAGGATGCGTAAATATAAATCTATGGTTGACCTGGTTAAAAAGGCAGACGAGCTGGGCAAGGTGATAGCAGCGGTTTGCCACGGCCCGCAGCTGCTAATCGCCGCCGGCATCGTCAAGGGACGCCACCTAACCTCCTGGCCCTCGGTCGCCGCCGAACTCAAGGCCGCCGGCGCCGAATGGGTCGACGAAGCCGTCGTCCGCAACGGCAATCTCATCACCTCGCGCAAGCCCGCCGACCTGCCCAGGTTCAATAAAGCCATAATTGAAGCCCTGCGGGACTAATTAAATGGCCGGTAAATCAAGCACCAGAAAAGCCAAGAAGGCTCATATCCCCATAACCGGGATGACCTGTGCCACCTGTGCCGCCACCTCGGAGTACAAAGGCAAGAAATACTACTTCTGTGCCGCCGGCTGCAAGAAAGCCTTCGACCAGGACCCGGGAAAATACCTGGCCAGGAAAAACTAAAAAGGAGGCACCATGAATAGCAAAGTAAGCATACTGGGACTGGTGGTAATCATCCTGGGCATTATCGCTCTGGCTATGGGCGTCGTCTTTGTCCAGCAGGGTTTTGATAAAGAAGCCTGGCTGGTGCGGACGATGTCCAGTGAGCAGATAACCATGCCCGACGGCTCCGGCGCCATCGTCGATAGTTCGGCACTGGCCGAAGCCGCCGGCGACATGGTCAGGGAGCACCGGCACGGTATCGCCCCAACTTATGGCGACCTGCTGGGCGATGAGCATTTTAACCCCGCCGACCCTGCCCAGCTGACCTACGCCCAAGCGATGAACATCGAAAACTACCTGTACCTGGCGGTCACCGCCTTCGGCGTCTTCATCGTGGTCAAGGCGGCCGGCGCTTTCATGATAGTGATGGGGCTGGCCCTCGGCGTCACCGGCTATGCGTTATGGAGCCTGGGCCGAGCATAAACCAGCCAAGAAAATTACTTAATTTGAGTTAACAGGAGGCGTAACAATGAAAGTTAAAAAGGTTGGAGAGAAATACAGATGCAACATTTGCGGTAATGAAGTGACAGTAACCAAGGTTGGTGGCGGTATTCTAGTATGCTGCGGAGAGGAGATGGAGAAAATAGACTAAAAGCAAGAGGGATACACCATTAAAAGGCGCTCTCGCTTAAGTAAGGGGGTGGTGCCCTTGTGACAGTGAAAGGGACTAAAACTGTTAACGGAAAAATAAGCAAGCAAAAAACTAAAGGAGGCAAAACTATGGCTAAAGTAGCCCGAGAAATGGTGGAGATGGCCGGGATAGACGTCGATGAGCTTATCGAACTCCTGGTTAACAACGCCGCCGCCGAACTAACCACTTACTACTACTACACCATCCTGCGAGCCAACCTCATCGGGCTCGACGGCGAGACGGTAAAGGAAATCGCCGAGACCGCCCGCATCGAGGACCGCAACCACTTTGAGGCAATTATCCCCCGCATCTACGAGCTGGGCGGCAAACTGCCGGAGAGCATGGTCGATTTTCACAATATGTCGGCCTGCCCGCCGGCCAGCCTGCCCAAGAAAGCCCACGATGTCCAGGCGCTGCTCAAGGTGCTGGTAGAGGCGGAGCGATGCGCCGTCAGGGGATACACCCATATCTGCAATCTTACCGCGGGCAAAGACCACCGCACCTACGATTTAGCCAAGTCTATTCTCAACGAAGAGATTGAGCACGAATCGTGGTTCTCCGAGTTCCTAGGCGAAGGTCCCTCCGGTCATTTCCTGCGCCGCGGCGATACCTCCCCCTTCGTCTCCAAGTTCTTGAAATAACCTCCCGATGATGTATCATAGTGGGGAGGCTCGGGGGTACGGGCCTCCCCAAAGCTCTAGATAAGCCGGGCCAAGAATGGAAATTAGCTTCTTTCAAAGCGCTCCACCGGTGCTGCAGGCACTGCTGGCCACCTGTTTTACCTGGGCGATGACGGCTATAGGAGCCGCCGCCGTATTTGCCGCCCGGGACATCAGCCGGCGGGTCCTGGACGCCATGCTCGGTTTTGCCGCCGGGGTGATGATTGCCGCCAGCTACTGGTCTTTGCTGGCGCCGGCTATCGCCATGTCCCAGGGTAAGTCCATCCCGGCCTGGGTGCCAGCGGTAGCCGGCTTCTTACTGGGCGGTATCTTCCTGCGAGGTATTGACAGGGTACTGCCCCACCTCCACCTCGGCTTCCCCATTGAGGAAGCTGAAGGAGTCAAGACGGGCTGGCAGCGGAGCACCCTGCTGGTTATGGCCATCACCCTGCACAACATCCCCGAGGGTCTGGCGGTGGGGGTAGCCTTCGGGGCTCTGGCCACCGGGTTACCCTCGGCAACTCTAGGCGCCGCTATCGCCCTGGCCATCGGCATCGGCATTCAAAACTTACCCGAGGGGATGGCTGTCTCCCTGCCACTGCGCCGCGAAGGCCTTTCCCGCGGAAAAAGCTTCTTCTACGGGCAGCTATCGGGCGTGGTTGAACCCATCGCCGGTGTTATCGGCGCCGCCGCCGTTATCATTGCCCAGCCCATCCTGCCCTACGCGCTGTCTTTTGCCGCCGGCGCCATGATATTCGTCGTCATCGAGGAGGTCATCCCGGAAGCTCAGCGCGGCGGCCACACCGATCTGGCCACCGCCGGCGGCATGATCGGTTTTGCCGTCATGATGCTGCTTGATGTCGCCTTCGGCTAACCATAAACAGGGCGCACGATGAGAGTATTCACCAGGCAAGGGCTAAAGAAATACGACGGCAGCCGGGGTGTCGCTTATGTCGCCTACGCCGGCAAGGTCTATGATGTTTCAAAAAGCTATCAGTGGAAGAAGGGCGTTCACCAGATAAGGCATTATGCCGGGCGCGACCTGACCCGTGCCTTAAAACAGGCCCCCCACACCCCCGATTTGCTCTTCAAGTTCCCCGTGGTCGGCATACTGTCCGGCTAGCCTATTCCTGGCTGCCGAACGACCACATCGCCAGCACTACCATCACCACCCCGAATGCGGCCACCACCATTAAGTCCTCACCAATGGACATGGTATGCCCCAAGACGGTCACGCTCAGCGAACTGGACCCGGCGCCGAGCACCAGCCGGCGGATAGCATCAATACCGTAGGTGGCCGGGTTTATTTTGACCAGGACACTCATCCAGGCGGGCAGGTTATTGACCGGAAAGAAGACCCCGGAGAGAAAGACCATGGGGAACATGAGCAGCTGCATCACCGCCTGGTGGGCTTCCATGGACTTTATCCGGGAGGCGAGGAGGATACCCATGGCGGAAAGGGCGCAGGCGACCAGGAACATCACCGGCAGCAGCTGGGGCAGAACCTCCCAGGGCGACATGATACCGAAGATAGGGGCAAAGACCAATATCAGCGTCCCCTGAATCAGGGCGATGGTGGCTCCACCCAGCGTCTTGCCGGCGGCTACCGCCACCCGGCTGATAGGCGCCACCAGCACCTCCTTGAGAAAACCGAACTCACGGTCCCAGACCACGGAAACGCCGGACATAAAGGAGGTTAACAGCACCGTCATGCCGATGATACCGGGGAACATAAACTTGGAGAAATTGACCCCGGGCGCCAGCATGCCCATACTGCCGCCCAGCCCGCTGCCGAAGACGATGAGAAATAGCAGCGGGAAGGCCAGGGACATTGCCAGGCGCATCTTGTCCCGCCGGAACCGCAGCAAATCACGGTACCAGATAGTATAGATACCCCGCAGGTTATTCAACAGTTCTCCTTACCCCACCCCGTTTTTAATAATTCTTTTCTTTCCCACCCAGCCCACCCTCATAGGCTCCGCCTCTAAAACTCTATTACCCCACCCCTTTTTGGTGGATAAATCATCCCCTTTTCCCCACCCCCGGAGGGAAGATATTATTCCTCCTTATCATCCCCCAATTTTAAGAGGTATTAAAAGAGGTAAAACCTCTATCGGGTGGGAGGGTGGGAAGTAGAACACCCTCTAACAGTGGGACTTTAATGCCGCCGCTGGTGGCGGCCAAACCGCCGCACCATCTCCTTCAACTCGCTCTTAACCGTCTCGTCCCTCAGCCCACGCCCGGTCAGCTTGAGGAAGACATCGTCCAGCGTCGGCCGGCGCAGACTGATGCTGATGATTTCGGTCTTAAGCCCCTTTATCAACGCTGGAATGAACCTGTCGCCGTCGGCAATCTCAAAGCTTATCTGCCCGCCGTCATATCTGGGCTCTATTTTATAGCGCGTTTGCAGCTCCGCCTGAGCCTTCTGGTCATCAACCGTGCTTAAGTTAATCATATCTCCCCCCACCATCCCTTTGAGCTTGCTGGGGCTATCCAGGGCGATGAGCTGGCCGTGGTCCATGACGGCGATGCGGCTGGCATACTCGGCCTCATCCATGTAGTGGGTGGTCAGGAAAACGGTGGTCCCCTCCGTCTCCCGCAAGCCGAGGATGAAATCCCAGAGGCGGCGTCGGGTCTGGGGGTCAAGCCCGAGGGTGGGCTCATCCAGGAAGAGCACCCGGGGGCGATGGATGAGGCCGCGGGCAATCTCTAGGCGGCGTTTCATACCGCCGGAGAAGGTCTTGACGATACCTCGGCGCCTTTCCCAGAGCTCAACCATCTTGAGCACCTGCTCTATCCTTTCCTTTCTCACCGAGGCGGGGACATTGTAAACCCGGGCGTGAAAATCCATGTTCTCCATGGCGGTCAGCCGGTCATCTAGGCTGGGATCCTGAAATACCAGCCCGATGTTCTGGCGCACCTGACCCTGCTGGTGGATAATATCAAAGCCGTTGACCAGCGCCTTCCCTGAAGATGGCTTGGTCAGGGTACACAGGATATTAATCGTCGTCGTCTTACCCGCCCCGTTGGGGCCGAGCAGGCCGAAGATCTCCCCCTGGTTAACGCTAAAAGTAACATCGTCCACCGCGCGCAGGTCGGCGTAGTTTTTGACCAGGTGTTCCACTTCAATAATATGGCTGTCGGTCATATTCCCCCTCATTTTATGCCTAACTCCCCTCCCAGCGCAAATCGCCTGCGCTTTTAACGCAACTTAAACCCTAATTTTATGGGCAATTAATCCCCAGCGCCTAAGATTAAGCTGCGAAATAAAACTACCGATGAGGAGCGGCCATGATTGTAATGATTAAAAGTGTCATCCGATGCCCCAATGATATGGTGCTGGTCTTTGACGACGATGAGGAACAAATCCAGGAATACCAGGGCTGGTATCATCAGGTAAGGGAGCTCATCCTCAGAAATGCCCCGCCGGATACGGTTTTCGGCTACTGGTTTAACTATGAGAGTGATATAGCTACCCTTCCCCGCGAGGAGTGGTAGTCTTCCCCGATTTTAACCAGTGTTTTATTTCCCCAACCCACCCACCCACAAAGGCAGC
>Ga0315541_1000644_pt1 | contig 36392 bp, 33 predicted proteins | sample SalMarSW160190MG_FD_203095 | JGI IMG/M metagenome (GOLD analysis project Ga0315541, IMG submission 203095) | Salt marsh sediment microbial communities from the Plum Island Ecosystem LTER, Massachusetts, United States - Salt Marsh Sediment SW1601-190 ...
CCTGATGCTGGTCTTATCAAAAATGTTGCGTCACCTATTAGGTTCATTCCATAAAACCATGAACGGGTGGTATCATTATACGAGGCTGCTATAGAATCAAACCATACCCTGAAGGCATCCCCGAGACATTTCCCATCTGCTATTGCATCATAAAATACATTGTATTCTACCATTCCTCCGGTTTTTGCAGAACCAATGGACCCAATGCCGAATGAATCGTTGAATACATACATACCAGCTCCGTAATCGTTCTCTGTGTATCTGGAATTCGAACAGGCGTATAGATTATAAAAATTAGCCTTTGGGTTGGTATCAGGGATTTCTGAAGTATAGAACCAGGACCAGAGACTACCACTATTATATGTAAAGCCGTGATGCGTTGGGGATGAATGGGCAAATAGTGAGATCCATTCATAGTTCCTTTTTATCCTATCACGATAGACATCAGCAATGGTAGTTTCTGGATCGGATACCTCAACTATGGAATCATAAACAGCGCTGAGAGCACCTTTCCAATAATCTTTCCATGGTACCCAATCATCATCTATAAAGAAAAGTGCTCTATTTAGAAGTTGAAGGCTATCTATCCGGTAGAGATGATTTCGGTGGAAATAATTCGATAATAGTAGAGAATCATTAAAATTGGGAGGAACGGTTAACCTACCAATGAATATCTCAGTCTTTAGATCACCTCTATGTGTATCGTATATTGAATCGGAACCAGGAATGAGTGTGGATCCCTGATTTTTTAGTGTATCCTCCCATATACCATCCATATCCATATAGAAAAGATCTATCGGAAACTCTGTATAATTAGGCACCCAGCCCCAGAAGACTTCCATCATCTGAAACCAGGCAATGGGTAGATCCCCTATAAGTAATGCTCCAACGCAACTATCACTACCATATTCCTGCTTCAGAAAAGTTCTCAAGGACTCGGGGGCATAAGGATTGGATGAATTATGCATAGTATCTACCTCGACTGAAAACCCTTCAGAAATGAGATCGGATACAAATATGCCTGTGGAAGGATTGAGATACGAGTAAAGCTTCCAATATATGTCGGTATTAACGATAAGATTTATCTGTGGGCCTCTTACTCCCCCTTTTTCAACTAACCCAATTTTGACCCTCAGACGAGGCTCTCTGGATAGATACTCGCTGTATCCAATAAGATCTATTGGTTTTGATGATACAAAATGGGTAACAGGGATATCATCAAAGGGATGAGAAAACAAGAGTAATAAAATTAACATAACAAAGCCTCCTTGAATTTCTTTAACACATTAAACGATTTTTCTCTAATTGTCAATCATTTTATTTCTTTGCAGCTTTAAGACCACCTCTTTAGAAAACTTTGTATCTTTTAAATCGTATAGATCGCTCAGTATGGTAAATAACTGAGCTATCGTTGACAAATCAGTCCATTCCTTTATCTTAAAAATGTGAATTTATACCTTATTAAAACAAGAATAAAAAGGGCTTTAATTTCTATCTCCTCCATGAGTAAATTCAATCTCCTCTCCTATTCTCTCGTTATCGGAGCATTCCTTGTAGGAGGTTTTTTCTTTTTCTATCGATTATTCAATTTCCTATCTCCAATTGAATTAATAGGAATTATAATCGCAGATAAGCTTATAGCTTATTCCTTTTTTATATTTTTATTACTACTTCTGATGAGTAATGGAATAACTGCGCTTTCAACCCTTTATTATTCAGAGGAGCTTAATTATCTTCACTCAACTCCCCTATCTCCTTCCAATATTTTCACACTAAAATTACTTGAAACCAGCTTCTACTCATCCTGGGCAACTCTTATAGGTGCACTACCCCTTGTTTCTGCCTATCTTATTTGCTTTGGAAATGCAATCTCCTCAATTTTTTTAATACTTATTCCTCTCTTGGCATTTATTTCAATTCCCGCTGGTCTCGGTGTCTCTACTATTATAATTCTAAAAAGATTAAACCCTCGTTTTACCCTTAAACAACTATCAGCCACTCTCGTATGCTTTTCTATTTTACTCATACTTCTCTATGTCCGGACATCCCCATATAACTTCAATGTTCCACAGACTTTAAGTCTTGAAGCGATTAACCAGTTTATGGAAGGGCTTCGTGTGTCGAATCCTTATTTTCCGAATGAATGGTTCTATAAAAGTGCCTCCGCACTCACTAATAATAATATGGAGTTATACCTCAAAAACACTGCACTACTCCTTTCAGGTGGTATATTTTCCATATCATTGGCTTTCCTTCTCGCAAATTCCTTTTACAGACTAAGTTGGATGTCGTCTACGACGCATTTAGAAAGAGCGACTTATGCCAAAAAACCTTTAATCAGAAACCTTCCCAAGTTTTTCAACCTTGTCCAAAAGGATCTAAAAGTATTTACAAGAGCACCCTTACAATGGTCTCAACTTTTGATAATAGGAATTCTCCTCGTGATATACAGTATATCCCTTCGCAAGACACCACTTTATGTTCAAGATCCATTCTGGCTCTCAGCTTTTGCTCTTATTAATACTGGATTTATTGGATATATAACTGCAACTCTTAGCCTACGTTTTGTCTATCCACAAATAAGCCTTGAAGGAAAAACCTGGTGGATTCTGCGATCCTCTCCTCTATCTAAAAGAACAATTCTACATTCTAAAGGATGGTTCTTCCTTCTTCTCAATCTCTTAATTGCAGAGGTAGTAGTAATTTCTTCAAACATCAAATTGGTACATTACCCATTCATTGTCTTTATATCAGCTATTATAACTGCAATTTTCACTCTAGCAGCAGTAGTCCTGGCAATCTCCTTTGGCACTATATTTAACGAGTTTAACGAAACTAATCCTGCAAAAATTGCTTCCGGCGCTGGCGGACTACTAACGGCAGTATTAGACCTCACCTATATTGCTATTTCTCTTATCCTCTTTATAATCCCGATTTCTACGTATATTAAGGCAGAGTTGCAAGGTATGTCAGTTGATATTCGCGTCCCTTTGCTTATCTCTTCTATCTTATTTTTAATGCTGACTTCGTTATTTATAATAATTCCCTACAGGATTGCCCTAAGAAAAATTGATGAAATCGAATAGCATTTATGCAATTTATAAAATCCTTCTTTCTTCCTTAGGACCTCAACATTGGTGGCCCGCAGAAAGTGCATTCGAGGTCATCATAGGTGCTATACTTACTCAGAACACAAACTGGAGAAATGTGGAGAAGGCTATTGATAATCTAAAGAAAGTCAATCTATTATCACCCGCTTCAATAGACAATTGCTCGATAAATGGTTTAAGTTTACTGTTAAAACCCGCTGGTTATTATAATGTTAAAGCAAAATATCTGAAGTATTTTGTTAAAGAGTTTTTGGATAGTTACGGTGGAGATATAAGCAACTTAATGGAAATTGAATCTTCAATGCTGCGTAACTGGCTCCTTTCTATAAGGGGAATTGGAAAGGAAACAGCTGATTCAATTCTTTTATATGCATTAGATAGGTCTATATTTGTGGTTGACGCCTACACAAAAAGGATATTCCTGAGACATAATCTAATCTATAAGGATGCAGATTACAAAGAAATCCAATCTTTAGTTGAAGAAACTCTACCAAATGACCCAAAAATCCTGGGTGAGTTTCACGCTCTTCTTGTTAAAGTAGGAAAAAACTTTTGCAAAAAGAAAAATCCCCTATGTAGAGAGTGTCCTCTTTTAGATTTAAGGTTATAGTATTAGTATAACCTTAACCCAAAATTATATCATGGAAAGATTCCACGTTCTTTATAAACTACTTCCAAACGTGACAGAGCAACAATATAAGCGGCTGTACGCCAATCTGTGTTGAACTCCTCAGTCTTATCATGTACACGTTTGTAGGCTCTGGTGATTTTCCAGTGGAGTTTGGAATCTATCTCTTTGAGCTCCCAGGATTCACTTCTCTTGTTCTGAAGCCATTCGAAGTAACTTACGATTACACCTCCTGAATTACAAAGGATATCTGGAATTATCTGAATTCCCTTTTCTTGTAACATTTTATCCCCCATAAAATCAGTTGGTCCATTTGCTCCTTCTGCAACCATTTTAACATTTAAAATCGGTGCTGTCTCTTTAGTTATCTGGTTTTCAAGTGCTGCAGGGATAAATATATCTGCTTTAGTACTCAGGAAGGTTTCATGATCTATTTCTTTACAACCATGATAACCTTTAACACCACCATGCTCTTTTACAAAAACGGTTAATTCATCAGGATCTATACCTTCTTGATTGTAAATAGCACCGGTAATATCCTCAACAGCTATAAGTTTTGCGCCATGACTTTTCATAAGACGGGCTGCCCATGAACCGACGTTTCCAAATCCCTGAACTATGTATGTAACTCCATCTAAATCAAATCCATTCTCTTTTGCCCATTTTTCGATACAAATTACCACTCCCTGACCTGTTGCCTTATTTCGTCCTAAACTACCCCCAGATTCTATAGGTTTTCCTGTAACTACATGTATTGAGCAATGCCGCTCTTTAGGTGGGATGGTTGAGAGATAGGTATCAAGTATCCATGCCATTATCTGTGGATTTGTGTTTACATCTGGTGCTGGGATGTCATAATCAGGGCCAATATACTGCCTAAGAGCAAAAGTAAAACGCCTGGTAATATGTTCTAACTCAGAGGGAGAATACTTAGATGGATCTATTTGGACACCACCTTTTGCACCTCCAAAAGGGATATTAGCGATTGCTGATTTCCAGGTCATCCAAGTTGCTAAAGCCCTGACCTCATCCATATTAACCATCGGATGGAACCGAATTCCTCCTTTAAAAGGTCCAAGTACATTATTATGCTGCACTCGATAACCTGTAAACATTTCAACATTCCCATCGTCCATCTTGATAGGGAAATTCACTCTAATCTCATTTTTTGGTTTTGTAAGAATCTTTCGAATGTTTGGATCAAGTCCCATTAGGTCTGCAGCTTTATCAAACTGTCTTTTTACATTCTCATATATGTTTGGAATCTTATTATTGGTTATTGGCATTATTACCTCCTTGAATTTTTTCATATATAACGTGGATAAAGTTTATGCTATATTTATTATTATTAAACATTATTTTGGAAATTTGTATTACTCCATCATTCCATTATATGATTCAATATAAATGTATATGACCTGGTATATTCATCTATAATCTGGGATTTGGTGAAAGAACCGTGCCCTGTTTTAACCTCCTCGTAGTAGAGTATGTCTTTCCCAAGTTCGTTTAATAACCAGGAAAATCTTCTTGGGTCAGATGCAACAACTCTTGGGTCAACTGAGCCTGTAGTAATAAACATTGGCTTTTTTAAATCCATAGAATAAAAGATTGGAGATAGTTTATATGTTAGTTCGCTTCCTATAGGTCCATACTCTATCTCCCAACCCTTCTGGAATGTAATATCTCCATGGGTGTTATCATAATCTACATCTGACACTCCAACATCAGATATTGCACATGCAAATTTTTCAGGGTATTTAACAGCCAGGTAGTTGACTGTATATCCACCATAAGAACCACCCCAGATGGCTATTTTGTCAGGATTTGACCATTTTTCATTTACAAGATAGTTTAATGCACTCATTGCGTCTTCTAATGCCTGGAAACGACCTTCTCCATTATCTGCCATCTCCCACTCAGGACCATAACCTGTAGAACCTCTAACATTGGGAAGCATTAAAATTATTCCACGGGATAGAGCAAATGCGATATTTCTCTGAAAGTACGGTCGACTCTGCGATGGAGGTCCACCATGATAGCTAACTATTGCAGGATTATTTCCATCCTTTTTTGCATTCTTTGGTATATATAAAAGAGATGGAATCATTGTTCCATCAGTTGAAGGATACTGAATTACTTTAACTCCTATATTAGAGAAATCGAACCCAAACGTGGCTACATTGGCAACCTTCTTTATCTCCCTCTCCCCCACTTTGAATGAATAATTGGATGGAGGAGTAGTTGGAGAAGAGAAATCAACTACAGTCTCGCCAAAATCATTGGTGGAAAGTTCGTCCATCACTCCAACATCCATCTTAGGAACTGTCAACTCCTTACCCTTTGGGCCAAATGCCACTAAGGTAGAATACCCATCTTTATTCAAGGACGCGACAACAACTCCTTTTTCTTTAGCGAAGGTGTAATCGTCTACCTCGATTCCCGGCTCATAAAGGAGCTTTAACTCTTTATTCCCTTTAATTAATGCAAAAACCGGGAATCCTTCTGGCTTTGATATTTTAGATGTGAGAGTCAGAATATCTCCAGATTTGGTAAATTTTCCACCCAGATAGAGTCCTCTATCCGTTACATTTGTCATATCACGCGTCTTTTCATCTATTGTAAATAACTGGCTCTCAGAAAAACTGAACCATCTGACACACAGTATCTTACCATCATGGTAATCAATTGGAGAAAAGTACTCTTCTTCTGTGTATAAGGTATCGATAGAACCATCACTCATTGAATAAATAGCAAGATATCTATTTTTATGATCATTTATTATAAGGAAGAATTCATCTTTATTCTTTATTTCAGGTGCAGTAAATTCAACTCTACTATCAATTAGAAGGGACTCAAAACTCCCATCTCTATTAAAACGATAAATGTCAAAAAGTTCATCACCATATCTATCAACCATTGCAAGTAAATAATCACCTGATGGATGGACAAGGTAATATGTAACTTTTAATCCTTCTTCACTCCAGTTATTTGGAGATAGCTGCTGCGGAAATCCCATTGGAGTGTCAGTGTAGAACAGAGCAGCAGTCTCTCCTGTAAGTCTCATAAAATAGTAAATGCGTCCAGTGTTATCTATCCGGGATGAAGCAACATAATCAATTGAAAGAAGGAAAGAGAGGTCCTTTTTGGTCGGTTCGTAGAATTTAGAACTCATTAATTTATCAATTGTCTTTTTATTCTCGCTTTGAATGTATTCCATTATACGTGTGGTATCGGTAGTTATCCACTCATCAACATCTTTTAGTATTTTTATTACTTTTTCTTCGCCTGGTATGGATGCGAAAAGATTTAAGGTGAGAAAAATTGCTATGAGATATATCTTAGTATTTCTATAAAACAAAATATCCTCCTCTGTTTATTTTTGTTTTAAGGATACGGAATTATAATATAATGTCCAAATAGATTGTCAAGAGATGATTTATGTTCTGAGTTGATCGCTTGGATTGTTGGTGGATTAGTGTGCTAATTAATTAGTTGGGAATGACTAATGACTCACGAGGCTGTGTCAAAACTCAATGATATTAACATTTCATAAAAATATTAAAAATTACAGCCTTCTTTCTATCCAATGGTATGAAATTTAATTTTGGCACAGTCTCTCACGACTATAGACTAATGACTAAAATAATTATCTGCGTTAATCTGCGTCCCATTATTAAATAAAAAACGGAAGGGCTATAAGCCGGATTCTGTATGCATAAAATGCATGATGGTCATTGATCTATGCAGCTACCCGGGGTTATAGGCCCAAGTGAGACAGCCTACCCTATTTGCCTTGCATCGGATGGGGTTTACCATGCGATTCCTGTCACCAGGAACCCGGTGGGCTCTTACTCCACCTTTTCACCCTTACCTCGCTCTCTATGTGTTCTAAGAATAATTCTCTTTGCATAGAGGGCGGGGCGGTATATTTTCTGTGGCACTTTCCATCACCTTACGGTGTCTCATTTCAATGAGCATCCCTCACTCAGTGATGTCCGGACTTTCCTCACTCAATTTATTTGAGCGCGACCATCAGCCCTTCCGCTTATAAATTAATTTAATATACTTTTGGAAATCTGCAAGTATTATCGACTACTCTAACTAAGATCTCTATTGATGCATAATCTCGGGTTGAAAGTCCCTACTCCGTCTTTACCCTCCCCAATTGGAGATTAAAGGAGGTTTTCGTCTCCCCCCCCCTCCCATCTCTTGCAACTATCTCAATAAGAAAAGTTGTATCCTTTTCTAACTCTGGAGCTTCCCAGAGTAGATGATTTCTTGCAAGTCTCATACCTCTCGGTGCTTTCAATAATGAAAGACTTACCTTATCACCATCTACATCGCTCGTTCTTATCTCGTAGTCCATCTCCCGACCTTTAATTGCAGGAAGTTTTGAGAGGATTTCCGGTGGAGTATTCTGGACAACGAGCCAGTTAGTTGCTCTCGGGAGACCTTTATCAACTCCGTCAAAAGGGATAACCTCCGCGTAAACATTATCGCCAACCTTTATTTTTGAACCAGATAGAATACTTCCTTTACCTTTTTTCTCATCATTTATGAACCATTCTGTAATAAGCTCTACATCATCTCCGTCGGGATCAAAAACATCTGCTTCAACTTTTAGATCAGTCCCTCTTCTTGGAGCCTCCGGAGTTATTTTAACGGACTGTATACTAGGTTCTCCATTACCTATTATAATGGGACCTATCCTTTTCTTTTCTTTACCCCCTATTAACACTGAACAAAAGACTGTGTCACCTTTAGAGAAATACTTGGGTAGAAGTTTTGGAGAAGTTATATCCTGTGTAATTCCATTGACAGTCCAGCGGTAGGCAGGGTTTCTCTCTGATAATGCGGTGATTTCGACTCTTATAGGAGTAATTGAAGTAGGATTTTGCGGTGATATCAGAGATGAAACTACTCTTCCACCTTTCCTATGAGAATCTGCGGCGGAGGGTCTTTCTCCGCCGCAGCGTATTATCAACAGTAGGATAAGAAAGCCTATTCTTCTTTCCACTTGATGAGTTCCTTGAATGACTTGAAGCTTTTAATTTTTTTAATCTCTATTTTCCCGGATGTATGGTTTATTTGCATGCCCGTGCCGTCCAGGGAATATGAATAGCGAGCAGGTTGAGGAACGCCACTACCAATTTCTGTTCCTTCGATCACCGCTGTCCCTCCTATTCTGATATCAAATGTGTATGAACGAGCCGAACCAGTTCCTCCTCCTGCCTCACAGGGGCCACCAGAATAACCTTCTCCTGGAGTATAGGTCAAGAATTTAAGTGAATCCAGATAATAAATGGCCGGGGTTACCACCTTTTCATCCGTATGTTGTAGTGTAAGCATCCATCCAGCATCCGTTGGATTTTTCGGTACTCCTAAATCATCCTCTCCGTACACAGGCATTGCTATGCTCGTGTCCACAATTGCTGAATTAGGATATTTTAAGCAATAGAAACGGTCTTCCGAGGGAATGAATATATCCGAACGGTTACCAGTCCCGTATGCTATCCAAAAATCCCCATAAACAGGATCCTTCCATACAAGCGGCCGGAAGAATGCAGGGTGCCAGTTAGATAGTTCAGAACTGTCACTTGAAGCGGGAAGTGGAGGTGTAAAAATGCATTCTGCTCTCCAATTCGAAGGATTTGGATTCCTTAAATCCACGAACCAGAGTTGTCCGAATGCGTCTGGAATAAATAAGCAATCGAAGCGATTCCCCATTTCTGGATCTACATTGATCAGAGCCGGTGTTGCAGGGAATGGCACTTTTATCAACGCAGCATCCCTACTTATAGGTGGTATTAGATGGACATTACCATTGATACCTTCCTCCTTAACCTTCCATATATCAAGCCCAATAATCACATTTCCTTCTACCTCTCCTCCAGAAAAGAGAGTATCAAGGAGGGAGATATCCATTGAGGAAGGCCACTGACCTCCACCCATAAATGCATAGAAGCGATCAATAGTTCTATTTGGATGGCCAGCCCAGTTCACTCCGACCTTAAAAATCACAGGTGTTGACCTAGTGAATCCCAATGTATCTTGAAGAGCATCGCTTTGCATTCCACTGAAGAGGAATTCAATTGAATTCATCGGATGCGAGGTTTCCCCTATGGGATCTGTGACATCGAGTGCAGTAAAGGACCTCCCCCCTTCTCCTTGAGGAGCTATGAGAACGGTATGCCATTCATTGCATTGTTTTAGTGAATCATTGTCACTTTCAGGGAACCAGATATCAGCAACTACTGGGGTAGCGTCGACAAAGTATTCATGGAAATCGAGGAGATTCTTCAACTTTGGAAGAAAATTCATCGGGATAATACCCCCAATCTCCTCACCTCCCCTACCACTCGCGCCATTTATTGAATCAGCAAAGATATGAAGCATTCCATCATTGGCTCCCACATAAATGAGAGAGCTTCTGTCCTTCATTTTTTGGTAGAACTGATCGAATCCCTGGTCCACGTAGAAATAATTGGGTAGATGAATTCTTACTGGAGAGGAATGGAAAATATCACCCAATTCACCCCTATCATTATCCTCAAGTCCGTCTCTGATTAGGTCTATTACATCGGCTGCCATCCAAGAGGAAGAAACATCAAGGTCGCTAGAGTCAAAATTAGCGGTATTAAAGGGAAGCATATTACCATCTGGTTTTATACCATAGATATTCCTCGCGGATGCCAATTTATCCTCCTTCAGTGAATCTTTTGCTGACCAGATGACAAGCTCAGGTGGTATAGAATCAAAACTAAATTCTCCTTCTTCTAGTTTTACTGCTTTTAAGTCACCATCCCATATAGGTTCGTCTCCAGGTAGGAAGGAAGCAAAATAGAGCCTCGACTGATACTCTGTTGAGAGGAATTCCTCTTCTACAGAAGTGACTTCTCCAGCTGCAAAGGACTGAGTCCTCTGCCCAACAATTTGCATAAAGATACGCGCTAAAGCTGATGAGAGATCCATTGCATTCTCAGCAATATAAGCATAGCCAGTGAGAAATGTTTTATTTGGATCAGCCATTGAACAACCCATTGAACCATCTATTGCCATGGTATCCATACCTTCGTAGGTAATCATAGAATCAATAAATGCCGAGTCCTCTTTCTGTGTTCCACCCCACCTCGCAATCCAGTTGAGTTGATTGGCTCCCCAAACTGTAATACCTTCTCCGAAACCCACTGCATAAACCCTTATTGAATCATTATGCCAGGCATCATATGCAGTAGAGACTACTTCCTCTGCACCTTTATTCTGGTTAGGTATGTATGGAGATACTTCATCTGTCCACTTACCACACATCGCCCCAGTATTCGACTCACCATCGGCTATAAAGACAATGTTATGCTTCATACACCATAGTTCTGGATATGTATTTCTCCAACTGTTAATATAATCCTTTGCCTGAGTAATCAATTGCCCACCAACTGTCATACCCCCATAGGATGTAAAGTTTATATGGTCCCAGATGTCAATAAAATGGGAGCCTAAGGAGTCAGTTTCTAGGCGTCCGTTACTCGCATCCTCCCACTTAAATTGGTATTGATTATAGGTCTCTTTTCGATCATCCCATCCATAGGACTCATTATAGACGTAACTGTAGTCACCCGGAACCGTATGGGAAGCTCCCCGGAAAAATCCATACCCTAACTTCACAGGCAGATCATCATCATCATCAGCGGTAACAAACCCATCGTTATCTGCATCTAATAGAGAATGAATAACAGTTAATGCATCCTTTATTCGGGTTGATTTATAGGAGTAAATGCTAGGTGTCTTCACAAGGGTGATTCGCATCTCTCCTATCTTGAGTCCCCACCCTGTAGAGACATTGACATAACATTCAACATCTTGGACTGTTTCCAGTCCTGAGGCATGGATTATAAGCTGTCTGTTTTCTCCCCAACTACCTGTCCAAGAATGGCTTCCTCCATCAAAGGTATGCCAGGAACCACCACTCTGGATCTTTAATGTCCAACTCAAGTCACATCTACTCGACCACCAATCAAACCATTGCACATACAAAACCCAGTTACCATTTGCTGAATCTCCACTGAAGTCGCTCATCACTCCAGGTCCATCAGGGAGCATGTCAGTGTCGTACCATCCCTCAAGGTTCGTTCTCCAATCCGACCATCTATAGTCATTCAATCTGACAATCGTTTCCCAATGTATTGTTTCCTCATTCATTGAACCCGACCTATCCAGAAGCAGCAATGCAGAAGGATTAACAAGAGGCGTTTTGAACAACTTTTCATCTTTTATTTGTGCAAAAAGTAGACAGGGTAAGAGAAAAAACATGAATATTTTATTTTTCATCTTTCGCCTCCTTCCTCTTCAGTTCTCGTAAATTTTCCTATCAATTCATCAATTGGTGAGAGCTGAAGGATTACGGGCATAAGTCTTTCTCTGCCGTTCTCCTCAACTGAAAGGAAGCTGAAATAAATTTTTTCTGGATATATTTCCCTCTCTTCCCTTTCTCTTTCGGATACTCTCATTTCTTCCTCCCCTAATCCTTCCATTTTTAATCTCTCTATCTCTTTCTTTGTAGGAGGAACCCGTTCTGGAAAGAATTCCCTTAACCTTTCACGCGAGAGGTCCTCAAGGGAAGAGATTCTCAATTTACTCTCCGTTTCCCTCTTTAATTTCTTCCATTCTTCCTTAAATTTTTCTCCCTTATAGAGGGCGGCGTATCGATTATGCTTTTTCATCTCAATAGCCCTCTTAACCAATATAAGATTTTCTGGTGTTCTCTTAATCTTGAATCGTTTATGTAATAAAACCATGTTGCCTCCCTCAAAGATACCATAGTCAAGGTGTATAAACCCCCTTACTAGATTTTCTACTCCACCGTATCTCATAATCATTGAACTTCCTTCTTCAGAATTCAAAATCACTTCATAGAGATCTTCATCAATGGCACTTTCGGGAATGGAATGCCATGCAAAACCACTCCACAAAGATAGGAATAAAAGTATCATTTTAACCTCCTTTTAATACATTGTGTGACCCATCATCATTTCACCACCTGGTAGAGTGAAAGCAGCCGCAGCCTGGATCTTTCGTAATGCAAGATAATCACCCTCTTTCTTAATTATCCCCCTTGTTCCATACTCCAGAACCAGAGACCAACCGTAAAGTATAGGATTGATACCAGTCGCTCCTCCTGTTGTCCCTCCCATCCGTATAAGAGGAAGGGGAGTGATGACTCCAATGTCCGAGGAATCAGGGGTTAAGAACATTTTGTGTCCATAAACGGTATCTCCTCCGCTCATAAATGTATCATTGGCAACTAACGTCCCTAAATCTTTATACTCTGGTAGGAGGGATACCACAAACTCAGATGCTGTTTCTGCTGACTTTATAGTTCTCTTCCTCTTTACCAGGTTCAATGTGGATATAATATCACTTGTTGTCATTAACGCTGTTGCAGTTGTAAGCACTGTTAGTATTGCTATAATCCAAAGGACTATTATCATTGAAATTCCCTGTTTTTTCTTATCCATTCTTGCCTCCTACGGCCTTAAATTTCTTATTGCTACTGTATTATTATAAGTAATTGTATCTTTACTATATGGATGAACCAATCTAAGTGTAAAATCGATTCTATTTATAGGATAAGATATAGCCGGTAGAATCCAACTACCACCGGTAGTTACCTCATTAACAGACGGTGCAAATACACTACCAGTAACATCTATGTATGTAAACCCAAGTGAATCAACAAACACCAAAGCCCAATCTCCATCTATAAGAAGAGTGTCTCCACTGACTGAAATCATATGAATATCTTCTGCGTCAACTACACCGACTGTACTACCATCAAGGTCGTGTGTATATTGGATAGAATTTACATTCCCAGAAACAATCCCAAATGTATGAAGTGGAGATAGTCCTCTACCAGAGAATCCGATTTGTCTGAGTTCATTCACTATATAATCGCTAGCCTTTCTTGCTTTTATATTTAGTTCTGAAATTTGAGATTGCCTTCGCATGACTTTTTGCTGATAAAAGAGAGTTTGATAAAACATTGTGAAAATAACTCCCATAATGGTAATGACCACAAGAAGTTCAATGAGAGAGAAACCTTTGTTTTTCATTTCAAACCTACCTATGTCGTGAAAGTAAAATAAATGTTGAATCAACATAGTCTCCAAAGTTGTCTTTCGAAATAATAAGACATTTAATCCTCGAACCACTTGCTATTGGACTGTCCTCGGTGAACTGAAATTCCGTAAGTAAAATAGAGCTTTCGACGACCATCCCCTTAATTGTGTCCAAGTCTTTAAAGAGAGTATCACCTGCTGCATGTGTATCCCATATAGAATCAAAAACCAGGCGATTTGGATCTGCTGGGGTCTCCTGCATAATCCTCCCTCTAAACTCTTCAAAAGCCTTCTCACCATGCACTGATAACCTCGCCCTTTTCTCACTATGGATTATCCTTCTACTATTACTTGCAGAGAACATGACAACCCCTGTCATAGCAATTGTAAATATAAGGATTGAAACAATGAGCTCCACAAGTGTAAAACCTTTATATTTATTCATTTTACCTCCACCTCCATTATTCCAAGTGGAGAAATATAAAACTTTATTGTCTTTCCGAGTTCACTGTCAGTTACGTTGAATGCTCTGATACCACTGTCGTCATCCACTGTGCCATTCGAATTCACAGTAAATGTTATTACACCTCCTCCATGCTGTAAATCTAGTTCTGGACGCAACCCCAGCAAGTCCTTAGTAGTGGTAGCAGCTGAAGCCTTCATACATCTTAAAAAATTATTATTTTCATCTATTTCTAACTTATAATCTTCTCCGTCTGTAGTTGCATATCTATTAGTCCTTTGATAGAAAGCTACAACTTCATTCTTCGCCTCTTCTAATCTCTGCCTTTCAAATAATCCCCTGAAGTAATATATTCCTATACCGGCAAGAATTCCTATTATTGTAACCACTACTAATAACTCGATGAGTGTAAAACCTTTAATTTTTTTCATCTATACCTCCAATACTTGACCTACAAAATTCATTCCATACCTCATCTTCTTGGATTCCAAGAACTTATATTTGCGTTTCTATGTAAATCATTCATTAAGTATGTAATCAAATCCTCATTCCTCCATCTAATTATTTAAACCTATGTCAAATATCTTTTCTTCGCAATGGTCTATTGTCGAAAGCGGGATTTAAAGCCTTTTAGTTCGTCGACCTTTATTTTCCCAGAAATGTGGACTACTTGCATACCTGTACCACCCAGGGAATATGAATAATTTGGTGGCTGAGGAATTCCGGACTCTTCGATGGTTCCTCCAATCGCATTAGTACCTCCAGTTCTGATATCAAATGAATATGAACGGGCAATCGAACCAGACCCACCTATTTCGCAGGTAGAAAGGGTGAGATCTGTTCCTGGATGTAATAAAGAGATGGGAATCAATCGATAGTGCCGGTAAATTTCGTTTCAACCTTTCCTTATTGGTAAGCTCGATTACTTTCTTCTCTATTGTATTAAGTCCTGGATATTCAGGATAAAGAGAGGTGAATTTTACAGTAGTGTCACCAGAAGAACTTACTCTGATATCACACAGGGTAATACCAACAATAGTAAGCATAAGGAGCATAAATACTCAACTCCTAATAATATCCTTTATTCTCATTAAACGCGAGATAGTCTCTCGTTCTCGCTCTCCTAATTTCATATTAATATAGCGAACTGCGTCTTTTAATTCTGGTATTAGTATATACTCAAGAGCATTAACCCTTCGCCTTGTTTTATCCATTTCTTCTGCAAGGAGGGCTATACTTTTTTCCATCTCTGCTAAGACAAGCAAATGATCAAACACGCTCATAAGATCCTTTAGTGCCACGTCAAGGGCTGGCGAGGTGCTGGCAAATCCGTATGAGATTAGCTCGCCTTCCAGGGTTTTTTTATATTCTGGCAAGGAAACATTCATAACCTTTTTCAAACCCATAGATAACTCTATATCTGTATCGAGAAGTAAAAAAGATGCTTCAAATGATTTTTTATCCTGGTAAGCACGAGCAAGCAGGAAATTTTTTAGAGTTTTTAATAATTCCTCCTCCACTTCTTTACGCATATCAGATAATTCTTTCACAATCTCCTGAATCACCCTCAGTAGTTCGTCCTGCTTGTGTTTCAGGAGTTTATGACCCCTCTCCGCAAGATTAACCCTCTTTCTAAGTTTAAGGAATTCCATTCGTGTGGCATTCACATCCATTCTTTAATAACCTCTTTATTCAGTCAATCTCTACTATTATTCTCTTTTTCACTCTCTTTCTCTTCCTTGCGATATTTAGAGTAGTATTTCAGTATAAACTCATCCCTGACTCTCTTTAATTCCCTTTTTGGGAGCATTGAAAGGAGCTTCCACCCTAATTCAAGAGTTTCTTCAATACTTCTATTCTCGTATTCCCCTTGGCTAACATATTCTTCTTCAAAAGCATCCACGAACTTTAGATATATCTTATCTATATCTGTAAGAGCTGTCTCTCCCAGTATTACTGCAAGTTCAGCTGCCTCTTTACCTTTAGAATATACAGCATATAACTGGTTATAAAGGTCTGCATGATCCTCTCTGGTTTTCCCCTCTCCAATACCTTTATCCTTGAGTCGGGATAAAGATGGAAGTACATCTATGGGCGGAGAAACACCCTTTCTTTCAAGTGAGCGAGAGAATATAATCTGACCCTCTGTGATATATCCAGTTAAATCTGGAATTGGATGAGTTTTATCATCTTCTGGCATTGAAAGCACTGGCATAAGTGTTATAGAACCCTTTCTGTTTTTAATCCTTCCAGCTCTTTCATACACGGAAGCTAGGTCGGTATACAGGTACCCAGGATATCCTCTTCTGCCTGGAACCTCTTTCCTTGCAGCTGATATCTCTCTAAGTGCCTCACAATAATTTGTCATATCCGTTAGTATTACAAGGACATGCATCTCGAGGTCAAATGCTAGATATTCAGCTGCGGTTAAAGCAGCCCTTGGAGTGGACAGGCGTTCAATTGTTGGATCATTAGCAAGGTTCAAGAACATTACAACTCTTTCGAGTGCTCCGGTTTCTTCAAAGTCATTGTGAAAGAATTCAGCCTCCTCAAATGTTATTCCCATAGCGGCAAACACAACAGAAAACTCTTCTTCGGTGCCAAGGACTCTTGCCTGTCTTGCAACCTGTGCAGCTAACCTATTATGTGGTAGACCTGAACCAGAGAAGAACGGCAGCTTTTGACCCCGAACAAGCGGATTGAGACCGTCAATGGATGAGATTCCTGTCTGTATGAACTCATTAGGGTATTCACGTGCATAAGGATTTATTGGAGCTCCATTTATATCCGCTCTTCTCTCGGGTAAAATGCGTGGCTTCCCATCAATAGCGTTACCCATCCCATCAAACACTCTTCCCAGAATATCTGGAGAGAGAGGTAGTTCAATAGTCTTTCCATGGAAAGTAATTGTTGACTCTTGTATATCAATCCCTCTAGTCCCTTCGAATACCTGTATCATCGCTTTATCACGATGAACTTCCAGCACCTTTCCAGTCCTTACTTCTCCATCTGGAAGAATAATTGAGCAGAGCTCTCCGTATTTTACACCAGAAACACCTTCTACAAAAAGAAGAGGGCCAGCAATATCAGACACAGCTTTATATTCAACCTTCATTGTTCCTCCTCTCTCTTTGCAGTCACGCCACTAATTGCTTTACTTATCGCTTCATAGAGCTCCACAAGTTTTTCTTTCTTTTCTTCCTCAACATATTTCATTCTTGCTATATCCATAAGTATATCAAGATTCTCTAAGCTTTTGATATCCGCATCGATTTCTTCTGCTTTGTGATAAAAGTTAATAATATTTTTGAGCATTAAATATTGTTTCTTCATTGATGTATATGTATCAATTTCATGCATAGCATTTTGATGTAGAAAATCCTCCCGAAGTATTCTTGCAACAAGCAGTATACGCCGTTCCTTAGATGATAGTGCATCAACTCCAACAAGCCTGACCATTTCCTGAAGTTCATCCTCCTCTTCCAATAATCGCATTGCTTCCTGTTCAAGTTTAATGAAATCCTCTGCTATCTCCTTATCAAAATAGTCTCTTATATTATCAAGATAAAGGGAATATGAAGTGAGCCAATCAATTGCAGGGAAATGTCTTGCATAAGCAAGCTCTGCTTTTAGACTCCAGAATACCTTTACTACTCGAAGTGTATTTTGAACCACGGGGTCCGAAAGGTCCCCTCCTGGTGGAGATACAGCTCCAATTACACTGATAGCTCCCTCTCTATCAGGTTCTCCTATACATTCTACTTTTCCAGCTCTTTCATAGAATTGTGCAACATTACTACCAAGATAAGCAGGATAACCTTCCTCACCAGGCATCTCTTCCAATCTTCCAGATATCTCTCTAAGGGCTTCTGCCCACCTGGATGTAGAATCTGCCATTAATGCAATTGAATATCCCATATCCCTGAAATATTCTGCAATTGTTATTCCAGTATATATAGAAGCTTCCCTTGCAGCCACAGGCATATTTGAAGTATTTGCTAAAAGTACTGTTCTCTTCATAAGAGGTTCACCAGATTTGGGATCTTTAAGGCGTGGGAATTCATTAAGAACATCGGTCATCTCGTTCCCTCTTTCACCACATCCGATATAAACGACAATTTCGGCTTCAGTCCATTTCGCGAGTTGATGCTGCATCACTGTTTTCCCAGAACCGAATGGACCAGGTATACAGGCCGTTCCTCCCATTGCTATAGGGAAGAATGTGTCAATAATCCTCTGCCCTGTAAAGAGAGGCTCTGTTGGAGGTAATCTCCTCTTTACAGGTCTTGGCTTTCTCACTGGCCATCTCTGCTCCATCTGAATATCTTCCTTCTCTCCATTTTCCTTCTTTATAACTGCAATTGTATCCTTAACAGTAAATTGACCTTTCTTAATTTCCTTTATAACACCTTTTACACCCGGTGGAACCATTATTCTATGTTCCACTAGGATTGTCTCTTGAACTATGCCAAGTATATCTCCTCCAGTTACATTCTCTCCTCTCTTCTTTTTTGGAACAAACTCCCATTTCTTTTCAGGATCAAGAGCAGACATAGATACTCCCCGCGTAATAAAATCCCCCACCTCTTCCCAAATAATATCAAGAGGACGTTGAACTCCATCATATATCGATTCAATAAGACCAGGTCCAAGCGTTACGGAAAGAGGCTCCCCTGTTAGATACACCGGTTCTCCCACACCTAACCCTTCTGTTTCCTCATATACCTGAATAGAAGCCTTATCCTGATCCAAACCTATGATTTCACCAAGAAGTCGGTATTCTCCAACTTTCACAACATCAAACATCCTTGCCCCTTCCATTTTACAAGCTTCTATAAGTGGACCTGAAACTCGTATTATTCTCCCTTTCTTCATTCAAACCCTCCTATCTCCATTCCAACTGCTTTCTTCACCATCTCAGCGATTCTTCTTTTTCCATAACCTTTGCTTCCCTTAATACCTGGTATTGGAACAATATTTATATCCGGACGATGAGTAATGTCCGTAGATTCTTCCAAGGCCTTGAATATATCTTCAAAAACAAAAACAACTGCGCAGTTAGATTTTTCTATTTCCTCCTTAACCTCTCCTATACTCTTATCTTCTACCATTATGATATCAGCCCCAAGCGATTTGAAGGGAAATACTAAGTCGCGAGAACCAACAAATGCTACTTTCATAGAATGAGTTTCTCCTTAATCATCTCATCTTCCACCTCATTAATCTTCCCTATAAATATCACTCTCAGATTTCTAATCTCGTTTTCCTTCATAAAGAGATAGGAAATGATGGGTTCAATTCCTATAGATTCGTAAGTAACTAATCGTAGATATGAAAGTAACAATAACTCTGCTACTTGTTCAACAAGGGCTAAGGATCCTCTATGCTCTAATAAGGTAGAATAGACGGTTCTATGATAGAGATCGCCGAGGGATTCAATTTCTTCCAAATTCTCTGATAGGATTTCTTCTTTTGGAATGAATCCTCCTGGAAGTAAAGCAAACTTAGCAAGTTTTTGATAACGCTCAAGGAAAAACAGGCGAAGTATAGTTTTAAGATTGGTTACATCCACCCACATTTTGTAATACCCAGCAAGGAAATCATTTTCTGGATACTCAGTCAAGAATTTAGCCATATCTCTTTCAATAGAAAAATTTAGCAATTGTAGATTGTGATGATGAGTAAAGTATGTTTCTATACCTGTTTCCACAGATTCCCTTATATAAATAGGTAACTTATGATAACTTTCCTCTTTAAAGATGCCCTCGAGTTCAGCCACGGAAAGTACTCCTAAAGGCAAACAGTAGTAGATAAAATCTTTCTCTGCTATTTTCCCTTTAAGGAGAACCGTTATATTATAGAAGTCAAACTGCCCTCGTAAAACCTTCATAACTTCTGGATCATATATTAAACCTTCTATCTCATTAAATAAGTCTATTCTTGCGTTCAGAAGCGCCTCTTCATATTGATGGGGACTACTTATTTGTCGAAAATACCCACCATAGTCGGAATCGTGGAGTGCAGATATCAATTCTTTTTCATCTCTTGAAGATATAAATTGTTCAAATTTCTTCCTATCAAATAGCCTGGTTTCTCTTGCTCGAATTACACCAAGCTGATATGCATATCTAGTATCGAGAGTTCTTATCTCTTTAAATCTATTCACTTCCAAACAAAAGTTTAACTATATACTCTTGGAGTTCATCCATTGCTTCTTCCAATAGGACTTGGAAGGAAGCATTTATTAGTTTTTTATCCTTCTTTAAAATCATCCCGACTTCAAAGTCAGCTTTTCCTTCACTGATTTTAAAATTATATTCCTTATTTTTATTAAACGATTTAACAAGGGTTTTAACATTCTCTTCAAACAACGTTCCAGGAATGATGTCCTCATCCTTACTATCTGAGATTTCAAGGATGAGATCCTCAATAAATGGCTTGTACTCGGAATTCCAATCAAGTTGCTTTAGCTTCTTTTCCGTTCGTTTCTTCAACTCATCTACAATTTCATTCTTGGCTTTGAGTTTCGAAGTCTTTAGCGCCATCCTGAGTTGTGATAGTTTTCTTTCGATTTCCTTTTTCTTAACTGCCTCTGCTTCCTTCTCCCCGTTCTTTTTTATCTCCTCTGCCTTTTGAGAAGCTTTCTCTAATATCTCTTTTGCTTCCTTTTTAGCTGCTTGAATCGCTCTTTTCTTTTTTTCTTCTGCTTCCGAGAGGATTCTCTCTGAAACCTTGCCCATTTAATCTATCCAAGAGCGTTTATCATAAGGAAACTGGTAACAAAACCAAGAATAGCATAGGTCTCAACCATAACTGCAAAAATGACAACTCTCATAGTGGCTTCGGGTTGTTTTGCTGCAAGTTCAACTCCAGAGGTACAAACAAGCCCCTGGTGAATTCCAGATATAAGACCGAGAATTCCAACTGGAAGAGAAGCCATCAGGAATTGAACTCCCTGAATTGCACTCATATCAAAGTTTACATCTCCTCCGAACATTCCAATTTTCATCATCATAAACATAGCAGCGATAAATCCGTAGAATCCTTGAGTCGAAGGAAGAACTACAAGGATGAACATCCTTCCAAATCTATCTGGTTGTTCCGATAAAACACCAGCTGCTGCTCGGGAAGGGATTCCAACACCTATGGATGATCCAATTCCTGCAAGAAATGTAGCAACTCCAACACCTGCCATCGCTATCCAAAAACCAGTCACTTATACCTCCTTTTTTATTGGCTCTATTCTGGTATACCTACCAGCAAATCCAAGTGGCTCGAACTTCTCGCCCCCCCCCTCATAGAAATATGAGAAGAACTCTGCAAATTGAAGCCTCATTGTATGAACGAATCCACTTAGAGTATTTATAGCAAGCGAGAATATATGCCCTCCTATGAATACAAAAACAGCCAGGATTGGGCCAACCACAGGAAACATATCTTTGATTAGCACAGTAAGCACATTGACAGACATAGCAAGTCCTGCTGTCACAAGTCCTAAAGCCATTATTCTACTATAGGATAAGATATTTCCAAGGAAACCAATCAGCCCTCTGAATAAAGTGAAAGCACCCTTGGCAATCTGTTTGAACCATGAATTACTTCTCCAGGAAAAAAGAAGTATCATAATCAGTGGCAAGAAGACAAGATAGCTAAAAATCTTTATCTTTGTAGCATAGCCTATAGCAAGAAAGATAAAGAATAGGACCCAGGATATTTCATTGGCAGATGCATCTAAGAACTTTCTCTTTTTCAATTTTTCCTTTATTGAAATCAAAAGCCCTGTTCCAATCTGAATCACTCCAAACCCTAATGAGAGGTAGAGAAAATTAAGTGGGTTTTCAAAGGGATTAAGAAGCATGAAACGATGCCTGAAAGTGAAAAGTGCTGGGAATAGACGATCTATATCTCCAAGCCACCCCCCAGTTATTGCTCCTGCGAATATAGTGAAAATACCTCCCACTACGAATATCCAGAGATATTTCTTGCCTTCCGGAAGTCTCCGCATCAAAAGAAATCCGATAATCACGAGAAGAAGCCCATACATAGCATCTGTTAAACAGAAGGCAAAGAATAGACCGAAGAATAAACCTACATACGGAGAAGGGTCTATTTCATTTGACTTCGGGTATGCATAGAGTCCGGTTAGAGCCTCATAGGGTTTCGCAAGTTTGTTATTCTTGAGTTTTATAGGTGGATTTTCATCTTCTCTTGGTGCAGTCCATTTAAGGTCAACACCAGAATGAGATGATATGAGATCTTGTAGAAGGTGTGTATCTTCTTCATCAATCCACCCTTCTATAAAAAAAACTTCTCTAGACGCGAGGGCTCTATTGAGCACCTCGGTTCTTTTCAATCTGGAACCAAAATAATCGTAGAGGACGAGAAATCTATCAAATTCATCACTCTTCCGTGCTATCCATTTAGAAATTCCTGATAATTCTTTCTCAATTTTTTTTATTTCTTTTTTACATTGAGATACAATCCCTTTAGGGGATATTTTTTCATCACGGAAATCCACCAACTCTGCATCGAAATCCTGTATTGCCTCATCAAATTCACTTTCAAATCCTTTATAAATTATGAACAGAATTCCTGTGTACATTCCATTTTCAAAGATTATTGTAGAATCTACAGGGATTTCTTTTATATGTTCTTCTATTTCTTCCTTCTTTGCTTTTATTTTATATAGTTTGACTATTACATCTTCTATAGATTTAATCTCAGAAAAGGGGATTTTGATCTTTATCCATTCCTCATAAAAATCTTTCGTTTCTTTAAGGTCAGTCAGTTTATTCCTTAGATGATAACGGTATTCGTCACAGGTGCAAATCTCCTTTATCTCATTTCTATTGAAATTCTTCACAATAGAATGATACTCATCCGGAGACAGACCCATCCTTATGTCAATGAATTGTTCAAGAACTCCTTTACTCTCAGAATAGGGTTTTAGAACCTCAATAACCCTCTCGAGTTCATGAAATATCTTCTCTGCTTCCTCGTCAATTAGTTCCCTCTCAGGTACGAGGTCAGGATATTCTTCTGCAAGGGATGAGGAGCGTGAATCCGAGATATGGAAGACTTCAAGATTTTGAAGTTCCTCCATGAATTTCTCCCGGTCATCTTCATATAATAGAAAAGTTGCTTTCGAAAGCTTAGCAAGTCCCATCTATTTGTCTTTGTTTAAAATCCTATTTACAACAAGCTTAGTGGCTTCGCCTAATTTCTTCTCAGCCTGTTTTTTTATCTTATTTATTTCTGTTTCCATTTCTTTTCCCAACTTTTTCTTTTTCTTTTCTGCTTCCTTCTTTCCCTCTTCCCTCTTCTGTTGAATAATTTTCGCTACTTCTTCTTCAGCCTCACTTATAATAGCTTTAGCCTTATTCTTTGCCTCATCTATGACTTTCCTCGCTTCTTCACTTGCTTTCTTAATTATTTCATTTGCTTTCTTTTCCGCCTCTTTTATCTCCTTAATAAGCGCTTCTGGCATCCTACCTCCTTTGCTTGATTTAAGATACGAAGAAAAAATCCCCTGTCAAGGAACTTTTTAATTCCTTCTCCCCACCGTAATTTTAACCTCTCGCAAAGACGCAAAGAAAAGGTACTTAGTTTATTTGTTGATTTGTAAATTAATTTATTATTAAAAAATCGCCAAACCCCAACTTCGGACATCGGACTTCGGACTTTTTTATATAAACTCACCTAATCCTTAATCCTGAACTGACCCCTCGATCCCTTGATTGATGACTCTTGACTCTCGGCTAACTATTCTTTGAACCCTTGACCCCTTGAATCCTCGAATCCTAAAGATCGGCTTTTCTCATTTTCAAGGTATCTCTTTATTATCTTTGTAGTTATTGGGGCAGCATATGCACTCCCATGGCCTGTGTTTTCAATTACTGTAAAAACCACTATTTGAGGAGTTTCAAAGGGGGCAAAACCGACAAATAAGGAATGATCTTCACCCATGGGATTTTGTGCTGTCCCAGTTTTGCCAGCAACGGTAATATCTTTCAATCGAGAGCGATAAGCAGTGCCCTTTCTATCATTCACCACTGCTTTCATAGCTTCTCGGATGATATTAATAGTGGCAGAAGGGAGAGAAAGGTCTATCTTTTTGGGATGGGTTGCCTTCACAATCCCTCCGTTTTTATCCCTTATCTCTTTGATTATGTGTGGAGTAAGGGTCCATCCCCCATTTGCTAATACTGAAAAGAAGGTAACCATCTGAAGGGGGGTAACGAGTATCTCGCCCTGACCAATAGCAAGATTTGCGAGAACTCCTCTGCCCCACCCTCTGCTACCATATTTCTCATTATACCATTCTCGGGATGGAAGAAACCCTTTCTTCTCACCTGGTAGATCTATACCACATTCTTCTCCAAACCCCAGTTTTCTCGCTCCTTCTGCCATTTCCTCCAGGGTCATACTCATACCTACCTGGTAGAAAAAGATATCGCAAGATTGTATAATAGCATTCATAAGTTGCAGTTTCCCATGCCTTTTCCAGCAACCAAAATAACGATCTCCGATGCGCAAACTTTCCTCACAGGGTTGAAATTCAGTGAATTCATCCATCACTTTATTCTGAAGTGCTATTATTGCCGTAGGTATCTTGAATATCGAACCTGGCGGATACTCACCACATATTATCCGATCCCACAAAGGAGCATCTTCCCTATTTCTTAAACTGTCCCACTCATATACCGGGATTCCGGCCGTCATCTTGTTTGCAGGATATCCTGGTTTTGAATAATAAAGAAGTATTTCTCCATTCTGTGGATCCATTGCAACCGAAGCTGCACAGAGAAAATCCTTGAGTAAGGAATCGGTATAAAGGGTAAGATCCTTTGATATTGTAAGGTAGAGATCCATCCCCCTTTTTGAGGTTCGCGTCTTAGAACCGTCGAATCGTTTCACGACTCTACCTCTTACATCTACTTCGACAAAGGAGAATCCTTTCTTACCTCGAAGATACTGTTCCGCTTCCCTCTCTACACCCTTCTTACCTACGATATCACCCTTTTGGTAAATTCCTTTAAGATTTCTCAGCTCCTCATCGCTAATCTCTCCTGTGTAACCTAAAAAGTGCGACATAATAAGGTTATAGGGATAATAACGGACCGGTTCAGTAATAACTCTAACTGAAGAAAAGTCTTCCTGTTTTTCACTTATTTTGGAAACTTCTTCAAAGGATACTCGCCTCATACAGGATGTCCTAAAATGTGGCCTTACTTTCCTATGAATAGCTTCTTCTTTCATGTCAAGAACCTGAGATAGTCGTAAAATCTCACCGGAATCCACCTGATAGGGATCAATTACGAGCGAATAAGACGGACGAGATTCGGCAAGTATTTCCCCTTCTCGTGAGAATATTTTACCGCGTGGCGCAGGTATAACCTCTCTCCTTAACCGGTCCCTCTCCGATAATAGCTCATAGTAATCCGTCTTCAAAACCTGCAACTGGAATAATCTCCCTACAAGGCATATTAGGATAAATAATATCAATAATCTTAGAGGTGATTTCATCTCGCTCTCTTTATTAAATATAATATACCCATCCCGATTATGGTAGTAAGGATAGATTCAGGAAGGACATTAGTGATTAAATGCAGAAAAAAGAGTTTAGCTGAAAGGCCTTGGACTAATAGCTCAATGAGTCCTGCCAAAAAGGTTGCAATAAAAAGTACTATCAAAGAACGGTATTCATACTTATAGATTTTATCACGAAATGCAACAATGACAAAGGTGAGTGAGGAAAAAACAAGAGAATAAAACCCAAAGTGAACAGAAAAAAAGGTTCCGTAAAGGATTCCAATTAAAAAACCAATATATAGTCCATAATAACCATTCCAGAAGAGAGTTACAAAATATAAAAGGATGATTATTGAATTGAAAGAAACATTTCCTATAGATAGTAAATCTGAAAAGTTAATCCTTAATACAAGAGCAATGAGTGAAAGTACAACAACTATAAATATCCTCATCGCTTAATCACAAAAACAACATCTGGATTATTGAAATCTTCAAATGGCTCAACCTCTATCTTTGATTTGTAAGTAGATTCGCCTCTAATAATCTTAGTTACTTTGCCAATCCTAAGGCCTCTGGGAAAGATAGAACCTCTCCCTGAGGTAACTATTGTATCTCCTGCTTCAACATCAGCGTATAGGGGAACACCTTCCAGGTAAAATTTCATATCCCACTTGAGTATTCCTTTCACATCGCTTCTCTGGTCTATTGCAGATAGGGCGACGTTATAGTTCATCAAAGTTTGAATGACGGCACTTTCACTTCCAACCTTTAATACCTTACCAAATACTCCATCAAAACCTATTACGGCATCATCTTCCTCAATCCCTTTTAAAGATCCTTTGGAGATTACATAAGAGATATTAACCATTTCAGGAAGTTTGTTTACGATTACAGCTGGTATTATGTCCAGAGGAAAATTAGATTGGAATCCTAATATCTTCCTGAATTCTTCGTTCTCCTGCTTTAGTGTCCGGTATATCTGCCTCTCATATGATAACTCTGCGATCTCTTTTTGGAGGCTTTTATTCTTTTCTTCACATTTTTTACATTCTGCCCACTGATTGACCACTCCTCTAATCCTTGGTGAAAAAAATTTATATAACTGACTATTTAAAGGTACCTTTAATCTTGAATCGATTATTATTAAGAATAGGGAGACCAGTGTAAGCAGTATATAGGTTAATACAAATTTTTTTTTCAAATCTTATCCCGGGTCCATCAAGAGATCTCTGTTCTCATCCAGATTTTCTAATATCATCCCTGTGCCTTTAACAACACACCGCAAGGGATCTTCTGATACTGTTACCCTTATACCTGTGGATCCATATATCATTTGATCTATGCCTTTGAGTAGAGCTCCACCTCCAGTAAGCATGAGACCCTTTTCTAAAATATCAGAAGCAAGTTCAGGTGGCGTCTCACTCAAGGCCTTTTTGATTGCATTCTTTATGAGTCCCAGAGACTCTTTCATGGCTTCCCTCACTTCTTCGGAATCCATATTCACTTTGGTTGGTATGCCAGCTATTAAATCTCGCCCTCTAACCTCCATTTCTTCATTCTTTATTGAAGGATGAGCAGAGCCAATTCTCTTCTTAATATTCTCTGCCGTAGCCTTTCCTACAGCTAAATTATACCTGTCGTACATATAAATTTGTATTGCCTCGTCCAACTCATTACCAGCAATTTTTATTGAAACCTTGTTTACAATTCCAGACATCGCTATAATAGCGATCTCGGTGGTTCCCCCACCTATATCAATTATCATATTGCCAGAAGGAGCTTTAACAGGTAATCCGACACCCAAAGCCGCCGCAACTGGTTCGGAAACCAAATATACTTCTCTCGCTCCGGATTCCTCCACTGAATTAATTACTGCTCTTTTCTCAACCGGAGTTATTCCTGAAGGCACTGCAACTACAATACGAGGCCTTAAAAATAGCTTCTTCCTCTGGGCCTTCTGTATAAAATACCTTAACATCTCTTCAACTAACTTAAAATCCGCAATTACACCATCTTCCATTGGCTTAACGATTATAATCTCATCTGGTGTCCGTCCCAACATCTCCTTTACCTCTTTACCAGCCGAAATCATCTTTCCAGTTTTACGCTCTTGAGCAACCATCGAATCCTCTTCCAGAACTATACCTTCTCCCGCTGTATAAATGAGAGTGTTGGTGGTTCCAAGGTCAATTGCCATATCTAAGCTTTCCAGAGACAGCCATTTAAAAGGTAACCTAAAGGGCATATCTTTCCTCCTAATTTATTTTTGCTATGCTTTTCTTTTTTCTTTTAATGCTATTCTATTGAGTCTGAATGTCAAGTGGAAGTAAGTTTTCACACACTACACCCAGTCTCAAAACTATTTTAAAAAGATGATTTTTTGTTTTTTTCTGCATTCATCTGCGTCCTATTGCATTTTTCAATGGAGCGAAGCGACTATCTCTGTGTCTCTGTGGCAAAACAAAGACTTGCACATTGGGGGAATAAAATTATAATATATTATATGCAAATAGAGAGTTACAGATTCGGTTCAATTAAGATTAGTGGAAGAATTTATAGAAAAGATGTAATAATATTCCCTGATAAGGTTTTTTCTCCATGGTGGAGAGAATCCGGTCACAGTTTATCAGTCAACGATATGAAGGAAGTTATTGCGTATAAACCTGATACATTAATTATTGGAACAGGAGCATATGGCGTTATGAGCGTTCCAAAATCCACACTTGAAGTTCTTGAAGAAAAAGGAATAGAAGTTATAATTCTAAAAACAAGAGATGCGGTTAGCGCATTTAACGAAGTAATAGAAAAAGAACGGGATGTAGTTGCATGTTTGCATCTCACCTGTTAAAATATCCCGCTACCATTGACATAAATTTAAATATTCTCTTGACAATATTCAATTTATATAATATATTTAACCAAAAGGAATAAGATTATGGGGTTTCCTAAAGGTAATTTATTATTAAAAAATGCAGGAATTCAATATGTCAATTTTGACAATATTTTGAATCAAGCAAAGAAGGCCAGGGATGGGCATCTCACTGGATATGTTGAGATAAAATATCCCGAGAGTTTGGAATACATTTTCTTCAAGGATGGCAACACAATAAGCGCAGCTTTGAGAAAAGAAAACATTTACGAAGAACATCCTATTGAGGAGATAACAAAAAAGGCAAAGAACGCACCTTCTGGAACAGTTAATATACATCAGATAGATAACAATCTTCTCCATATGATATTATCCATATTTAAGGAAAAGCCATTATTTGCTAATAAAAGAGTAGAAGAGATCAATATGGAATTCTTATTCAAAAAACTTGGTGAACTCAACTTTAAAGGATTTCTTGCCCTTCAAAAAGGAGAGCGCTATTCTTTCGTTATGTTCCATGAGGGTAAACCCGATCTAATTTATCCAACCAACAAAAACAGACAAAGAATCAACCTCTCTGCACTGATTGAATTATTGCACAAAGAAAAAGGAATGTTGGTAAGTATGTATAGGGGTAAAGATTTAGAAAAACAAGCCAACCCCGCTCTTATTGAACTCTATCTAAAATTCCTAAATGCAATGGTAAAATCATTTACTGAGGTAGTGGGTTCATCTATCTTAAGGAAAACATTTCTGCCTTCTCATGAGAACGCGATGAAATCATCGGAATTGCTACAAAATTTCAAAATCGAAGAAGATCTTACAATTCGTTATACTCCATTTATTGCAACAGATAAGGAAATAACAAAAGGTTTTGCTCTCTGGATTGACCAATTTTCCGATGCCATATTTGTGGTTCTCGGAAGAAAAACTGATGAAATAATACACAATTGTATAAAAGATTATCGCTTTGCATTAAAAAGTGCGAGATTCTTTGAACATTCTAAACTCTCCAGGCTGGATATCTAATAGGAAAAGATAAAATTTGCTATATTTCACAGCCACCCCAATTGGTAACCTTGAAGATATAACATACAGAGCCATAAGGATTATGAGAGAGGTTGATTATATTATCTGTGAAAATACCAGAAAGACGCGAATACTCCTTAACAAATACGGAATCAAGAAATCTATGAAGCCTTACAATGACTATAATAAAAAAAGGCAGTGCGAATGGATTATAGAAAACTTAAAGAAAGGAATGGATATTGTATTTGTATCCTCTGCAGGTAGTCCCCTTATTTCTGATCCAGGGTTCTATCTTGTTAAACATTTAATTCAAGAAGATCTGGAGTTTACCAGTATACCCGGACCGTCTGCGGTGATCAACTCCCTTATTCTCTCAGGCTTACCGCCCGATCGCTTTATTTTTGCGGGTTATCTACCAAAAAAGAGAGAAAAACGTCTAAGATTATTAAAGAATCTTGAGAATGAGACGAGAACTGTAGTAATCTTCGAATCGCCAAAGAGGATAAGAAGATTGATAGAGGAATTAGAACAACTTCTCCCTGATCGTGAGATCTCTCTTGTAAAGGAAATGACAAAGATCTATCAAAAAACAATCAGGGGTAAACCAAGAACAGTATTAGAGAATTTATCTTCAGTTAAAGGGGAATTTGTGGTCCTTATAGGAGGAAAGGATTGGACAGGAATAAAATAGTAGAGAGAGGACGAATACTACTATTGCCTTTAACAAAAACTCTATCCAGAGTACCACCAAATATACTTACATACACAGGATTAATGATTGTGCTATTATCATCAGTTTTTGTTGCTCTCGGAAGATTTCGGACTGGAGGGTTTATATTGATAGCAGGAACACTGCTGGATGCAATCGATGGAGAGATAGCAAGAAATACAAAAAGGATTACAATGTTTGGAGCATTCATTGACTCAACACTTGACAGATATGGAGATTTCTTTATATTCATTGCGGTAGCAATTGCAGGAAGAGAGTCGATACTTGCTATTTTAAGCCTTTTAACGCTTCTCGGAGCTTACATTACTAGTTATACACGTGCAAGAGCAGACTCGCTTGGAATAACAATTAAGGAAGGGCATTTCACACGGTTTGAAAGAATTATAATTATAATTATCGCATTACTTTTGGGGAGAAATTACATTATTTATTTTATGATAGTCCTTGCCTTAGGAACAAACGTAACGGCTATTCAACGTATAATTATTGCATATAAAAGAATGAAAGAGGGAGGTAATTAATGGATAATAAAGTAAAAGTTGCAATCGTAGGTGTGGGAAACTGCGCCTCTTCCCTTGTTCAAGGGGTACATTACTACAGAACCGCGGATCCCAAAGAGAGTGTGCCAGGACTGATGCATGTAAACCTTGGTGGTTATCATATAAGTGATATAGAATTCGTTACTGCTTTTGATATAAACAAAACAAAAGTGGGTAAAGATCTATCCGAAGCGATCTTCGCTTATCCCAATAACACTTACAAGTTCACTGATGTTCCAAAATCAGGTGTTAAAGTCGAAAGAGGAATGACCCATGACGGAATTGGAAAATATTTGGAGGGGATAATTAAGAAGGCTCCGGGACCAACAGCAGATGTGGTTAGAATCCTTAAAAGAACCAAAACAGACATTATGATAAGTTTTCTTCCCGTTGGCAGTGAAGAAGCTACAAAATGGTATATTGAGCAGGCACTACAGGCAAAAGTTGGATTCATAAATGCAATCCCAGTCTTTATTGCATCTTCAAAATACTGGACTGAACGTTTTATTGATAATGGTCTTCCAATAATAGGTGATGATGTCAAATCTCAGGTAGGCGCTACAATAACTCACCGAGTTCTAACACAATTATTCAACGATAGAGGAGTCCGCTTGAAGAGGACATTTCAATTGAATGTGGGAGGTAATACAGATTTTCTGAACATGCTTGAAAGAGAAAGACTTAAATCAAAGGAAATTTCAAAAACCCAGGCAGTTACTTCCTTGCTCCCATTTGACATCGGAAAAGAAAATATACATATAGGACCATCTGATTATATAGAATGGCTTACTGACAGGAAATGGGCGTATATGAGGATGGAAGGGCAGACTTTCGGAGACGTTCCACTCAACATAGAGGTAAAACTTGAGGTATGGGATTCTCCAAATTCTGCAGGGGTTACGATTGACGCAATCAGGCTTATGAAATTGGCTCTTGATAATAATTTAACTGGACCACTGATTGACCCTTCATCATATTTAATGAAATCTCCCCCTGTTCAATATCCCGATTTCATAGCAAAACAAAAAACTGAGGAATTCATTAAAAAATACGCTAAAACCACAAAAAATACAAAGGGGAAGGATAAAGATAGCAAGGAAACTAAAGAATGACCCGGGCATATTCATAACCTTTGAAGGAGTAGAGGGTTCCGGTAAATCGGTTCAAACTCGCTTCCTGTATGAGCATTTACGTCAGGAAGGAAATAATGTATATATTACCAGAGAACCTGGGGGAACCGATGCAGGTAATAAGATTAGAGACATACTCCTGAATTCGGCAAATGAGATAAACGCATATACAGAACTCTTTCTCTATCTCGCAGATAGATCAGAGCATATAGTTGAAGTAATTGAGCCTTACTTACTAAGAGGAGCAATTGTAATCTCTGATCGCTTTTTTGATTCAACCATAGCCTATCAAAAAGCCGGCAGAGGAATCCCAAAGGAAGAAATTGAAAAAATAAGGAACTTCAAAATATTCAAAAATCTGGAGCCGGATCTTACATTCTTACTCGATGTTGCTCCAGAATTTGCAAAAAAAAGGGTTATGAATCCTGATAGAATAGAAAAAGAAAATATTGAATTTCACACATCAGTAAGAAACGCCTATCTGGGACTTGCAGAAAAGAATCCAGAAAGGATAATTGTCATAAATGCTTTTGATTCAATAGAAAATATTCATGAGATTGTAAAAAGGGCAACGTCACGCCTTATTAAGGAGGTAAACTATGAATAGAAAAAAATATATTCTCTTAATTCTTCTCATATTTTTCTCTATTGGAGGTTTCATCTACTCTTCAGTAAGCGTATTCACTGCAATGAAAACTATGGATCAGGTAATACGTCTTGTCCGGGACTACTATGTAAATCCTGTCGAAGTGGAGAAACTACTGGACTTTGCAATAGAAGCAATAGCAAATAGCCTTGATGTTCATACCACGTATCTTACGGAAAGCGATTATGAGAACCTTATGATACAGACTAAAGGAGAGTTTGGAGGACTTGGAATACAGATCTCCAAAAGAGGAGACTATATAACCATAATTTCACCTATAGAAGATACTCCTGCCTATAGAGCTGGGCTCCTTCAGGGGGATGAGATTACAGCGATCGAAGGAATTTCTACAAAGGATATGAAATTAAACAGAGCCGTCTCTATAATGCGTGGTGAACCAGGGACAAAGGTTACTATAACAATTTCCCGGGAAAGCGTGGATGAACCAATTGATTTCACTATAACACGGGATATAATAAAAATCAAAACTGTGCCCTACGCTGGAATTGTTGATGAAAAAGTTGGTTATATTCGTCTTAACTCCTTCAGTAAGACTACCACATCCGAAATGAAGAACGCCCTTGATTCCCTCATCAATATAGGGGCAAAGAAATTTATTCTGGACCTCCGCAGTAATCCAGGGGGAATACTTTCTGAAGCAATTGAAACCGCCTCTTTATTTATTGACAAAGGAAAAGAAATCGTCTACACCGAGGGCAAATCGGTACATCAATCATACAACTCTACTGATGGCTCGTATGGTAAATTCCCTCTCATAGTTCTGGTAGATGCATATAGCGCCAGTGGTTCAGAAATTGCGGCTGGAGCTATACAGGATTGGGATAGAGGACTTTTGCTTGGGACAAGGACCTTTGGTAAAGGTTCAGTCCAGAGGGTTTATCCCCTCCACAACAATAAGGCATTAAAACTTACGATAGCAAGATATCATACCCCTTCAGGTAGATGTATAGATAGAGAACTTGTAGAGGATACGACAAGGGTATACAATACAAGAGGTGAATTACACAGAGTGGTCAAGGGGGGTGGTGGAATAATCCCAGACTCAACTCTTTCTTACGAACCAACAGAGCTATTCATTAAGATACTGAGTCACAATATTACATTCAATTTTATTATAAGTTACACGTCAAAACATCCAGAGGTAGAATCAGTTACGCCTTCAATGATAAAGGAATTTAAGCAAAGGGTTCGAGAAAAGGATATTGAATTCACTGAAGAAGAGTGGGACAATTCACTTTATGATATCAAAAGGGATCTTGAATGGAAACTTGCATATAACAAATGGGGGACTAAAGGGCGGTACGAGGCAAGCATACCAAAGGATGAATACATTCGAACATCCATTAGTATCCTAAAAAATGTGAAGATTCCTTCCGATTTATTCTCATATCTTTAGTGAATAAAGAGACTGTCAGTTTCTACATAGAAACCCTAGGATGTCCAAGGAATGATTCTGACAGTGAGGCAATTATAACGATATTAAAGCACGCTGATTTTAAAATGGTAGACTCCCCCGAAGAAGCCTCTCATATCATAGTTAATGGTTGTGCTTTTATCCAAAAGGCAGTATCAGAGTCCATTCTGAGTATATTAACCTTATCGAAGAGAAATCCAGATGCCACTTTAATTGTGATTGGTTGTTTCGCCCAGAGATATAAAGAAGATTTAAAAGAAGCTCTTCCTGAGATTGATTTATTAGTTGGAACAGGTTCTATAAGAGAGATTGTAAATGCTATTTTTGAAAATAAATCTATTATCTCCTCCAACAAAGGTTTCATAGGTAAAAACGTCTATAAGGAACATCATACCACTCCCCCACATTATCGATATATCAAAATCCAGGAGGGTTGTAACTATGAATGTAGTTTTTGCATCATTCCCAAAATAAAAGGGAACCTCCATTCAAAACCACTTGGTGATATAAAAGAAGAGATAAAAACCCTTCCCGAGGAAGTAAGAGAAATAATTCTAATTGGGCAGGATACCTCTTCCTGGGGAGAGGATATATATGGAAAACCATCCCTCGATTATCTCTTAAAAGAAATCTCTCCTCTATTTCCTCATTGGATAAGAATACTTTATCTTCATCCACTCTCGGTCAACAGTTCTTTACTCAAGACAATTTCAAGCCTTAATAATGTAGTCAATTACCTCGACATTCCATTCCAGCATATTTCAAGTGCGATCCTTACAAGTATGAAACGTGGATACGATAAATCGTTTATAAAGAAACTTTTGCGCACGATTCAAAAGATAGATGATTTTATTGTTAGAACCACATTTATTGTTGGCTTCCCAGAGGAAAATAAGGGGGACTTCGAGGAACTTTACTCCTTTGTTGAAAATTCAAGCCTTGAGAGGATCGGATTATTTCCCTACTCACATGAAGAAGGCACCCTGGCTTATTCAAAAAGAGAATTGGATAGCAAAACTATCGAGAAAAGATTCAAAAGATTATACAGTCTTATTCAACAAAAAATGATTGAAAATAATAAAGAGATGGTAGGAAAGAATATTACAGTGCTTATAGACGGCAAGGAAAGAGGTGAATATTATGGAAGAACGCAAAGTGATTCACCGGGAATAGACCAGATTGTATGGGTTAAAGGAAACGAACATATCAATATCGGTGAATTCCATACCGTGAAGATAACCGATTCCTTAGAGAGTGAGCTTATGGGTGAATTAATATGAACTGGGAATTCAGAAGTGAAGAACAATTAAAAGAATTTGATCCGGATAGGATCATTGAGCATCTTCTCAAGCTTAAGGGTATCATTGATAAGGATACTTTCCTCAATCCTGTCCCTGAACACTTCCATGATCCTTTTAAACTCAAAAATGTCACAGAAGCATCGGAGCGCATTATTACTGCAATAGAGAACGGTGAAAAGATAATGATATATGGAGATTATGACGCAGACGGGATATCAGCGGTTTCTCTACTCCATATCATTCTCAAGAAATTAAATGCTAATGTGGATTATTACATACCCAACAGAATGGAAGAGGGATATGGACTTAATGAAAAGGGTATACGAGAAGCGCATTTGAGAGGGGTGAATCTAATTATAACAGTAGATTGTGGTATAAATGCTTCTAAGGAGATTCAATTGGCCAAAGAGCTGGGCATGGATATCATTGTAACTGACCACCACATTCCAGAGAAAGAAAATCCCGGTGATATTGCCATAAATCCAAAGCTCTACAGTGATTATCCGTACACTGAGTTGGCCGGTGTGGGTGTAGCATTCAAACTCTGTGAAGGGTTAGAACAGATATCCGATCTTTCTCGAAATTTCCTCTTCTGGAACCTTGACCTCGTAGCACTGGGCACGGTTGCCGATGTAATGCCACTTACGGGAGAAAATAGGGTAATAACGTCGCTGGGTCTTAAGATAATGAATGAAAGGAGAAGGCCAGGCATAAATGCCATTCTTGATGTGGCAGGACAGAAGGGTGAGATAAAAACCCATCATATAGGTTTCGTTCTTGGCCCCAGAATAAATGCTCTGGGCAGACTTGAAAGCGCTTTTGAAGTAGTTGAACTACTTACCACCTATAATAAGAGAAAAGCGAG
>Ga0315541_1000647_pt1 | contig 36288 bp, 37 predicted proteins | sample SalMarSW160190MG_FD_203095 | JGI IMG/M metagenome (GOLD analysis project Ga0315541, IMG submission 203095) | Salt marsh sediment microbial communities from the Plum Island Ecosystem LTER, Massachusetts, United States - Salt Marsh Sediment SW1601-190 ...
GACGAGCCGCGGGCGGAGGATGTTGTCCACGGTGCTCACCACCAGAGCGCACCACGCCAGCAGCCCGAACGCAGGGCCCACGTGCCCTGCGATCGCCAGGTAGAGGACGGCCGGCACCCAGACCAGCCCCGCCCCCACGAGGGGGATCATGGCGGCCACGACCATGACCGCGCCCCAGAAGGCCGCGCCCGGCACGCCGACGACCAGGAAGCCCATGCCCGCCAGGAAGCCCTGGAGAAGGCCGATGAGCAGGGAGCCTTTCAGGGTGGCCCGTGCAACGGACACGAACCTCGACACGAGCCGCTCCTCGTCCTCGGGGGTGAGCGGGCTGTAGTAGAGGATCCTGCTCAACAGCGCAGGGCCGTCCTTGAGGAAGAAGAACATCGCGTAGAGCATGACGAACAGGTGGAGCACGAACGACAGGGTGCCACGGGTGATGCCGCCCAGGCTGCCCAGGAGAAAGGCGCCCGCGCCCGAGACCACTTCCGCCGCCCTGGAGAGCAGGATCTCGCTCTTCGGCAGGAGTCTCTGCAGGAAGGGGTGGTTCTCGAGCACCGTGATGCGGTCCAGAGCCCCCTTGAGCTCGCCCGTGCCGCTCATCTGCATCTGGATCCACGGCCCGGCGGCCTCGCTCAACTCGAGCGCCTGACCTGCGACGATGCTGAGGAAGGCGATGAGCGGCAGCCCGATGACGGTGAGCAGGATGACCATGGTGGCCGCCGAGGCCCACGCGGGCCGCCCCCCGAGCCGCCGCAGGACCCACGTGTACAGGGGGTGGGCCATGCCTGCGAAGATGGCCGCGAGCAGCACGGACATGAGGAACCCGCGGATCACGGCCAGGAACAGGACCGAGATCCCCAGCGTCAGCAGCAGCAGGAAGCTCTTGCGGAAGCGCTCCCGGGAAAGGTCAGCCTCGCTCATGCCACCGCTCTGATCGGTTGGGTGCGGCACTCCCGCGTGGCGCGCTCAGGCCTGCCAGCGCTGCCACCAGGTCATCGGCCAGCTCGCTCAACCCCGTCTCGAGCAGGCCCACGAGCGCGTCGTAGTCTCCCAGCGCCCACCCCGGGCCGTGGTACTCGGTGGTCCCCCGGGCGAGCATGGCGTCGTCCCCGCCGCGGAGGATCTCCCAGCTCGCGAGCAGCAGAGCCTCCCCCTCGGTCACGGCCGGCCCGTCCGGCGCCGACCCTTCGAAGCGCAGGATCTGGAGCTGGATCACGAAGTCCCGCTCCGCCCGGGTCGGCCACGGAGCGTAGTCGACGCTCCGGAAGGAGCCCTGCGCCCCCATGTAGCCGGCGACGGTACGGTTGATCCCCTGGTCGAGGGCCTCTCCCCAGCGGTGGAACTCGGAGAGCTCGATCCGGTGCGGTCCCCGCCGAACCACGATCAGGGGTGACTCCAGGTACTCGGCTAGGCGGAGGGGCCGCAGCCCGACGGCGACGCCGGGCACTTCCGCGGACGGCCCCGTCGCCTCGGCGCTGGCCGGGCTCCGGCCGAGGCCGAGCACGAAGTGACTCTGGGAGGGGTCGCCCCGGTTCAGGCCGAAGCACCCGGCCTGGGCAATGAGGGCCAACGAGAGCATCGAGCGCGTCGCGATCGTCATGGAATGCATGGGGCTACCTCCCGGGCGGCCTCTTTCCTCGGATGAGCATGTCGGGGTTCCGCTCCAGCGCGATGGAAAGCACACGCAGCGCCTCCGCGGCGTCCCGCAGGCTCCCCAGCGTCTGCTCGAGCTGATATCCGATGCCGGCGTCCGTGGTGAGCAGCGTGCGTGCCTCTTCGACGGTCTCTCGCAGCGCCTTCATGGTCGCGAGGGCCTCCGCATTGATGCCCTCCATCTGCTCCGGGAAGGGCTCCAGGGCCGCGTTGAGCCGGTCGGCCACGGTCTCCATGTCGGCCATCATCCGCTTGAGCTGGGCCGTCATCTCCGGGAGCTCCCCTATGGCGCCCTGGAGTTCCTTGGAGTCGACCAGGTTCTCGATGGAGCGCGCCGACGCCACCACCGCGGCGTTGAGCCCCTTCATGTCCACCTCTTCCAGCATCTCGTTCACCCGGAAGAGGATCTCGACCACGTCCTCGATGAGACTGCCGGCCTCGGTCCCGAACTGGGCCATCATCGAGTGGGTGGTGGGGATCTCCGGGTGAACGGTCGGCCTCGACTCGAGCTGGGGCGGCGCGGCGTCCGAGCGGTACTTCAGCTCGATGTAGAGCTGGCCGGTGACGAAGCTCTCCATCTGCAGCTGCGCCCGGAGCCCGTCGACGATCTGCTTCCGCAGAACGTCCGGGTCGTCGAGCTGGATGAAGTCCCCGAGCTCGGTGGTCAGGCGATCGAGGTCGATCTCGTAGACGACCGGCACCTGGAAGGCCTTCTTCGTCTCGTCGATCTGGATCTTGAGCTCCGTCACGGTGCCGACCGGCACGCCCTGGAACTTCACCGGAGCCCCGCGGTCCAGGCCGTTCACCGACTCCTCGAAGAAGCTGATGAAGTTGGACCTCGGCTGGAACCACGCGGTGGAGGCCAGCGTGACGACCCCGATCACCGTCAGCACGATGGCGCCGATCATGAAGAGTCCGATCGCGGTGGGGTTGGCGCGTATGCTCATGGCAGGGGCACTCTCATTCGCTCAGGGTCGGGGACAGGAGCGTCGTCCCCGCTGCTGCGTGTCAGGAACCGGCGCACTTCCGGGGTGGGCGGGTCGTCCCGCAGCTCGGACGGCTTGCCCAGCGCGGTCATGGTCTTTCCCTCGATGTCGAGGAAGAGTGCCCGGTCGGCGATCTTGAAGATGCTCGCCAGGTCATGACTCACCACGACGATGGTGGTGCCGAAGCTGGCCCGGAGCTGCAGGATCAGGTCGTCCAGGCGGCTCGCCGTGATCGGGTCCAGGCCGGACGAGGGTTCGTCGAAGAAGAGCACCTCCGGATCCACCGCCGTCGCCCGGGCGAGGGCCGCGCGCTTGCGCATCCCACCGCTGATCTCGGAGGGGTAGAACTCCTCGAAGCCGCGCAGGCCCACCAGGGCGAGTTTCAGCGCCACGACCTCTTCGATCGCCTCCGCGTCCAGGCTCGTGTACTCCTCGAGGGGCAGAGCCACGTTCTCGGCCAGCGTCATCCCGCTCCACAGGGCGCCGTTCTGGTAGAGCACGCCCATGCGTCGCAGGATCGCCTTGCGGGCCTTCTCGTCGGCTTCGCCGAAATCCTCTCCATCGAACAGGATCACGCCCGCCGCGGGCTTCTTGAGGCCGATCAGGTGCTTCAGAAGCGTGCTTTTCCCGCTCCCGCTCCCGCCCATGATGACGAAGATCTCTCCCGCCCGTACCTGGAAGCTCAGGTCCTGCATCACGACGAGGGGGCCGTACTTCATGGTGAGTCCCTTCACCTCGATGGGAAGCTGCTCCGCTGTCATGGCGGTCACACCCCCACGAGGACGGCCAGCCAATCGATGACGGCGTTGGCCGCGACGATCAGCGTGATGCCCATGACCACGGCCGAGGTGGCCGCCCTTCCCACCGCCCCCGCGTCGGCTCCGGCCTGCATCCCCTTCATGCAGCCCGCGAGGCCGATGATCAGGCCGTAGACGGTGCCCTTGAAGAGGCCCAGGAGTCCGTCGCCGAGCGTCACCGCCATCAACAGGCCACCGGTGAACTGGGCGGCGCTGAGATCCAGGAGGGCCAGGGCGACGATCATCCCGCCCATGATGCCGATGAAGTCCGCGTAGATCGTGAGCAGGGGCATGGCCACGAACAGGCCCAGCATGCGCGGAAGCACGAGGTGGTCCACCGGCGAGATCCCGAGCGTCCTGTACGCGTCGATCTCCTCCGTGATCTTCATGCTGCCCAGCTCGGCGGCGAAGCCGGCCCCGGTCCGGCCGGCCATGATGATGCCCGTCATCAGGGCGCCCATCTCCCTCAGCATGCCGTATCCGACCAGGTACGACACGTAGTAGCCGGCGCCGAACCGGCGCAGCACGACCGCGCCCAGGAAGGAGATGATCACCCCGATGAGGAAAGCGATCAGCGTCACGATGGGGAGCGCACCCGACGTGTTCGCCTGCACCACGACCCAGAGGTCCCTCCAGCGCACGCGCACCCGGCGCAGGACCAACCTGAGGAAGCCGTCGGCCACCTCGCCCGTGAAGGTGACCGCGGCCATGATGCCCGCATGGGCGACGAGGACCCTCTTCCCGAACCGGGCGACGGGAGAGGCTTCCGGCTCCTCGCGATCGATCTCCTTCTCCGGCACGACGCGGGAGAGCTGAAGGAGGCGCGCGATGTCCTCCGGGAGGCTCTCGTCCCTGAACTCCAGGTCGTGGGCCTCGCAATACGTCATCGCCTGCATCAGGAAGGTGAGCAGGCTGCTGTCCCACGCACCCAGCCCCGAGGCCTCGAAGTCGATCACCCGCACCGGGTGCCCCGGCGCCCGATCGTCGAGGAGCCGCTCGAAGCGGGGGACGGGGAGGCCCGACTCCCAGTCCCCGGAGAGCTCTGCGGTCAGCGTGTCGCCCTGCTGGGCAAGCTCTATCCGCATGGCGGTCGAGCCTCCCACGGCCGGGCGGGGAGCGTCGGTCGGGGCACGGTCCCCCCTCGGGGGCTACTCCGTTCGGGCGACCCCTGGCGTTCGCCCGTACCCCATCCGGATGTGACTCCACGTTCATCCGCTTGGGCGATGTCCTTCAGGGCACCGCTCCGCCTAACCTTCGGTCCACACCGGAGGTTGACATGGACATACTGACCTGGCTCATCGTCGGGCTCGTCGCAGGACTGCTCGCCAGCGCGCTGGTCGGAGGCATCGGCTACGGCCTGCTCGGCGACATCGTCGTCGGGATCGCCGGCGCGTTCGTCGGCGGATGGCTCTTCACCGCTCTCGACATCGGGATGCCCGTCGCCGGGCTTCCGGGCACGATCCTGGTGGCACTCATCGGCGCCGTCGTGCTCCTCATGGTCATCCGGGCGGTCCGCCCCGGCACCCGCCGAAGGTAGGGCACGGCCGTGATGCAGGTCCCCGGCGCGGTGAGCCAGGCCTCCGACAGCGTCGCGGGGCGTCTGGAGGGCTTTCCCCTGCTGCTGCCCGGCGCCACCGTGGAGACGCAGGCCAAGATCGTGCTCTCGGTCCTGGTGATCGCGCTCCTCATCCTGGCCCGGCGCCTGCTGCTCTACATCGTCGGCCGCAGAGTGGGCGATCCGGTGCGGCGGTACCGCTGGGCCAAGGCCTCGGGCTACACGGCCACGGTCGTCGCCCTGCTGGTCCTCGCCCAGGTCTGGTTCCTGGCCATACGGAACGTTGGAGTGTTCCTGGGGCTCCTGTCCGCGGGCCTGGCCATCGCCCTCAAGGACCTCGTCGCGGACCTGGCGGGCTGGTTCTTCATCCTGTGGCGGAAGCCTTTCGACCTCGGCGACCGCATCCAGGTGGGGGTTCACGCCGGCGACGTGGTGGACATCCGCATCTTCGCCTTCACCATCATGGAGATCGGGAACTGGGTGGCCGCCGACCAGAGCACGGGGCGGATGATCCACGTGCCCAACTCCCGGGTCTTCACCGAACCCTTGGCCAACTACACGGCGGACTTCCCGTTCCTCTGGAACGAGATACCCGTCCTGGTGACCTTCGAGAGCGACTGGCGGCGGGCCAAAGCGATCCTCGAGAGGATCGTCACCGAAGAGAGCATGGAGGTGAGCCGGGAGGCCGAGGGCACGGTGACGCAGAGCAGCCGGTACTTCCTGGTCCACCACGAGGGGCTCCTGCCCGCAGTCTTCACCTCGGTGATGGACTCGGGGGTGTTGCTGACCGCCCGGTATCTCACCCGCCCCCGGGAGCGGCGTGCCGGGGCCCAGGCGCTCTGGGAACGCATATTGGACGCGTTCCAGGATGAGCTCGCCATCTCGCTCGCCTATCCGACCCAGCGCCTCTACCGGAGCCCGCAGGGTGGGAAGCCCGGCTCCCCGCCCGGGCTTGCCCCGGTGCAGCGCGACGGCCGCCAGGCGCCCTGACCGCTCCCGCGCCCTCGTCATCCCTGGGCGCCTCCGGGCGAAGCGACCTGCTGGTAGGCAGGCACGGTGGGCTGCTTGCCGAGCGCGTTCTGGAGCCAGGTCAGAAGCCCGGCCAGCTCGAGCCCGGATTCGGGCTGCGCCCGGCTCAGCATGGTGATGACGCCGTCGCGCCGGCCCAGGATCTCGTCCAGGGCGGGACGGGCGGTCCCTGGGGCCGTGGCGACGCCTTCCTGGAGCAGGGCGAAGAAGTCGCTGGCCAGTTGGCGGCCCCGCTCGAAATCCCCGAACTGGGCCGCGACGGTGGCCATAGCGAGCGTGGCTTCGAGCCGGTCCAACGCCTGCTGCTGCTGCAGGGCCCTCACCTCCTGCCGAGCGGCGTCCTGCTCCATTCGTGCCTGACGCGCCTTCGAGTACTGCCACCCGAAGCCGAGCACGAATGCGACGGCGATTGCGGCAAGGGCGACCCAGGTGTTGCGCTGCTCTGACTTCATGGTGTTCCTCCCTCTTGTCTGGACACATTGCTGGTCACGACCTGAACCGCCGCTGACGAAGCCGCGAGGTAGCTGTCGATCCCTTCCTCGATCTCGCGCGGGAACTGTGGCACCGAGCCCGCCAGACCGTCCGCGTACACACGGAGCATGATCTCGCGGAAGATCGGGAGGGCGGTGCGGCCCCCGGTCTCTCTCGCCCCCATCGAACGGTTGTCGTCGAAGCCGATCCTCACGGCCACCGTGATCCCGCCCGGGCCGTAGGTCGATCCCACGAACAGCGCATCGCGGAAGTCGTTCGTGGTCCCGGTCTTGCCCATCACCGGGACCGGGAAATCACCGCGATCGAGGGCGTTGGCGGTGCCCCCCGGGATGCGGACGACGCCACGCAAACCCTCCTGGATCTGGCTCAGCCCCTCGGATCCGAGGCGGCCCGCCGGGAGCGCGGCCCGGTAGAGCACCGCACCCGATGCGGCGGTCACCTGAGCGATGACGTAGGGCTCTGCCCTCACCCCGGAGGCGATGGCGCGATAGGCACCCGCCAGCTCCAGGAGCCGCACCTCCGACGCCCCCAGCGCGGTGCTGGCATAGGGGCGCAGGGGAGAGCGGATACCCAGCTCCCGAGCGACCCGGATGACCTCACCCAGACCGATGTCTTCCGCCAGCCAGACGACCGGGGCATTGCGGGACTCGGCCAGAGCCTGGCGGGCCGGGATGAAGCCCTTGAACCGGCCATCGTAGTTGGCGATCCACTTCTCCTCGCCGTCCACGCCCGTCGGCACGTCGATGGGCTGGTCGGGCACGATGCTGTCCAGACCCAGCCCTTGGCGGAACGCCGCCAGATAGACGATCGGCTTCCACGCTGAGCCGGGCTGCCGCTTCGACTGGGTCACGCGATTGAAGTCGAAGTACGCATTGCGGCGCTCCCGATACGTCTCACGACCGCCGGCCTCGGCGAGGATCGCCGCGTCCCTGTTGCGCAGCACCACTACCGATCCCTGGATCAACCCTGTCGCGGCGGGAAAGCGCTCTTCGTAGTGCCCGAGGCCGTGCTCCAGGGCTTCGTTCACGATGGTCTGCACCCGCTCGTCCACCGTGGTGTGCACGGCCACGCGTCCCAGGAACAGGTCCTCGACTCCGAAACGATCCCCCCCATGCCGCTTCAGCTCGTCGAGCACGCTCTTGATGGCGGCGGGCGCGCGGGTCTTCACCGGGCTGGGGGCGGCCACGTGGAGAGGCTCTGCCCCGGAGCGACGCGCCACATCCTCGGGGATGAACCCGTTGCCGACCATCAGGGCCAGGATCTCGTTGCGGCGCCGCAGAGGCTCCCGAGCCCCGTCGGCCGGGGCGTAGGCACGCGGGGACTTGCCGATCCCGGCAAGGAGAGCCGCTTCGCCGGCGTCCTCCGGTCCATAGCTCCACAGGGCCTTGTCGAAGTAGTACTCCGAGGCGGCGGCGAACCCGTACCGGCCGTTTCCCAGGTAGAGGAAGCTGCAGTAGCGGCTGAAGATCTCTTGCTTGGCCCGCTCCTGCGTGCCGTAGCGCCGTTCCATCTCCCGCTCCAACCAGATCGCCAGGCGCATCTCCTCGAGCTTGCGCAGGAGCTTGTTCGTGGTGGGCACGCCGAGAACCGCGGCTGCCGTCCGCGGGACCCACCCACGGTCGTAACGGGCCGTGCCCCCTTCCCCGCTGGTCCGGTCCGTGAGGAAGTAGCCCCGGACGAGCTGTTGGGTGATGGTCGAGCCACCCTGGGGGAGCCTCAGGCGGAGCTGATCGTCGTCGTGCCACCAGGTGGCCAGGGATCGGGCCATCGTCTTCTGGGCCACCCTGGGCAGCACGCTGTAGTCCACGCCCGAGTGGTCAAAGAAGTTCTTGTCCTCGGCCGCCAGGATGGCCTGGCGCAGGACGACGGGGACCTCGCCGTAGGTGACCACGCGGCGGTATTCCCTCGCCACCGAGATGAGCACCGTGCCCCTCGCGTCGTAGACGACGCCCGTCGCCGGAAGATCGAAACGGAGGAAAGGCTCGATGTCGGGAAGGTCGCTCTCGTCGAAGTAGACGTGATGGACCAGAGCCGCAGCCGGCAGGAAGGGGAGCAGGACGAGCGCGAGGAGCGCCATGCGTACCACCCGACGCGTACGCACGCTCACCCCTCCCGGAGCTCGTTCTCGCTGCTCCCGTTCCCGCCGTCCATCACCGGATCGACTCGGTGTACGCCCGGGCCAGCGCCGAGTCCGCGGCGATGGCGTACATGAGGGAGTCGAAGCCGGGGCGCGTGAAGCCGTTCGCCGCCAGGATCGAGTCCGCGGCGCCGGGCATCTCGCGCATCGCCCGTGCCGTCGTCACGCTCCGATCCAGATCCGCCAGCGACACGCCTCCCCTTTCCGCGTCCATGGCCTGCGCCGCCTCCACCGCAGGCGCCTCCTCCGCTGCCGGTGCCTCCGGGCGACCGCAGGCGGCCGCCAGGGTCAGGGCCGCGAGCAGGGCCGACCTTCGAATGCGCGCGCTCATGGCTTCTTTCTCCCGATGCCCATCTTCCGGTGTTCTTCGCGGATCGCTGCAGCCAGGGCTTGGCCGCGCAGGCCCGCGTCCAGGTTCCGCTGCACGAAGGCGCCGAAGTTGTCCTTCGGCCCGCCCGCGTCCACCGCGTCGAGCTCCTCGCGCAGGACCACGACGGCATCGTCCGCAGCCACGCCGCGCCCCAGGAGTCCGTCGAGCACTCCGCGCAGCGTCCCCTCGGTGATGCCCGCCCCCCTTGCTTCCGTCACCAACGCGGGGAGCTGCAGTGCCGCGAGGATTCCCGTCCATCCATCGCCCGCCTGTTGGGGCGGCGTGGCGGCGAGGACCGCCGCCAGTGCCAGGATTCGTATCATGGTGCCATCCCTTGTGAGTGACTCGTGGCGTCTACGGCCGAGGCGCCGGAGGCGCCGGGTCATCGTCGGAAAGCGGCATGGGCATGGTGCGGGAGAACCCCGCCTTCAGCGCCTTCAAGCGACGCTCCAGCCGCCGGTTGACCTCTTCGCCCTGGTCCGGCGTATCGCTCACGACCAGGATGTGCGTCACCTGCTGCTCGCAAACCAGCTGGCCGCGCCACGTGCGTGCCGTCTGCTTCGCCTGCGCGTACTCCTCCTCCAGAAGCGCCTCGATCACCTTCATGTGATCCGCGGTCTTCGGGGGGACGATCTCATATGCGTACGCCCAGAGGTTCTTTGGGGGGCTCGGTCCTTTCGTCTCCACCGCTCGCTCCTCGTCTGTCCTGCGCCATCCCATTGCCCGATTCCCTTCCCCGCACCACCACCGGCGCCGGCTACGCCTTGCCCTTCCTCCCGACGAGAAGCAGGGCGGTACCCACCAGGATCGCCCCCACGCCCGCCCACACCGGCACGTTGAAGGCCCGCTGCTCGCTGACCGCGATCTCGATCGACCCGATCGAGGTCGTCTGGGTCTCCCGGCCGTAGCTGAACGTGCCGAACACCAGCCCGGCAGTCCCCACCACGATCAGCACAATGGCTCCGAGCTTCCGTCCGTTCATCGGGCGTTCCCCTTGCGCAACCTTCGGGATTCGATCACCGGCCGCCGGTATCACCCGGCGGCCGGTGATCGCCGTCACGTCGCTCCGCTCCGCTGTCGTCCCTGCCCCCGGCTACCGGATGCGCCTGAGCTCGACGCGACGGTTCTGCCACCCGTAGCCCTCCGTGTCGGTCGGGAATCTGGCCTGGGTCTCGCCGTAGCCCTTGGCCGTCATCCGGCTGTCCGCGACACCCCGCGACACCAGGTAGGCCCGAACGGCCTCGGCGCGGCGCTGTGACAAGGACATATTGTACTCGGGCGAGCCGATCTCACTCGTGTGGCCCGCGATCTCGAAGCGCACGTTCGCCCACTCGGGCTTGGCGAGCTCCAGAGCCACGCGGTCGAGCACGTCGTGCGACTCCGGCGTCAATACGGACTCGTCGAAGGCGAAGTTGACGCCCTCGAGCACCAGCGTGTCGCGCATGACGAAGACCGGCGGCGCCACGGTCGGGAACGGCACGTACACGCGCACCGTGTCCACCATGCGCGCCATGGTGGGCGGGCACGGAGGACAGGACGCCGCCCTGGCCACCGCGGCGGGCTCGCGCCCTCCGGTGAAGAACGAGAAGCCGAGCGTGACCACAGGGTTGTACGTCATGTGGTCCGGCATCGGGACCTCGTCGTAGTTCTCGAACCGCATGCGGCCCTCGAGCCGAAGGGCCAGCCTGTCACTGATCATGCTGCGGATCCCGAGGCCCGCGAGGGCGCCCCAGGTCGAGTGCGTCACCCGCTCGTTCTGACCCTCGATACGGGTGAGCTCCGTCCCGATCATGAGGAAGGGGCTGGTGTTGGCGTTCAGGTTCACCGTGTAGGTGATCGCGGCGGTCGGCGTGTAGTACCGCATGCCCGCCCCGGTGGCGGCCTCGCCGCTCACGCTGACCCCCAGCTTGCTGTTGAAGTTGTAGCCCAGGCGCGCCACCGCGAGCGGCGCCCCCCGGGCGGGAGTGGCGCTGTCGGCGAACCGGTACTCCGGCGCCCCGCTCCCGAGGAAGTCACGGAGCCCCGAGTCCAGGAACAGGTAGCCTGCCCCGAGGCTGAACTCCCAACTACCGTCGCGGTGGGCGGGCTGCTGCTGGGCCATCGCCAGCGTCGGCAAGCACGCAGCCAGGGCGCACGCAGTCATCATGAGTCGCTTGAACATTTTCGGTCTCCCCAATCTCAAGAGTCACTGCTTCAGGGCCGTGGGGAGCCGGCGACCGGAATGGTCGCCGGCTCCCTCGTTGCCTTGCGCCTACAGCGGCGGCAGCGTGATGGTGTTGCTGGTTCCCAGGGACACAGCCCCGTTCCGCGCCAGCGCCCTGCCGAGCAGGGTCGTGGTGTCCACGAGCGTGATGCTGGACAGCGCCAGGATGTTGCCCTGCCACTGCGATGCCGTCCCCAGCGTCGCCGAGCTTCCGACCTGCCACCAGACGTTCTTCGCCTGCGCGCCATTGATGAGCACGATGTCGCCGGCCGTGGTGAGCTCGCTGCCGGCCTGGAAGACGAAGGTCGCGTCGGGGTCACCCCCACCGTCCAACGTCAGCGTGCCCGTCACGCCGATGCCGGTGGCCGTGCAGTAGACCCCTGCCGGCTTCGTCGTGCCGCCCAGGTCCGCCACGATGGCGTTGGACGGTGAGCACGGCATCCCGGCCAGGGTGTTGTAGGCCGTCGTCAGGTCGATCTGCGCCTGCGCTGCGACGGCGTTGCCCAGGTTCTGGACGCCCGTGATGACGCATGGCGGGAAGCCGGTGATGGTGTTCCCCGGGCTGACGCTGACGTCAGCGTTGATCAGGCCGTTGGAGATGCACGTCACCGCCGTCCCGGCCATGATCCCGTTGGGGGCCGCCGTGCCGAGGTCCACGAGAGGGGGTGGGGCCGCCGCGCTCACGACCACGGTCGCCGTGCCCGAGATCAGTCCGCTGGTCGCCTGCACGGTGCCGTTGAACGTTCCTTCGAGCGCCCCGGCGGTGAAGAGCCCGGTGATGGCGTTGATGCTGCCGCCGCCGTTCTCCACGGACCAGACGGGCGAGATGGGGAAGAGGTTGCCCAGCCCGTCCCGGCCGACGGCCGAGAACTGCTGCGTGGCGTTGGGGAGCAGGTTCGCCGGATCCGGCGTCACGGTGATGGTCGCCAGTGTCGGCGCCACCGCCGTGACCGTGACGGTCGCGAATCCCGAAACCGCGCCGCTGGTCGCCCGAACGGTGTTGTTGAACGTCCCCGCCGTCGTGCCCGCGGTGAAGAGACCGGTGCTGGAGTTGATGCTCCCGCCACCGCTCACCATTGACCACGTGGGCGTGATGACGAACTCGTTCCCGCTTCCGTCCTTGCCGATGGCCGTGAACTGCTGCGTGCCGTTGGTCTGTACGGAGACCGGGGTGGGCGAAACCGTGATGGTCGCCAGCGCTCCACTCGTGACGTTCACGGTGGCAAAGCCGGCAAGTCCGCCGACGCTGGCGCGCACCGTGTTGGTGTACGTCCCCGTCACGTTACCGGCTGTGAAGAGCCCCGTGGTGAGGTTCACCGAACCGCCACCCGCCACCACCGCCCATGTGGGCGTGATGTCGACGACGTTGCCTCCGGCGTCCTTGCCCACCGCCGTGAACTGCTCCGTGCCACCGATGCCCATGGTGGCCGGATTCGGCGTGACGGTGATGGACGTGAGCGCACCGGAGGTCACGATCACCGTCGCGGTGCCCGTCATCCCACCCACGGCCGCCTCAACCGTATTGGTATACGTCCCCGGCGTGCCGCCCGCCGTGAAGAGACCCGAGCTGTTGATCGTGCCGCCACCGGCCGCGATGGACCAGGTGGGCGTGATTGCCACCAGGTTCCCGTTCGCGTCCCTGCCGACGGCGGTGAAGAGCCGCGTGAGGCCGACGCTGAGCGTGGTCGGGTCCGGCGTGACGGTGATGCTGGCCGGCGGGCCGGGGGTGACGGTGACCGTCGCGGCCCCGGTGAGTCCCTCAAAGCTGGCCTGGATCGTGTTGGTGAACGTGCCGGTCACCGTTCCTGCCGTGAACAGGCCGTCGTCACTCACCGAACCACCCCCGGCCACGACGGACCAGGTGGGCGTGAAGTGGACGACGTTGCCCCCGGCGTCCCGGCCCACAGCGGTGAACTGCTGCGTGGCCCCGACGCTCATGGAGGCTGGGTTCGGCGTGACCGTGATGGTCGCGAGCGCACCGGCGGTCACGTTGACCGTGGCCGTCCCGGAGATGCCTCCACTGGTCGCCTTGGCCGTGTTGGCAAAGGTTCCCGGCGTGCCGCCTGCCGTGAAGAGACCCGATGCGCTGATCGTGCCGCCGCCGGCCACGACGGACCAGACCGGCGTGATCGCGACCGGGTTGCCGCCCGCATCCCTGCCGACGGCCGTGAGCTGCTGTGTGGCGCCCACGACGAGCAGGGAGGGATTCGGCGTGACGGAGATCGTCGCCAGCGGACCGGGGATCACCGTGACGGTCGCATGACCCGAGACCCCACCGCTGGTGGCATACACCGCGTTCGTGAAGGTCCCGGGCGTTGTGCCCGCGGTGAAGAGGCCGGAGCTGCTGATGGTGCCGCTGCCACAACAGACGGACCAGGTGGGAGAAATCGCCACCGTGTTGCCACCCGCGTCCTTGCCCACGGCGGTGTACTGCTGTGTCCCGCCGATGGACAGGGTGGTCGGGGTGGGGGTGACGGTGATGCTCGCCAGGGGTCCGGCGATCACGGTCACGGACGCGGTGCCCGAGAGGCTGCCGTAGGTCGCCTTGACCGTGTTGGCGAAGTCTCCGATGACCGCAGCCGCGGTGAAGAGGCCGGAGCTGCTGATGCTTCCGCCACCCGCCGCGACCGACCAGGTCGGGTTGATGCCCACCACATTGCCATCGGCGTCCCTGGCGATGGCGATGAACTGCTTGGAGGTGGTCACAGCCAGGGTGTCCGGATTGCGGGTGACCGTGATGGTCGCGGGCACGCCGGGCGCCGAAGGGCTGTGTTCGCACGCGACAGCGAACAATGCCGCGAGCGGAACGATGACTGTGAGTCGCGCCGCGAGGCGGCGGAGGCTGAACATAGGGTCCCTCCTAGGGTCTTGCGTGTCTGACCGAGGCACATGCCGCCGCCCATAGGTGGACGACGGCACATCCCCGGCCTTGCCATGAAAGCTGCCCGAAAACGGTGCTCGGAGGCATCGCCCGGCGGAGTGAAAAGCGCCCTAGCCCGCGGGGGCTAGGGCGCCGCGGCGGCTCTCAACCGAAGGGACTAGCCCCTCGGAGTGAGAGAGCGCCGCCGTCGTGTAACCCACTCCGTGCGTCCCTCTACAGGATCCCCCGACCCCGGATGACGCGCAGGAGGATCACGACGATCGCGACGATGAGAAGAACGTGGATCAGCCCGCCCATGGTGTAGGAGCTCACGAGCCCCAGCACCCAGAGGACGAGCAGGATCAGTACGATGGTCCAGAGCATCTTTTCCTCCTTGATGTCGTCTCTACGCCCACTGCATAGGTCCTCCCCCCCACCCTCACGGTCGAGAGGATGAGCCTGAGGGTGCCCCGGGCGCTGGTGCGGGAGGCGATTCCTCCATCCGACAGGATCCGCCGCCCCACTCCCTCGCCGGAGGTCGAGATCCAGCGGCCGGAGTTCCCGACGGCCTCGAGGGGCCAGCACCGGGCCGCCGAGGTCGTCATCTGGCCAACAGCGACAAGGGCTGCCTCAAGGTCAGGGTCAGACGCGACCCCGCGGGCAGCACGATGTCCATGTCCTTCATGGCCACCGACACCGCGGCCCCGGCCGCGCCGCCGACCACGCCACCGATGATCGTGCCCTTGGTGTTTCCGCCGATCACCCGGCCGAGGATGGCGCCGGCCGCTGCGCCCCCGGCCACCCGGGCGGCGTCCACGGTCTCGAGCCCCCGGCCTTCGTCGACCGTCTCGAGGGCGTCGATGGACGCATCCATGTCATACAGGCTCCCGGCAACCGTAACGCTCGACACCGCGAGCGTGAGCGTCCCCGTGGACCTGGTGTTGTCGGCCGCACTCACCTCGGTGATGATCCCGTGTACCGTGGCCCCCGCGGGAATCGCGACCCAGTCGCCCGCGCTCCTCACGTCCTCGGTGACCCGGGCCGTGAACGCATCGCCCGCATGGGCATGCCGGGAGCTGATGTCGTCGCCGATCTCCGCCTCGATCAAGGTGCCTGCGGCGAGGGTGTAGCTCGTGGGCGCGGCTCGGGCGGCCGGAGCTGCCGCGGCGGGCCGCTCCACGGCCGAGCCAGGCGGATTGTCCGCCGACTCGCCCGGAGAGCAGGCGGCCAGGAGGGCCAGAGAGGTGGCTACGAATAGTCCTTGGGCTGTCGCGCGTTTCATGGGTTCCGTCCCTGCGTTGGCGTGGAGGGTGCCGGTTGCCCCACGACCCACTTCACGAGCCGGCCTGCCTCGAGAGGGGTCTGGGGGCCGACCTGGTTGATGAGCGCCAGCGTCGCGGCGGAGGCCGGCGAGTTCCGTTGGCGCGCGAGCTCTTCGATGGTGGTGCGCCGCTCGAGCCTGATGATGTCCACGCGCTGGGGCTGCACGTTCAGCGCCGTCGCATCGGTCAGTGCCTCGAAGCTCTGCAGCGCACGCTCGACCACCGTCTGGTAGGTGGACCAACGCGCCTCGGGAGCGTAGCCGACGAGCCCGAACACCCCCCCGCGGTGCTCGACGAACAGCACCGCCCCCTTCACCGTGCCGTTCTCGGTCGCGGCGGAGAAACGCGCGCTCACCGTCGGGAGACCGCTCAGGGTCGCGCGGGACGTGGAGCCGGCGTTCATCCCCTCCTGGGCGAGGAAGGTCCGGGCCGCCACGTCGGCGCTCGCTCCCTGCGACGCGGACAACTCGACCACGGCGTCTTCATTGGGACTGACGGCGATGACGGCCTGCTTCCCGTTCTGCGTGGTCCAGCCCTCCGGGAAGGTGAGCCGGAAGCGCATCTCGGGGTGGAAGAACTGACTGCCCCTGAAGTAGCCCTCGCGCGGGTCGCTCCCGAAGACCTGGCCGTCGAGACGCTGCAGGTACGGGTCGCGGTTCACCACGGCGCCGGAGAAGTCCCGCGACAGCGCCGCGATCTGCCCCTCGATGTCCTCGCGCCGGTTGGCCGGGCTCGGGTGCGTCGAGAGCCAGTTGGGGAGGCCCCCGCCGCCCTCCGACGCGCTCACCTGCTCGAGCATCGAGAACACCACGGGCATCTCCCGCGGGTCCCAGTCGGTCCGGAGCAGGTAGCGCAGGCCGAGGCCGTCCGCCTGCCGCTCGTCGTCCCGTGAGTACTTGAGAAAGAGGATGCCCAGGGCCGAGTTCGCGAGCCCCGCGTAGCGCGCGAACCCCGAGCTCACGACAGAGCCCAGCGCGAGCCCCAGCCCCGCGAGCTGCTGGTTGCTCATCTGGCTCACCGTGTGGCGCGCGGTGACGTGGCCGATCTCGTGGCCCACCACGGAAGCGAGCTGCGCCTCCGAGTTGACGTGGGCGAGGAGCCCGCGGGTCACGTAGATGAACCCGCCCGGAACGGCGAAGGCGTTGACCCCGGGGTCGTCCACCACGCGGAACGTCCAGGGGAGGCCCGGGCGTTCCCCGACGGCGGCCAGCCGCGCGCCGATCTGGTGGATGTAGCGCTGCCAGGCGGAGTCCGGCACGAGACCGATGGAGGCGACGATCTGCGGATCGTACTCCTGCCCCATCTGGATCTCCTGGGACTCGCTGATCAGCATGATCTGATTGCGGCCGGTGGCTGGATTCAGGGCACAGCCGCCCACCGAGAGGCCGGCGACGAGCGTGAGCGACGCGCCGGCACGCCGGATTCCATGAGAAATCGCCATGAGTCGTGTCTCCACCCCGGGACGTCGAGCGACCACTCTACAGGGTCGCCGGTTGTCACGGTGGCGGACATCCCCCGGCGGGATGAAATGCGACCTAGGCTGCGGGGAGTACGCGCAAGCTCCGGGCCGGGCGAAAGGATTAGTCCCGTTGGGCGAGGAGCCTCGAGGACGGGAGTGGCTCTACTCGGCCTCTCTACCGGAGTGATCGGCCTTCAGCGCCACCGCGGCGAGCTGCAGGCGGCTGTGGAGAGCCAGCTTCTCCAGGATGTTGCGCACGTGGCTCTTCACCGTGTGGGTCGAGAGGTGGAGCCGCTTGGCAATCTCCTTGTTGCTGTTGCCGTCCGCGACCAGGGCGACGACCTCCCGCTCGCGCTTCGTCAGGCGCACCGATCCGATGGAGCGCGGCGCGGGGTGATCCGCCGCGTGTCGGGCGAGGTGCGACAGGAGCGTCCCGGTCAGGGCCGGAGGGAGCACGTCCCTCCCTTCGGCGACCCACCGCACCGTCTGGACGAAGTCGGCGACCGTCGCGCTCTTCACGACGAACCCCGAGGCTCCCTGCCTCACGAACTCGACGATGTCCTCGGGCACGGGCATGAGGTCCATGACGACGACGCGGGCCAGGGGCCGCGCTTTTTTGATGCACTCCACCGCACAGTGGCCGTCCTGATCCGCCAAGCCGGCGTCCACCAGGACCACGCGCGGGCCGGCCTCGCCGAGACGGAGGAGGGCGGCGCCGGTGTCCTCGGCGATCGCCACCACCTCAAGGTCCGGCTCCTGGTCGAGGATCGCCACGATCCCCTCCCGCAGCAGCCGGTTGTCCTCGACCAGCAGGATCCGAACGACGGACGGTCCAGACTCGACAGGCTCGGTCACGGCCCCCCCCCCGCGGGTTACGAGTCTCCCTTCTCTCCATGCGCATACGCCGCGATCTGCAAGCGCGTGTGCAGCATCAGCTTCTCCATGATGTTGCGCACGTGGCTCTTCACCGTGTGGGTCGCGATGTGCAGGCGCCGGGCGATCTCCTTGTTGCTCAGCCCCTCGGCGATGAGATTGATCACTTCCCTCTCCCTCGGCGTCATGCGCACGGCATCGAGCGCCCTCGACCGGCCCTTCTTGACCGCGTCCCTCGCGATCTGGGAGAAGAGCGTCCCGGTCATCTCGGGCGGAAGCACGTGAGCCCCGCCCGCCACCGCACGAATGGCTTCCACGAGATCTTCCAGCGTCGCGTCCTTCATGATGAACCCGGAGACGCCCGCGTTCACGAACTCCACGATCTCCTCGTGCACGGGGAGGAGGTCCATCACGATGATCTTGGCTTCGGGGAAGTCCCGCTTGACGTGCTCCGCCACGCGCAGGCTGTCGCCGTTGCGCAGTCCGAGATCCAGGAGCACCACGTGGGGGCTCACCGCTCCCACCGTCAGGGTCACGCCGTTGGATCCTCGGGCGACCACCTTGAGGTCCGGGTGCTGGCCCAGCAGCGCGGTGATCCCCTCGCGAACGAGGCGATTGTCTTCGATGAGCGCCACTGAGATCACAGCGCCTGGCGTGGTGATGTCGGTCCCCGGCACCTCGTGCATATAGGCGGCTCCCGCTCTCAGCCATCACAATTCCCCATTGTCATCCTAAGCGCCAGTTGAACACTCCGCTACCCCGAAGGCCGGCCCCACGGATGGTTCCGCCACCCGCGGGGACCGGCCTGCCGGTCCCACTCAAGCTCCCTCCGGGCTATTTCAGGTATCGCCACAACCCGATGAGCCCGACCACGCCACCGGTGGTCGCGATCACGAGGCCACCGTCGCCCCCGATGACGAGGCCCACCACCACCGCGGCACCACCCACCGCCATCATGGCGATGTTGGGACCGGCCCGGACGCCATCCTGGGGCGCGGCTTCGTCGAAGGGGCTGGGCGGCGCCCAGCGGACGAAGTCCACCGGGGCGACCTGGGGTCCCAGCAGAGCGGGGTTCGTGGCGGTGGCCGCCCCGGAGGTGGTGATCCCGGGGTCAGCGGCCGCGCCCTGCTGGGCACGAGCCGACGACGGCAGCGCCGCGCCGGCGAGCACCAGAGCGAGAAGTGCGGTGGAGCAAAGTGGGTTCCTGAACATGTCCCTTGCCTCCCTGTCTCGGATGGGTCGAGCGCCTGCCCTGTGCGTGAGGCTCATCGAGTGGCCGTGCGGGCCGCCTCGCTCGCGTAGATCGCGATCTCGATTCGCCGGTTCAGCTGACGGCCGGCGTCGGTGTCGTTCGTCGCCACCGGTTCCGTCTCGCCCCGGCCGGCCGTGTGGATCCGGTTGTAGGCAACACCCTCCCGCCCGAGATATCCGGAGGCCGCATCGGCGCGCCGTGTCGAAAGATCCTGATTGTAGGCATCGGTGCCCTCGGAGTCCGTGTGGCCGACGATGAGGATCTCGGTGTCGGGGTAGTCCCTCAGGCTCGCGGCGAGGCTCTGCAGGTTCCTGCCCGCCTCCGCACGGATGGAGGAGGAGTCGAAGTCGTAGAGGAGACCCGAGTCGAAGGTGAGCACCAGACCCTCACCCACCCGCTGCACGCTGGCGCCGTCGACCTGCTGCTCCAACTCCTCCGCCTGCTTGTCCATCTGGTTGCCGATGATCATGCCCGCGGCCCCACCTACCACGGCCCCGATGATGGCGCCGCGCGCGGTGGACCCGGTCTGGTTGCCGACCACGGCGCCGGCGGCTGTGCCGCCCGCGGTGCCGATGGCCGTTCCCTTCGCCTTGTTGCTCCACGCACAGGCGGTGGACGTGAGTGCCATGCCAAGGAGGAGCGCACCCTTCAGCAGACGTCTGGATCGGTTGGTTGATGTCGCGGTTCTCATGGAACACCTCGTTCTGATGGGACCTACCCGCTCGACAACGCCAGGCACGGAGCCGAGACTCGCGTGGGCGATGACGGACGTGGATTTCGCTGGATGGAGTCTAGGGCAGGGCACCTTCCAGCCCCATCGCCCGATCGGGCGGAATGAGCGGCATAGCCACATGCGGTACGAACGCTCCGAAAAGTAGGCCGATGGACCTAGTCCTTCGGGGCCAGGCAAGCCCGCTCGCCTTGCCCTAGCTTTGACATCCGCGGCCCGGACGAGGCCGAGCCGCGCCAGTCAGCCCCCTCGGGCCCCGGCTCGCTCGGAGGCCACCCCGGAGAGACGACATCATGAAGACGAAGGCCGCTCCCCCCCGGCGCCCAGCCCTGCCGAAAGCCCCGACGAACATCCAGGGATTGGACGAGATCACGGGCGGGGGATTGCCGAAGGGCAGACCGACCCTCGTGTGCGGCGGCGCGGGGTGCGGGAAGACCCTGTTCGCCATGGAATTCCTGGTGCATGGAGCGACGCAGCTCCATGAACCGGGCGTCTTCCTGTCGTTCGAGGAGACGGAGGCCGAGCTCACGGCCAACGTCGCATCGATGGGATTCGACCTGGACGACCTCGTGAAGCGCAAGAAGATCTGGCTCGAGCACATCCACATCGACCGCGGTGAGATCGAACAGAGCGGCGCATACGACCTGGAGGGGCTGTTCATCAGGATCCACTACGCCATCGAGAGCATCGGCGCGAAGCGCGTCGTGCTCGACACCGTGGAGTCGCTCTTCTCCGGATTGCCGAACCCGGTCATCCTGCGTGCCGAGCTGCGCCGGCTCCTTCGCTGGCTGAAGAACAAGGGCGTCACCACGATCATCACCGCCGAGCGGGGCCAAGGCGAGGTGACGCGCGAGGGCCTGGAGGAGTATGTCTCCGACTGTGTCATCCTCCTCGACCATCGCGTGACCGATCAGTCGTCCATTCGACGGCTGCGCATCGTCAAGTACCGCGGCTCCACGCACGGAACGAACGAGTATCCCTTCCTCATCGACGAGGACGGCTTCTCGGTTCTCCCCGTCACGTCCCTGGGACTGAACCACTCCTCCTCCACCAAGAGGATCTCGAGCGGCCTTCCGTCCCTCGACGCGATGCTGTCCGGCAAGGGCTACTTCCGCGGCAGCACGGTGCTCGTCTCGGGCACCGCGGGCACCGGCAAGACGAGCATCGCCTCGCAGTTCGTCGAGGCGGCATGCAAGAGGATGGAGCGTGTTCTCTTCTTCACCTTCGAGGAGTCCCCCGAGCAGCTCGTGCGGAACATGCGCTCGGTCGGGATAGACCTGGAACCATGGGTGAAGAAGGGGCGGCTGCAGTTCCACGCGACACGCCCGACGCACTACGGCCTGGAAACCCATCTCACGACGAGCATCAAGCTCATCAACGGCTTCGCGCCCGACGCGGTCGTCCTCGATCCCATCAATTCCTTCGTGATCGGAGAGAACCAGTCCGAGGTCAAGACGATGCTGCTGCGGCTCGTGGATTTCCTGAAGATGAAGGGGATCACGGCATTCTTCACGAGTCTCACTTCGGGCAACGAAAGCAGCGAGGTCACCGACGTCTACGTCTCGTCCCTGATCGACACCTGGCTGCTCCTTCGCGACATCGAGATCGGAGGCGAGCGTAACAGGGGGTTGTACGTGCTGAAGTCCCGCGGCATGGAGCATTCCAATCAGATCCGAGAGTTCAAGGTGACGGACCACGGCATTGAGTTGATCGATGTCTATGTCGGTCCCGGAGGCGTGCTGACCGGCTCGGCGCGGCTGGCCCAGGAAGCGAAGGACGACGCGGCGCAGACGCTGCAAGACCAGGAGATCACGCGCAGACAGATCGCGCTGGAGCGCAGGCGCGAAGCCATGGAAGCTCAGATCGTCCTGCTGCGCTCGGAGTTCGAGGCCGAAGAGTCGGAAGCGCTCAAGGTCATCGGCATCGACAAGGCACGCCAGGAGCGTTTCGCTCAAGACACGGCGAGAATGGTCGAGAGTCGCAAAGGCGATGCGAGGGCCCATCCAACCGGCACGAAGCGGCCTGCGAGAAGGGCCCGAAGGAGCGCACGATGACGACCCGACGTGGACCGTCGAAGGCCACCCGCCGGAAACAAGAGGCAGCCAAGGGGGGAGGCGACACGTGGATCCTGCGCCTGTACGTCGCCGGCCAGACCCCCAAGGCCATCGCTGCCTTCAAGAACCTCACGGTGATCTGCGACGAGCAATTGGAGGGCAAGTACTCCATCGAAGTGATCGACCTCCTGGAGCATCCACAGCTCGCCCGCGACCACCAGATCCTCGCCGTCCCGACGCTCGTGCGTGAGCTGCCCGAGCCGGTGAGGAACATCATCGGGGATCTCTCCGACACGGAGCGGGTGTTGGTCGGGTTGGACCTCAGGTGACGCCGCTCACCGGTAGCTCTGCCGGAACAGGGGCCAGCTCCGGTGGACGCCCACGGTGACCGCGGTGCGCCGATCGGCCACCAGGCCTCTCGACAGATCGATGCGGAACACACCCAGTTGTCCGTCGGCCAAACCGATCCGGAGCCCGCCGCCGCCGTCGAGGTAGAAGCGGTTCTGCCGCGAGCCGTCGGCGGGCGCGAAGATCTGCGCGGCGTCGAAGAACAAGCCGGCACCGAAGACCAGCGGACCCTTCCGAAAGAAGGGGCGGTCGGCGGCGAGGCCCGCGGAGGTGATGGCGCGGCCAGCGCTCCGGCCTGAAAGGGCTCCTCCCGTGGTGAGCGTGTGGGCCCGGAGCGGAAGCGCCCACGACAGATCCTTCCCGGCCAGCGGCCAGGTACCGAGCGGGGCATGGCGGCCCGCCCAATCGAACCCGAGCCGGGCGGACCAGGCCGCACGGTCCAGCCCGAGGGAAGAAGCCCAGCTCGCGCGGGCCCAGCCGGTGGTGTACGGCGGGTGGGCCGAGAGGGCCACGGCGTACTCGGTCCTCGCGGTGAGCTCGAACCGGTTGTCCCGAGCGCGGACCTCGGCGCCGATGGAACCCGCGAGATAACTCCGGTTCCCGGACCACCGCTCGAGCCGGAACGCCACGAGGGGACGCACCCCGGCGTTGACCCAACCGCCGAAGCCGACGATGGCCGAGCGCCGGGTCTCCTCGAAGAGCGGGATCCCGGCGGAATCGAGCGCGAAGCGGAACCGCTCCCAATCGCCCTCGACGGTGAGGATGCCCTGGAAACCGGGATTGGCGGGCATCTCGAGTCGAATGGCTCCACGGGGCCGGGCGGGCGTCCAGCGCCAGCTCCCGGTCCACATCTCGCCGCCTCCGGTCGGATTGGCGACCTCGAGCCCCACCTCGCTCTGGGCAACGGCGCGGACCGCCCCGGCCGCAGCGAGGCGCCAGGCCTTCTCCACCACGGGGCGCTCGACGACCGACGCGCGCACCTCGACCAGCCCGCCCGCGATGGGCTGATAGTCCACGGCCGAATGGCGTAGCGCGGGGACGTCGGACACCCGGCGGCGGGCGAGGGCCAACCGGGGTGGTGTGAGCAGCGTGCCAGGAGGTGCCGATATCGCGCCGGCGACCTCCCCGAACCGGATCGTGCGCACCCCGTCGATCCGTACGAGGTCGACCGTCGGGCGGCCGATCCGGTTCCATGCCTGGAGCGCGCCTGCCCGATCACCTGCCCGATAACGGCTGGTCGCGAGGAGCTGCCAGGCGTATTCGTCGTCGGGAACGAGTGTCAGGTACTCGGAGGCGAGTCGGCCGACCTCCTCGTCACGTCCCTGCTTGAATCGGATGCCGGCCGTTTCGCGCAGTATCAGCGGCTCCGTGGGGCACGCCCGGCCAGCCTCCAAGAGAAGCCCGGAGGCATCGTCGAGTCTGCCGTCGGCCACGGCGTCCAATGCCAGGTCGATCCAGGGAGGACACGGCATCGTCGAGGGGATGGGAGCGACGGCGGTGCCGCCGTCGCTCGCCGTGACCGGGGCGACCGGCGCCGGACGGACCAGCAACGCCCACGAGTCGGCTGCGGCCCAGCGAGCGACGAAGGAGCCCTCGTCGCTGGCGGTGAAGGGGGCGGTGGCAGGATCGTGGAACACCACGTGTCCATCGCTCCAGCCGAGCACGACGACGTAGTGGTATCGCTCCGGCGCGACCTGGATGAGCGCCACCACGGGAACGCCGTCACGGAGGCTGCGGCGGGCCAGCTCCGGCGTGCCGCGGAAGACCTGGGTGTCCCAGCCTCGAGCGCGGGTCGCCGGGGCGAGGTCGGTGGTGAGGATGCCGCCGGAGGCCGGGCGGACGAGGCCGGCGAAATCCTCAGCGTACACTCCGCGCCGGCCCCACCACCGCTCGACCATGGCGATGGCCGCCCCACCGCAAAGCAGGGAGGACTGGGGGAGGTAGGGAACGTCGAGCACGACGGGCTGGCCGACGGGTGGCCCCGAGGGCACCCGTCGGCTCAGCCCAGCAGAACAGCCGAGTCCCGTCGAAAGCCAGAGTCCAATCGCTACCAGCCGGACGACAACGCTCAATGTCCCCCGCTTCGCCTACACTAGCGGACCAGAATGATGATGATCAGCAGGATGATGATGGCCGTCGTGGCGGTGATCACGATCGTGCCATCTCCGCCTGCCAGCGCCTCGTCACCGATCCCGGCCTGCTCTGCGATACGATTCAGGGACGCGTCATCGAGGCCGGCAACCTGAGCCGACAGCTCGGAGACGCTCGTTCCCAATCCGGCCGCCACGGCTTGCGCCCGGTCGGTAGTGAGGAACTCCTGGACCGCCACGCGAACGGCGGAGGGTTGCTCGGCGACGGCGGCATCCAGCTCCGCGACACTCACGGCGCTCCGGGTCTGAGCGGAAAGGGGAGCTGCCAGGCCGAGTGCGGTGACGGCCATCAGAATCGACAGCGAGAGTGGCTTGAACATGTGATGCCTCCGGGTAAAGGGGTGCCAGGCACCCTGCCTGAGTGTGCATCTCAACGCTACCTGGGAGTCGTGGTCTCGCCCATCGGCCATACGGGCTGAATTGGGACTAGTCCCAAAGCATGATCCGGAGGGCGGTTCGACCAGGGTAGATTGGGTGGGTCCGGTGGTACCGCTGTGACCGCCGGCGTGAGCGATCCGAGGGCAAACCGATGCTGAACCCCGTGTGGGGCCTACCGATCAGGGCGTGTGCCAGAGCGTGTGCCGCTGCGCTTCTCGCGTTGTCCGCATGCGGGGAGTCCGGGCGGCAGGAGGTGGTTCAGACCGCTGACTCGGTCCTCGTGGTCTTCACGCGGGACGAGATGCCCACGGCCGTCGGCCGGCCAGGCGCCAGCGACTCCCCGGCCATGCGAACGGCCTTGGAGTGGCTCGTCCAGGGTCCGACTCCGGAAGAGCAGGCTTCGGGGATCCGGTCGTGGTTCTCGGACGGAACCGCCGGGGCGCTGAAGTCCGTGGCCGTGGACGCGGCGGGATCCGCCACCGTGGACTTCGAGGATCTGCGTCGTCTCATCCCGAACGCGTCGAGTTCGGCGGCGAGTGCCATGCTGCTGCAGGAATTGCAGGGCACGGTGTTCCAGTTCCCGGAGATCCGATCCGTGGAGTTCCGTATCCATGGGAGCTGCGACCTCTTCTGGGAGTGGTTGCAGCAAAGCTGCCAGGTGGTGCTGCGGCCCGGAGGCTGACGGCGCGCAGGGCTCCTCACCCACAGGGATTAAGCCCATCGGCCGATTGTGCCTGCACGTGCCTCGCGGTGATTTTTCAGGGGGAATCGCGCAGTTTCGCAGGAGGGGCACCATGACAGACACCACAGTCGCGAAGGACGACGCCCGCCAGACCACGCAGCACGAGGTGGTGAAGTCCCAGGTAGAGGGTCACGTGAACGCCGAGATCGCGGGCGAGGCTGCGGTCGCCTCCCCGGAGGGTCAGGCGAGGGTCGTCGAGGTCGCCGCCGAACTCCGCGACAAGGCGGTGGACGAGACCGTGAAGGGGGAGCGAGCGGTTGACCGGGGTCGTGTTGCGGCCCGCGGGTCACAGTTTGTCGACTACGCCTTCTACGTCGTGTATTCGCTGCTCGGGATCCGTCTCGTCCTGGCCCTCATCGCCGCGAATTCCTCCAATGGCTTCGTGAAGCTCGTCCGTGCGGTCACCGACCCCTTCTACGCGCCGTTCCGCGGCATCGTGCCGAGCCCGTCCGCCGAAGGGGGGTACACGCTCGTCGTCCCGATCCTGACCGCCTTGGTGGTCTATGTGCTGCTTCACGCAGCCATCAACGGAATACTCAGGATGGTCGCGCAGCGGAAGACCACGATTTGATGGGTAGTCCCCGGCAGTCGGGACGTGGGGTAGACCCCCGGGATTGGCTCCATTGGGGAATGTCCCCAGCGCGGCAGGTGCCCTGACCGCGTCGCCACCCCCTACCCGAACACCGCCCTGACCGCGAAGTAGAAGACCGACGGCCCGAGCAGGCACCCGAGCCCGGTGTAGAACGTCGCAGTCATGGCACCGTAGGGGACGAGCTTGGGGTCGGTGGCGGCCAGGCCCCCGGCAACCCCGCTCGTGGTCCCTATGAGGCCACCGAACACCATCGCGGAGCGGGGGTTGTCCAGGCCGATGGCCTTCGCCACGAAGGGCGTGCCGGTCATGACGAGCATGGACTTCACCAGCCCCGCGGCGATGGAAAGGGCGATGACGTCCGACGAGGCGCCGATGGCGGTGCCGGTCACAGGCCCCACGATGTAGGTAGCGGCACCCGCCCCGATGGTGGTCATGCTCTCGGTATCGGTGTAGCCGAACGCGTACGCCACCGTCGCCCCCACGACGAAGGACCCGAGCACACCCACCAGGAGCGACACCGCGGCGCCCGGCCCTGCCCTACGGATCACCTGCAGGTCCACGCCGAAGGCTGTGGCCACGATGGCCAGGTCCCGGAGCATGGCGCCCCCGAGGATCCCCACTCCCGCCAGCACGGGGATGTCGGCCAGTCCTTTGCTCCCTCCGGTGAAGGCGCCCCCCACCCACGCCAGGACCAGACCCGCGAGGATGGCGATGGCCGAGCCGTGGATGCGCCCCCTGGTGAGCCGGTTGGATGCCAGGTACGACAACCAGGTCAGGAGCCCCACGAACGCGAAGGCGGTGACAAGGCCATTGGCGGCCAGGACGCCGCCCAGGGTCTCGAGGATGCTCACGCGCCCTCCCTGCCTGGACCTTCACCCTGGGTTCCGGCGTCGGAGCGGCCGATGCGACTGATGGCGGGCACCAGGAGCAGCCCCGCCACCACCGCCAGCGCCCCGGCGAGGAACGCGGCCAGCCCCCCTTCCACAGCGGCCACCACGTTCTGGGTGGCCGCCATGGCCACCACGATGGGGATGTACACGGCGCTCCAGAACAGCACGCCCTGCTGGGTCACCGCGTTCATGCGCCCCCGCCGGATGAGGGCGTCACAGAGGACCACGAGGAGGAGCATGGCGAAGCCCACGCCTCCCACGTTGGCCTGGACGCCCAGGAGCTTGCCCAGCAGCTCGCCGACGAACACGCCGGCCAGCATGCACGCCGCCAGCAGCGCCACTCCGTAGATGACCAAGGTCTCCTCCGTCAGATCCGCTGGTGGTCCGCTTTCCAGCTCCTCACCGCAAGCTTGATGCTCTTCCGGTCGGCGCCCAGGAGGCGCTCCAGGCGCAGGCGCTCCTCGATCCGGATCACCCGGTCCTGCACGCCCAGGGCGAAGAGGCGGGAATGGAACGCAGGGACGAGCTTGCCGTGGTTGGCGTAGGACTGGGGCTTCTCGGGCATGGGACGGCTCCGGCGGACTGGGTGCCAGGCATGCTAACGGACGGCGGTGCCCGAGGGCCAGGACCCGGGCCAGGACCCGGGCCGCTTGTCCGCCAGGCCCGCGTGCCGCATCCTTGCCGCCATGCCCAAGCCTACCAACCTCCCCCGCCTCTACGACGAGAAGGAGGTGACCCGCCTCCTCAAGCGGGCCACCGAACTCCAGCGGGAGGAATCCCGCTGGCCCGCCCCCAGCGGCGGGCTCTCCCTGGCCGAGCTGGAGTCCATCGCGGGAGAGGCCGGGATCGATCCCCGCTGGCTCCGCCGGGCCGCCGCCGAAATGGACACCGGCGGGAGTTCGGGCACGCTGGGAGCCCGCCTGGCGGGAGAGGAGACCAGCCTGTCCCGGGAGATGGTGATCCCCGGAGAGCTTCCCGAGTCCGGGTTCGAGCGGATGGTCTTGGTGATCCAGCGCGTCTCCCGGGAGCACGGCACCCCCAGTCTCCTCGGGCGCTCGCTCACGTGGCAGGTGGAGGCTCCCAACCGGAACCGCTCCCTCCAGGTGGTGGTGGGCGTCCGCCGCGGCGAGACCCTCATCCGGGTCGAGGAGCGCCTCGGCCAGCTCGCCGGCGCCGTGTTCGGCGTCTCCGTGGGTGCCGTGGGCTCCACCGTGGGGTTCGCCGTGGGGCTCCCGGTGGCCCTGGAGGTGCTGGGCTCCGGGCTTCTGGCGGTCGCGTTCCCCGTGGCCACCCTGGCCCTCTCCTACCTGGGCGCCCGCGAGATCTTCCGGCGCGTGGTGCGCAGGCGCCGGAGCATCCTCTCCGAACTCGCCGACCAGCTCGCCCGGGAGGCGGAGGCGTGCATCGCAGAGGCCGAGCTCGGCGAAGAGGGCGACGCCCCCGAATTCCTGCGAGGCTGAGGCCCCGGCCGCCCGTGGACGGCCGGGGCCCTCGCCGGCTCCGACGACCGCCTAGCTTCCTTTCACCTTCACGTAGTCAGCCACTCCCTCCACGAGCCGGTCCACCTCTTCCTCGTTGGTGTAGGCCATGCATCCCGCGCGCACCAGCGGTCCCGAGAGCCCCAGGTCCCCTGGGACGTTGGCCGCGTAGAAGGCCCCGGAGGAAAGGAAGAGGCCGAAACGCGCCCAGAGGTGCTCGGCCACGGCGCGGGAGTGGTGCCCGTCCACGACGAACGAGATCGTGGGCGTGCGCGGCCTCCCCGGGGGTGGACCGAAGAGCCGCACCTTCGGGATGGAAGCGAGCCCCCGCCACAGCCGCCCGATGAGCTCGTCGCCGCGGACGTGGAGCGCCTCGTACGTGCGCTCCAGCCGCTCGCGCCGCGTGGCGCCGTCCGCCGCCAGCCCCGCGAGGAAGTCCACGGTGGCGGTCATCCCCGGCATGTCCTCATGGGAGGCCGTTCCGGTCTCGAAGCGCTCCGGAGCCGCCTGGGGAGCGCAGGACAGGCGTGGAGGATCGAGATCCTCCATGAGATCCTTCGGGCAGTACATCACGCCCGCGTGTGGCCCGTAGAACTTGTACGGGGAGCAGGCCAGGAAGTCGCACTGCATGGCCCGCGCCGAAGGGAGCACGTGGGTCACCGAGTGCACGGCGTCCACGAAGGTCAGGGCGCCCACCGACCTCGCCTTCGCCAGCATGGGCGCCAGGTCGTTGACGGTGCCCAGGGCGTTGGAGGCCCACCCCAGCGCCACCAGCTTCGTTCGGCTGGACAGGAGCCGGTCGTAGGCATCGGTGTCCAGCGTCCCGTCCTCCGGGTGGAAGGGAACCTCCTTCACCACCACGCCCCGGTCCTGCTCCAGCGACTTCCACGGCGACACGTTCCCGAAGTGGTCCAGGCGGGTGACGATGATCTCGTCGCCGGGACCGAAGCGCCGCCCCAGCGTACGGCTGAGGTGGAACGTCAGCGTGGTCATGTTGGGCCCGAAGGCCACGTCCCCCGGCTCGCACCCCAGGAGGTCGGCCATGGCCTGCCTCGCCTGGGCCACCATCTCGTCGGTCTCGGCGCTGGTGGGAAACCCCCAGCCCCGGTTGCCGGTGTGGTGGTAGAAGTAGTCCACGATGGCGTCCACCACCGACTTGGGGACCTGGGTCCCCCCGGGCCCGTCGAAATAGGCGACGGGATGGCCGGCGTGGATGCGCTGAAGAGATGGGAAGAGCGCGCGGATCTCCTCCACGGAGGCGATCCGCGGCTCGGTCAGGGTCGTCATGTCGTCAACTCCCTCTAGGGCTCAGCGGCCTTCCGGCGTGCCGTAGGGGTAGAACTGCTTCAGGTCCACGTGCTCGTAGGGGAGCGCGTCCAGGTGAGTGGTGCCGATGAAGGGCCCCGGCGCCTCCACCACGACGATGGCCTTGGCAAAGCCGGTCTCGTCGAAGCCTCCCCGGAAGTGGACGCGGGACTTCAGCACGAACACGTCATAGTTCGCCGGATCCACGGGGCCGAACTTGAACCGCCCGGGGCTGGTGATCTGGGTGTAGGTGGGCGTCAGGATGACCAAGTTGCCCCCGTCGAACTCCACGGCGGCGGTGTAGTCGTAGCCCGCCCAGGGCCCCACGTAGACCAGCGTGCCCTTGATGGGATAGGGCTTGCCGCCCGACTCGGTGAAACCTCCGATCTCGGCGTCGAAGGGATCGCCCTCCTTGGCGCCTGCGGCCTGGAGCGCTTCCAGGGTCGCCGGCGAGGTGATGGCGCCGTAGAGCACCTTCTTGATCCCCGCCGCCTGGAACGCGCTCAGGATGTGGGTGGCGTCGCCCATGCGGTCCGAGTGGTCGCCCACGGCCACGGGCACCTTCCCTTCCGCGATGGCGGCTCTCACCTGGCGCGCGGCCTCCGGCGGCAGGGGGAGCCTCTTGTTGGCGAACGTCTCACGCACCCGCCAGAAGTAGTCGACCATGTCCTGGGCGATGCTGTCGGCCAGGGCCTGGTCGTTGTTGGTCATGACCTCCACCGTGGCGCCCACGTCGGGCACGTCGGACCAGGGGAACCCGTAGAAGACGCTCACGAACACGTCCGTCTCCCGGGCCTCCCAGCGCGTGGCGCGCTCCATGATCTCCAGAGAGGGAGAGCCTCCGGTCCACTGGTACACGGTGGGCGTGATGATCCACGTCCTGCGCGTGGCCGTGGTGGGCTTGTAGGTGCCCTTCAAGGTCCGGTGCAGCGCCCGTGCCGCCCTCTCCCCCTGCTGTCCGGTGTCGAAGTGGGGGTAGTGCTTGGTGGTCATGGCGAAGTCGGCGTACTTCAGGAACTCCTCGTCCTCGTTCCCGTGGAGGTCGAAGGTGGCCACGATGGGCACGTCCGGGCCCACCACCTCCCGGAAGCGCTTGGCGATCTCGGCTTCGGGGCGTGGCACGTCGCGCACGCTCATGGCCCCGTGCAGCGCCAGGTAGACGCCGTTCACGGGGAGTTGGGCCTTCAGCTCCTCCAGCATGACGTTCAGGAAGTGGTCGAAGGTTTCCTTGGTGTTCCAGCTCCGCGACGAGCCCCCGAACACGCCGTCGGGCGACGTGAGGCCAATGAGCTCCATGTCGCCGTAGTCCTGGGCCTGGCGCACGAACCCGCGGATGTACCCGTCGGACTCCAAGAGGGCCTCGCCGGAGACGGGGGGGCCCGCCTTCATCCAGTCCTCCACGGTGACGTCACCCCCCGGACAGAACGTGCACGTCTCGTGCTGGAACTTCATGACCGCGACCCGGAACGTAGGCCGTGCAGCATCTCCGCCCGGAGAACAAGCCGTAAACAGCATCGTGACAGCGAGCAATGCGCAGCGTAGTCGCATGAGGCCTCCTATCGAGAAACGGAACGACTCCGAAGGAGCGCCGGCAGCGCCGGACCACGACCCCGTGCGGCGTTCCCGAAAAGTCCCCTGACACAGCTGAAAAGGCACCCCTCCGGCCACCCACGCAAGGCCGCGGATCTGCGGGATTTATCCTGACAGATTGGTGGTGCTTCTCCCGACAGAAAGTTGAAGCGGCCTTCGCGTACGTAGTCGTGAAAAAAGGTGCGAGCCGGCCCCGGCCCATCCGCGTGTCCACGGGGCCACTCGGGTTCGCGTCCCCCGCCGGAGCCGGCATGAGCAGCGTACAGGCAGCTGACTATCTCAAGACCGTGGAGCGCCACGGGCGATCCCGACCCGCCCTCATGAACATCCTGAGGGACATCCAGCGCGACCACCGTCACATCTCCCCACAAGCCATCAACCTGGTCGCGAGAGAAATGGGGATCCCCCGCTGGGAGGTCTCCTCTTTCGTCGCCTTCTACGATTTCCTGACGCCGGAGCCCACCGGGAAGGTCGTCATCAGGGTCTGCGACGACGTCGTCGATCAGATGAAGGGATTCTCCCGCGTCATGGACTCCTTCTGCCAGGCCCTGGACATCCGTCCGGGGGAGACCACTGCGGACGGCCTCGTCACCCTGACCACCGCGCCGTGCATGGGGCTTTCCGACCAGGCCCCCGCAGCCCTGGTCAACGACACCCCGGTCACGGATCTGGCCACCGACAAGGTCTGGCAAGTCGTCCGGGAGTTGAAGGCACACGGTGACCCGACGCGCCTGGTGAAGACCCTGGGGGACGGCAACAACGCCCACCCCCTGGTCCACTCGATGGTGCGCAACAATATCCAGGAAACTGGGCTCCTCTTCAGCCCCGAGGTGCGCGGCCAGGCCCTGCGCAAGGCCGTGTCCCTGCACCCGGCGGAAGTCATCCGGGCCATCAAGACCGCCCGCCTGCGCGGGCGGGGAGGCGCCGGATTCCCCACCGGGATGAAGCTCGAGTTCGCCCGCACGGCGCCGGGGAACTGGAAGTTCGTCTTCTGCAACGCGGACGAGGGGGAGCCGGGCACGTTCAAGGACCGGGTGCTCCTCACCGAGCGTCCGGACCGGGTGTTCGCCGGGCTCACCATCGCCGGCTACGCGGTGGGCGCTAAGGAGGGGATCGTGTACCTCCGCGGCGAGTACGCCTACCTCCTGCCCTTCCTCGAGGACGTCCTGGCGCGTCGGCGCGCCGACGGCCTGCTGGGCAAGGACGCGGCCGGCAAGAAGGGATTCGATTTCGACATCCGCATCCAGATGGGGGCGGGCGCCTACATCTGCGGCGAGGAGTCGTCGCTCATCAACTCCTGCGAGGGCCGTTGGGGCGATCCCCGGAACCGGCCGCCCTTCCCGGCCCAGCGCGGCTACCTGGCCTCGCCCACGGTGGTGAACAACGTCGAGACGCTGGCGTGCATCACCAAGATCCTGGAAGAGGGTCCGACCACCTTCACCGAACACGGGACGCAGCAGAGCACGGGCACCAAGCTCCTCTCCGTTTCCGGGGACTGCTGGAAGCCGGGCATCTTCGAGGTGCCCTTCGGCACCACCGTCCGGCAGCTCATGGAGAAGATGGGCGCTCCGGATGCGCAGGCCATGCAGGTGGGCGGCCCGTCGGGGCGCCTGGTACCACCCAGGGAATACGACCGTAAGATCTGCTTTGACGACCTGGCCACGGGAGGGGCGGTGGTGGCCTTCGGGCCCGACCGCGACCTCCTCACGGTGGTCCGGGCCTATCAAGCGTTCTTCCGCCACGAGAGTTGCGGGTACTGCACCCCGTGCCGCGCGGGCAACGCGATCCTGGAGACATACCTGGACCGCATCCTGGCGGGGCAGGGCGAACCCGACGACATCCAGGCCATGGAGCGGGCAGCCCGCACCATGAAACGCATGAGCCGGTGCGGCCTCGGGCAGACCGCCTGCAACCCCGTCCTCACATCTCTCGAAGGCTTTCCCGAGCTCTACCGGGACGCGGTGTCCGAGCACCCGGAGGGGTTCCGCCGCTCGTTCGACCTGACCGCGGCCGTCGCAGGGCACGAAGCGCTCCGCAAGGCGTTCGCAGCCGAGCCGGAACAGGCGGACTAGGAGACACGCCATGACGAAACCGGTGACCTTCACGCTCGACGGCCAGACCATCGAGGCCGAAGCGGGCCAGACCATCCTCGAAGCCGCCGATGCGGCCGGGATCTATATTCCTCGGCTCTGCCACATGCCCGGCCTGGTGCCGTGGGGTGGGTGCCGCGTGTGCACGGTCATGGTGAACGGCCGGCCCACCGCCTCCTGCGTCCAGCCCGCCACGAACGGGATGTTCGTGGAGAGTGACACCGACGAGCTCCGGGACCTCCGCCGGGCGGTGGTGGAGATGCTGTTCGTGGAGGGGAACCACTTCTGCATGTTCTGCGAGAAGAGCGGGAACTGCGAGCTCCAGGCGCTGGCGTACCGGCTGGGCATCAAGGCACCCGAGTTCCCCTACGAGTTCCCCCAGAGGGAAGTGGATGCTTCCCACCCGGACATCCTGGTGGACCACAACCGCTGCATCCTGTGCACGCGGTGCGTGAGGACGTCCCGGGACCTGGACGGCAAGCACGTCTTCGGCTTCGAGGGACGCTCGGGGCACCGCCGCATCACGGTGAACACCGAAGCCCGCCTGTCGGACACCAACGCCGACGTCACCGATCGGGCCATCGGCGTCTGCCCGGTAGGCGCCCTGCTCCCAAAGCGCCAGGGGTACAGGGTGCCCATGGGGCAGCGGCTCTACGACCACCAGCCTATCGGCTCGGACATCGAGGGCAAGTGACCATGGCCAAGAAGCGCATCGCCACCACCTCCCTCGCCGGCTGCTTCGGGTGCCACATGTCCCTCCTGGACATCGACGAGCGCATCCTGCAGCTGGCCGAGCTGGTGGACTTCGACCGCTCCCCCATCGACGACATCAAGCACATCTCACAACGCTGTGACGTCGGCATCATCGAGGGGGGGTGCTGCAACGCCGAGAACGTCGAGACCCTGCATGAGTTCCGCAGGAACTGCGACATCATCGTCGCGCTGGGAGATTGCGCCACCATGGGCGGGATCCCGGCGCTCAGGAACACGGTGCCGCTGAAGGAGTGCCTTGAGGAGGCGTACCGCAACGGCCCTTCTGTGTACAACCCCACCAACCGCATCCCGGACGACCCAGAGATTCCTTTGATGCTGGACAGGGTCTACCCGTGCCATGAGGTGGTGCGGGTGGACTACTTCATTCCCGGATGCCCTCCCCCGGCGGACACCATCTGGCAGGCCCTTGTAGCCATCCTGACGGGTCAGCCCGCAGAGCTACCCTATGAGCTCCTCAAGTATGACTAAGCAGACCCGGCGCATCGTCATCGAGCCCGTGACCCGTGTCGAGGGTCACGGCAAGGTCACCATCCATCTGGACGAGGCAGGAAAGGTGGAGGAGGCGCGTCTCCACATCGTGGAGTTCCGCGGCTTCGAGCGCTTCATCCAGGGTCGCCCCTTCTGGGAGATGCCTGTCGCCGTGCAGCGGCTGTGCGGCATCTGCCCGGTGAGCCACCACCTGTGCGCGGCCAAGGCCGTGGACAGGATCGTGGGAGGAGAGAACCTCACCGTCACCGCCGAGAAGATGCGGCGGCTCATGCACTACGGGCAGATCGTCCAGTCCCACGCTCTGCACTTCTTCCACCTCTGCTCCCCCGACCTCCTCTTCGGGTTCGAGGCGGATCCGCTCCAGCGCAACGTGCTGGCCGTGGCCGCGAAGCACCCCGAGCTGGCGCGCCAGGGGATCATGATGCGCAAGTATGGCCAAGAGGTCATCGCGGCCACGGCTGGGAGGAAGATCCACGGCACCGGTGCCATCCCCGGCGGGATCAACAAGAACCTGACGATCGCGGAACGCGACGCCCTCCTGGCCGACTGGCCCCAGATGCTCGAGTGGTCCAAGAGCGGGCTGGCCCTGGCCCGGGACTACACCCTGGGCCACCTGAAGGAGCTGGCCGACTTCGGCTCCTTCGAGTCCAACTTCCTGAGCATGGTGCGCCCCGACGGCGCCATGGACATGTACGACGGCGTGCTCCGGGCCATCGATTCCGACGGAGAGATCATCTTCGACCAGGTGGGCGCCGACTCCTATCTCGACTACATCGCCGAGGAGGTCCGCTCCTGGTCGTACATGAAGTTCCCTTTCATCCGCTCCCTGGGCCCCGCGAAGGGATGGTACCGGGTGGGCCCGCTGGCGCGAGTGAACACGTGCGACTTCATCGACACGCCCCTGGCGGAGGAAGCGCGCAAGGAATTCAAGTCCCTGGGTGGCGGCCGTCCGGTTCATGTGTCCATGGCCTACCACTGGTGCCGCATGATCGAGATCCTCCACTGCGTGGAGAAGATCGGGGAGCTGCTCCACGACCCCGACCTCCAGGGCACCGACCTGGTGGTCTCGGGCCAGCGCCGCGACGAGGGCATCGGGATCCTCGAGGCACCGCGCGGCACGCTCTTCCACCATTACCGGGTCGGTGAGGACGACCTGGTGACCATGTGCAACCTCATCGTATCCACCACGAACAACAACGAGCCCATGAACCGGGCCGTCACCGGCGTGGCCAAAAAGGTGATGAGTGGGCACAAGACCATCACCGAGGGTATGATGAACCAGGTGGAGGTGGTGATCCGGGCGTACGACCCGTGCCTGTCGTGTGCCACGCATGCCATGGGGCGGATGCCCCTGGTCGTCGACTTGCTGGACCACGCGGGCGACCTCGTTCACCGGCGCGTGAAGCACGATGAGCCGTGTGCCCCTAGCGAGGAGGCGTGATGCCAGGTACGAAGGTGCTGGTGGTCGGTTACGGGAACCCCGATCGTTGCGACGACGGCCTCGGCATGGCGCTTGCCGAGCGCGTCCGGGAGCTGGACATCCCCGGCGTGGACGTCGAGGTCAAGTACCAGCTCAACGTCGAGGACGCTGATCTGGTGGCCAAGCACGACGTGGTGGTGTTCCTGGATGCCTGCCTGTGCGCACCGCCTCCCTTCCTGCTGAGGGAGGTGGAGGCCCGGGCGGGGACAT